>WBZS01000931.1_pt1 | contig 27750 bp, 18 predicted proteins | sample 5204201 | NCBI WGS metagenome assembly WBZS01 (sample SAMN12344357, study PRJNA552823) | activated sludge metagenome | biome: Activated sludge suspended growth; feature: Nitrification reactor; material: Wastewater; isolation source: activated sludge from nitrification reactor of wastewater... | reverse complement strand
CAAAGCAGGTGCTCTCCCAATTGAGCTACGTCCCCGAAAAATTTTTACCCGATCAATTTGTCTATTAGATTCCATAATCTACCAATTTTTTGGCGATTCCGGAATCCGTTTTGATCAACGAACCGTTGGGCAGATTATTACCGCTCGATCTGATTAATCGATCAATGGGCGTGCCAGAATTCGAATCTGGGACCTCGTCGTTATCAGCGACGCGCTCTAACCAACTGAGCTACACGCCCGAAATTGCCCAAAAAAACGAGCCATTTGCTCATCTCTTTCGACCGGTTATTGAAGTTCAACATTTTAGGAAATGACGGCTGACTGTCAAACGGTGTTCGCTGCATACAGCTTAATTTCCCAGCGAAACCCCAAAATAATTGTCAGGATCGACGTTTGCCAAGGCGTTCTCGATTCATTTCGATTTAGCCGGCTCATTTCCGATAGCCGAAACGTCGCAGCCAGCCGGAGTGGGGTTTCTTGCCAAACAGCTTTTTTTTGCAGCCGCAACAAGCCCCCCAATCAGAAACTCGTCTGAAAAAAGAGGACTTCTGCCCACGCAAATTACCGAATCGCCTAACAGCTTACCCAATCCGACGCGTCAAACCCAAGCGAAATCGAAATTCTCTTGACAAGGGTGGCGCAATTCGAACACTTAAACCAAAGGCGATCCGCAAAACTCAAGGCGGCGCATGAGCTTACGTTTTTTTTGGATATCCAGGTAATGAGATCAGCAGTTTTTTTCACAGTTGGATTTTGGTTAATGATGGCTCCGACGATGGCGTTCGCCCAGGACAAAACGAAGGACCAACTCAAAACGGCATTGTCCATAAAGCCGATCCAAACCGTCGATGTCGATAGTCCAACTGGCGATGAAGCCGCGAATTGCAAAATCGAAAGAACGATCGAAACCATCGATATTCCCGGCTGGTTAGTCGTGGACCAATCTGGCCGTAAACTCCGACAGTTTCTGGACTTGGATAGCGACAAGAAATTGGACGTGTGGCAGTTCTACAAAAACGGCGTAGAGGTCTACCGCGAACTGGACTCCAACAAAGACGACAAGCGTGACCAGTTTCGCTGGCTGGGTACAGCGGGAACTCGTTGGGGTGTCGATGAGGACCAAAATGGCACAATCGATCGCTGGAAACAAATTTCGGCTGAGGAAGTTGCCGGAGAAGTTTTTATTGCGATTCGCGAGCGAGATGCCGATCGATTTCGCGCCGTGTTGTTAACGAATGCCGAGTTGAAAAAACTTGGCCTGCGTGCCGGTCTGTCGGAGACTATTGCCACAAAGATTACTGAATCGGCGGCGGGCTTTGCCAAAACCGTGGACGATTTCAAAAAGGTTTCGTCCAAATCTGAGTTCGCCCACTTCGGCAGCTCGACTCCGAATTTGATCGCTCAAGACTTCGAAAAAAGCGGAAATCAGTTCGACGTTAATTTCTACGATAACTCGTCTGCGGTCTTTTCGGATGGCGCTAGCGACGGCAAGAGCTATGGGCAAATTGCCTTGGGAACGTTGGTGAAAACAAATGATGGCTGGCGAGTCGTGGAATTGCCGGCTCTGATGCAGGAAGGAAAAGTCGTTGCGAATGGGGGAATCTTCCTGTCCTCGCCCTTGGTCTCCGCAGCAGAAATCGGTGGCGGAACTACCGGCGAGGGGCTCGCAAAAATGTACGACGAATTTGAAAAATTGGACAAGAGCCTTCGCGATGTAAAAGCAGGCGCGGAGACTGAAAAACTCCAAGCGAAACGAGTGGATGTTCTTATGCAATTGATCCTCAACAGTTCTGGCGACGAAAACCGGTCGAATTGGATTCGGCAAATGGCCGACACCGTGATGAACGCATACGAAACCGGTTTGTTTGATAAGGGCCTCGAGGCGCTGGAAGCAGCAGGCAGTCGCCTGAAAAAGGAAGGAATTGAAAACGACAACGACTACATCGCTTGGCGGATCATTTCCGCTCGTTATTCAAAATCCGCTGAGGGCTCGACTACTGAGCGAACCGCAGCCAGTGAACGATTCCAAAAAGATCTGGAAGGCTTCATCGCCGCGTATCCAAAAAGCGAGCTTGCCCCGGAAGGCCTCAATCAAATCGCTTTGTACGCCGAAGTCAACGGCAATGACGAAGAAAGCCTGAAGAAGGCGACGGAGGTCTATGCCCGAATTGAAAAAGAATACCCGCAGTCGAAATGGGCCGCCCGGGCCAAAGGGGCTCGCGCACGAATCAATTCGATTGGCGAGAAGATCGCATTTACTGGTAAGACATTCAACAATCAGCCCTTCGACTTGAAAAACGACGCTTTGCGTGGCAAGGTCGTCGTGCTGCATTATTGGGCGACCTGGTGTGAAGTGTGCGTGAGCGATTTTGCAGAACTGCAAAGATTGGGTGCCAAATTCAAAGACGACCTCGTTATTGTGGGCGTTAACCTGGATGATTCACTTGAAGCCGCCCAAGATCACCTCAAGAAAAATTCGCAATTCAAGTGGACTCAACTCTATGCGCCCGGAGGAATTGCCGACAGCCCATTGGCGGTCCAATTGGGAGTTTCGACACTGCCACTTGTCGTGTTGATTGACCAGGAAGGCAAAGTTGTCGACACTGGACTTTCGGCAAAAGAACTGGATCGCAATATCCAACGCGTGTTGAAATGAGTCGAGCAACCGCTTGTCGATTTGTAAGCCTTCTGCCAAGCTAAACGAATGGCAAAATTTCGAATCATCGCGCTGGATCCGATCGCTCCCGAAGGCTTACAGATGCTGGACGCAGACCCGGCATTTCAATACGAAGTTCGCACCGGACTGAAGGGCGACGAACTACGGCAGACCCTCGCGGAATTTGACGGAGCCATCGTTCGCAGCGGCGTGAAAATCACACCGGAATCTTTGGACGGCAATCGACGGCTGCGGGCAATCGTTCGCGCGGGTGTTGGAACAGACAACATTGACAAGGTCGCGGCAACCCGACTAGGAATTGTTGTGATGAACACGCCTGCCGGCAACACGTTGAGCACGGCCGAACACACTTTCGCTCTGTTGCTGGCTTTATCGCGTTCCATCGCGCCCGCCTACCAAACTTTGCTGGCTGGCAAATGGGACCGCAAGTCTTTCATGGGAACGCAGCTTGCCGGCAAGACTTTGGGGATCGTCGGGATGGGCCGTATTGGTCGTGAAGTTGCCCTTCGAGCCCTAGCCTTCCAAATGCAGGTCATCACCTATGATCCGTTTTTCTCTGCGGACCAGGCGACCAAGTTAAATATCATCAAGGCAAATTCGGTCGCGGAGATGCTTCCCAAAGTTGATTACCTAACCGTCCACACACCGCTGACAAACGAAACGAAAGACTTGATTGGAATGCCAGAGCTGGAGTTACTGAAGCCTGGCATACGTCTCATCAACTGTGCGCGTGGCGGAATTTACAATGAGGCCGCCTTGGTTGAAGGCTTGAAGAGCGGGCACATCGCCGGGGTGGCTTTGGACGTTTTTGCTGAGGAGCCTTGCACCAACAGCCCACTGTTCGGAATGCCCGGAGTCGTTTGCACACCTCATCTTGGGGCCAGTACGGAAGAGGCCCAAACGCAAGTCGCCATCGAAGGGATCCAGCTGTTGATTAACTTCTTCAAAACCGGGGAAGTGCGACACGCGGTCAATATGTCTTCCATGGACCCGAAAACGTTGGACTCCCTGCGCGGCTATCTCGACGCCGCACATCGCCTGGGCATGTTTCTATCACAATGGCACGATGGCGTTGTCGAACGTTGTTCACTCCAGTACCGTGGCGAAGTTGCCGAATTGGACACGAGTCGATTGACGGCGGCGTTTTGCGCGGGGCTGTTGCAACGGGCTTTAGAAGAAAACGTTAACATTGTTAACGCGGAATTGTTGCTCCGCGAACGTGGAATTGAATTGACGGAACGACGCAGCCCTGACCGTGGCGCCTTCCGCTCGGCGATCTACGCAGAGGTTGGCGGTGCTGGGCGGTGCGCTCGCGCTGGCGCGACCTTGTTTGGCAACAAGATGCCGCGACTTATCATGCTCGACGATCATCGGCTTGAGGCTTATCTCGACGGGCGACTATTGGTTTTTACACATACCGATATGCCCGGAATTATTGGCCGAGTGGGGACTGTTTTCGGAAAACATCAGGTGAACATTGCCCAAATGTCAGTGGGACGAGATCGACAAAAACCAGGCGGCGACGCAATCGGTGTCCTCAACTTGGATTCCGTCCCACCAGCGGAAGCTCTCGCCGAACTTCAAAAAGTGCCTTCTCTGGCCCGCGTGCATATCATTGAGTTGCCGGCCGGCGGTGTCTTGCCGAGTTGGTTAATGTCCTAGATTTACCAATAACATTTGACTCAATCGGAGTTAGCATGAATTACGTTTTTTGTTTGGCGCTCTTCTGCGTTGTTAGCCTATTCAATTTTGCGAAAGACATTCGTGCCCAAGAAGATAAGCAAATGATCAGATTCCCGATCGACAAAGAACAGCCGGTGATTGTTATGAATTACACCGGCGGTTTTCGTGCACCTGACCCAGTCGGATTTACGCCGACGCCTTTTTTGAGAGTCTATGCCGACGGACGTGTTGTTACCGGTCAGAATGCGCCAAAACAACCAACCTTTGAGCTGAAATTGGATCCAGCCGAGATTCAGAAACTGGCCGACTTCATGATCAACCAACACCAGTTCAATGCGATGGAAACTAAACGGATCGCCGCCAAGATCAAGGCAATTCCCGATCGGATGCAGATCGCCGATGCGCCTACCACCGAAATTACGTTGACGACGGAAGAGGGTTCACATACTTGTGCGGTTTACGCGCTGGGTTTAGCAGCCAGCCAGATGAAATCGATCGACGAAATCGGTCACTTGTCAAAAATCGAGGGACGTTTGAAGTCGTTGCAATGCGTCGCAACGTTGGGCGTCGAGCAGGCCGACTCGCTGACGGGCGAAGCCAACAAATTCCTGCTGGCAAATCACCCGGAATTGAAACTACAAATAACGAGGGAAGATCTGCGTTGGGTAAACAGGATCGGTGAGCGAAATCAAATTTCGTATGTCCGAGAAGCTACTTCGGATTCGGATGGAGTCTTTGTGACCATCGAGCAAACAGCGCGGGGCAATTCAATCACCGTTCGTCAATCGAAGTAGCCACGCAAGCGGTCAACACCGCGGGCCGACCAATTCTCGGATTGTCTCACGTTTTGCCAACTGGCATTCCCCGTAGTTCAACGCCCTGCGTTTCGACGCAATTCGGCGATTGTCTTGTCCAAAGTCAAACCAACTTCGGCCTCCACACTTGCGTCGCGTAAAGTTTAGAATAGGCTCGGTTATGGAATCTTTGAAATGGAGTCATCAATGTTTGCAAATGTTCGGTTCAAATTGTCCGTTGCGTCATTAGTCATTGGAGTTTTTGCTTCAGTTTTCAATTTTGGAGAGTTGACGGTGATTGCCCAAGACAAAAGTAAGGACGAACGCGCGCCCTTGAAATATGCCATCGCCCTCCATGGTGGTGCCGGATCTGCACCGAGCATGTTCACCGAAAAAGCAAATCGACAACGACACGCCTCGCTGGAGAAGGCCTTGCAAATCGGTGTCGACATCTTAAAGAATGGAGGCACTTCACTCGAAGCAGTTGAACAGGTGGTGCTGTTTTTGGAAGCCGATCCGCAGTTCAATGCTGGTGTCGGCGCAGTGTTCAACGCTGCCGGCAGTCATGAACTGGATGCCTCAATCATGGACGGCAAAACGCTGAATTGCGGTGCCGTGGCGGGTGTCAGTCGCGTCAAAAGCCCGATTTCATTGGCGAGATTGGTCATGACAGACACGCCCCATGTTTTGCTCATCGGTAAGGGCGCGGAAGAGTTCGCTGAAAAAATGAAAGTTGAAATGGTCACCCCCGATTTTTTCGACACACCCAAAACACGCGAGGCTTGGGAAAAAACCCGTGCGAAACAAAAGAATTCGATGAACAAATCCAATTTGAAACCGGAACATTTTGCCGAGGATATCGGCAGCTACCAAGGCACTGTTGGTTGTGTGGCTCTTGATTCTCACGGTGACCTTGCCGCGGCTACTAGCACGGGCGGCATGTCGAACAAACAATTCGGACGCGTCGGGGACAGCCCAATTATCGGCGCTGGCACCTACGCTGACAACAAATCCGTTGCGGTTTCGTGCACCGGCACGGGCGAGCAATACATCCGGCACGCCATCGCGTACGATATCGCCGCCCAAATGAAATACAAAGAAGTAGATGTCGACACAGCGGTCAAAAATGTCATCGAGAAGACACTCGATCCCGACGACGGCGGCGTTATTGCCGTGTCTCGAACTGGCCAAGTCTCGGCGAGATTCAACACTGAGGGAATGGGAAGTGGCATCGCCGACTCAACCGGCAAATTCGAAATCAATTGGGATATCAGTCTAAGCAAAAAAGAATAGACGTCGGTGTTTTTTCCATAAACTCGCGAATCGGATGGCGGAGCTTCGTCGGAAGTCCAGCTCTTATTATGAGCAAACTTGAGTGATTTTACCAAATTCAGGAGTGTGCTGATTTGGAACATTCCTGTGCGGTTTTGTCCGATAATTGACATCCATCGTGAGTCTTTTTGACTAGTCGCGGGACGCTCCGCATTGAGAAATTCTTCCACTCGACGTTTGCCAACTCCAAGGAACGCGATTTGCGGTATGGATCCGCCGCAACGATTGAACTAACCCCAAAGGTGTGAGATGGCCTATAGATTTTTTTGCGTAGCTTTCCTATTTCTGGCTTCAGTCGTGGGTCTCACTTGCCACGGACAGACGATTACCGTCGATATTACTGACGGCGATGCTATCGATGTGAATCCGGATACCGCGACTGTCGCTGATCTACCTGGACCGGATGGGCACATTTCTTTTTCCGAGGCAATGATCGCTTCGAACCATACACCCGGCCGCCAGGTCATTGGTTTCGCAATCCCTCAAAGTCAATGGACCTATTTGCCGTGGTACTATCCCGGCCGCGCCGTAATCACGGGCATGATGTTTTACGCTAATGCTTACGACGAAGTGATCATTGATGGCCGTACTCAGACAGTGTTTACGGGAAACACCAACCCAAATGGAAATGAAGTCGTGATTCAACGGGGCGGCGGCCTCTACATTGCCGCCGACGCATGTCGGATTTTCGGCCTCGACCAGACGTCGTTGCGTATCGAAGGCTCAAATTGCATCGTGCAAAACAACTCCGCAATGGGCATCGACATCTACGGTTGCTCAGGCACTCTTGTGAAGAATAATAAGGGCGGTGGCTACGTACAAATCGACCAATCAGACAGCAATGTCGTCGTCGGGAACACCCTAAATCGAGTCCGAGTTCTGGGCTGGATGGCTGGTGGCCGACCAGCGATGAACAATCGAATTGGGGGACCACTCGCTTCCGAGCGAAATTTCATTATCGGTCAAGGATACGTCAATAGTCAGGGAATCCCCGGTGGATATGCTGTCCAGTTGTTTGAATCGGTCGGAACCATTGTCGAAAACAACTGGATTGGCACCAGACCCGATGGACTCGCAGCTGGCCATCCAGCAACCACAATCGGAGTCTGGCTCGACAGCGAAAATCATGTGATCGATTTACGCAATAATCGTATCGCTGGTATTCTGGCAGTGGCCCGGCCTTTGCACGCACCGTCTTACTTGGTTGGTACGGCAATTCAAGTTGACGGAACTGGAAACGATGTATTGATCGAAGGCAACAAGATCGGTTTGAACGCCCTTGGGCAACCGACTCTTGGCAGCGTCACAGGAATCAACCTGCTGAATTACTACCTCGGCCCAATCAACCGAGTAACCATCGGAGGTGCAGCCATCTCCAAACGAAATGAAATCGCGGGTCATTTAGGCAGCGGTATTCGGGTCGGCAATTCCTATTCTGACGTGCTCATCAGCCGAAACTCCATTCACAGCAACGGCAAGATTGGGATCGACTTGATTGACGCGGGATTTCAAGAAGGTGTGACACCTAACGACCTGCGCGATCCGGATTCCGGAGCGAATGGCCTACAAAATTTTTCCGTGCTCCAGTCTGCGGTCTTAACTCGTGGACAAGCGGGCCTAGCCGATTCATTGCGAGTAACTGGAGTTGTAAACACGAACCCCTCAACCAGTTTGACTATCGAATTTTTCGCGTCACCAACTCCCCACAGCTCGGGATTCGGAGAAGGCAAACATTTTGTCGGATCAACCCGCGTGACGACAGATATCAACGGAAATGCCGCCTTCGACTCGACATTCGCGATGTCGGTTATTGCAGGACCAGGTTGGGTGATCACTTCTACGACGACAAATCGAATTCGCGCGGCAACCTCAGAGTTTTCTGCTGCATTGCCAATTAGCTTCAATGGTTTGCGTCCGTAACAGCAGCATTCTTGATTAAAACAGGAATGGGACGATCGCCTTTCGCTTTCGGGGATAGTCTGGAAATTGATTTTGATACCAATGGTGGGAGGCTAAGGCACGAGGAACAAGATTGGCGGCGGTCCACAAGGCAAAAGAAACGCCTGTCCAAGAAAAGGTGAGCAGGGCCCAACCAATCCATTCGACCAATTCCCCAAAATAGTTGGGACAAGAAACCCAGCGGAACATCCCGCCGATAGGAATATGGTAACCAGGCCCAAATTCGCGGCGCAACCGGCGCAGGCGCTGGTCGGCCCGAACATGAATAATAAAGCCCATGACAAACAGGCTCGCTCCAATCAAAAAAGCGGTTGAGCGCAGCCAGGTTTCTACTCGATCCTCAGCCAGAAAAAATAACCAAATCGACTGCAAGGCTGCATTGACAACATTAAAACTCGCGCCGCTTACGGTTATCGTCAGTGGTACGCGCTGACCCCTGCGCATTAACCACGGATAAATCAGACTTCGATATCCGTAATGCAAATTCCACGAAGCAAAAAAAATCCAACTCACTAGACCCGTTTTTCCATTCCACCAAAAAACGATATCGAACACGAAAAGTGCCGGCAACTCCATCAAAAACCAATTGAGGGAACCGGCCAAAGTCGGCCCCCAACCGCTGCGCACAAATCGTCCATAGGGTGCCGTGATGAAAAACAGCCAGATGAACACCAAAATCGCGACCAATGACCAAACGGCAACCAGCAGTAGAAAATACTCGATCTGCAAATTCATCTTACTCCAGGTGAATCGCTAGCCCTAAATCCAGCGAACAAAACCAATCCAAGTTTTCTTTATGAGTAACGTGCAACGGACGCGGTTTGAAGCCAAGCTGTTTGGCGGCCTTGGCCGAGTTGACACTTCGGTGAGGCTGCAAAATAGAGAGGCCGACACATTTACTCTAACACAGCTTGAGCGATCTTCGTTTAAACTCTACCGACGAGAGACGGCTTGAAATGTCCAACCGGAAATAAACCAACCCTTGCCGTAGCACCGGCACCAACGACATTTGCTAAGGAGGTGATAAGCGGTTCCCTCCAGTGAATGAATGTTTAGCACCGCCATTTGTCCTTCCTTGAATTCTGTTTGGGTGACCAAGGAAATGCCGGCTCCAGAAATATTCTGGCTAAACGCCGATATCGCTCCATCTGTTTCGGCGAATTGCACACCGACTGGTAAAGCCAATGGCGTACGATGGGCCGAGCGCCGTTCATTGGCATGATAACGAATGTTTTCACTCTCGATCTTCGAAACAATTAATTCAATCTCAGGAGACGCGCCGCGGTGGGAATCGCTTAACATGAGTGAGAGTCCAAGAAATCGTTTGCGAAAAGTCCTATTGAACCCTATTCCAAATTCTTCTGGAAATGAATTCGCTATTAGAAAATGTTGCAAACCCCGTCGAAATTAAGCGCTTTGGCTAACACTTGATGCGATTACAACGATCATGGCCACCTGAAATCAACTCCTTGTTTTCGTGGAAAAAATAACGAACTGAAATTACGTTTTCCGCTTTTGGAAACTAGCTCTTTTCTCTCCGCCCTACGCCAAGATTCCCTTGACCAACTCACCGTGGATGTCGGTGAGGCGGAAGTCGCGGCCTTGGAAACGGAAGGTCAAACGAGTGTGGTCGATTCCCAGCAGATGCAAAATCGTGGCGTTGAAGTCGTGAATGTGAACCGGGTCGCGGACGATGTTGTAGCCATAATCGTCCGTCTCGCCGTAAGTCAGCCCGCCTTGAATCCCGGCACCCGTCAGCAACGACGTGAAGCAGCGCGGATGGTGGTCGCGACCATAATTGTCGGCCGTCAATTCGCCTTGGGAGTAAACCGTTCGTCCGAATTCGCCGCCCCAAACAATCAACGTGTCGTCAAGCAGTCCCCGTTGTCGCAAATCCGTGATCAATGCCGCCGTTGCCTGGTCGGTATCCTGACATTGCAGGCGAACGCCTTTCGGCAGGTTCGAATGCAAGTCCCAGCCCATGTGGAATAGCTGCACAAACCGCACGTCGCGTTCTGCCAACCGGCGCGCCAACAAACAGTTTGCTGCATAAGAACCGGGCTTCTTCACATCCGGGCCATACATTTCCAGAATATGCGCCGGTTCATTCGACGTGTCGAGCAAATCCGGCACACTGACTTGCATCCGAAAAGCCATTTCGTATTGGCTGATGCGCGTTTGAATTTCCGGATCGCCAAGCTGATCAAAGTGCTGACCATTGAGTGCAGCCAATCGATCGAGCGTTCGCCGGCGATCCTCGCGCGTCAATCCGTCGGGATTCGACAGATACAAAACGGCATCGCCACGATTGCGAAACTTGACCCCCTGATGCACCGTCGGCAAAAAGCCCGATCCCCACAATCGATCATAAAGGGGCTGGTCATCCGGACGACCCGTTCCAAACGAAGTCAACACAACATACGCCGGCAGATCATGATTCTCACTCCCCAATCCGTAACTCAACCAAGACCCAATACTAGGGCGGCCCGCCAACTGTGAACCGGTCTGAGCAAACGTGATAGCCGGGTCATGGTTGATGGCCTCGGTATGCATGGAACGGATCTGGCACCAATCGTCCGCCAAGTTCGCCATGTGGGGCAACGCGTCGCTGAACCACATTCCCGACTTGCCGTGCTGTTTGAATTTGAAAATCGTCGGAGCCACCGGAAATTTCGCTTGTCCCGAGGTCATCGTCGTTAGGCGTTGGCCCTTGCGAATCGACTCGGGCAGGTCTTCGCCGTGCTTCGCGGCCAAATCCGGCTTCCAATCGAATAAGTCATGTTGCGACGGAGCACCCGACTGAAACAGGTAGATAATTCGTTTGGCTTTCGGCGCATGATGAGGCAATTCACCTCGCTCAAAGGTCGGAGACGACACGGCAGCGCGTGTCGCCCCGCCACCGAGCGTCGCCAAGGCAGCCAGGCCGAGTGCTCCGCCTGTTCCGCGCAAAAACAGTTGGCGGTTGATGATGTTCAAGTTTTGAACCAAGTCTTCGGGTTTCATCGTTTTCGTCGCTTCCCGTGTCATTCTCGCGTGATGCATTCGTCCAAATTGAGTAATACGTTTCCGGCCAGGGCGTAGGCCGCCAATTCCGCCATGTCATTCATCGTGGGTTTTGAGTCGCCTTGTTGCAAAAGTTTCTCGGCCGCGGCAGGGTCGAATTGAAACTTCTTCAGGTCTTCCTCCAGGCCTTGTAGTAATACTTGCAGCTCAGCGCCAGTCGGCGTCCGGGCCGTCACCAAGCGGAACCCAAACGTCAACCGATCGGCAGTCGTTATCCCGCCTTCCTTCAGCATTCGCTCTCCCAGTTTTCGCGAGGCCTCGACAAAGGTAACTTCGTTGAGCAGAGACAGAGCCTGCAGCGGCGTGTTCGTGCGCGAACGGATGACGGTACAAAATTCCCGGCTCGGCGCGTCAAACAACATCTGCGATGGAGGTGCGGCGGTCCGTTTCCAGACTGTGTAAATTGTGCGGCGATAAAGGCCGTCGTTTTTGTCGTGCTGGTAATTGCGGAGGTCGCCGTAGACGCTCGTTTCGTCCCACACTCCGTCGGGCATATAAGGCCGCACGCTTGGTCCACCGATCCGTTCCACGAGCAACCCGCTTACAGCAAGGGCCTGATCGCGGACCGCTTCGGCCGACAAGCGAAATCGCGGACCGCGTCCCAGCCACCGGTTGTCCGGATCCTGCTCCAGCAACGCAGCTGGAACGCGAAAGGTCGACGACTGGCGATAGGCGGCACTCATCACGATCAGCTTTTGCAAAGCCTTCATGTCCCAAGCGTGCGCCGGACCACCGGCCACCGAGGGCAGCACCGTCGGTTGCATAAATTCCAAAGCCAGCCAATCGAGCAACTCGGGATGCCGTGGCCATTCGGCTTGGGAGCCAAAATTCTCCGTCGTCTTCACGATGCCAGTTCCCATAAATTTTTCCCAAACACGATTGACCCATACGCGGGCGGTTAGCGGGTTATTGGGATCAACGATCCAGCGGGCAAGCCCCAGCCGATTATTGGGCGCGTCAGCAGGGAGCGGCGGGAAAACTTTCGGTACGCTGGCCGTGACCTTGTCTCCACGCTGATCGTATTGGCCGCGAATCAGAACGAAGGCCTCGCGCGGCGTCGCAATTTCCTGCATGACCATGACCGTGGGCAAGACAATTTTGAAATCAGCGAGTTGCTTTTTGGTGTCGGCAACTTTCGCTTCGGCCTTGCGCAACGGGCTGTCGACATTCTTGCGAAAGTAATCGTGCAGTTCTGCCGTTTGAGCTTCAGTTCGCTGACCGACGGCGATTGCTAACGTCTGCTTCAGTGTTTCTGAAATCTGTAAACCATTGAGGACGATCGATTCCAGCGGCAATCCAGACACCGAGAGACGGAACCTTCCAATGTTATGCTGCGCAAGAGTTTCCTGAACAATGCGGATGGTGATGGTCGCATCGGCCGGAATCGTCAACAAAGTTTCGTTCAAAAATAAGGCCCGCCGATTCTCAATGCGTGTCGGACCGTCTACCGCCCAGCCTTTGTTGCGATCATTGCCTACAGTGAATTGGATTTCCCAACCTGGTTGCGAATAGTCGGCTTCAGCACGCGTGAATTTTGCAACGAGCGGCGTCGAAAGACTGGGAGCCGTAATTTGGGCTTCGACGCGGGAAAGCACAAAATTCCCATTCGGATAACGGCCCAAACTTCCATGAGGCAAGCTCGGATCGATGAAGCACTCCAGCAACAGACCGCTCCACGTGCCGGCAGCAAGCGGGGCCCGCACCTCATAAACGTCATTTATAGGATTCGGACCACTGGCGAGATAAGAACCATCGGCTTGGCGCGTCAAAACAGTTCCCTGTGGCGACACGACCGACTTCGGTTCCAAAGGTACCCACGGGCTGACCGTCGAGTCCAGTTGCGTGCGAAAACCCGGTTCCCAATCGGCCACCAACTGGGGTAATGCTGATAGCGTGGCATTCAGTTCGCTTTCGGCAACCGACACCGCTTGTTGCAACGATTTTAAGTGAGCCTCTTGTTCAGGGGACGGAACGGGAATCGTGGGATCCGAGTTTCGCGATTCGCCTTGCAGCGTTCCGCTTTCCGCAATGTTGTTGAAGTACGAAAACATCGAATAGAATTCGTGCTGCGAAATCGGGTCGTACTTATGGTCATGACAACGACAGCAATTAAACGTCAGCCCGAGCCAGGTAAGTCCCGTGGTCTCGACGCGATCAATTACGGTTTCCACGCGCCACTCTTCGGCAATGATTCCGCCTTCGCCGTTTAGCCGTGGGTTGCGGTGAAATCCCGTGGCGACCTTTTGAGCTAGCGTTGCGTTTGGCAGCAAGTCGCCAGCGAGTTGTTCGATCGTGAATTGATCGAAGGGCATATTTTTATTGAAGGCCTCGATGACCCAGTCGCGCCATGGCCACTGGAAACGGCTGCTGTCGACTTGGTATCCATTGCTATCGGCATAGCGTGCGAAGTCGAGCCACTGCACGGCCATCTGTTCCCCGTAACGCTGCGATTGCAACAGCCGATCGACGGCGTGTTCGTAAGCATTCGGCGACTGATCGGCGAGGAATTGGTCCACTTCAGCGGGCGTCGGCGGCAGTCCGGTAAGGTCCAACGCGACTCGTCGCAGAAGGATTTCACGGGGCGCTTCAGGTGCGTAGGCAAAACCGCGCGACTCGAGATTCGCCAATAAGAAACGATCGATGTCATTCTTCACTCGTTCAAGTGACTTGACCGGGGGGATCTCCGGACGCGTTGGCTTTATGAAGGCCCAATGGCCCTCGTATTTGGCTCCTTCGCGAATCCACCGTTCCAGCAATTCGATTTGGGCCGGCTTAAGGGGTTTGCCGATTTCACGGGGTGGCATTTGCTCGTCCGGATCCGTGGAATGGACGCGATGAAGGAGAGCGCTAGCCGCAACGTCGCCGGGCACAATCGCGGCGTTTCCTGAATCAGCGGGCTTGAATGCGAACTCCTGCTGGTCCAGCCGCAAACCCGAGTGGCGTTGTCCTTCGTCCGGTCCGTGACAACGAAAACAATGGTCCGACAAAATCGGTCGGATGTCGCGATTGAACGAGACGCTGTCTTGGGCTATTGCGCCGGCCGTAATCAGTTCCAGCAATAGGACAAAGAAAAGAATCAGTTTCAACAACGAATTGCTCCTTAAGAGTGGTCCACCAACCGCGTTTCTATTGTAGTCTGAGAGAACAGGGAACGAGGAGACGCCCGCCGCAACTACTTTACCGCGGCTTAGTGTGCAACGAATTCAAACGCGCTTTCGACTACCTTAGCCGCCGCGTCGATTGCGTCAACGATCGTCAGAGAGCAGGATCAGCGAGTTTTCTGCGAGAGTAACTTCCCCGGCTTTTCCATCAATGCGGTACTGAATTTTCAGTTGCTTGGGAGAGCCTGGCGCCGGGTCACTGCCGAAAGCACTGTTGTAATTTGGCGAAGACAAGACAATCCAAGCCTGGTCTTTCGCGCTGCGTTGAACCACTTGAGTTACATCGATTTGATTTGAACCAGCACCGTATTCAGCGCGGACAATTTCAAGTTTGATTTTGCGCAGTCCTTCATCAGACAACAGTTTCTCCAGTTCAGCAGTGTCGCCACCCAAATTTTGAGCGATCGCCAGCATTGCCGCCGTCGCATCGTTCTTGATTTCGGCAACTTTGCGTGCATCCGCAGCCAATCGCAGCATCTCCGGACTGGGGTAACGTTTCAAAATCTCCAGCCACAATTTCTTTTCCGCAGGCTGCCGGCAAATCTCCCAAGCTTGTCGGCACATGGCCACACGTTCTGCCTCCGACATCGTGAATTGGCGACAGATTCTCAAATAGCCACGCACGGCGCGCACTTGGAATTTCGCATCGGTCAACTGATTCGACAGATCCAACAAGACCGGAGCAGCATCGCCTGTCATCCATTCCCCAAGCAAACGAGTGGCAACGTTTTGCAAAGGTGGGTCCTTGACCTTGGCGGCCTCGCCGACGGTTTCCAAAGCTTTGGTTCCGCCAACTGAACCAATGATCTCGAGCATGCTGATCGCATTTGGCCCGGTTAACTTGCGAAAGGCCGCCGCCAGTTCTGCCGCACACTGTTCGCGGTCGGGCATTCGAATCGCTGCCGCTTTGAGTGCAATAAGTGCGACCGGACGATCTTCGGGATACTTGGGCTTGACTACTTGGTCGATCAAAATCACCAAGCAATCGGGGCGGACCGTGCTTCCCAGTGAAGTCATTGCCGCGCTGCGCAAGGCGGCATCCGAGTCAGTCAATGCCTTTGCGAGTTCGTCCAACGCCTGCATCTGTCGAAGACCCACCAACTCCAACAACACCGGGAGAGTCTTTCGATCGGCTGCCTTCAAACGCCTTACGATCTCTGGATTCACATCGTCGCCTGATAGCGCCGCCAACGAAGCCTTTGCAGCCAGCGAAAGTTCTGCATTTGTAGAAATTGCCGAATCGATGAGTTGCTCCACGCAGGATGCATTACCGACTTTGCCTAACGCCTTGACGGCTGCGATTTGCAAAAGTCCTTGCTGCTCGCTCGCAAGGCGTTGCAATGAATTCAAATCTATTGGTCCGGGGCGTTCGACGAGAGCCTGTAACACCAGCGCCGCGCGTTCCGGCGAGTGTTTTTTGAGGTCCGCAAACAATGCTGCGTCTGCCGACGATGCAGGAATCTCGCGTAACGTCTGCAAGCCAAGCAAAAAGAACTTTTTCTCAGCGGAATTCAGCTGCTCGACTAAGAGCACCATGCCGTCTGCCCCGCGAGCCAAGATCGCTCCGCGCGTCGCTTCGATGATCCTTTGGTCCGGCACTTCTGACTTTCGCACATGGTCATAAAGATCGAGGGCGCGCGGCAACTTGCCGACTGACAGGCAGCGTTCCGCGCAGTAGATACAACCTTCGGCGACTGCAGCCCGTACGTTCGGATTGCTGTCAGCAAGCCGTTGAACAAGTAAGTCTGCCGCAGTCGAATTGCCAATCCGCCCCAGCGCGACAGCCGCGGACGCCATGACGTCAGCGTCTGCGTTGGCGAGGTGGTTCGCCAAAGCCTCCACGGCCTTTTCGTCGCGACGGAAAGCGATCGAGTTGATTGCGCCCACGAGCAAATTGCCTCTTAAGCTGCCGAGGGATTCACGCAGCGCGGAATCTGCCGCCTCTCCCGGAATCGCTTCGAGCGCAATTCGAGCCCAGGAAGCCAACTCTGGGTCCTTTAATAAATTGGCCAAATCCGGTACAGCTTTTTCGGTACCGCAAATTGCGAGGTGTTTACAAGCCATCGCTTGATCCGCCTTGGCGGCGTTCGCTTGCAACACGGCAATCAGCTCGGATTCGCTGCGCGACGCTGTTTGCGCGGTCAGCCATTGCCCACCGCAACATGCCACGAAAATAATTGCGGTACAGCACAATCTCGTTTTTTTGTTTCCGATACTCTTCATCAGCTTGATCTCGCCTTGTGTCTATTGTCAACCAATTAGATGTCAACCCATCAATTCCCAGGTATGCAGATTACAGCCGCCAAGGCTCGCGGAGCGCCTCAGAGCGAAGTCGATTCGCTTCTTCGTCATTCACAAATTGATGAGTCTTTAAATCAAGTTTGATTTGCCGATTCAGGTAGAGTGCTACGTTGGCAGCGTGGCAAGCGATGTGCGCGTTGCAAGCCGCGTCGGCATTGCCTTTCGGCGTCCCACGAGTTTTTACGCAATCCAGAAAATCCCGGACGTGAAAGGTCGCTGGATAGTCGCCAATTTCTTCAACTTTGCGACCGGCCAACAATTCGGGAGAACTCAACACGATCTTCCCGCTGTCGCCCGCTTCAACCCACCCACTCTCGCCTTCGAAGCGAACTGGACACGAGCCCAGCGGAATCCATCCCGACTCACGAAAGATCAATTCGACTCCGTTTTCGTATCGGGCCACCAATTGTCCGTCGCGTGGCGCGTCGTATTCGATGGGCGGTGGAGCATCCCCGACAGCCCACTGGCACAGGTCAACGCAGTGCGATCCCCATTCGAGAACCCCGCCCCCGACAAGCCCGCCGCCTTTTTCGAAGTTGAACCCATCGAGCAGTCGCGGGTTAAACGGTCGCCAAGCTGCCGGGCCAAGATACGTGTTCCAGTCGACGATTTCTTTGTCGGGTTCTACTTCTGGCTCAAGCCAACCGCTCGTCACCGCTTGCATCCCAGCGGGGTGGGCAAAAACTTTTTTCAGCTGGCCGAGTTTTCCCGAGCGAGCCAATGCACAGGCGAAAGCGAAATGCGGTAGGTTTCGTCGTTGCGTACCGGCTTGGAAAATTCGTCCGGTGCGACGCATCGTCTCGGCCAACAAAAGGCTTTGCACAATGTTCTTCGTGCAGGGCTTCTCGCAGTAAATGTCCTTGCCGGCGCGCGCCGCATAAATTGCAGCCGTCGCATGCCAATTCGGTCCTGTCGCAATTAACACGGCATCAATATCGCGTCGATCAAGGAGTTCACGAAAGTCGCGATACATCTTGCAGTCAGTGTTGCCATGGTGCTGATCAGCGGATTTCTTGACCGCGGCTCGGCGGTTCTCTTTGACATCACACACAGCGACGAATTGCACGTCCTTCTGCTCAAGGAAGCAGCCGAGGTCATAGGTGCCTCGATTACCAATGCCGATTCCGCCTACGACGATTCGTTCACTCGGTGGCACCGCTCCGTTTCGGCCGAGAGCCGAAGCGGGAACAATCGTCGCTCCAAAAGTAGCCAAGGCTCCGGCTGATATTGTCGACTTGAGGAATCGTCGGCGGTGAGGTTTCTTCGTCTCAACTTGAACCATCTGTAAACTCCCTGATTTGGTTGCGATCGCAAACACCCAATCGCTTGACCTCAGTTTTAAATGGAATCGTGGGTTGCTGCTACCAGGAGTTTACACGATCCAAAACTCTGCTGCTGATCTCCGGTTTGCGGGCTGACAACCCTGCTCCCTCATGGTCAGGCCAACTGCTTGGCCATAAGGGCGATAATTGTCTGGTTTTTCCGAAACTTTGCCCCATTTTTTCTACTCCTTACTTCTCAAAATACGAGTAGAATGAATTTGAAGTGAACGAGGATTGTCGTTTGATGAGATCTGGCTACACGCGTTTGTGTCTTCTTTTTTTCTAGAAGAGCTGAAACATGATTGCGCGATTTAAACTGTGGTGGCAACGGAAGACCGGCCAGTTGGATTTCCCTTGGGAACAAGACGCCCGATTTTGGGTCGTTAGCCTGGTCCTCCACCTCATCTTGCTGTTTGCTCTCTCAAACGCTCTCTTTCATTTTCAGGATGACCAACGCGTCAGTCTGATTGCTCCACAAAATGAAGCCCTTGTTTTGCCTGAACAAGCCATCGCGATTCAATTTGATGAAATGAAATTCGAAGAGACTGGCGAAGTCGCTACGGACGAAGAGGCCATGGCGCAAGTCGAACCGCAGCTCGTTGACGAATCCAAAGATACCCCCGTAGAAGTTTCCACTCCATTGCTCGTCGATACCGAGTCGCTCATCGAAACGGCTTTGGAGGAAGCGGGAAGTGAAAGCATGACTCGTCTACCCATGAAGGGCTCAGTGGGAGTGGCGGCGACCGGTGCTGCCGGTGCGATCGATCGTGTCACGCAAGAAATTCTCCTTTCACTCGATGAACGCAAGACAACGGTTGTCTGGTTGTTTGACCAATCAGCAAGTTTGATTTCTCAACGAGCTGAAATTCGCTCCCGGATCGACAAAATCTACCGTGAATTGCAAAACCTGTCCGCGAATGGCGAGGAGTCTTTCACGAAACATGGCGAACAGCCCCTGTTGAGCTCGATCTTCGCGTTTGGGAACAACTTTACTCGAATGGTGGAACCAACCGATGAAACCGACAAATTGCTAAAGGCAATTGACCGCATCGAACGCGACGACACAGGAATGGAATACGTTTTCTCGGCTGTCATTCAAACGGTCAATATTTACAAGAACTTACGACGAATCAATCGCTTGACCAACGATCGCGAACGAAATGTGATGATCATTATCATTTCCGATGAAGCGGGCGATGATATTGTGCGTCTGGACGAAGCCGTCAATCTCTGCACGACTTGGCAGATTCCAGTTTATGTCGTCGGTGTCCCGGCTCCTTTTGGCCGCGAGGAAACGCTGGTCCGCTGGGTCGATCCCGATCCTCGCTTTAACCAAGACCCACAATGGGCTTCAGTTTCGCAAGGTCCGGAAACCGTGATGTCGGAATTGGTGAAACTGGATTTCACGAATGGAGAATTCGAGGATCTGGAAGCCATCGATTCTGGCTTCGGACCTTTCGGATTGACGCGATTGGCTTACGACACGGGCGGCATTTATTTCGCAGTTCATCCGAATCGCAAAGTTGGTGAAGCGGTAACGCGGGGTGAAACCGAAAATTATTCCGCTTTCTTTCGGCACTTTTTTTCGCCCGAAGTGATGCGTAAATATAAACCGGATTACGTCTCGCATTCGACCTACATCCAACAACTCAGCAACAACAAATGTCGCATGGCATTGGTACAATCCGCCAAGTTGTCGCGAGTGGGAACGTTCGAATCGCCCTTGCGACGCTTCCCGCGACTTGATGAAGGCCAATTTGTGACCGCGGTTTCTTTGGCACAACGAGGTGCCGCAATTTTAGAACCTAAACTCAATAACCTGTTTGAAGTGTTACGTGCTGGTGAAAAGGCACGAGAGGACGAAGTCTCATCTCGCTGGCAAGCCGGATTCGATTTGGCCTACGGTCGCGTTTTGGCCAACAAAGTTCGCGTTGAAACCTACAACGGAATGTTAGCCATGATAAAAACCAAACTGGCTTTCAAGGACCCCAAGAACAACACTTGGAATTTGGAACCGGCGGAGTCCATTCAAACCGGCAGCCAATCGGCAGCAATGGCAGAGCGCGCCAAGATGTATCTGAATCGCGTCGTCAAGGAGCATCCCGATACACCGTGGGCGATGCTGGCTCAACGCGAACTACAGACTCCATTGGGTTGGGAATGGAGAGAGTCGTTCACGCCACCGCCAACTCCTCCGCGACAAATGAATAACAACAACAATAATCCGGGCATGGCTCAAAATCCACAGCCCCAACAAAACGCCATGCCAAAACCTAAACGCCCACCACCTAGACTCTAATTGCCTGGGATGGGTTTAGTTCAGGTTGCTGCGAAAACTCCCAAGAGGGACTTACGCCCGGGTTAACTCCTTGATTTTTTGCGCCAAAAAATGACTCCATGTGGTGATCGTCAACATGGGATTTACCCCTGTCGCGGTTGGCAGCGAACTGGAGTCGGTGACAAAGACGTTTCTTTTGCCAAACAGCCGTGCTGTGCAATCGACCACTCCTAGCGTCGGCGAAGATGCCAAGCGGCAGGTCGAGAATTGGTGGGCACTAAACAGCTTCAGTCGCCCTCTTAATTGAAGCTGCGAGACCCGGTCGCGCAGATTTACCGACGACTCATTCTCGTCGTGCCGCAGGTTGAATTCCAAGGCATCCCAAGTCGGCAGAAAAGCGGTGTCCGCTCCGGCCGCTTCTTGCACCTCTAGCGCCGCACCGATCCCCTCCTGAAGGTTCATCTCATCCCGTATATCGAGCGAGTAAAAGACCTTTGGTCGTCCTTGAGCATCTAACGCAACGCGTCCCCCCCCGCGATCCCTACAAATCACCAACGTATTCGCCAGCCGGTCGATTCGTTGCATTAGCCGTTTGTGCTGTCGAGCGTCAGACCAAGGCAAGACCATCGCGGCGAATCCCGGATGAACAGGTGCCACTTCCAGCCAAATTCCGTATCCCTCCGCGTCGAGGACGGACCATTCGTCGCTCGCAATCGTTTGTACCGCACCGAGCCAACCGCGAACAGGCTCCGAGTGAAATGCCGGGACAACCGCGGCGGGATGCAAATGAAGGTTCTGGCCCAAATTCGGAACAGCGATACCACTTCGCAGTAAGATTGCAGGCGTGTGAATCGCCCCCGCGCACAATACGACGTGCCGAAAAGAAATTTCAACTTCAATGTCTGAATCGGTCTCGGACTTCATGATCGCCAGTGCCTTGATCGCGCGGTCACCATCGAACAAAAGTCGCTCGAGTCGACACTGGGGTAATAAAAACGCTCCCAGCCGTTGGGCGTCCATCAAATAGGTCTCGCGAGTATCCTGGCGTGCGCCACTCGTACAGCCAAACTCGCAACGATCGCAGTTGTTGCAATCCACAGCATTGCGCTCGAGCAAACGAGCCTTCCAGCCGAGTCGTTGCAAACCAGTCTGCAATAACTCGTTCTGGCGATTTAGACTTGAAGTGGCATCGGAAACCTGTAGCCGACGACGAACCGTGAAAAGGCTGTGTTGGAAATCAGCAGAAACCGCATCGTGAAAACCGAATTCGTTGGCCCATTGCTCGAGCAGTTTGATTGGCGGATCGAGACAAGTCCCCCAGTTTACGACTGGCCCACCACCAAACGTCTTGGCCGCCGTTACGAGAACCGGATTCGATCCACAGTTGAAAGCACCATGGCTTTCCAATCGACTGTTTGCCTGTGTTTCCGATTGGCCCAAAGTTGAACGACTGGCGATTTCACAACTATCCACCAGCAAGACTCTTTTGCCGGTCTCCGCAAGTTCCGCGGCCATCACGGCACCTGCTGCACCACTACCCACGACCAAATACTCGCAAGCCAACTGCCGCTGACCGACGGCCAGCGTGGAAGGCATCAAATGATCGACACCCGCGACTTGTGGATTGCGATAGATGTAGCCGATGGACTCGTGCAATTTTGTTTGCAGAGCACCGAATGGTATTTCGTCGGCGCTTTTCGAAACGTAGGAACCTTGCAACGACAGTCGTTGGATTGAGCGGACGATCGCCTTGTTAACCGAATCGCGAGATCGCAACAGTTTTTTGACGACTGCGGTTCGTTGCTCCAACGACAACGAATCGAAAGCGCGGATCGGTCCACCCACTCTCCAACCGCGCCCCGGAACCCCTAACTCATCCAACAACTGGAGTATCCGGGACCGCTCGTGTGTTTCCAACCGGCGGACCAGTGAAACAATCCTGGCGACCACCGGGCTTTCGCTGACACAATTCTCGAAGAACGCGGGAACATCGCCCGCCTCTGGCTTAAGCCGCGGATTGAAGGTCTCGCATAATCTTGCGAGGGTTCGTTGCTGCCGCTCATTGAGCGCAAAACCCATAACTTCAACATGCCTTTCGTAGAGGTCACCCCGCTGCCAAAGCAATCGTTGCGCACACGCGAAACTAACGTTGGAAAATCACTGGCAGAATGGAGTTTTTTTCCAAGCAAACGAATCAGTTTGCAGTGGGAATCACCCTCGCCATTGTGATTCAAAGTGTGGAGGCTGCCTATTCCCAAAGGGAGTCGCGGCCAGTCACACCTGAGCAGTCAAAAATTTTGGCGATCTTAGAAAGTGCGAAAGGTATCGAAGTTGAAAACCAACTGCTGTTGCGGAAAGATCGAATAAACGGTGCGACGCAAATAAAGGTCTACGCCTTGTGAGAACCGCAGAATCGGCGTTTGTGGTACGAGCACAATGTCGCCATGTCGCAACCATATTTCATCAGCCGGATGCGGATTGCGCCCATAGACGGCACCGGCGATATCCAATTTCGTTGCCACCAATCGCCAATTGTGGTCGCGGCGGAAGACGATGATCTGTCGCAGATTGCCGCCGTTTTGCCAGTTCTCCGCCGTGGCAAGTGCCTGCATCAACGAGGTCGGTCCCGAAAGTTCCTGACGACCCGGTTTATTGACCTGTCCCAACACATAAATAACCGACGAGGCGCGCCGAACTAGATTGGGGGTTACAAATATCCCATGGACGTGGAGGGCGTAGCGGGAGTTCACTTCCGCAGCGATTTCGTCCAACGACAATCCGACCGCGGGCACAGCACCAATCAGAGGTAGCCGAATTGTGCCATCTGGCATTACTTCAACCTGTGCGTTTTGGCCACCCTGTCCGGCACGTGCGTCGACGGCGTCGCGAAGATCTTTGATGACGATGTCGCCAGTAACTACCTGAATGGTGATCGCTGGTTCCTTGATGAACTTTTTGTCGTAGCGTGCATTTAAGGTCTCAGCGAGCTGCCCAACCGTCATTCCCTCAGCGTCCACGGTTCCGATCAGTGGTAGTGAAATGGTGCCGTCCGAAAGTACTTGAATGTTGTTCCGATCGATCGTTGGATCACCACCCGAGGTTAGTTGCAAAATGTCGCCAACGCCAATGCGATATGGATTTGCAGTTCGCGTTCGCGTCAGCAAGTAGTTAAAAGAAATTTGATCGCCTACGCGGAGACGATAGACGGCAACATGAGGAGTGCGATGCGGACCAACATACTCACCGTATGCAAAGGTCTCCCAAGGAACACAATCGGCATCCTTCCAAGTAGGCTCGCGCGTCAAAAATCTAGTCGAATCTTGGTCAACACCACGGATGTATTTTTGCGGCAACTCACTGTCGGGGTTTATTGAATTGGAAACGTTTGAATTCAAATGGCAACTGCATCCGTTCACGCTACCACATTGCAAGCAGGCCTCTGGAACTTGATAGAAACAAGGTTCAAGTCCATTCGCATCAAAGATGACGCTCGTTGAGACTTGTTCGTCAGCAGTCGAGGTTGTGGAAAAATTTTCGGCCGAATTGGTTTCCGAGGACTGACTCGAGCAGAAAGTTCCCTGTCGTTTACTGGCCGAGACGATCACCACAATTACGGCAGTGATTGCGAGCAGGCTAATATTCAAAATCTTTCGGCAATTCATGGTCGTATGATTCCTCAAAGAACAAAGTAAACCCGGCGGGAAATTGCGACTTAACGCCACAACTTCCACCGCGATTCTTTCGTCTCCGTTGCTTTTTCTGCTGTCGAGGGGGGCGCGGAATTCCTGGATGCACTGTTCATTGCCGTATAATTTTCTGCGCCATAATCAGGAATGGCGTTGAATGATTCGTGGTCAATGAACGGAATGAATTCGTTTGGATTCGGTCGCTTGTTCGCAGCCTCCAGATTGCTTGCGAACATTTCGGCTTGGCGTGCTGCCGCCGTCTCTCCCAAAGCCTCGTTGACATGGGCCAGACTTTGCAGTGTCGACAGGGTTGGCTGCACATTCGCACAGTGATTCAACACATCGCGGGCTTCTTCCAGCCGATTGCTCTTGGCCAGCATCACGCCCAACTCGTTGGCAGCTGGATAGTTCCGATCATCACAATCGAGCGCGGCGTATTGGAACAACATCGCACGGGCGCTTTGCGTCGCCTCATCATTCCCATTGACGGATGATATCGAATGGAGTTTTCCCAAGGAATAAAAGGCTCGGGACGCGAGCTTGTTCTTTTGAAAGGTATCATGAAACATGACACGGGCGGCGGAGTAGTAGGCCTGAGCCGCCGCGAAGTTCGTCAGGTCAGTTGAATCCGCAGTCTTCAAGATCTTCGACTGATGCCTTGAAATTAATGCGCTAACATCCAGCGAAGACGGACCGCTGTCGGCCATGAAGTCTTGGGCCTCATCCAAGGCCAGCAGTGCATCCCGCAGGCGGCGCGACAAGACGTTTCCGCCGTTTCTTAAATCCGCTTGTTGCGCCATCAAATAAAGTACGTCGACGAACTCTTTCTGCGCGGTGGCCCATGCGCCACGACGAGCCAAAGACTCTCCACGCTCGAGTTTCGTCAGCAACATCGAACCCGAGATTGGAATGACATTGGTGTCCGGTGGCTGGGCCAACGAATCCTCCTCGCCTCTCGGTAGTTCCTGCGGAGCGGGCACCGAAGTCGACACGAATTTTTCTTTCGGCACGAAATCGCCTTGCGGTTCCGATTGTTGCAGGTGACGTTTTGCGACATTCACCGCTCGCTGGTCGCCCTCTCGATGTTGGTCGAGCTTGGCAGAACCACTGGAATCGTTCTCAAACGTGATCGGAGGCAAATTCGTTGACTTCGAAGTTGTGAGTGGTTGATTGGCGTATTGATTCGACAACTCAGGGTTTCGCGCCCTGACTTTCACTGCCGATTGGGCGGCTTCGACATGGTTCGGAGTGGTTCTTGAATTTCGCGGGGCACCAACTGCCGGCCCTGAGGCAAAGTGATTGACGATGACGGTTGAACCGGCTTCGCGTTCGTAAGCCGAGTCTCCCGCTGGCCTGGGCATATCGACTTGAACTGACTGGTCGCATTCCGCAACTTGCGAATCGATTGGCATAAAGGTACCCGAGTTGCCGTGATCGCTTTTCCACAGCATGCTGATCAATACAGCGCAAACGCAAGCGATCAGAATCCAATTGGTTTGGTTTGTAGTATTCATAGATGCCAGTTCAAACGGCGGAGATGTGCCTACTCACTGGGTTGTATCGATTGCTCGGGTTGAAGCGCATTAGAGAGTAATAGCGTTTTTTCGGGTTAACCTGCCAAGCGACATTGTCCACTTGGCAAAATCGGATTCGCCATCGCAAATTACCGCGCTGAATAAGTGTGCATGCATTGCTTCATAAGCGACAGGTTTTCCACAAGTGCAGAGGACTATTGAGGCCAATCCCGTTGTCCTGGTCGAAGTTTTCGGCTTCTGGAGGCAAGGCACGGACAAGGCTTGCGTTTCGCCAAATTTCGCGTAGAAAAGACGCTTGAAAAGTCGTTTTCAGCAGTAGCCACTCAAGGCCTAATCACAAATTCCTATGATCCAAATGGCGGCTGAAATTTCGGGCGACAATGAAAACGGTGATTTGATAGCAGGCGATGCATCAACTTCTACGACCTACACTCTGGCAATGCTGGCACGGATCCTAAATGTCCGCCAATCGACGCTCCGCCGCTGGTACCTCCGGGGTTTGTTGATTGCGACTCGGAAGGTCAACCGTTTACCGTATTTCGATTTCACCCAAGTCGTAGCGGCGCGCAACCTCGCCCGGCTAATTTCCGACAACCGGTCGTCACCAGCCATCGAAAGGCAACTTGTACGGCTCGCAAAAACGCGAAACGGTTGGCAATCGACTTTGGCTGACCTCGATGTTGTTGTCGATGGACTGACGGTTCTCGTCCGCGAAACCGATGAACGTCTCATTGACGCCTTTGGCCAGTTTCGGTTGGACTTTTACGGCGATGAGTATCCGAACGAAAACGAATCGGTTTTGAAGTTTTCGCAGGTTATCGATGAAAACGGAGACGATCGCGAGCCCGAAGCGTTGGATGAATTGCTTCAGGCGGCGTTGGAATTTGAGGATAACCAGAACCCATCCGCTGCGATTGGTGTCTATCGAAAAATGATGCAGACCTTCGGCCCGACAGCGGATTCTGCGTTTGCGTTGGCTGAAGTTTTCTATGCGGCCGGCGATTTAGTGGCCGCACGTGAACGCTATTACCTTGCCGTCGAATTGGATGACGGGTTTGTCGAGGCGCGTGCCAACCTAGGATGCGTTTTAGTTGAATTAGGCGAGTTTGAAGATGCTCGAGCCGCGTTCGAACACGCGTTGAGAATTCATCCGGATTATCCGGACGTCCATTTTCATTTGGCGAAGTTGTTAGATCGAATGGACCGAAAACCTTCGGCAATCATTCATTGGGAGCGTTTTTTGGAATTGGCCCCGAGAACGCCTTGGTCCGACGAAGCCCGCGAGCGTTTGGGCCGCCCCGTGGTTTGAACGCCCCCCGCAACTTCAATTGCATTTCAGTTCAATTGTTGTTAGTCGTCGTAGGCTGCACGATAACGGCGACGGCGGGAAGTACGTTGTCGTTGGGTAACTGCTTCGCCTTCGGTGAACCAATAGCCACCCAAAACTTTGTAGAACAACAAGAGAATAAAGGCTCCCCCGGCACCGACACTGAATCCTTCCAAGCTAATCGGCTGGATGTTTTGGGTTGGGTAAAAGTACTTGAGAATCGCGCAACCTATCAGTGTGCCGGCAATCCCCATCATGAGCGTTGCTACAGTACCGCCTGGGTCACGCCCCGGCATAATGGCTTTTGCGGCCAAACCAACGATGGTTCCGAATCCGACCCAAGTCAAAGCGATGTTGGCGTAACCGGCAAGTTGTTGAAAATCCATTTTTCCCTCTGAAGCGGCGCGATCCTGTCGGCTGACCAAATTTGGTTCTACACTTTGGTTATCGGGATTCGGAGCCCGCAAAGTTTCCGTAGGTCCAAAAATCTTTAGAAGATATTGGCACGCTAGAGTTTGAGTCCCACAACCACTCAAGAGTCTGCGCGATTGGGCCAAAGCAGAAAAGAGCACTTCATTATTGCTAGCGAAAAATTGCGGACGGCTAGCTCCAGCGGTCGAAATTTGCGGCAG
>WBZS01000930.1_pt1 | contig 27752 bp, 22 predicted proteins | sample 5204201 | NCBI WGS metagenome assembly WBZS01 (sample SAMN12344357, study PRJNA552823) | activated sludge metagenome | biome: Activated sludge suspended growth; feature: Nitrification reactor; material: Wastewater; isolation source: activated sludge from nitrification reactor of wastewater... | reverse complement strand
GCGCCTGCACCGAGGCCGGGGCCCCGTCGACCGGCGGAGCGTCGATGCCGAGGACGGTGATGGCGGGGCCGCTCCAGATCTTCGAGCCCAGGCCTCCGGTGCCGACGATCGGCACGCCGGGCTCGATTTGGGCCAGCGAGCGGAACTCGTCGTCGGTGTAGGTCTGGCCGTCCCACTCCTCGCGGCGCAGGCCGGCGACCGCGACGTCGCCGTGGTCGTCCCAGAGCGTGGCCAGCGCCCGCAGCAGCACGATCAGCGCGTCCGGGGCAGCGCCGCCGTACTGGCCGGAGTGCTTGTTGCCGGCCAGCGTGCGCACCTCGACGGTGACGCGGGCGTCGCCGCGCAGCGACACGGTCAGCGACGGCTGCCCGGCCCGGATGCTGCCCCCGTCGGCGACGAGGATGGCGTCGGCGCGGAAGTACTCCGGGGACGCCGCGGGGAACCCCTCCTCCAGGGGACTGCCCACCTCTTCTTGCCCCTCGATCAGCACCTTGATCGTGACCGGCGGGCGTCCGCCCCACGCGCGCAGGGCTCCGACGTGGACGAGGACGTTCGCCTTGGTGTCGGCGGCGCCGCGTCCGACGATCGCCCCGTCGCGTTCGGTCGCCACGAACGGCGGCGAGGTCCACTCGGACTCGTCGCCCGCGCCGACCACGTCGTAGTGGCTGTAGAGCAGGACGGTCGGGGCGCCCTCGGGTCCGGGGATCGTGCCGGTGACGATGGGCGCGGTGCCGGGCAACTCGAGCGCGCGCAGATCCTGGACGCCGGCGTCCGCCAGCAGGTCGGTGACGGCGCGGTAGGCGTCCAGCAGGGGACCACGGGTGTGATCGGGGAAGCCCCACTGCGACACCGACGGGATGGCCACCAGCCGGGCCAGGTCGTCGGTCAGCGCGGGCATCAGGCCCGCGACGGCCTGGGTGAGCTTCTCGGTGACGGTCGGTGAGGTGTCGGTCATGCGCCCCTCCTGGGTGACGGCGGTGTTGCCACCACCATCTTGGGGCGGCGACACCGAGGAACCCATCACCCGCGCCGGGTGGCTTGGGCGGGGTCCGACGCCGGGCGCGGACAGGTGACGCTCATTGACGAGGCACGCGCGCGGTGCGATCCTGCCGCGAGGGGGGAGGCGTGATGGCGAAACCCTGGCGGGCACTGGTCCAATGGGACGCCGTGGCGGTCACGCTGATCGTGCTCGTGGGCGCCGCCGCGTACGTCGTCTGGCGGTTCTCCACGCCCTCGGACTGCGCGTGGCTCGGTCCCGACTCCTCGTCGTGGCGTCCGGGCGGCATCGTGGTGCAGGCCACGCCGTCGTGCCCCCTACCCGCCGGCCGGCTGGTCGTGGGGGCGACCCCGTCCGCGGACTCGGTCAGCTACCTCCTCGACGACGGCTCCTCGGTCGTCGTGGACCGGTCGGCCCAGCCCGACGGACGGCTGCAGCGCCTGCGCGAAGGACTGCCGACCACGCTGTTCACACTGCCCCAGTTCCTGCTCTGCCTGGCGATGCTGATCCGACAACCCCGCGACCGGGCGGCCGGCGCCGCGCTCGTGTACTCCGGTGGCCTCTTCGGCAGCACCGTGGTGACCACCCTGGGTCTGCCGGCCGAGAGGGCGTTCGACGGGTTGCCGCGCTGGGGGTTCCTCGCGAACACCCAGATCACCTTCTCGCTGCTGTGGGGGGCGGCGATGCTGTTCGGAGTGATGTTTCCCACCCCGATGACCCCCGCGGCGGAGCGGCTGCGGAACCGGGGCACGGTGGCCGCGGCGCCGGCCGTCCTGTATCTGCTCTTGGCGCTCGCGATCTGGGTCGCCACCGGGGGCCAGTTCCTCGCGTGGGCGCACTACTCGATCCGCGCCCAGACGTCGGTGACGGTGCTCACCATGCTCGGCATCATCGCGCTCGTCCTCGTACGGATGATCCTGCTGCGCGGCGAGGATGGGGACGCCGTGGCCCGCCAGCAGTTGCTGTGGGTCGGAGGGACGGGGCTGGCGTCCCTCCTGGTCGCCACCTCGCTGACGTTCGTCCCGCAGTTGCTCACCGGCACCGCGATCCTCGGCAACGACCAGATCGGGCTGCCTGGCCTGCTGTTCGTGGTGGGGTTGGGCATCGGACTGGCCCGCTACCGGATGTTCGACCTGGAGTGGCTGCTGGTGAAGATCCTCGTCTACACGGCTGTCCTGCTGTTGGCCCTCGGGGTGTACGCGGCGGTATCGGTCGTCGTCGAACGCGGCGGCGCGGGGCTGCCCCCGGGCACGGCGGCCGTCGCGGGGGTGGTGGTGGTGGCCCTCGCCGCCCCGATGGTCCGGGGCCGGGTGCAGCGGGCCGTGAACTGGATCGTGTACCGGGACTACGACGACCGCTACCGCACGCTCAGCGGGGTCGCCGACCGCCTGTCCGGACGCTCGGTCGACTTCGCGCGCGTCGCGGACGACATCCGCCGCGCCCTGCGGATCCCCCGGCTGACCATTCGCGCCGAGGGCACCCTCGTCGACGTGGGCGCCGCCGACCCTGGGCCCGGTTCGACGTCCGTCACCTTCCCGCTCATCCACGGCGAGCACCAGTTCGGAGCCCTCGTCGCCCACACGCGGGGGCGCGGCGACCGCTTCTCCCCGGCCGAACGCGATCTTCTGCGCGACCTCGCCCGGCAGGTGGCGGTCGCCCTGCACCAGGCCGAGCTGGCTGTCGAACTGCAGCGCTCCCGCGAGCGCCTGGTGCTGGCCCGCGAGGAGGAGCGGCGTGCGTTGCGTCGCGTCCTGCACGACGACATCGCACCCGCCGTCGCCGGGCTGGGCTTCCAGGCCGAGACGGCGCGCCAGCTGGTGGACCGCCCCGAGGGGGACCGGGCGGCGGCGGCTGCCGTACTCGGGCACATGGGCCGCGATGCGCTGGCGACGTCCCAACAGCTGCGCTCCCTGGCCTACGACCTTCGACCGCCTGCGCTGGACGACCGCGGGCTCGTGGCGGCGCTGGAGGACCACGGCGTCAGGATGCGTCCCGTGGACGTGGTGGTGGACGCCTCGGGCCTCGGCGACCTGGGCGCCGACCCTCTGCCCGCCGCGGTCGAGGTCGCGGCGTTCCGGATCGCGACCTCGGCGCTGAGCAACGTGCACCTGCACGCGTCGGCGGCGCACTGCCGGGTGGTGCTACGCCGCGAGGCGTCCAGGCTGGTCTGCGAGGTGTCCGACGACGGCGTCGGGCTGCCCGAGGGGTTCCGCCCCGGGGTGGGGATCACGTCGATGCGTGAACGGGCCGCCGAACTCGGCGGGGCACTCACGCTGGAAGCGCGCGGCGGCGGCGGCACCGTCGTGCGTGTCGAGCTGCCGTTGGAAGAGGGCGATGGCTGAGCGGACGAGGGTGCTGCTGGCGGACGATCACCCGGTCTACCGGGCGGGGCTGGCCGGGCTGATCGCGGTTTCGGAGGACCTCGAGGTGGTCGGACAGGCGTCCGACGGGGTGGAGGCCGTCGCGCTGGCGACCCGCCTGAGCCCGGACGTCGCCGTCCTCGACCTCAACATGCCCGGCCTGCACGGCATCGACGCCGCCCGCCAGATCCAGGAGTCGAACCCCGGCACGAAGGTGATCGTCCTCAGCATGCACGACGACGACGCCACCATCTTCCGGGCCGTCCAGGCGGGGGCGCGGGGCTACGTCGTCAAAACGGAGGCACCCTCGGCGGTGCTCGCCGCGATCCGCTCGGTGGCGCACGGGGACGCCGTCTTCTCCGGCGGGCTGGCCGAGCGACTCACGGCGTGGTTCGCCGGGCTGGGCGGCGTCCGGACGACGCTGCCGCAACTGACTCCCCGCGAGCGGGAGGTGCTGGAACTCATCTCGCGCGGTCGCGACAACGCGGGCATCGGCGCGGTGCTCGGCGTCAGCCCCAAGACGGTGCGGAACCTGGTGTCCAACGTGTTCACCAAGCTGCAGGTGACCGACCGCGCCGCCGCGGCGACCAAGGCCCGCGAGGCCGGGCTGTCCTGAGCCGTCCGCGCGGGCGGGGCTCGGGGTCCCGGATTGTTCCCGGACCCCGCCCGGGTCGGTCCCGTGACGCCCGGGACGCCGCGGCTCGACCCTGGTGATGTCCCCAAACAGGGGCACCCGGGGGGGTGGGTTGGCCCGTCCCGCCGGCGGCAAGGGCAGGAGTCCCGATGGCCACGTACGACATCTACCCCCAACCGTTCGACCCGGCAGCGCGCGCCGCTGGCCTCCGCGTCCGTACGACGTGGGTGGCCGCGACGTGGTCGGCGATCCGGAAGGCGCCCATGTGGGCCGCGATGCGGAACGTGGCCGCCTACGTCGGAGATCCGGACGCCCCGGGCTCCGGCCCTGCCCGCCGCGACCCTCGCGACGACATGCGCTTCATGCGCTGACGCCCGCCACCCGACATCCCATCGAGAAGGAGAACCCATGAGAATCGCCTACCGCGCCCTCGCCCTCACCATCGTCGCGCTCGTCGCCGTCCAGGCCGCCGCGCATGCGTGGGCCTCCGCCGGCATCGGCACGTTCGTCCAGGGCGGAGGGGTCATCGACCTCGCCCTGATGGAATCCGGCGAATTGCCGTTCACCGAAGTGCTGGGCCTGATGGTCCACGGCATGAACGGCATGTTCGTGATCCCGGCCGTCGCGCTCCTGTTGCTGGTCGTGTCGTTCTTCGCCCGCCTCCCCCGCGGCATCGCCTGGGCCGGGATCGTCCTGGCCCTGGTGGCGCTCCAGGTGACGCTCGGGCTGCTCGGACACGGGCTGACCGTGCTGGGCCTGCTGCACGGCTTCAACGCCATCATCCTGGCGTCCGCCGCGATGTACGCCCAGTCGTTGGCGGCGCGCCCGGACGTCCGCGTCCAGTCGACGCGGGACGCCTCGGGGCTGGTCAATGCCTGATCGCAGCGTGCGGCGGCCGCGGAGACGACGATTCGTCGCCCTCGCGGCCGCCGTAGCCGTGCTGGGCGGAATCGGCGTCGCGTGGCAGCTCAGCCGCCTGCCGTCCAGCTACTCGATGACCGACCTGGGCTACGCGGACTACGGCGGCGGTCCCGCCCCCGCCGCCGGCGGCCACGCCCACGGGCACGGTGGCCAGGAGCCCTCGGCGACGATCGGCGTCGACACCCTCGTGACCCCCACGCTCGGCCGGACGCCGGAGGTCAGGGTCGAGCTGATCGCGCGGCGGGAGCGCGTCACCCTTCCCGACGGGCGGCCGTTCGACGGCTACTCGCTCAACGGCAAGACACCCGGGCCGAGGATCGAGGCCGTGCAGGGCGACCTGGTCGAGGTGCGGCTCGTCAACGACAACGTCGCCGACGGCGTGACCCTGCACTGGCACGGGATCGACGTCCCGAACGCGGAGGACGGCGTGGCGGGGGTGACTCAGGATGCGGTCCTGCCCGGCGGATCCCACACCTACCGGTTCGTCGCCGACCAGGTCGGCACCTATTGGTACCACTCGCACCAGCAGTCGCACCCCCAGGTCGTCGGTGGGCTGCTCGGGGCGGTCGTGATCCGCCCGGCGGGCGGACTGGGCGGCGTCGATGATGTGACCGCGCTCGTCCACGGCTACGGCGGTCGGCGCACCATCAACGGGGTGGCGGGCGACTCGCGGGTGGAGGCCGAACCCGGGCGGGCGGTCCGCGTCCGGGTGATCAACACCGACGACGGCGCCATGCCCGTGTGGGTCGCCGGCGGCACCTTCCGGGTGCTCGCCCTCGACGGCACCGAGGTCGAGGGGCCGACTCCCGTCGCGGACCGGTCCGTGCTCGTCACCGCCGGTGCGCGCGCCGACCTCGAAGTGGTCGCGCCGCAGATCGGCGCTGTCCGCGTCCAGGTGGCCGGGGCGTCCCTGGTCATCGGCGCGGGGGACGCGCCGACGGCGTCCGCGCCCCGCGAGTCGGTCGATCCGCTCACCTACGGGACGCCGAGCGCCTCACCGCTCGCCCAGCGTCCCGCCGATCGGACCTTCGACTACGTCATCGGCCGCGCGTTCGGCCTTCTCGACGGCCGGCCGGGAGCGTGGTGGACGATCAACGGGCATCAGTTCCCCGACGTGCCGATGTTCATGGTCGCCGAGGGCGACACGGTCGTGATGCGGATCAGCAACCGCAGCGGCGAGCCGCACCCGATGCACCTCCACGGTCACCATGTGACCGTGCTGTCCCGCGACGGCCAGCCCGCGTCCGGGAGCCCGTGGGTCGTGGACTCCCTCCACGTCGCCGACGGCGAGAGCTTCGTGGTGGCGTTCGTCGCCGACAACCCGGGCATCTGGATGGACCACTGCCACAACCTCCCGCACGCCGCCGAGGGCCTCATGACGCACCTGGGCTACCTCGGCTACTCGACCCCCTTCGTCGTCGGGGGGCACCGCCGCAACCACCCCGAGTGAGTCAGGGCGCCGGCCGCCTCGGGCGAACCCCTGATCCGCGGCTCAGCCCTTGGTCAGCGAGACGGCGATCGCGTTGGCGGCGGTGCGCAGTTCCAGCTTGTCGGCCGAGATGGCGTAGGTGGCGGCCGACTCCAGCGCCATGAGCAGCGCGGACTCCATCGCCATCACGCCCTCGGGCGACTCGCAGGCCTTGCGCGTCGAGGCGAGCGGGTCGATCTTGATCGTGCCGTCGCCGACGGTGGCGCCGCCGCTGAAGTTGTTGCAGCCGCCGGTGCCGGACACCGTACCGTCGGTGCCGAACACCACGGTCGGCTTGGTGCCGGTGATGACGCCGACCACGGCCTCCTTGCCGTTGTTGTACATCGTCACCTGCCAGCTCGTGCCGGCCAGCTTCTGCGACTGCACCGCGAACGTGGTCAGCGTCTTGCCGGCCGAGTCGGTGAGCGTGAGCTTGTCGGTGGTCAGGGTGAACGTGCGGGCCGCGGTCAGCGCCTGGAGGAACGCGGTCTCCTGCTTCATGAGCGCCTCCTCGCACGCCATCAGCGTGGATGCGATCTCCGACCCCACGGTGATCGAGTTGCCCGACGTGGTGAACGTGGTGCCGTAGCGGTTGCAGCCGCTCGTGCCGGAGAGCTTGCCCTCCTTGGTGAACTCGGCCGTGACCGCCGAGCCGGACACCGTCGCGGCGCCGTTCAGCTCCTTCAACAGCCAGCGCGTGCCGCCCAGCTGGCCGGCGGAGGCGGTGGCCTTCGGCGAGGGGGTCGCGCCCGGCGACTGCGCGCACGCGGTCGCGAACAGCGCGGTGGCCACGAGCACCCACGCGAGCGGCTTCTTGATCATGGTCGATCCCTTTCCTTGGGTGAGGACGCCGCGGCCCCTGCGGCCGCGCGTCCGATGGGTTGGCCGGACACCCTCGTCCGGCCGGTCTCTCACGGTGCCTCTTCCAGGACGACCCGCGCCTCGCCGCGCCGGCCTTCTCGAACGAGGACCACGGTCACCGTGTCCCCCACCCGGGCAGTCGCCAGCAGGCGTCCCACGGTGAAGGCGTTGGCGGGTTGGTCCCCGACGCTGACGATCATATCTCCGACGGCAATGCCGACCCGGGCGCCGGGGCCGCCCGCCGCGACGGCCTGGACGTACATGCCGCCCTCCACGCCGAACCGGGTGGCGACCTCCCGGGGCACCTCGGCGAGCGTGAGCCCCATGGTCGGGTGGGTGGCCCGGCCGGTGCGCCGCAGCTCGCCGGTGATGCGCTCGACGGTGCTCGCGGGGACGGCGAACCCGAGGCCCACGCTGCCGCCTCCCGAGACCCCCGACGCGTCGGGCACCGTCGAAATCACCGTGTTGAGGCCGACGATGCGTCCGGCGCAGTCGACGAGCGGTCCGCCGGAGTTGCCCGGGTTGATCGACGCGTCGGTCTGCACGGTGCCCGCCAGCACGGTGGTGCCGCCGCCGGCGACCGGCGCCAGGACGTCGCGGTTGAGCGCGCTGACGATGCCGGACGTGACGGTGCCCGACAGCCCCAGCGGCGCCCCCAGCGCGATCACCTGCTGCCCGACCCGCAGGCCCGTGTCGGTGCGGATCGACAGCGTCGGCAGCCCGGACGCCTCGATCTTGAGCACCGCCAGGTCCGTCTTGGGGTCGGTGCCGACCAGCGTGGCGGCGTGGCTCTGCCCCGTGTTGAGCAGGACGCTGAGGCGTCCGGACGCCCCCGCGGTCGCGATCACGTGGTCGTTGGTGATGATGAACCCGTCGCTGGCGGTGATCGCCCCGCTGCCCGACCCCGTGCCCCCGGAGCCCTGCGCGAACACCGTGACCACGCCGGGCAACGCGTTGGCGGCCACGTCGACCGCGTTGCACGTGCCGGACGCCGACGCCAGCGCCGAGCTGACCGCGAGCCCGCCGATGGCGCCGCCGGTGAGCCCGGTGGCCAACCCCAGGGCCACCAGCCCGGCGATGGGCCGCGCGGCGCGGGCGTTGCGGGACGCCGACGACGTCGATGCTGACACACTCATGCGCTCATCCTCGCTACAGCAGGTTGGACAACAGGCGGCAGGCCGAGTTGCGGGCCCGGCGCAGCCGGGACCAGCCTCGCACCTCATCCAGCGTCAACTGCCGGCAGTCGGCGAGGTCCTCGGTGAACAGACGCTCATGCCGGGCGGCGACGTCGCGATCGTAGACCCACACCATCAGCTCCTTGTTGATGCGCAGGCTGCGCATGTCGAGGTTGAGGGTGCCGATGGCGCAGGCCTCACCGTCGATGGTCAGCGACTTGGCGTGGAAGAACCCCTTGTCCCAGAGCCAGATGCGCCCGCCGGCGGCGAGGAACCGATCGAAGTACGACTCCGCCGCGTACCACGGGATGCGCTTGTCCAGCCAGCCGGTGGTGATGAGGTCGACCCGGACGCCGCCCGCCGCCGCGTTCAGCAGGACGTCCAGGGTGGTCGGGTCGGGGACGAAGTACGGCGACTGCAGCAGCACGCGGTGCTGGGCGCCCGCGATCGCCGTCTGGTAGGAGCGGGTGACCGGCCACCAGGGGTCGTCGTAGCCGTGATGCACGGTCTGCACCATGATGTCGCCGGCCGGCAGCGCCGGGTCCGGGTAGTAGTCGGCCCGGAACAGGTTCTCCCCCAGCGCCTCGAACCAGCGCAGGTCGAACAGCTTCTCCAGGTCGGCCACGCCGGGGCCGGTGAGCCGGATGCCCGTGTCGCGCCAGGCCGGGAACCGCTTGCCGCCGTCGATGTACTCAGAGGCCACGTTGAACCCGCCGGTGTGGCCGATCTCGGCGTCCACGACGGTGATCTTGCGGTGGTTGCGGTAGTTGATGCGGGCCCATTCGCTCATGTCGCTGCTGACCAGCGCGCCGGCGTCCCGGAGTCGCTTGAGTTCGTCCTTGGGCTGGCGCAGGCAGCCGAGGAAGTCGTTGAGGATGCGCACCTCGACCCCGGCGGCCAGCCGGTCGAGCAGGATGGCGGTGATGCGGGCGGTGAGCGCGTCCTGCTTCCAGATGAAGTAGCTCATGTGGATGAACCGCTGCGCACCCGCCAGGTCGGCGAGCAGGACGTCGAAGTACTCCGCGCCCGAGCCGTAGATCTCGCACGTGCGCACCGGCAGCGGCGGCGTCGCTGTCTTGGCCTCGATGAGGGCGTCTGTGCGCCGGACGAAGCCGTCCGGCTGGGCGGCACGGAACGCGGCGGTGGCCGCGCCGTACCGGGCGTGAATGCCCGGCATGAACGCGGCCACCGCCGCCCGTACCTTGCGGGTGACCGGCGACCTAGCCGCCAGCACCGCCCAGTTGCGGCCGAAGAAGAAGTAGACGGCCAGACCCAGGAAGGGCAACCCGATCAGCACCAGGAGCCAGGCCAGGGCCGCGGTCGGCTCCCGGTCCTCGCTGACGATGAACACGATCACGCCGATCCAGTAGACGAGGATCAGCAGATCGAGCACCAGCCAGACGCTCAGCTCCTGCGCGCCGAACAGCATCTCAGGGGACGTAGGGCGGGTAGCCCGGCCCCAGCGGGATGCCGAGGAGGAACCACGCGATGAACAGCAGCGTCCACGCCACCAGGATGGCGATCGAGTACGGCAGCATCAGCGCCACCACCGTGCCGATGCCGGCGGACTTGGTGTAGCGCTGCGCGATCGTGACGATGAACGGCAGGTACACCATCAGCGGCGTGAGCGCGTTCACCGGCGAGTCGGCCACCCGGTACGCCGCGAGCAGCGTCTGCGGCGCCACCCCGAGCCGGATGAACAGCGGCACGAAGATGGGCGCGAAGATGGCCCACTTCGGCAGCGACCCCGGCATGATGAAGTCGAGCAGCACGATCACGAGGATGAACCCGATCAGCAGCGGGATCGCCCCGATGTTGGCCTGCTCCAGCAACTCGGCCAGCGCGCCGGCGATGACGCGGGGCATGTTGGTCCAGTTGAAGTAGGCGATGAACTGGGCGATCATCAGCAGCATCAGCACCATGCCGCCGAGGCCGGCGAAGGTCTTGGTGATCGCTTTGATCACGTCGTTGCTGCCCTTCATGGTGCCGGCGCCCACGCCGTAGCAGACGCCCGAGACCAGGAACGCCAGCATGATGATGAACAGCAGGCTGTCCATGAACGGCGTGTTGCCGATGATGTCTCCCGTCTCCGGGTCGCGCAGCGGGGCGCCGGGCAGGAACGTGGCCAACGCCACGATCAGCATGACGGCGAGGAACCCGAACAGCGCCATGCGGCTGCCCTTGGCATCGGCGTCCGCGGGGATGTCGCCCGCGTCGCTGTGCACGACGGCGCCGGCCTCCGGCGTCCACGGCCCGAGGCGGGGCTCGACGAGGCGCTCGGTGACCACGGCGGCCACGAACGCGAGGATCAGCGACGACGCCACCATGAAGAAGTAGTTCGCCACGATCGTGATCGGCGGCGAGCCGGCCAGGGCGCCCGCCTCGTTGGCGATCTCGGTGATCATCGCGTCGATCGGCGTCAGCGAGATGTTCACCATGAAGATCGCCGCCACGCCGGCGAACCCGGACGCCAGGCCGGCGAGCGGATGTCGTCCGACGCTGGCGAACGCCGCAGCGGCCAGCGGGATCAGGATCAGGTAGCCGGCGTCGGAGGCCACCGACGAGACGACGCCGACCAGGATGAGGATGTAGGTCAACGCCCACTTCGGCGCGGCCCCCACCAGCTTGCGGATCAGCGAGCCCAGCAGGCCGGACTCCTCCGCGACGCCGGCGCCCATCATGGCGATGAACGTGACGGCGATGACGCCGAAGCCGGCGAAGTTGCTGACGAACGTGGAGAAGATGAACCGGATGCCCTCGATCGAGATGAGGCTCTTGATCGGGATCACCTGCTCGACGATCGTCCAATCCTCCTCGTACGGGTCCTGCCCGCCGATGAGCCCGGGTTGCGTCGTGTCCTCGTAGTAGTCGTATTGCGGGGCGCCCGCCTCGACGGGGACGGCGACCTGCTCGGTGACGCTGACGTTGAGCAGGCTGAGCCCCCACGACAGCACGATGACGAGGATGATCAGGTAGCCGAACATCAGCACGGGGTGCGGGACCTTGTTGCCGATCCGTTCGACGGCGCCCAGCAGGCCCTTCTCGGGCTGCTGCTGGACGGCGTCGCCGCTGGTGGTGGTGGCCATGCGGAGCCCCGCCTCAGGCCCTGAAGTTGAGCGCGAAGTCGAGCAGCAGCCGCGTGCCGAAGCCCGTGGTGCCGTTGTTGCGCCACTTCTCGGCGCTGCCCGACTGCGCGGTGCCCGCGATGTCGATGTGCGCCCACGGCTTGCCGGCCACGAACTCCTCCAGGAACAGGGCCGCGGTGATGGTGCCGGCGTTCGCGCCGCCCATGTTGCGCAGGTCGGCCAGCACCGAGTTCAGCTCCTTGCGGTAGCGCCGGGCCAGCGGCAGCTCCCAGACGGGCTCGTCGACGCGCTCGGCGGAGGCCTTCACCTGCGCCATGAGGGCCTCGTCGTTGCCCAGGACGGCGGCGATCTCGGTGCCCAGCGTGCGCAGCGCGGCGCCGGTCAGGGTGGCGATGTCGACGATCGCGTCGACGGGCTCCTCGGTGGCCAACACCAGGGCGTCCGCCATGACCATGCGGCCCTCGGCGTCCGTGTTGATCACCTCGACGGTCTTGCCGCCGCGCATGACGACGATGTCGCCGAGCCGCAGCGCCGACCCGGACGGCATGTTGTCGGTGCACATGAGGAAGCCGGTCACCTGCGCCTTGCAGCCCAGCTCCTTCAGGGCGGTCATCGCGGCGAAGATGGCGCCGGCGCCGGTCATGTCGTTCTTCATCACCGCGTGCACCTCATCGCCGGGCTTCAGGGCCAGGCCGCCCGCGTCGTACATGATGCCCTTGCCGACCAGGGCCAGCTTGCCGGTGGGCTCGCCCTCGGGGCGGTAGACCAGCTTGACCATGACGGGCGGCTCGACGCTGCCCAGGTTGATGCCGAGCAGGCCGCCGCAGCCGAGCTCGACCAGGTCGGCCTCGTCGAAGACCTCGACCTCGAGGCCGGACGCCTTGCCGAGGTCGAGCGCCAGCTCGCCCAGCTTGGTGGCGGTGAGAATGCCGCCGGGGGTGCCGGCGAGGTCGCGGGCCAGCTTGGTGACGCGGACGAGCGTCGCGCCCCGGGTCAGCCCGGCCCGGAGGGCCTCTTCGCGACCGGAGTCGGCGATCAGCACCAGCGAGGTGAGCTTCGCGTCGGGCCCGTCCTCGCCGATGCGGTAGACGTAGCGGGCCAGCGCGGCGCCCTCGACGACCGCGGCGGCCGCCTGCTCGTCGTCGACGCCGGTCTGCGGCAGCTCGAGCGCGAGCTCCTCGGCGCGCGGGACGGCGCGGGCGAGGTGAGCGGCGGCGTCCCGAAGGACGGCAGCGGTGACGTCCTCCCGGGCGCCCCCGCCGATCAGGACGCGGATGGGGCCCTCGGCGCCGGCCAGCACGAGCGTGGCGCCGACGCTGGCGTCGAAGCCGAGCTGGGTGGCGCGAGCGGCGGAGACGCCGGAGGGCTCATCGCCCGAGAAGACGACGTGTCCCACTGCGGCCACGTCGGCCGGCACGTCGGTGCTCACGTCGAGGGTGAGGGTGCGCTGCGGAAGGGCGAAGGGGGGGTACGGCGCCAGGTGGGTCATGTGGTTTCACTCTCCATGGTCGGGGCGGTCTCGGTCGAAGGACGCGGCGCGAGGACGCACAGTGCGTCGTCGCGAGCCGAGACTAACCAGCCGTTGCGCCGTGGAACATCACCCGCCGCGGGTGGCTGCCCTTCCTGACGGACGCCGCGACCACCCGTCCCGGGTGATGACGCCCCCGGCCACGGACGACACGCTGGAGTACGCTCCACGCGCAGTGTCCCGTGGGGGCACGCCGACCCAGCTGGAGGACCCCGTGAACGCCGTGCTCGCCTTCGTCGTCGTGATGGCCGTGTGGACGGTCAGCGACATCATCGCGAAGAAGACCAAATCGCTGCTGTCTTCGCTCTTCGTGGCCTCGATCATCTTCTTGATCGGCTTCATGACCGGGCTGTTCCCGCCCGACCTGCTGCAGGCGTCGTCGCTGCTCGGGCTGGCGGGCGTGGTGGTCGGCTTCATCATCGTCCACCTCGGCACGATGATCAGCCTCGACGACTTCAAGAAGCAGTGGAAGACGCTGCTCATCGGCATCGCCACCGTCCTGGGCATCGGCGTGCTGCTCGCCGTCGCCAGCCTCATCTTCGGCGGGGGGGCGCGCGCCGATGAGTACGGCCAGCTCATCTCGACCGGGCGCGACTACGCCATCGCCGGCATCGGCGCGCTGTCCGGCGGCACGATCTCGGTGCTGATCGTCCAGGAGGCGGCCCTCGGCGTCGGCCTCACCACCGTGGCCGCGTTCCCCGTGCTGATCGCGGCGCTGCAGGGCCTGTTCGGCTTCCCGCTCACGTCGCTGATCCTGCGCCAGGAGGCCGCTCGCCTCAAGGGGGAGTACCGCGCCGGACGCCTGACGCCCGCCGCGTCCGAGACCGACGACAAGGCCGAGCCCGCGGCGTCCGCCTCTGAAGGCATGCTGCCGCCCTGGCTGCGCACCACCGCGGGCACCCTGTTCGCGGTCGGCGTGGTCGTGCTGCTGAGCATCGGCATCAACAACCTGACCAACGGCATCCTGAACACGTTCGTGGTGGCGCTGATCTTCGGCATCGGGCTGCGCACGGCCGGGGTGTTCAAGCCGAACGTGCTGGCCGGCATCGACTCGTTCGGCCTGATGATGCTGGCGATCATGATCATGGTGTTCGGCCCGCTGGCCACCCTGCAGCCCGCCCAGTTGGCCCAGCTCGCGGGGCCCCTGGCGATCGTGTTCGCGTTCGGCCTGGTCGGCATCGCGCTGTTCTCGGCGGTCACCGGCAAGCTGCTCGGCTACAGCATCCCGATGTCGATCGCGATCGGCCTGACGGCGCTGTACGGCTTCCCCGGCACGATGATCCTGTCGCAGGAGGCCGCCAAGGGCGCCGGCGAGACCCCCGAGGAGGTGGCGGCCATCGAGGGCGAGATCCTGCCCAAGATGATCGTCGCGGGCTTCTCCACGGTCACCATCACCTCGGTCATCGTGACCAGCATCATCGCGGCGGGGATCGGTGGCTGAGTGACCGCCGCCACCCTGACGCTGATCGTCTTGGCCCTGACGGTCGTCGTCTTCGTCTGGGACAAGCTGCCGGTCATGCTCGTGGCGCTGGCCGTCCCGCTGGCGCTGTGGGCGACCGGGGTGCTGGAGCTCGGCGAGGCCTTCGCGGGCTTCGGCGACCCGACGATCATCTTCATCGCCGCCCTGTTCGTGGTCAGCGAGGCCCTGGACGCCAGCGGCGTCACCGCCTGGGTGGGCGGCCTCGCGCTGCGCCTGGCCGGCGAGAGCCGCGTGCGCCTGCTGGTCGTGATCATGTTCATGGTGGCGCTGCTCACCGCGTTCATCACGCCCAACGGGTCGGTGGCGGCGCTGACGCCGGTGGTGGTGGTGCTGGCCATCCGGGCCAAGCGGTCGCCGTCCGAGTTGCTGTTGCCGCTCGCGTTCGGCGCGCACGCCGGCTCGCTGCTGCTGCTGACCGGCTCGCCGGTCAACCTGGTGATCGCCGACTACGCCGCCGAGGCGGGCGTCGGGCCGTTCGGGCTGTTCGCGTTCGCGTTCGCCGGGCTGCCGCTGCTGGTGGTGACGCTGCTCCTGTCGATCTTCGGCAAGCGGCTGATCCCGAACCGGTCGGCGTCCACGTCGCTGCGCGACCTCGGCTCGCACCCAGCCGTGCTCAGCGAGCACTACGCCCTGGACGAAGACCAGCCCCTGAAGATGACCCGCACCCTGGGGGCCGTCGAGGTGGTCATCCCGCCGCGCTCAGAGTTCATCGGCGACGTCGTCTACCCCGGCATGCCGACCGAGAGCGGACGCCTCGTCGTCGTCGCCGTCCAGCACAAGGGGCACCACCAGCTGGAGCGGCACCAGCTCCACCCCGGCGACACCATCCTGTTCAGCGGTGAGTGGAGCGACCTGGACGCCGCCGTGGCCGACCCCGGCGTCCTGGCCGTGGACGACCCCGAGCACGTCCGGCGCCAGGCCGTCCCGCTCGGGGTGGGGGCGCGGCGCACGCTGGTGATCCTGGCCGCGATGGCCGTCCTGCTGGCCACGAACGCGGTGCCGGCGGCCGTGGCGGGGCTCTTGGCCGCGCTGGCGATCATCGCCACGCGGGTGCTGAACGTCCAGCAGGTCTACGAGGGCATCGCCTGGACGACGGTCATCCTCGTCGGCGGGCTCATGTCGTTGTCGGCGGCCATGGTGAAGAGCGGGGCCGCCCAGCAGCTGGCCGACGGCCTGGTCTCCCTCGTCGGCGACTTCGGGCCGTACGCGCTGCTCGCCGGGCTGTTCGTCGTCACCGCGGCGCTCGGGCAGCTGATCAGCAACATGGCCACGGCGTTCATCGTCATCCCGGTCGGGCTGGCGGCCGCCACGCAGATGGGCGTCTCGCCGGCCCCCGTGCTGATGGCGGTGGCCGTCTTCGCCGCCGCCGCGCTGCTCACCCCGGTCGCCACGCCGGCCAACCTGATGGTCATGGAGGCGGCCGGCTACCGGTTCGCCGACTACTGGAAGCTGGGCCTGCCCCTGCTCCTGCTTTACGGCTTCGTCGGCATCGTCGTGGTGCCGCTGGTCTACCCGTTCTGACGTGCCCTTCTTTGGCGACCCGATGTGGAGGAATCATGCAGTGGACCGATGACACCGGACCGTTCGAGTACCTGGTCCTGGAGTTACCCGGCGAGCGCGTCACCGAGGAGGTGGCCGAGGCGCTGGCCGAACTGGTGGCGTCACAAGCCGTCCGCGTCCTCGACCTCGTCTTCCTGCACAAGGACGCCGACGGCGTCCTGGAGTGGGCCGAGGCCGACGAGCCGGACTCCCCCGACGCCGACGTGCTCGCCATCCTGGACGCCGAGCACTGCGACCTCGTCAGCGAGGACGACATCCGCCTCGCCGGCGCGTCCATGGCGGTCGCGAGCTGCGGGTGCCTGCTCGTCGTCGAGAACCTCTGGGAGGCCCGGCTCGCCCAGGCCGTCCGGCGCGCCCACGGCCGCGTCGCCGCCGACGAGCGCGTGCCCGTGAGCGACGTTCAGGCGGCCCTGGCCTATGCCGCGGACGGCGAAGGCTGATCCGGCTGCCGGCCCGCGTCGCACCCCGGCGGCGCACCGAGAGCACCCCATCCACCAGAACAAGGAGACACACCATGAACCGACGCCGCAGAGGTCCCGGTCTCATCGGCACGATGGCCCGCACCGCCATCATCGCCGGCACGGCCTCGTCCGTGGCCAACTCCAGTAACGCCCGCGCGCAGGCCCAGGCGCAGTCGCGCGCCGAAGGCGAGGCCGCCAAGGCGCAGCTCGCCGCGCAGCAGCACCAGGCCCAGGTGGACGCCGCCGTCCAGCGTGCGCTGGAGCAGCAGGCCGCGGCACCCGCACCCGCGCAGGTCGCGGCACCCGCGTCCCCGCCGGCCCTCGGCGCGCAGGAACGCATCGCCGCCCTTCAGCAGTTGGCGCAGTTGCACGCGCAAGGGATCCTCTCCGACGCGGAACTGGCCACCGAGAAGGCGCGCATCCTCGCCTGATCCCCCTGCCTCCGCGACGCCCGACGGCTGGTCCGGGCCGGGCCCCGCTGGCCCCCGCGACCGCTACCCGGAGTCGTCGCGTGGCCCTGGGGGCAGCAGGTCCAGCCGGCGGGCGACGCGGACGGCGTCCCGGCGCGCCCCGACGCCCAGCTTGCGGTGGATCGATTTGAGGTGCTGTTTCACCGTGTTGACGGAGATGCCCAGCTCGTCGGCGATCTCGGTGTTCGATCGCAGCGTGGGTAGGTAGGCCAGCACGGACAACTCGCGCTCGGTGAGCGGCTCGGCTTCCTCGGCGGGGTGGACGGCGACGTGTCCGTCCGCGGTGGCCAGCGCCCGCTCGACGAAGTCGCGCTGCGTGCCCCGGACGTCGAGGTGACGCGACAGCATCGTGCGTAGCCGCGCCCCGGGGCAGGCGAACGGCCGCAGCACCCCCTCGGGTGCCCCCGCGTCCAGGGCCCGGGCCAGCGCGTCGCTGGCCAACGAGTCGTGGCGCAGGGCGTCCTCGGCCAGGCACACCATCAGCCAGGCGTGGGCGCCCGCCCCGCCGGGGGCGGCCAGCAGCGGCTCGACCGCACCCCGCACCTCGCCGGCCCGGCCGGCGCTCAACAGCACCCGGCCCCGGGGGACACCGAGCACGCTTGCGACCTGCCGAGCGTCGAACGAGGGATCCGCGTCCGCCCGGGCCGCGAAGGCGGCGTCCTGGGCGGCTAGCAGCGCGGCCGCCCGACCGGGCGCGCCGGCGGCGAGCTCCAGGTCGACGGCGGCGGCCGTCCGCGCCGCGGCCAGGTAGCAGGTCGGGGCCAGCCGGGACAGGCGGACGTCCACGTCGGCGAGCAGCCGGCGGGCGGTCGTCAGGTCCCCGATCAGGACGCGGTACCGAGTGCCGAGCAGGAGGAGCCCGATCGACACGAACGGGTTGACGTCGCCGTTGGCCGCCGTGCCGCGGGCCAGGGCCTCCTGAGCGCGCGGCAGGTCGTACTGCCACACCGACGCGGTGGCCAGGGCCAGCCAGGCCGGGCCGGCTTCCCGCGAGCTCGTCCAGCGGGTGGTGTCCTCGCGCAGCGCTTGCAGCGCGCGGTCGGCCGCGCGTCCGGCCAGCCCGACGAACGATTCGGCAAGTGCCACATGCCCGTACCAGTAGACGCCGCTGTACCCGCTGACCTCGGAATCGCTGCCGACGAGGGCGCGCTCCATCAGCTGCAGCGCCTGCCGCGGACGGCCGGCCCACAGCTCACCCACCGCCCATAACCCCAGCGGCAGGCCGCGATTCGCGCACCAGCCTGGCGCGGTGGTGCCGTTCAGCCCCGAGATCAGCCGGTCCGCCTCCTGCGCCGAGCAGACGATCCGGTCGGCGTCCCCCCGGCGGTTGGCCAGCGAAGAGCTGAGCATGCGGGACGCCAGCGTGGCGACCGTGCGGCGCCGCGGCGACAGCCCCGCCAGCCCCGCCTCGGCGCGGTCGAGGAAGGTGGCGGCCCCCGCCACGTCCGAGTGGCAGTACTGGGCGTAGGCCAGCGCGATCTCGAGCTCGGGGTTGCCGGACGCCGCCCGCGCCGGGATGCGGTCCAGCTCCGCCGACAGCGGCCCCCGGTCGGCGGAGTAGAGGGCGACCGCCGACGACCGCAGCGCGAGGCGTCCGACGAAGGCCCAGTCGCGAGAGTCCACGGCGTGCCGCAGCGCCACCAGCCACTCGCCCTCGAACCAGCGCGCCGCCCGGCGGTGCAGCTCGGCCTCCAACTCCGGCCGGGTGACGCGCAACCGGGCCCGCAGGGCCTGCAGCACCAGCTGGTGCATGCGGTACCAGCCCACGCCGCGGCGCACCATGAACAGGTCGTCGGCGGCGAGGGCCTCGAGCACCGTGCCGGCCTGGGGGTTGTCGCTGAGGATGGCCGCCAGCGGCGCGCAGATCTCGTCGGCCACGCAGATCGTCGTGATCAGCTGCTGCCGGTCGGCGTCCAGGCCGCGCAGCTCGTCCATGAGATAGGCGGCCACGCGGGAGTCGCGGCCGTCGAAGGCGGCGGCCGCCGCGGCGGGGTCGTCGGCGGAGGCCAGCGTCATGCTCGCCAGGCGCAGCCCCGTCACCCAGCCCTCGGTGGTCGCCATGAGGGCGTCCAGGGCCGGCGCGGGCAGCTCGATGCCCTGCTCGGCGAGCAGCAGGCCGGCCTCGTCTGCGGTGAACGCCAGGTCGGCGGACCGGACCTCCCCCAGCTGGCCGGCCACCCGCAGCCGGTGCAGCGACAGCGGCGGGTCGTGTCGGGACATCAGCACGAGGTTCAGGCCGGCCGGCGGGTGCCGCAGCACGGCGTCCAGCAGCCCCAGCGCGCTGCCGTGCTCGATCTCGTGCACGTCGTCGAGCACGACGATCACCCGCTGGGCGCCCAGCGACGCCAAGAACCGGTCGGCCTTGTCGGTGTCGGTGCCCACGTGGGTGGACAGCGCGCCGAAGTCGTGGGGACCCAGGACGGACGCCGCCGCCTCCAGCACGGTGGCCCACAGCCGGGCGCCGTCCGATTCGGCGTGGGTGAGGGACACCCAGATCACCGGACCGGGTTGCGGACGCCGCCGCGTCCAGTCGGCGACCGCCAGCGTCTTGCCCGAACCGGCGCCGCCGGTGACCAGGGTCACGGGGTGCGCGGACGCCGCGTCCAGCAGGTCGAACACCCGGCCACGGGCGACGATGGGCACGGTGGGGACCGGTACGGCGAGTCGCGTCCGGGACAACGCGGACACGGGCGCGAGCAGCGACACCTTCACCTCCGGAGCGGGCACCGCCCACTCTAGGAGAAATCCGCGCCCACTGCCCCGTTCGCCCGCCCCTGAGATCAGCGTGGTTTGGCCGAACGCGCGTCCGGACGCACGTGCAGGTGCCCGATGTCGAGGTTGAGCGACTCCAGGCGGTCGAGCACGTCGAAGACCTCGTCGGCCCGCCGGAGCCCCACCCGCAGGGTGGTGCTGGACGCCTGTTGGGCCACGTCGGCGCCGGACAGGACGCCGCTCACGACGTCGCCGACCAGCCCGTCGAGCCAGAAGGTGGCGACGCTCGTCCCGTTGCCGGCCCCGTCGCCGCCCCGGCCCGTGGTCGCGGCGTCGTCCGGGTGGACGTCGACGTCCTGGATGGTCAGCCCCGCGCGCCGGAGCCGGTGCAGCAACCCGTAGAACGCCGCCTTGTCCACGACCGTGCCGCAGAAGACCGCCACCGGCTCCTCGGCCCGCAGGATGCCCGCCAGCTCGGAGCGCAGGTCGTCGGGCACCGCACCCTGGGCGTCCACCCGTACCTTCAACGGGGTCACGTCGACCTCCCGCCCGGACCCAGCGCGCCGGCCGTCACCGGCGCGAGCGCAGCAGGAAGCCCGTCGCGCCGCCGGCCAGGAAGATGATCAGCAGGGTCACCCACTGGGGCATCGTCATCTTGAGGAACAACAGGTTGATCGTGACCGGGTCGCGGTTCTGGGTGATGAACGCGATCGCCAGCACCGCGATCGCCAGGCCCAGCCACACCCGGGGGCTGCGGGCGAGTTCCTCCCACGGCGAGCGTCGGATCTGGTCGTCACTCATGAGTCCTCCTTCGTCGGCGGGGCGGTATCGCGCCCGATTTTGGCCCTGCTCAGGGGGGGTACGGATCACCCGTGCCGGGTGATGTCGGGTGGTCGGGCGTCGGTAGGCCTGGGGCATATCATTCCAGAGTCCCTGCGCGCCGCCCCGGCCGCCAAAGAAGGAGAATCATGTCAGACCTCATCATCATCGGCTACGAAGATCACGACACGGCCCAGAAGGCCTACGACCAGGTGCTGAACCTGCAGCGCGACTTCATCGTCGAGCTGTCCGGCCTGGCGGTCGTGCGCGTCGACGCCGACGGCAAGCAGCACGTCGACACCCCCGCGAAGATCGTCGGCGCCTCCGCGGCGTCCGGCGCGATGTGGGGCATGATCTTCGGCCTGCTGTTCCTCATCCCCGGTGTGGGCTTCCTCGTCGGCGGCGCCTGGGGCGCGCTGATCGGCAAGCTCGGCAAGAGCGGCATCAACAAGGCGTTCAAGGAGCGCGTCGACGGGCTGCTCGAGCCCGGCAAGGCCGCCGTCGTGATCCTCGCCCGCAAGGTCACCGAGGACAAGTTCTTCGCCGGCATCGGCCAGTTCGGTGGCATCGTGCTGAAGACCTCGCTGTCCGAGGCGGACGAGAAGGACCTGGTCGACGAGCTCTCCTGACCCCCGGCCCGCAACGGTGAGGGACGGGGCACACATGGGGCCCGGCGCGGCGTTCGTCTCCACGGGACGCCTGCCCACCCCCGAGGAGGTTCAGGCGTCGGTCGACGACGCCCACGCGCGGTTCGCGTCGGTCTCCGACGGCCGGGTCTCCTCGGTGTACCCCGCCCTCGCCCGCGTCGACCCGGGCGGCTTCGGCGTCTGCCTGGTCGGCACGTCCGGCGCCGAGTACTCCTCCGGCGACGTGAATACCCCGTTCACCATCATGAGCGTCGCCAAGCCGTTCACCTTCGCCCTGGTGTGCGAGGCGTTGGGCCCGGACGCCGCCCGCCTGCGGGTCGGCGTGGACGCCACGGGGCTGCCGTTCAATTCCCTGGAGGCCGTGGAGCGCAGCCCCGACGGCCGCACCAACCCGATGGTGAACGCGGGCGCGATCGCCACGACGAGCTTCGTGCCGGGTTCCTCCGCCGAAGACAAGTGGGCCGGACTGCTCGACTGCCTGTCCGGGTTCGCCGGCCGCCAACTGGCCCTGGACGACGAGGTGTACGCCTCGGCGTCCGCCACCAACGACCGCAACCGGGCCATCGCCCGACTGCTGCATTCCTTCGGACGTCTCGGCTGCGACCCCGACGAGGCGCTCGACCTCTACACCCGGCAGAGTTCGGTGTCGGTGACCGCGCACGACCTGGCAGTCATGGGCGCCACGCTGGCCGACGGCGGCGTCAACCCCCTCACCGGCCGACGGGTCATCGACGCCGCGCTGTGCCACCACGTGCTGGCTGTCATGGTGATCGCGGGGCTGTACGAGATCTCCGGCGACTGGTTCTACCAGGTCGGATTGCCCGCCAAGAGCGGTATCGGCGGCGGCATCGTCACCGTTTCTCCTGGCAAGGCCGGCCTGGGCACGTACGCGCCGCCGCTGGACGCCGCGGGCAACAGCGTGCGTGGCCAACTCGCCGCGCGCTACCTCTCGGAGCGGGTGGGGCTTGACCTGCTGGCGTCGCGTCCGGCCGCACCGGCAGACTGACCCATGAGCGTGCCGCCCCACGGGCTGACGGAGGCCGAGGCCGCCGCCCGCCTCGCTGCGGGCAACGACAACGACGCCAGCCTGCGGCCGCGACGCACGTGGGAGATGGCGCGGCGCGAGAGCGTCTTCACCGTCTTCCACCTCAACCTGATCGGGCTGATCCTGATCCAGGTTCTGCTCGGTGAGTGGATCGGGGCGCTCGTCACCTTCGGCATGATGTGCTTGACCACGGCGCTGCGCGTCGGCCAGGAGATGCTGGCGCACCGTCGGCTGCAGGCGGTGCGCGCCCACACGCAGGCGCGAGCGTCGGTCGTCCGTGACGGTCGTACGCGCAGCATCGACAGCGACCAGGTGGTGGTGGGCGACCTCCTCCTGATCGGTCCGGGCGACCAGTTCCAGGTGGACGGACGGGTCGTGGGCCCGGCGACCATGGTGGTCGACACCTCGGTGGTAACGGGCCGGCGGGGGTGGGCCCGCGTCGCCGAGGGTGACGACGTGTTCGCCGGCAGCGTCTGCATCTCCGGCCGGGGCTCCTACCTGGCCGAGAGGGTCGGCTCCGACCGCCTGATCCACGCCCGGGTGCTCGCGCGCACCCGGCTCGCGTCACGCCCCACCCCCCTGGAGCGGACGGTGGCCCGCATCCTCGGCGCGCTGTTCGCTGTGGTGTTCGTGTACGCCGCGATCCTGGTCGCGAAGTGGTTCCGCCTCGAGGTGGGTTCCGGCCTCGACGGCTTGGTCAACGCGGCCCCCGTCATCTTCGGGCTCGCCCCGACCGGCCTCTACCTGATGATCATCGTCACCTACGCCACGGGCACCGCCGACCTGGCCCGCATCGGCGCGCTCGTGCACAGCGCGCGCTCGGTGGAGTCGCTGGCCGAGTCGACGGTGCTCTGCTTCACCGAGGTCGGCCTGCTGTCGGGGACGGCGATGGAGTTGGTCCCGCTCCGCGAGGCGGACAAGGACGACCCTGACCGCCCCTCGACGTCGCAGCTGCGCCAACTGCTGGGCGACTTCGCCCGCAGCATGCCCGCGCCGGGACTGATCTCACGCATCCTCGTGCGCTCGTTCGAGGGGGAGCCACGGCCGCTGCGGGCGGACTCCTCGCACCTGGCCGAGCTGGGCTGGACGGCGCTCGTGTTCGAGGACGACCCCGGCGTGTACGTGCTGGCGGAGCCCAGGCTGCTGGGGGATCGACTGGCCGCGTACGGCATCGACGCCGGCACGCCGGCCGGCGGTGGCGCCGGGGCGGACGAGGTCGCCGACACCCTGATCCTGGCCCGGCGACACGGCGAGGTGTCGCTCTTCGACGACGCCGGGACGCCGCGGCTGCCGGACGGGCTCGTGCCGCTGTGCGCGGTGCGCTACCGACGGCTCATGCGGCCCGAGGCGTTGCGGGTCGTCCGGGGGTTCGTTCAGGCTGGCGTGCGCATCAAGGTGTTCGCCGTCGAAGACGCCCCCGATGTCGTCTCCGCCCTGCGCGAGGCCGGCCTGTCTTCGGCGGACGAGGCGGACCTGCTGGTGACCGGCGGGCTGTCCGGGGCGGACCTCGAGGCGCTGCCGCGATCGGAGTGGGGCCGGGTCGTCCAGGAGCACCGGCTGTTCGGGGGGCTCAGCCCCGAGCAGATCGGCGACCTGATTCGGCTGCTGCGCGACCGAGGCGAGCACGTCACCGTCGTCGGCGACGGTGTGACCGACCTTCCGGCGCTGCAGGAGGCCCACCTTGCGGTCGCGCAGCCGGCCAGCACCCAGGCGGCGCTGGGCCTGGCCGACATCGTCCTGCTCGACAATGCGCCGACCGCGCTGCTGGCGGTGCTGCACCGGGGGCAGTCGATCGTGCGGGGCTTGCTGAACGTGATCCAGCTGAACTTGACCCTGGTGTTGTGCTCGGCGCTGCTGATCGTCGAGGTGCGGCTGTTCGGCGTCGGATTCCCGTACCTGGCCGGGCAGGGCTCGGTGATCTCGGTGCTCGCGATCACGATCCCCTCGCTGGCGATGTCGTTCCTGCCGGGGTACGGGTCGGTGTCGTCGAAGAAATACCGGCTCATGTTGCTCCGCTTCGTGGTGCCCGCCGGGGTCACCCTGAGCGTGGCCGCGTTCTGTGTCTATGTGGGCTTCCACAGCCGGCTGGGCGTCGCGATCGCACAGCTGGCGGTCATGTACACCCTGTTGTACGCGCTGCTCACGTTGACGGTGCTGATCAAGCCGCCGCTGCGGACGCGGCCGCCCAGGCCAGGCGAGACGCGCCCGCGCCGCGAGTGGCGAATGGTCGCCCTGGCCGGCGCGCTGGCGCTCATCGGCACCCTGCTGCCTTTGGTGCCGATCGCGCGGCGTCAGTTCCGCATCGACCTGCTGCCCCAGCTGAGCGACTATCTGGTCGTTTGGCTCGTCGTCGCCGGGTGGGTCGCCGTCCTGCACCTGATCTGGCGCGTCTGGCCCCGCGCGGACCTTCAGCCACCCGCACCGGGGGACGCCGCGGCGTCCGCGGCGAGGCTAGGCTGGAAGTCCCGTTGAGCGACCCGGAGACACCACCATGACGACGCACCACCAACTGCCCACCACCGCCGACTTCCACGCCCTCGAGGGCGACTTCCCGGCGGCGATCTCGCTGTACGTGGCGACCTCCCCCGCCGTCCCGGATCGGGAGCGCGCCCAGGTCGCGTTCAAGAGCGGGTTCGACGTGGCTCTGCGGCGGCTGGAGGAGGCCGGCGTGCCGCGCGGCGTCCGCGAAGAGCTGGCCGCGGGGCGGGACGCCATCGTCGACGACTTCGAGCTGTGGGGCACGCTGTCGCGGTCGTTGGCCGTGTTCGTGGCGCCCGGGCTCACCGAGGTGTTCGTGCTGCCAAATCGACTCGCCGACGAAGTGCAGGCCGGCGTCCATTTCGCGCTCGGTCAGCTGCTGCGCAGCGTCACCCAGCCGCAGGACGCGTTCGCGATCACCCTGTCGGCGAACGAGTGGGCGCTGTGGCACGCCGGCCCGGACGAGCGGATTGCGCGTCTCGACCTGCACGGCGACTACCCGGCCAACGCCGACGAGGCGACCAACCGCACGTCCGCCGGGCGGGGTGACGACCGGGTCGCGGGCGACCTCGACGACCTGTACGCCAAGCGCGTCGCCGACGCGGCCCGCACCGAGCTCGCCCGGCTCGACCCCGAGGAGCGGCTGCCGCTCTTCGTGTTCGCCGACGAGACCCTCGGCTCGCTGTTCGCCGGCCGCAAGGAGGGACGCCGCCTCGTCGCCGTCACCGGCAACCCCGACCGCACCAACCCGGCCGAGCTCGACCAGGAGATCCGCGACCGACTCGCCGCGCTGAACGTCTCGGACACCGTCGAGGAGCTCGATGCCCTCGCCGAGGGCGACCCGGGGCGTCTCGAACGCGACCTGGCCGCGATCGCGCGGCAGGCTGCCGCCGGGGCCGTGGACGCCTACTGGTTCGACATCAACCGCGACGTCTGGGGCACCCTCGAAGCCGAGACCGGCGAGTTGGTCTACGACCGGTCCGGGGCTGACCTGTCCACGGAGGGCGTGACGGACCTGCTCGCGCAGGTGGCGCTCGCCGTGCTCGACCAGGGCGGCCGCGTCGTCGGCGTCCGGGGCGAGGACCTCGGCGAGTCCTGGTCAGGCCCGGCTCTGGCGCGCCTGCGGTACTGACGCCGTGGCCGGCGGTCGGCCGCGGGGCCGCGTCGTCCGACGCCTGTCGGCGGCCGCGCACGGCACCCGCGAGTCGCCCGTCCTGCGGGCGGCGTACGAGGGCCTGATCGCTGCGGAGCTGTGGGCTGCGCGGATGGTGGCGTCCGGGAGGGTCGCGTCCCGGCGGCCGGACCGCCAGGCGTCCGGTTCGCTCACCTTGGTGGTGAAGACCTTCGAGCGACCGGCCGTGCTGCGCCGCATGCTGGCCGGCGCGCGGCGGGTGTTCGACGGGCCGATCATCGTCGCCGACGACAGCCACGAACCGTTCGTCACCGACGACCCGCTGGTCACCGTGCTGCGGCTGCCCTTCGACACCGGCGTCGGCGCCGGACGCAACGCCCTCATCGACGCCGTGACCACCGAGTACCTGTGGATGGCCGACGACGACATGGTGGTGCTGCCCGACCTCGACGTGGGCCGCGCCCTGGCCCACCTGCGGCGCCACCCGGAGGTCGACCTTGTCGGGGGCCGGGTGGTGAACCTGCCGACGTTCCGGTCGGCCGACTACGCGTCGGCTGCCCTGTTCGCCCGGGTGGGCGCGCCGCGCCTGGCTGAGGGCACGATCGTGGACGGACGGCCCGTCTACTACAAGGTTCCGAACTTCTACCTGGCCCGGACCGCGTGCGTGCGGGCTGTCCGCTACGACGACCGGCTGAAACGGGTCGACCATAACGACTTCTTCACCTCCGCGTACGGACGGCTGTTGTGCACGTACGACCGTGACTTCGTCTGTCTGCACGCGCACGGGGCGTTCGACGCGCACTATCAGCGGTTCCGCATGGACACCGCCGCGGACTTCGCGGTGTTGGCCGAGAAGTGGGGCGGGCAGGAGCGTCTCGCGGGTGGCGATGGCCTCGGCAGAGTGAACGATGGCAGCAACGCCCGAGGGGGCAGCACTCACCTCGCTCTTGGCGGCGCTGGCGCAGTCGACCTGCTGAGCGAGCCCGCCCGGCGGGCGTTCCACGTCGCGGCACTTCGGCTTGTGGCCGACGACCTGGGCGTCCGCGCTTCGCCAAGCGCCGCGGACTCTCTCGTGACCGTTACCGTCCCCCACGCCGATCGGGAGCGCTACCTGGCGACGCTGCGGCAACTCGGCTGGTCCGGCCGCGGCGGCCGGGTCGCGCACGTCCTGTGGGGGGACGCGGTCGTCCAATCCCTCACGCACCTTCCCGCCGCGGCGACCGCCACCGAGGAGTTCCAGCGGCCCAAGCCAGAGGAGTTGGGTGCGCACTTGTCCCGTGCGGCTGCCGTTCCGGGGGATCATCGAGTCACCGAAGGTGAGCACGCACGGCGGCCCGGCACCGTGACGTGGTCCGAGCGGGCCGCACGGTTCGACGAGGAGGACGGTTCGCGGGTCGCGAGCCTGCCGCTCGGACCGGTCGTCGCTCTCCTCCCGCCCGCCGACGAGATCTGGGACGCGGTCGGCCCCGAGGGCTGCACTTTCGCCGCCGTTGTAGCAGCCGTCCTTCATCAGCACCCCGAGGCGCCGCCCGAGGCGGAGGAGCAGATCCGTGCATGCCTGAACGACCTGTTGGCGCGAGGACTTCTGCGGCAGGGATGATCCGCGTCCCGCCTCCCCGCGCGTCGGAGTTCGGTGGGCTCGCTCAGACTCCGCGGGGTCGGTGACTTGGCAATTCTCAGAGTCATCGACCTCGCCCGCGCTCAACAGAACGCTTGGCGCGGCGACCCCCGCGCCCCTGATCATGTTCAACCCCTTGTGCACGTTCATCTCGCTCTCGCTTTGGCGGGGAGGGGGGTTTGGGTGGGGTCGAGGCGTGTGGGTGGGATGACCTCGGGCTGGCCGTGGGTGTTGAACCGGATTTGCCATTGGTCGGGTGGGACACCGGTGTAGAAGCGGGCGGGTTCGATCAGCGTGTGG
>WBZS01000803.1_pt1 | contig 27752 bp, 23 predicted proteins | sample 5204201 | NCBI WGS metagenome assembly WBZS01 (sample SAMN12344357, study PRJNA552823) | activated sludge metagenome | biome: Activated sludge suspended growth; feature: Nitrification reactor; material: Wastewater; isolation source: activated sludge from nitrification reactor of wastewater... | reverse complement strand
CCTGCCCTCGCACGTCGCTGAACTCGGTGAGCACGGCGTCGCGGCAGGCAGCGTCGCGCTGCATCGCGCGGCGCACGTCCATGCACATCATGTTGGCCGTGCCTTCCCACACGCTGTTGAGAGGCGACTCACGGAACACACGTGCCATCGGGTTTTCCTCGATGAAGCCATTGCCGCCGTGGCATTGCAGCGCTTCGTTGGCAATGGCCGGTGCACGCGAGCAGTTGAAGAACTTGGCTACCGGCGTGGTGACGCGGGCAAAGGCGCGTTCCTGCGCATTGCTCTCCAGATGGTCGGCGGCCTTGGCCACGCGCAGGGCCAACAGCGTGGCGGCTTCGACCTCCACCGCCATGTCGGCCAGCACGTTGGCCATCATCGGCTGTTCGGCGAGGGGCAAGCCGAAGCCTCGCCGCGTGGTGGTGTGCTGAAGCGCCAGGGTCAACGCCTGCCGCATCAGCCCAGCGGAGCCGACGGCGAAGTCGAGGCGGGTCAGGTGCGAGTGCGACAGGATTTCGCGCAGCCCCTTGCCTTCGGCGCCGACGCGGATCGCCAGCGTGCCGCTGTACTCGATCTCGCTCGACGCATTGGACTTGTTGCCGGCCTTGTCTTTCAGCCGCTGCACGAAGAAGCGGTTGTAGCTGCCATCGGGCAGGGTGCGCGGCAGAAAGAAACAGGTCACGCCACCGTTCACCTTGGCCAGCGTGAAGAAGCCGTCGGACTGCGGCACCGAGCAAAACCACTTGTGCCCGGTCAGCTCGTACCAGTCGGCGCGCGCGCCGTGGTAGTCGGCGGTGTGCGAGAAGCGGGCGGTGGTCTGCGTTTCGCGCAGGTCGGACCCACCTTGCTTTTCCGTCATGGCGTAGCCGATGACGACCGAGGGCTTGTCGGCCACCTCGCGTCGGCTGAACTCGTACTGCGTGCCGCATACCTTGTCGGCCCAGATCTTCAGCGCCGGTTCGGCCGCGAAGCCCGCGTAGGCAGCGTAGGCCATGCCCGTGGGGCAGGCGGTACCGTGCTCGACCTGGTTCCACAGGTAGGACAGCACGGCGCGCGCGTAATGTGGCTGCCTTTCCTGGGCCGTCCACGACACGTTGGGCACGGCGTGCTGCCAGGCCAGCGACATCAGCTGATGCCAGGCGGGGTGGAAGTCGACCCAGTCGACGCGGTTGCCGAACCGGTCGTGCGTCTTCAACTCGGGCAGGTGGCGATTGGCCTGGCGTGCCAGCTCCTGCACCGCCTCGTCGCCAGCGACCTGGCCGAGTGCCGCGCAGCGCTTTGCGGCCCAGGGTGCTTCGCGTGCAATGGCGTCGGTGAGCACGACGTCGCCGCTGAAAGCGTTGAAGCCGGCGGCGGGAGCGGCCTGGTTGCGCACCTCGTGGGTGGCGTAACGGTCAGGCGCCACGCTGTCGCGCAGCAGGTGCTCGGCTGTAACGGGTGCGTTCATGCGGGTCTCCTGGATTTAGTGGATGGCGGGGGCAATGGATAAAGGGCGCGCGTGACCAGCGGGCGGGTGCGTTCGGTGGCCACGGGCGCGACCGCGGCGCAGCACACACTGGCGATCTGTCCGGCAAGGTCATGCACCGCCGCGGACTTCTGGCTGTCGAGGGTGCCGGAGACATCGCTGAAATCGGCATTGAGCGGCGACAACGGGCCGATCAGACCTTCCATGAAGCCGCCGACGATCACGGTGGCGGCGATGTTGGGGTCCACCGCCGCGCGAAACTCCCCAATGGCCAAGCCGTCCTGCACGATGCGCATGATCTGCAGGCTGATCGCGTGCCGATAGGTCAGGCGGGCCTCTTCGATCTCGCGCTCGCAAGGCTCGGCGATCATCGCGTAGGCCAGTCGGCGATTGCGCATGGCGCGCTCGACAAAGGTGGTGATGGCCGCGCGCAGGCGCTGCCCGGGCGGCTCGGCTCCATCGACTATCGCCTGCATCACGTCCACCTCTCGTTGAGACACGGTCGACAGCACCTCTACAAACAAATCGGCCTTGGAAGGGAAGTATCGGTACACGGTGCCGGTAGCCAGGCCGGCGGCCGATGCCACATGACTGACCTGTGCCTCGGACCAGCCACCCTCGCTGACAAGCGCCCGTGCCGCTGACAGGATGCGGTTTCGGTTGTCGGCCAGCCGCGCCTCGACATGTTCGGTTCTGCGATAGGCCATCAAGAAATGAACAGGAATTCAGATATTTGTGAATCGTAGTTCATTCTTTGAGGATGGGCAATGGATGCCTCACCAACGGTGACCATGGCCTTTGGGTCGTTGGTGTGCACCCTCAATTTCGCGCGGTGCCAGCGCTCAGTATTTTGGCCATCGCGAACGCTCCTATCCGGCGTGCCGTCGCCGGTTGTCCGGCGTAACTGGGGCACCTGACGGCAACCGGGACCATCGACTGACCGCACAGGTGTTTCTTGACTACCGAACCCGACAACGGGTAGGGCCCCCTCCTATGAGGAGGGGGATTCCGGGGTGCGCGACACATATTCTTGCGACACGCGGGCGCTGAAAGCGTTCACGCAGGTGGCGCTTTGTTATCCCTCATACCGCACACGGACGGCCGGCTTGTTAGAGCGTCCGGGTTGCTTTAAGGCTTGCAGGGCGCCCAGTACCCGCAAGGCACGCAGACACGACAAACATGGAATGGCCACAACAGCAAGACACGGCGGGCAGCGAGTGCGCCGCCCGGTCTTGGCGGACCGTACGGCGGCTTACCCGCAAATGAGTCTGACCTGGAACGCGCTGAATCCCAAACCCTAATAACGACATAACCAAAGACCCTGAGGAGACCCTGATGAGCAAGTTGTCAAAGTTCGTGATGCTCGGTGCTATGGGCGCAGCCGGTACGGTGTGCGCGCAATCGAGTGTCACCTTGTACGGCACCGCGGATGCCGGTGTACTGAGCATTTCCAATACCGCCACCGGAAAGCCGGGCTACATCCCGTCGCCCAATGCGACCGGCCGCACCAACATGTACAAGGACGGTGGCATTGGCGCTAGCAACTGGGGGCTGCGTGGCAAGGAAGACCTTGGTGGCGGCTACGGCGCCACCTTTCAGTTTCAGGGCAACATCAACACGGCCTCGGGTAACGCGGGCGGGCCCAACAGCAGCTCGGGGCAGTCGACGTTCAACCAGATGGCCACAGTGGGCATCACGGGGCCATTCGGCGAGGTCAAGCTCGGCCGTCAAATGTCGCCCATGATGTTCGCCATGGCCAGTACCGATGTGCGACAGGCGCGCTATTTCGGCAGCGCGCTGACTGCGCTGGTTGGCCTGAACAGCGCGAGCGGGGCTTTCATCGGCAACAACTCCAACGTGGCATTCGGCACGGTCTACAACGACAGCGCCATCGTGTACACGACGCCGACGTGGGGCGGTTTTACCGCCCACCTAGCGTACGCGGCAGGCGAATCGACCGGCTTTGGCAAAGCCAACTCGCAGCAGACGGCTGCGCTGATGTATGCGTCTGGCGGGCTGCGTCTTTCCGCCTTTTATTACAACGGCTACGGCAACAACCTGCCCGTGGCGACAGCTCTCTACACCGCGGGAACCGGCAGTGCCGCTGCGGGCAGCAACGCGGCAACAGCCGCTGGCTTTACCCCGACCGCCAACACCAACCGCCTGATGTCGCTGGGCGCGCTGTACAAGTGGGACGCGTTCACGGTCAGTGGCGCCTATTACAAGGGGCGCAATCCTGCTCTCGCGGTGATGCCGGGCGGCTCCACGAACATCAACATGTACACGCTGGGGGCTGGGTGGCAGATTCGCCCGAACATCAATTTCACCAGCGGTTATTACCGCATCAAGGACGACACCAACACCGGCAACAGCGCCACGCAGTTGGCGGCCGGTGTGGACTACATCCTGTCGAAGCGCACGGTTCTGTACGCGCAAGCCGCCACGATCAGGAACAAAGGCTCCAACATGAACGTGAGTCCAGTCTATGGGTCGCCGGTGGCTGCCAACCACAACGTCAACGCCTGGATGCTGGGCATTCGCCACACGTTCTGACAAGGTGAATGCCTCGTTCAGCGAGGCGAATCGAATCGAGCACAGCAAAGTCGATCGGACAGGGGCCCTTGGCCAAACAGCCATGGCCCCTGTTTCGTTCGCGAATTGACGTTTCCCATGAGCGCACGGTTTCAAGATCAAGTGGTTCTCGTAACCGGTGCCACCGCGGGCATTGGGTACGCGGCCGCGCTGGCTTTCGCGCGCGAGGGTGCGAATCTCGTCGTGTCCGGGCGCAATGTCGACGCCGGCAGCCAACTGGTGTCCGAACTGAAGGCGCTGGGCGCGCAGGCGGAGTTCATGCGGGCCGAGGTCAGTGACGAGTCGCAAGTGGCCGCGCTGGTTGACTTCTGCGTGTCGCGCTTTGGCCGGCTGGACGTTGCCGTAAACAGCGCCGGACTCGAAGGGCAGGGCGGCTCGATCATGGAGCAGACGGTGGACAGCTACACCGCCACCTTCAACGCCAACGCGCTGGGCACCTTTCTCTGCCTCAAGCACGAGATGCGCGTGATGTCCAAGCAGAAGTCCGGCGCCATCTTGAACCTGTCCTCGACCATGGGTAGCCGCGGCAACGCGCGCGCGCCCATGTACGTGGCCAGCAAGCACGCCATCGAAGGCTTCACCAAGGCGGTGGCGCTGGAGGCGTGCCAATACAACGTGCGCGTCAACGCGGTCGCGCCCGGCCCCATCGCCACCGAGATGCTGGACCGCATCGCGGGCGGTGCACAGAACGTCCCGGCCGTCGCGGCCACCATTCCCGCCGGCCGCGTCGGTCAACCTGAAGAAGTGGCCGACGCCATCCTGTTCATGGCGTCGCAGCAGGCGACCTACATCACCGGGCAGATCCTGGCGGTGAACGGTGGCAAGACCGCGATGTGATCACACCATGGAATTTCCGAGCAACATCACCTTCCTGATCGTCCCCGGCCTGCGCGAGCATGTCGAAGAGCACTGGCAAACCCATTTGCAAAATGAGCTGCCGCGCGCCGTGTGCGTGGAGCCCCTGCAGCACGACAAGCTCAGCCGCGCCGCGCGCGTGCAGGCGCTGGACGACACGCTGGCGGGCATCGAAGGCCCAGTGATCATCGTCGCGCACAGCGCCGGCGTGATCACCACGGTGCACTGGGCACAACAACACCAGCGCCCGATTCACGGCGCCCTGCTGGCTGCGCCGGCCGATGTGGAAGAGCCCATGCCCGCCGGCTACCCCACGCTGGAGCAACTGAGCAGCCACGGCTGGACGCCCATCCCCGTCGCACCGCTGCCATTTCCATCGATCGTGGCCGCCAGCCGCAACGACCCGCTGGCACGTTTTGAGAAGGCGCAGCAGTTGGCGGCGGCCTGGGGCGCGCGCCTGGTCGATCTGGGCGAGGTGGGGCACCTCAATCCAGCCGCCGGATTCGGCCCCTGGGCCGGCGCGAAACCGCTGTTGCACGAACTGGTTTGAGGACCACGCCATGTCCGCCGAAAGCGCCGTCGCCTCCCGTCTGGACATCGACTTTTACCTGGACGTCGTCTGCCCATGGTGCTGGATCGGTGTGCGCAACCTGCGTACGGCCATACGGGCAATGCAAGACCGTCGGCCGGCATTGACGCCGCAGGTGGCCTGGCATGCCGAACCGTTGCTGCCGAACATTCCGGATCAGGGTGTCGACTTTCAGGCCTTTTATCTGGCGCGCTTGGGTAGCGCACAGGCAGTTGGCGCGCGGCGCGCCCAGGTCAACGCGGTGGCGAAGTCAGTGGGTTTGCAGATTGATTTCGACGCCATCGACACCTTCCCAAACTCGCGCCTGGCGTGCGCACTGATCAACAGTGCACAGGCCTCACTGACGACAGAACGCGTGTTCGAGTTGGTGGAGTCGCTCTATGCAGCCTTCTTCGTTCACAACCTGAACATCGGCCAGCCCGATGTCTTGAAACCTCTGGCGCTGGCGGCTGGCGTTCCCTGGGCGCCGGAACGACTGGCGGCGCAACCGCACGGCGGCCACCCTCCCGCCGGCGGCGTGCCGCATGTCGAGTTCAACGGCCAGCAGGCATTGACCGGCGCCGTGCCGGCCGCAGACCTGCTGCAGGCGATGGTGCGTGCAATGGCGGTTGCACCGCGCCAGACGGCGCACTGAAGCCGATGCATCCGTCGGCGGCGCACATGTCCTGATTGATCAGCTTCCAGCGCCGCACACCACCGCCCCCATACATCGCTCCGTCCTCGCAGCGCGCAAACATCCAGGAGACACGAAAAATGATGGCAGCCGACATGCAAGCGGACACGCCCACACGCTTCGACAGCCAGGTCAGCCGACCGCGCGCGTGGTTCGCGTTCGCAATGATCTTCCTGCTGATGATGTCGGACTACATGGATCGGCAAATCATCGTGTCGCTGTTTCCGCATCTGAAAGATGAATGGGGCCTTTCGGACAAGCAGCTCGGCGCACTCGTATCCGTCATCTCCGTCGTGGTGGCGGTGGGCAGCATTCCGGTCGCGCTGCTGGCAGATCGCTTCGGCCGCGTCAAGAGCATTTTCGTCATGGCCACGGTCTGGAGCATGGCGACCATTTCGTGCATGTTCGCCCGCAACTATGGGCAGCTGTTCGCGGCCCGCGCTGTCGTGGGTCTGGGCGAGACGGGTTATGGCTCGGTCGGCGCGGCCCTCATCAACGCGCTGTTTCCCAAGCGGCTGCACGCCACCCTGCTGGGCGCCTTCTTCGCCGCCAGCTCGGTGGGGGCGGTGCTGGGCGTGGTGCTGGGCGGCATGATTGCCGAGCACTGGGGTTGGCGCGCAGCGTTCGGTGCGGTCGGCTTTCCGGGCCTCGCGATGGCCTTGTTGTTCCTGCTGGTGCCGGACTACAAGAACGTGATCGTGAAGATGAAGCCGGCCATCAAGAGCGCGGACGCCAAGGCCTATCTGTCGCGCATGTTCGGCACCTTGAGCCGGGGCAAGACGATGCTGCTGCTTTGCATCGGCGGCTCCTTTCAGTTGATCGTGGTGTCCACCATGTGGTCGTGGGTGCCGAGCTATCTGAACCGCTACCACGGCATGTCGGTCGCGACGGCGGCCAAATACGCCGGCGTGCTGGTGCTGTGTGGGGCGCTGGGCGCCGTTTTTTGGGGCGGCGTCGCCGACCGGCTGGCGCGCCGCCGCAGCGCCTACAAGCTGTTGATGCTGGTGGGCACCACGACCGCCACCGCGTCCTTGTTCATCGTTGCGTTTTCCGTCCCGCTGCTGCCTTCCGTGCAGTTCCCGCTGATCCTCCTGGGTGGCTTCATGATGACCTGCACCGTGGGCGTGTCGGTCAGCGCGGTGCTGGATGTCACGCACCCCGGCCTGCGCGCAACCGGCGGCGCCGTGCACGCCTTCGCCATCAACCTGTTTGGCCTGGCGGTCGGGCCGATCATCACCGGCATCATCTCGGACGCCTGGAGCCTGAAGACCGCGATGGCGGTGATTCCGGCGGCCGGTTTTCTGTCGGCGTTCTTCTACTGGAAATCCTCGCGCACCTATGAGGCCGACGCAGCGGCCGTGGCGGCCGACTTCCATGGGCTCGACGCCTGAGCGACCCTGAAGGACGCGGCGCAGAATGACCCGCCCTTCTTCGTCCCGCGCCGTCGGCGCCGCCGGTGTGCCGGACAAGCTGATCCGCAGCGCCAGCCTGGCGGGCTATGTGGAGCTGATGCTCGAGCTGGGGCACGACCCGCAGGCCCTGCTGCGCGATGTCGGTCTGTCGGCCCGCTGGCTCGATGACCCCGAGACGCCGATCTCCGTGCACGCCGTGCGGGAGTTGCTGGAGGTCTCGGCCCGCACGACCGGCGCCCAGGACTTCGGCCTGCGGCTGGCCGAGCGGCGCAGCTTTTCCAACCTGGGGCCGATCAGCCTGGTGCTCAAGGAGGAGCCCACACCGCGGCAGGCGCTCCACACCCTGTGCCGCTACCTGAAGCTGCTGAGCCCAGCCTTGGTCATCCGCATCGAGGATGCGGGCGCGAACGCCATCATTCGGCAGGACCTGCTTCCCATCGCCGGGCTCTCCGCGCGCCAGTCGATCGAGCTGTCCGTCGGCGTCGTGTTCCGCTTGCTGCGCGAGTTGATCGGGCCGGGGTGGCAGGCACGGCAAGTGAGCTTCATGCACCGCGCGCCCGCCGATACCGCCACGCACCGCGCGTTCTTCGGCCGCGCGCCGCTGTTCAATCAGGCGTTCAATGGTCTGGTCTGCGCGCTGGCCGATTTGCACCTGCAGCGCTCGCCAGACAATCCGGGCGCGGCCCGCTTCGCCCGCGACCACTTCGAGGCGGCCCTGCGACGCCGTGGCGACGGCATGCGGGCGTCTTGCAAAGCGTTGATCCTGGCGCTGCTGTCGGGGGGCCGCTGCACGGCCGAACAGGTGGCGTTGCATCTGGGCATCGATCGCCGCACCCTGCACCGCCATTTGAGCGCGGAAGGGCAGTCGTTCTTGACGCTGCTGGACGAGATTCGCATGGAACTGGTGCTCCGCCATCTGCGCGAGAGCGATTTGCCGCTGGGCGAAGTGGCCAGCCTGCTGGGCCTTTCCGGGCCCAGCAGTTTCAGCCACTGGTTCCGCGCCAAGTTCGGAACCAGCGTTTCAGGCTGGCGACGGCAGCACATCGCCCCCACTGGCCCGTTCATGCAGAGCCGCCCACCGACGCTTGGTTAATGGGACGCCGTTCAGCGCGCCCCCGGGCGCTGATCAGGCCGCCTTGCGCAGGAAGCCCTGAGTGCCGCCATTGCGGTTGGGCGCGAAGCCGTTGGCGGCCAGGCTTTCTTCCACCGTGTCGTAGAACACGCCGATCCGGCAGATTTCGCGTGCCTGCTTCGCCGTGGCGATGGGGCGACCGAACTCGCGCGAGATGCGCGCCAGTTGTTCGATCTGCGACACCGTGCTGGCCTTGGCGCTGCGGTCCTGGTTCCACAGGCAGTCCTCGGTGCCGCAGCGCACGTGCAACCCCATGGCGATGCCGAACATGTTCACGGGCAGCACATTGCGCACATTGCTCTCCACCGTGAGCACGGCGCCATCGGGCACGGCGCGCACGAAGTTGGCCAGGCTGTAGATGCTGGGCGTATCCATGCCGCCCGCAATGGCGACCCAGTTCATGACCAACGGGCCTTTGTAGAAGCCGCGCCGCATGAGGCGCTCCACCGACTCGAAGCTGTTGATGTTGTAGCACTGGAAGGCGCTCTGGATGCCCGCGGCGGACAGGCGCCGCACATGCTCTTCCACCCAAGCGGGTTGGGCTGGCACCGTCATTTCCTTGTAGGCGTTGAAGATGGCCGGGTTGGCGCGCGAGGTGCCGACGAAATCGGCGTCCTCGGCCTGGTCGGTCACGTTCATCTGCGAGGTGTTCACCGTCACCGTCACCTGGTCGGGCACCGGCTCCAGATCGGCCAACATATGACGCGTGTCGTCGCTCAGCCATTTCGCGGCCTGGCCCTCGTTCTCGGGCGCAAAGCTGATGGAGCCGCCGACCTGGATGATCATCTGCGGCACGGCCTTGCGCACGCCGGCAATCAGCTCGTTGAACATCGACAGGCGCTTGCTGCCTTTGCCATCCAGCTCGCGCACGTGCAGGTGCAGCACCGTGGCGCCGGCGTTGTAGCAGTCCACGGCTTTCTGGACCTGCGCTTCCATCGTCACCGGGATGTCTTCGGGAAAGTCCGATGGCACCCAGCCGGGCGCGTAGGGTGCGGCGGTGATGATGAGCGGCTGCTGGTTTTCGGGGAACAGGTGACCATCGAGTAAGTTCATGGTGTACTCCGGGTGTTCGATCAGAAAATTGAACGAAATGGGGCTTCAGCGCTTGTCCATAAAGCGCAAGCAGCTATCAATTAAATAGTGACTTGATGTTCTCGCGGTGTGGCGCCAGCGAGTGTTGGGACGCGCTCAATAGGGGATATCACCCACGATTCCCGCGCGCTCCATCTTGCGCGGCGCCGGGTAGTAGTCGTTGCAGGCGTAGTGCTGCGTGCTGCGGTTGTCCCACACCACCACGTCGCCCGGCTGCCATGACCAACGCACCTGGTATTCGGGAATGCTGGCGCGGCTGGTCAGGTAGTTCAGCAGCAGCGACGCACCGGGCGACTTGTCGATGCCGTGGCGCACATTGTCGGGCGTGCTCCAGTTGACGAAGTGGGTGGTGAATCCGGCGCCGACGAACAGCAGCTTCTCGCCCGTCTCGGGGTGCGTGCGCACCACCGGGTGTTCCACCGGCGGGTGATCCTGCGCCAGCTTGGCGCGCGCCTCGGGCGTCATCACGGCACCGAAGGTGTGCTCGATGCTGGCCTTGGCGCGCAGGTTGGCGATGGTCTGTTTGACGTGGTCCGGCAACTCCTCATACGCCTTCACCATGTTCACCCAAATGGTGTCGCCACCCACCTCGGGGCACTCGATGCAGCGCAGCACCGCGCCCATGGCCGGGTTGGGCCGCCACAGGCCGTCGCAGTGGTAGGTGTTCTCGTAGCTGTGCGGGTTGTCGCTGCGGTAGATGCGCACCAGGCCTGGGTGGTCGGGGTCGCTGCCGGCCACGGGGTGGGTTTCGAGCGGGCCAAAGCGCTCGGCAAAGGCCACGTGCTCGGCGCGGGTGATGTCCTGGCCGCGGAAGAACAGCACGCGGTGCTTGAGCAGGGCGGCCTTGACGTCGGCGAACAAGGCGCCATCGCGCGCCGCATCGCCCAGGAGAATGTCGGACACCACCGCGCCGATGGCGGGGGTGAGGGGCTTGATCTTCATGCTGCGCCTCCGATGCAAAGAGGGGGAGACATCAGTTCAGCCGAATGCCGTATTTCTGGACGATGGCGGCGCTGCGCTGCGACATCTCGCGCGTCTCGCGCATCAACACCGTGGTGTCGGTGATGGCCTCGGGCTCCAGCCCCAGGTCTGAAAGCTTTTGCCGCACGACCGGTGCCTGCGCCGCTTTCGCGACCGCGGCCTGAATGCGCTGCAGCACCGGCGCGGGCAGTTTGGCGGAGCCGATCAGGCCCACCCAGCCGACGAAATTCAATTCCGGGAAGCCCACCTCCGCCGTGGTCGGCACCTGCGGCAGGTGCTGCGAGCGCTGCCGGCCGGAAAACGCATAGGCACGCAGCTTGCCGGCCTTGATGAGGGGCACCGAAGTCAGCATGCCGTCAAACATGATGTCCACCTGCCCGCCCATCAGCGCCTGCAGGGCAGGTGGCGAGCCGGCGTAGCCCACGTGCTGCATGTCCAGCCCAGCCTTGTCGCTCAGGATCAGGCCGGCGTAGTGCGACACGGTGCCCGGGCTGTAGCTGGCGAAGTTGCCCTTGCCCTTGATGGTTTTCAGGTGCGCCACCAGGCTCTGAAAATCCCGCGCGGGGTAGTTGGCCGCCGTCACCAGCACCACGCCGGAGCGGGCCAGTGATGCCACGGGGATGACGTCCTTGAGCGGATCGAACGGCACCTTCATGACGTGCGGAATTTCGGCCAGCACGTTGCTGGCGGCCATGACGAGCGTGTCGCCATCGGGCGGTGCCTGCAGCATGGCCTGGATGCCGATGGCGCCGCCGGCGCCGGGCTTGTTGTCCACCACCACGGGTTGGCCGATGTCGGCGGACAGCTGCTGCCCGAGGATGCGGCCGACGATGTCCATGGTGCCGCCGGCTGGCGCCGGCACGATGAGCTTGACCGGGCGCTCACCCCAGGCCCATGCGCTGCTGCACGCCAGCGCCCATCCGATGACCGCCGTGGCGGCGCGTACTGACCAGTTCATTGTCTTGTCTCCTTTGGTGTTTCAAATGCCCGTGGACTCGAGGTTGAGTATCAGCAAGGTCGCGCGATCAAACTTATGTTTTTGGGACACTCACTTGCTGATTTGGGGCAACGCGCATGACGATGGATTCGTTTGTGCGGGCGGACTGGCGATGTCAGAACTGGACCTTGTCCGCGCCCTTGAGCTGCAGAATTTCGCGCGCCTCGGCCGGTGTGGCGATTTCAAGCCCCAGCCCTTCGATGATCTGGCGCACCTGGGTGACTTGCGCAGCGTTGCTTTCGGCCAGCTTGCCGCGGCCGAGCCACAGGCTGTCTTCCAGGCCCACGCGCACGTTGCCGCCCATGCTGGCGGTCATGGCGGCCAGGCTCAGCTGGTGCCGGCCGGCGCCGAACGCAGACCAGCGATAGTCCTTGCCGAACAGGCGGTCGGCCGTGCGCTTCATGTGCGCCACGTCGTCGGGGTGCGTGCCGATGCCGCCCAGGATGCCGAACACCGTCTGCACGAAAAACGGCGGCTTGACCAACCCACGGTCAACAAAGTGCGCCAGGTTGTAGAGGCCCGAGGTGTCGTAGCACTCAAACTCGAAGCGCGTGTCGGTGCTGGCGCACTGCGCCATGGCGTATTCGATCTCCTTGAAGCTGTTGCGAAAGACCAGATCGCGGCTGGCCTCCAGCGCCTCGCGCTCCCAGCCGTGCTTGAACTCCTTGAAGCGCTCCAGCATAGGGAACAGCGCAAAGTTCATCGACCCCACGTTGAGCGAGGCCACTTCCGGGGCGAAGCGTGCCGCGGGCTGAATGCGCTCCTCAATGCCCATGAAAGGCGAGCCGCCGGTGGTCAGGTTGAGCACGGCATCGGTGCGCGCCTTGATCTGTGGAAGAAAGCGCGCGAAGGCTTCGGGCGACTGGTCCGGCTTGCCGGTTTCGGGGTCGCGCGCATGCAGGTGGATGATGGCCGCACCCGCTTCGGCCGCGCCCACCGAGGCCTCGATGATTTCTTCCGGCGTCACCGGCAGATGGGGCGACATCGACGGCGTGTGGATCGCGCCCGTCACGGCGCAGGTGATGATGACCTTGCTCATGCGGTCTCCGCCGCCGCTCCATGGCTGTTGATGAGATGGTCCTTGTAGAGATCCCGCAACTGGCTCTTTTGCATCTTGCCAGTGGCGCCCAGCGGAATGCTGTCGACAAACACCACGTCGTCCGGCGTCCACCAGCGGGCGATCTTGCCGTCGTAGAACTGCAGCAGCTCATCGCGAGACAGCTCGGCGCCGGGCTTTTTCACCACCACCAGCAGCGGGCGTTCATCCCATTTCGGGTGGCGTGCGGCAATGCAGGCGGCCATGGCCACGGCGGGGTGCGCCATGGCGATGTTCTCCAGGTCAATCGAGCCGATCCATTCACCGCCCGACTTGATCACGTCCTTGCTGCGGTCGGTGATCTGCATGAAACCGTCGCGGTCGATGGTGGCCACGTCGCCGGTCGGGAACCAGCCATTCACCACCGCACTAGCGCCCGGGTTCTGAAAATAGTTCGACGCAATCCAGGGGCCGCGCACCATCAGCTCGCCGGCCGCCTTGCCGTCGTGCGGCAGTGCAGCGCCTTCCGCATCGACGATCTTCATCTCGACGCCGAAAACCGCGCGGCCCTGCTTGAGTTGCACCGCCTCGCGCTCGGCGTCGTTCAGTTTGACGTGCGCCGATTTGAGCGCGCCGGAAGTGCCTAGCGGGCTGGTTTCCGTCATACCCCAGGCGTGAAGCACGCGCACGTCGTGGCGGTCCTGGAAGGCTTGCAGCATGGCGGGCGGGCAGGCCGAACCGCCAATGATGGTGCGGCGCATGCTGCCAAAGCGCAGTTGGTTGGCCTCCACATGCGTCAGCAGGCCCTGCCACACCGTCGGCACGCCGGCCGAGACGGTGACGCCTTCGGATTCGAACAGCTCGTACAGCGACTTGCCATCCAGCTGCGCGCCCGGGAACACCAGCTTGGCGCCGACCATGCACGCCACGTAGGGCAGGCCCCAGGCGTTGACGTGAAACATCGGCACCACCGGCAGGATGGTGTCGGTGGCGGCGCAGTTCAGCGAGTCGGGCAGTGCCGCGGCATAGGTGTGCAGCACGGTGGAGCGGTGGCTGTAGAGCACGCCCTTGGGATCGCCGGTGGTGCCCGACGTGTAGCACAGCGACGAGGCCGAGCGCTCATCCAGATCGGGCCAGGTGAATTCGGGCGAATGCGCCTCGACCAGTTCTTCGTAGCACAGCAGGTTGGGGATGGTCGAACTGGCCGGCATGTGCGCGCGGTCGGTCATGGCGACGAAGTGGCGCACCGTGGGCACGCGTGCCGCAATGGCCTCGACCAGCGGCAGGAAGGTCATGTCGAAGCACAGCACCTGGTCTTCAGCATGGTTGACGATCCAGGCCAGCTGGTCCGGGTGCAGACGCGGGTTCAGTGTGTGCAGCACAGCGCCCGAGCCCGATGCGGCGTAGTACAGCTCCATGTGGCGGTAGCCATTCCACGCCAGCGTGGCCACGCGGTTGCCCTGCTCGACGCCGAGTGCGGCGAGCGCATTGGCCAGTCGGCGCGCGCGCTGGCCCATTTCGCGGTAGGTCGTGCGGTGAATGTCGCCCTCCACCCGGCGCGACACCACTTCCTGATCGCCATGCTGGCTTTCGGCATGCGTCAGCAAGGCGGAAATCAGCAACGGGCGGTCCATCATCAATCCATGCATGGATGGAATCTCCTTGAGAGTCAAAAAAAGGGGAGCAGCTCAGGCCAGCCAGCGCAGCATGCCGATGGCCAGCGCGGCGATGAACACCGTCTCGCCGACCATGAACACCACCGGCTTCAGGCCGACGTCGATCAGATCGCGCAGTTGCGTCTTCATGCCGATGCCCGCCATGGCCGCCACCAGGAACCAGCGCGACACATCGCTGCCGGTGCTGGACACGGCTTTTGGCAGCCAGCCGGTGCTGTTGAAGACGACAAGCACGGCGAATGCGACCGCGAACCAGGGCAGCAGCGGCGGGCGAGCGCCGCCTGCATCGGCTGTGCCGGTGGCACGCGTGTACATCACCGCGAACAGAATCACTGGCAACAAAGCCGCCACGCGCATCAGCTTGACCAGCGTGGCGGTGTCGCCCGTTTCCTTCGACATGCTGTAGCCCGCACCGACCACCTGCGCCACGTCGTGGATGGTGGCGCCCAGAAACACGCCGGCCGTGTGAGCGTCCATGCCCAGCGCACTGGCCAGCATGGGGTAGAAAATCATCGTAAGCGTGGACAGCGCCGACACGCCCACCACCGTGAACAGGGTGGCGCGTTCCTTCAACGGATGCGAGGGCAATGCCGCCGCCAGCGCCAGCGCGGCCGACGCGCCGCAGATGGCGGTGGCCCCACCGCTCAGCAGGCCGAACAGGATGTTGAAGCCCAGCCACCGCGCCACGATCATCGACACGCCGATGGTCAGCACCAGGCACACGGCCACCACCACCACCGGCTCCCAACCCAGCGCCATCACTTGCGAGGCCGTGATGCGCAGCCCCAGCAGCGCCACGCCCCAGCGCAGCACGTGGCGGGCCGTGAATTCGATGCCGGGTTTGCAGACGCCCTCCGCCGACAGGAAGTTCATCGCGATACCGAGGATGAGCGCGAACAGCATCACCGGCGCGCCGTAGTGCTGCGACAGAAACGTGGCCGAGGCCGCGACCACCGCGCACGCCAGCACGCCCGGAAAAAGCGTGCGTACGCGCGCCGGCAGGCCGGCGACAAAGGCAGGTGTCGGTGTCGCCGGCTTCATGGCTAAACGCTCAAGGAATCAGAACCGTGGCCCCGGTCGTCTTGCGCGACTCCAGCATGCGGTGCGCGTCGGCGGCATCGGCCAGCGCAAAGGTCTGCTGCGGTTCGCTGACGATGCGGCCGGCCAGCACGTGATCGAACAGCTCCTTGGCCATGGCCAGCATGTGCGAGCGCGGCTGGATGTAATGCATCATCGCCGGCCGCGTCATCCAGATCGACCCTTTCACCGCCAGCAACTGCGAATCGACCACCACCGAACCCGACGACGTGCCGTTGCTGACCAGCGAGCCGCGCGGCTGCAGGCTGTCGAGCGAGGCCATCAGCGTGTCCTTGCCCACCGAGTCGTAGACCACTGGCACGCCCTTGCCGCCCGTCAACTCGCGCACGCGCTCGGCGATGTTTTCGCGCGAGGTTACGATGGTGTGGGTGCAGCCATTGGCCTTGGCGACGGCCGCCTTCTCGTCGGTGCTGACGGTGCCGATCATGGTCACGCCCATGGCGCGCGCCCACTGACAGGCGATCAGGCCGACGCCGCCGGCCGCGGCGTGGTAGAGGATGGTTTCGCCCCCCTTGAGCGGATAAACCTGCCGGAACAGGTACTGCGCCGTCATGCCCTTCATCATGAGCGTGGCGGCGGTGCTGTCGGCAATGCCATCCGGCAGCGGAATCAGCACCTCGGCCGGCATCACGCGCGCCTGCGAGTAGGCGCCCTGCGGGCCAATGAGGTAGCCGACGCGATCGCCGACCTTGATATCGGCGACGCCAGGGCCCACGGCCTCAACCACGCCCACGGCATCGGAGCCCAGTCCGTTGGGCAGTTCCAACGGATAGCGGCCGGTGCGGAAGTAGGTGTCGATAAAGTTGACCGCGATGTAGGTGTGCCGCACGCGCGCCTGGCCCGGACCAGGGTCGCCCACCTGCACATCTTCAAACCTCAAAACCTCGGGGCCACCGATCTCGCTGAAACGTACTGCCTTCACCATGGTGCTGTCCTTTTGATCCGCTGTCCTGTCTTCAATCCAGCTTGATGCCGTAGGCTTTTACGATTTCGGCGTTGCGCTGGTATTCCTCGCGCACTTCGCGGGCAGCCTGATCCAGCGTTCGCGGCGCAGTCGGATCAAACCCAGCGGTCGCCGCGCGTTCGCGGAAGGACGGGCTGGCCGCGATCTTCTGCAACACCTCATGAATCTGGTTCGACAGCGGGGTCGACATCTTGGACGATGCAATCACACCCACCCAGTTGCTGAAATTGATGTCCGGGAAACCCAGTTCGGTGAGCGTTGGCGTGTTGGGATAGTCGGGCAGACGGGTCTTGTAGGCGACGCCCAGCAGCTTCACGCGACCCGCGCTCACCAAGGGCCGGGACGTCACCGCGCCGTCGAACATGAGCGGAATTTGCCCGCCCATGACTTGGGCGAGTGCCGGCGCCGAACCCGGGAACGCCACATGTTGCAGATCCAGCCCCGCCTTCTGGTTGAGGATGGCGCCAGCGTATTGCGAACTGGTGCCCGGTCCATAGGACGCGTACGACACCTGACGGGGATGCGACTTCACATAGGCGACGGCCTCCTTGAAGTCCTTCGCCGGAAACTGCGGCGCCGCGATCAGCACCATGGTGGACTGCGACATCAGGGCGATGGGCTTCACGTCCTTCAGTGGATCGAAACCGCCCTTGAGCACGTGCGGAATCTCCGTCAGGATGTTGCTGGCCGTCACCATCAGAGACTGGCCATCGGCCGGCTGAGACAGCAGGTACTTGACGGCGATGGCGCCGCCAGCGCCAGGCTTGTTTTCGACCACCACGGGCTGCTTGATCTCCTGCGCCAGCAAGTCGCTGATGATGCGGGCGGTGGCGTCCATCGTGCCGCCGGGCGGCGCCGGGACGATGAGCTTGACTGGCTTGTCGCTGAAAGCAAAGCTGGCCGTGGAGCCGAGCGCCGCGGCCACAGCCAAGGCGAATGAAGCGAAACGTGAAACGTGTGTCATGGGCTTGGGTGGGCCGATCGGCCGGATGAACGGGACAAGGAAAAGCCCTGACTGGGCGCTCCGCGCGCCCAGTCAGGAAACGAGCGAGAAGATTGCAGCAGGGCGGTGACTCAAGCCGCCTTGCGCAGAAAGCCTTGCTGACCGCCGTTGCGGTTGGGCGCGAAGCCGTTGGCCAGCAGGGTTTCCTCGACGGTGTCGTAGAACACGCCAATGCGGCAAATCTCGCGCGCCTGTTTGGCGGTGGCAATCGGGCGGCCGAATTCGCGCGAGATGCGCACCAGCTGCTCAATCTGCTCCACGGTGCTCATGCGGCCGGTGCGCGACTGGTTCCAGATGTTGTCTTCAATGCCACAACGCACATGCAGACCCATCGCAATGCCCATCATGTTGATCGGCAGCACGTTGCGCATCGAGCTTTCCACCGTCAGCACGGCGCCGTCGGGCGCGGCTCTGACGAAGTTGGCCAGGTTGTAGAGGTTGGGGGCGTCCATGCCGCCGCCAATGGCGACCCAGTTCATCACCAACGGGCCTTTATAGATGCCGCGCCGCATCAGGCGCTCAACCGATTCGAAGCTATTGATGTTGTAGCACTGGAACGCGCTCTGAATGCCGGCGGCGTTGAGTCGGCGAATGTGCTCCTCGGCCCAGCCCGGCTGTGCGGGCACCGTCATTTCCTTGTACGCGTTGTAAACCTCGGGGTCTTCCATCGAGGTGCCCTTGATGTCGGCATCTTCCCAGTGCTCGACCACGTTCATCTGCGAGGTGTTGATGGTCACCGTGACCTGATCGGGCTTGGGGTCCAGCTCGGCCAGCATGTGGCGTGTGTCGTCGCTCAGCCACTTGGCGGCTGCCCCTTCGGTCTCGGGCGCGAAGCTGATGGAGCCGCCGACCTGGATGATCATCTGCGGCACGGCCTTGCGCACGCCGGCAATCAGCTCGTTGAATTTCGACAGGCGCTTGCTGCCCTTGCCATCGAGCTCGCGCACGTGCAGGTGCAGCACGGTCGCGCCGGCGTTGTAGCAGTCCACGGCTTTCTGGATCTGCTCTTCCATGGTGACGGGGATGTCTTCCGGGAAGTCGGAAGGCACCCAGGCGGGCGCGTAGGGCGCGGCGGTGATGACGAGCGGCTGCTGATTTTCGGGGTACAGGGCACCGTCGAGGAAATTCATGGCATGGACCTCAAAAGGAAATATTGAAAGAACAAATGGCGAGATCGCCGGGCAGCGTCAGAACGGTGCGTCGCCCATGATGGCCGCACGCTCCATCTTGCGGGTGCAGGGCGGGTAGTCCATGACGGCGTAGTGCTGCACCGAGCGGTTGTCCCACATGGCCACGTCGTTCGGCTGCCAGCGCCAGCGCAGCTGGTACTCGGGAATCTGGGCCTGGCTGATCAAGTAGGACAGCAGGGCCGGTGCGCCGGGGTTGTAGTCCTGGCCGCAGCGCACGTTGGATGCGTTGTGGAAGTTCGTGAAGTGGGTGGTGAAACCGTTCACGAACAGGATTTTCTCGCCCGACTCGGGGTGCGTGCGCACCACCGGATGCTCGGCATCGGGGAACTGCGCGTGCAGCGCCAGGCGCTTTTCGATCGGCATGGCCGCGCCGAAGCTGGCTTCGATGCTGTGGCGGGCACGCAGGTTGGCGATCTGATCCTTGATGTGCTGCGGCAGCTTCTGGTAGGCCAGCCGCATGTCAGCCCACATGGTGTCGCCGCCCACCTCGGGCCGCTCGATGCAGCGCAGCACACAGGCCATCGGCGGCTTTTCACGCCAGGTGGCGTCGGCGTGCCAGCTGTTCTCGTAGCGCTCAGCGGGGCTTTGCGCGCTGCGGTAGACCAGCACGAGGCCGGGGTGATCGGGGTCGCTGCCGACCACGGGGTGGTCTTCCAGTTCGCCAAAATGGCGCGCGAAACCCACGTGTTCGGAGCGCTGGATGTTCTGACCCCGGAAGAACAGCACGCCGTACTGCACCAGCAGCGCGCGGATCTCATTGGCGAGGCCGAGGTCGCGCGATGCGTCGGCCAGGCTCACGTTGCGCAATTCGGCGCCGATGGCGCAGGTGACGGGGTGGATTTCAATACCCCGTGTCACTACGGCCGGGGCTCGGGCAACCGGTTGGGCGGTGGCTGTGCTCATGTGTGTCTCCTTCATCGAGCGGCTTTACCAATGAGCCGCACATTCATCGATGACGTAGATTAGCCCCGAGCGGGTGGCGGCGCCCCCTACTTGAAGGAGGGGCGGCGGGCTGGGGGCGACTGTGCTGGCCGTGGGGCTGCCCTTCCAACCCGGCGTTGGGGCGCCCTCAAGCCGGAGAATCAATCAGGCCCAGAATGCGCGCCCGTTGCACCACCTGCTTGCGCGTGCCAGCGTCCAGCTTGAAGAACAGGTTCTTCACGTGCCACTTGATGGTGGTTTCGCCCACATCCATGGCGCGGCCGATTTCCTTGTTTGACAGGTTGCGCGCCAGCAGCAGGAGCACTTCTCGCTCCTTCGGCGTCAACACGCCGCCTTGCTGCGGGCTGGCGGCCGGCGCAGGGCGCGCCGGCGCCGGCTCTATGTGCAAGGTCACAGGTTGTTGCCGGTTTTCTTCCGACAGGGTGGCCATCCAGGCGGCCAGGTCGGGGTGTGCATCCGTCAGAACGCGCTGCAATCCGTAGGCGGCAGACAGGTCGATCGCCTCGCGCACCAGCGGTTCGGCGTCCTGCCCGCAACGGGCCAATGCAAAGGCGCGCAAGCCCAGCAATTCAATGTGCAGGCGCCCCAGCTTGACGTCTCGTGCATATTCGTCGGCGCGGGCCAGCGGTGCCAGCGCCTCGCGCCATTCCTTGGCCGCAATGGCGCAATAGCCCAGCGCCTGGTCGCGCAAAGACTGCACATTGCGCTGCCACAGCGGGCCATGCAGGGGCGTGCCGTGGGCATCGCTTTCCGCCTGGATCAGTGCGTCGATCTGCACGCACAAGTGGCGGCAGGTCTGCGCCCGATAGGCACGAGCATGCAGTCGCACCTGCTCCAGCAGGCTGGCCACGCGCAGGCGCGGCAGCCCACGCGCTGCCGCCGTCGCGTCCAGGCCACCCAGCAATTCCAGGGCACGGTGCTCGGCGCCATCGGCCAGCGCGATGCGTGCTGCCGTCCGGTAGGCCAGCAGCAAGGCCTCGGGCAGTCCGCTGTGCTCAATGATGTCCAGCCGGTCGGCCAGCAGCGCGGCGGCCTCGGCGGGGCGGCCACCTTCCCACGCCGTCACGGCCAGCAGGGCTGCCAGCATGCAGCTGAACCGGTTGCGGCGACCCAGTTCGGCCTCCATGCTGGCCAGCGCGGGCTTCAGCACCTGCGCGGCCTGCTGTACCTGGCCCTCCCAGATGTAGCTCAGGCCCGCGATCAGCTCACTCCATCGGCCGACGTAGGTGTGCCCGTCTTCGGCGCGGCCTTGCGGCGTCTGCTGCAGAAACAGGCGTGCCTGGGCCGGTTGGCCCTCCAGCAGCGCACGGTACCCCATGCGATTGGCGTGTACGCGGGCGAGCAGGGGGTCCTTGGCCAGGGGTGACGCATCCCACGAGTCGTGCAGCGCGATGAAGCGATCGACTTCGTCGGCAAACACCGCTGCGCCACTGAGGATCAACGCGCATTCACGCCGCACGGCGTCGTCCACGTCCGGCAGAGCCAGGATGCGCTGGACGTAGCGCTCTGCCTCGGCATGGCGTTCGCTGGAAGCCAGCGTCCACGCCACCGCCATCAGCAAGCGTGGGCGCCGGTCGAGCTCGTCCGCCGGCATGTGTTCCAGCCACGCCAGCACGGCCGCCTGACCGCCGCGCTGCATCAGCGATTCGTAAAGGCTGCGTTCCGCCAGGTCGTACGCAACCTGGTGTTGCCCCGCCGACAGCGCATGCCGTGCCGCGGCCTCCAGAAAACCCTGATCGGCCAGCCAGGTCGCGGCGCGCGCGTGGGCTTGCAGGCGCTGCTTTGCGGGCCAGGTGCCAAAGTGCTCGCGCAGTGCGTCGCGCACCACGGCGTGCATGCGGCGCCACACGCCGCCTTCGGCGCTGACGAAAACAGGCGTTTCCAGGCTGAGCTGCGCCAGCCGGTCGGCAGCTTCAGGGTCGGCGGTCACGACGCGGCACAGATCGGGATGCAGGTGATCCAGGATGGACAGCCGCACCAGAAAATCCCGGTCTTCCTCCGACAGGTTGGCCAGCAGCAGCGTGACCAACTGCCCCTGCAGACTGCCGCCCAGCAGGGCCATGCCCGTCACGCCCGCGCTGGCATCGCCACCGCGCAGCACAATGCTCAGCGCCAGCTGCAGCCCCAGTGCCCAGCCCTCTGTCAAGGCATGCAGGCGGGCCGCGATGCTGCGGTCAAAACGTGCACCGGCACGCGCCTGCACCAGTTGCAGGGTTTCGTCCAGGTCAAAGCGCATCAGTGCCGGGTCGATGACCGCGCACTGGCCGTAGGCAATCAGGTCATCCAGCTCGATGCGCCAGTCGGGCCGCGCCGCAATCACGGTGCGCAGGTTGGCGGGGGCCTGCCGCAGCAGGTAGAGCAGCGTGTCGCGCGACTCGGCAGGCAGCTTTTCGGCCTCATCGACGATCAGGACCACGTCCAGGGCTGACTGCGCCAGCTCTGCCATGAACACCGTGACGTGCTCCAGCGGGTCATGCCCGTCGAATTCAATGGCCGCCTGGCCGAAGGCCGACCGCCCCGATGCCACACGCACCGCCAGCGCCACGCTTTGCACCAGGCGGTGCGGGTCGTCGCGCTTGTGCGATGACACCCAGGCGACCGCCACACCCATGGACTGGATTTCCTTGCGCCACTGGGCCAGCAAGGACGTTTTTCCGAAACCTGCGGGAGCCTGCACCAGCAGGATCGACGCGTCACGCAGCGCATCGGCACGGGTGGTCAGGCGTTCGCGCGGAACCAGGTTGCGCGGCACACGCGGCGGTGTGACCTTGAGGAGCAGGTCCTGATAGGCGACCGCTACGCCGGGGGAGAGGGATCGACTGGCCAAGGGGCGCACTGATGGGTGGGTGTTCAGTCATTTTCCGACAAGAGCTGCATCCCCCCGCGCCCGCATTTACCCCAAGCGCGGCGGGGTGCTGCCACCAGACGGTGTCGATCGGTCTGCGGATGAGGCTGGCACGTGCCCCACAGCGCCATCGCGCGGCCAAGAGGGTGGCGGCGGGCGTATGCTCGGCAAGATACAAGTTTGGGCCTGATGTGCCCGCGTCGATTTTCAGGAAGTCGAACCATGAGAGATTCTTTGCCACCCGCCGGCCAGCCCGACGCCTGGAGTGTCGGCGACGTTGTGCTGTCCAGCCGTTTTCTGCTGGGCACGGCGGGCTATCCGTCGCCCCAGATATTGGGCGATGCGATCGCCGCCTCGGGCACGCAAATCGTCACCGTGGGTTTGAAGCGCCAGCTGGCCGCGGCGGGCGACAACGGCTTCATTGACATCATTCGCGCCGCCATGCAGACGCAGGGCGCCCGGCTGCTGCCCAACACGGCCGGCTGCAGCACGGCCCGCGAAGCCATCCAACTGGCCCACATGTCGCGCGAGCTGTACGACACCCCGTGGGTCAAGCTGGAAGTGGTGGGCGACGACTACACGCTGCAGCCCGACCCGATCGAGCTGATCGAAGCCGCGCGGCAGCTGTCACGCGACGGCTTCACGGTGTTCCCCTACTGCACGGACGACCTGGTCACCTGCAAGCGCCTGCTCGATGCCGGTTGCCCCCTGCTGATGCCGTGGGGCGCGCCCATCGGCTCGGGGCAGGGGTTGATCAACCCCTTCGCGCTGCGCACGCTTCGCCAACGCCTGCCGGACGTGGTGTTGATCGTCGATGCCGGCATCGGCGCACCCAGCCACGCGGCCCAGGCGATGGAGATGGGCTACGACGCTGTGCTGCTGAACAGCGCGGTCAGCCAGTCGCCCAACCCCGTGGGCATGGCGGGCGCATTCAGGCAGGCCATCGAGGCCGGGCGCGCCGCCTACCGGGCAGGGGTGATGACCCAGCAGGATTTCGCGGTGGCGACCACACCCGTGACGGGCAATCCCTTTCTCATTGGCCAGTGAGGTAAGTCTGCGTGCCATCTCGATCCACCTCTGCTGACTCTCGCGCCAAGCCGATCATCTGGAGCATTGCCGGCAACGACAGCGCCGGTGGCGCTGGCCTGTCTGCCGACCAGCGCGCCGCACAGGCCTTCGGCGTGCACCTGTGCCCCGTGGTCGCTGCCGTCACGGCGCAAAGCTCGACTGGCGTGACCCGCGTCGAGCCGGTGTCCGTCGACCTGCTCGATGCGCAACTGGCTGCACTGGCGGACGACCTGCCGCCGCGCGTCATCAAGACGGGCCTGCTGGGCAGCGCTGCCCATGTGGCGGCGGTCGCGCGCTGGGTCGACCGGCTGCGCGAGCGCGCCCCCGTGGCGCTGGTCGTCGACCCGGTTCTCCGGTCGAGCACCGGTGCATCGTTTGCGGCCGACGAAGTGCTGCAGGCCTATGTGCACGAACTTTTGCCAAGGGCGACCCTGGCGACGCCCAACGAGGCCGAGGCGCGCAGGCTGCTGGCAGCGCTGGGGCAGCCGTCGGCGTCGGTCGAATCCGCCGTCGCGACCACGATGCCCGTGCCGTCGTTGGCCCAGGCGCTGCGCAGCACCGGTGTCGGTGCACTGGCGATCACCGGGGGCGACAGTACGGCGCAAGGCGCCGTCGCGCTCGACTGGCTGGACACCGACCACGCGCGTGGCTGGCTGTCCTTGCCGCGCATGGACACACCGCATACGCACGGCACCGGCTGCACTTTCGCCACCAGCGCGGCAGCGGCGCTGGCGTTGGGTTTTGTGCCCGCCGACGCGCTGGTGCTGGCCAAAATGGCGACGGCCCAGGCGCTGCGCCACGGCTACGCCGCCGGGCAGGGCGCCGGGCCCGTCGCGGCCATGGGCGGTTTTGCGACCGATCCGTCGCTCATGCCCATGCTGACGTGGGGCGATCGCTACGATATCCATAGCGATATGCATGGGGCAGCAGGCGCTTCAGGGCAACAGGCATGGCACGGCGACGACCTCGGCCTGTACGCCATCGTCGACAGCGCCGAGCGCGTGCGCGAAGTCGTGTCAGCCGGCGTGCGTACCGTGCAGTTGCGCATCAAGACGCCGCCTGCGCCCGATGCCGCCTGGCACGCGGCGCTGCGCGCGTCGATCGAGCAGTCGCTGGCTGCCTGCGCCCCAGCCGGTGCGACGCTGGTCGTCAACGACCACTGGCGGCTGGCGGCCGAACTGGCGCCCGCCCACCCGGGCTCGCTGGCCGTGCACCTGGGGCAGGAAGACCTGCTTGCGCTGGGTGACTCGGGGCGCGCCGAGTTGGCGGTCACGGGCCTGCCGCTGGGCATCAGCAGCCACAGCCTGTGGGAGCTGGCGCGCGCCCGCGCGTGGCAACCCTGGTACGTGGCCTGCGGCCCGGTGTGGCCCACGCTGACCAAGGCCATGCCCTGGGCGCCGCAGGGGCTGGACAACCTGGCGTGGTGGGTTCACATGGCCGGCGTGCCGGTGGTGGCGATTGGCGGCATTCTGGACATGGCGCAGGCCACGGCGGCGGCACGCAGCGGTGCCAGCGGTGTGTGCGTGGTGCGCGGGCTGGGCGATGCGCCGGCGCGCACCGTGCCCCTGTGGCAGGCGGCGCTGGACGCTGGCCGCGCCGCGCCGCGCCTGCCGCTGCCGGCGTATCCGCATCCGTCGCTGGTCGCGTGAGCGCACGGCCTACGCGCGTGAGTGGCAGGCTGGTCAACAATAGGTGTCTGGCTGCGGTCCGGCCGGCGAGCGCCACCGCTGATGCCAATTGGCGTTGTAATGTTCAGAAGCCGTACGTGCTGTCGAAGTGCGTGTGCCGCAAGCGACTTCGACAGGCTCAGCCCGAACGGTTCTCATCGTTTTAACGCGCCTTCGTAAAAGTCATTTTTTGATAGCTGTCTGCCATTGTCCAATAAGCGCTAGGGCCATTTATCACCATGCAAACGCTTGATCTGACCCAGGAATATGTGCGTGTCCTGACCATCGCCACCAGCGACTCGGGTGGTGGCGCCGGCGTGCAGGCCGATCTCAAGACCTTCGCCGCGCTGGGCTGCTACGGCATGAGCGCCGTGGTGGGCCTGACGGCGCAGAACACCCAGACCGTGAGCGGCATCCACATTGCGCCGCCCGAGTTTCTGACAGCGCAGATCGACGCCGTGGCGCAGGACATCGGCGCGCACGCGGTGAAGATTGGCATGCTGTTTTCGGCAGACGTTATGCGCACGGTGGCGGCGGCCATCGACCGCCACGCGCTGCCGCATGTGGTGCTTGACCCGGTGATGGTGTCGGCCACCGGCGCCGCGCTGATCGAGCCCGACGGCGTGCAGACGCTGGTGGCCGAGCTGTTTCCGCGCGCCGCGCTGGTTACGCCCAACCTGCACGAAGCCGAACTGCTGCTGGGCCGCCCCGTTGAAAACACGGCCGACATGCCCGCCGCCGCGCAGGCCTTGCTGCAGATGGGCGCGCGCGCCGTGCTGCTGAAAGGCGGGCATCTGCCGGGCGACACCGTGTTCGACGTGCTGCTGGAACGGGGTGCCGAGCCTCAGATCATGCAGGCCGAGCGCGTGGCTACCCGCAACGTGCATGGCGCGGGCTGCACGCTGTCGTCGGCGCTGGCCGCCTTTCTGGCGCAGGGGCTGCCGCTGCGTCTGGCCGCCGAGGCGGCGCACAGCTATGTGCTCGACGCCCTGAAGGAGGGCGCCATGGTGCGCACGGGCCACGGCGTGGGGCCGCTCAACCATGGGTTCTCGCCCCGCGCCATGGTGCTGCGCGACCTGGGACGCGCCGCGTCCCAGCAGGGTGGCTGAACGCGCCTGAGCCCGACTGGTCTGCTGCGATGCTCAGCTTCATCACCACCGAACAGGCGCTGCACGCGCCGCGCGATGAGTTCTTTCGGGGCGAGCGCGTGCCCTGTCACGAAGGCCCGCCGCGCGCCGCCTTTGTCGAGCAGGCGCTGCGCACGCAGGGCCACACGCTGCAGGCACCGCACGTCGACAGCACGCGCTGGCTGATGCAGGTGCACGCGCCGCGCTACATCGACTTTCTGCGCCGCGCGTGGGACGACTGGCTGGCGCTGGACGCGGCCAACGCCGGGCGCCAGCCGTTTCCGTCGGTCTGGCCGGTGCGCACCTTGCGCAGTGATGTGGAGCCCGACAATTTCATCGCCCGCCTGGGCCTGTATTCGATGGACAACGGCTCGCCGCTGAGCGCTGGCACCTGGGCGGCGGCCAAGGCGGCGGCCGACGGCGCCGCGAGCGCCGCGCACGCGCTGGCGGGCGGTGCGACCGGCGCATTCTGTGCCACGCGCCCGCCTGGCCACCATGCTGGGCGCGACTTCATGGGTGGCTACTGCTTCATCAACAACGCCGCCGTGGCGGCGCAGGCGCTGCGCGACGGCGGCGCGGCGCGCGTGGCGGTGCTGGATGTGGACTACCACCACGGCAACGGCACGCAGTCCATCTTCTACGACCGGGCCGACGTGCTGTTCGTCAGCGTTCACGGCGATCCGCGCACCGAATACCCGTTCTACCTGGGCCACGCCGATGAAACCGGCGTGGGCGAGGGTGCCGGCCACAACCTGAACCTGCCGCTGCCCGCCGGCAGCAGCGCAGGCACCTGGTTCGACGCGCTGCACACCGCCTGCGCGCGCATCGAGCGCTACGGCGCCGATGCGCTGGTGGTGTCGCTGGGCCTGGACACGTTCGCGGGCGATCCCATCAGCCAGTTTCAGCTTCTCACGGCAGACTTCGTGCGCTTGGGCGAGCGGCTGAAGCGCCTGGGCCGGCCCACTGCCTTCGTACTGGAAGGCGGTTACGCGGCGGCCGAACTGGGCCACAACGCAGCCGCCGTGCTGCAGGGGTTTGAGGCATGAGCGTGGAACACGTCGACACCGTCGTCATCGGCGCGGGCGTGGTCGGCCTGGCGGTGGCGCGCGCGCTGGCGCAGTCGGGGCGCGAGGTGATGGTGCTGGAAGCGGCCGAAGCCTTTGGCACCGCCACCAGCGCGCGCAACAGCGAGGTCATCCACGCCGGCATCTACTACCCGGCCGGTTCGCTGAAGGCCCGGCTGTGCGTGCAGGGCCGCGACATGCTGTATGCGTACTGCGCGGCGCGTGGCGTGGCGCACCGCCGCTGCGGCAAGCTCATCGTGGCGTGCAACGACGCCCAGGTGGCCGAA
>WBZS01000929.1_pt1 | contig 27773 bp, 15 predicted proteins | sample 5204201 | NCBI WGS metagenome assembly WBZS01 (sample SAMN12344357, study PRJNA552823) | activated sludge metagenome | biome: Activated sludge suspended growth; feature: Nitrification reactor; material: Wastewater; isolation source: activated sludge from nitrification reactor of wastewater... | reverse complement strand
GATGTCCGGGGTGAAACGATGCGTCGGCTGGTCGCTTACCTCGAGCACCGTGCCGAGACCGTCACGCGTGATCAGTATGGATCTGCGCGTGGCGCCCCGGATGCCGTGGCCGCGATCCAGCAGGCCGGCAGCAGCGCCGCCGCCGAACTGGTCCGGCGCCTGAACGCCGCCATCCCTGATCCCGTCTATCACGTCACCGTCGAGAGCCTGGCACAGGCAGGCAGCGCGTACTCCTTTGAGTTCTTCACTTACGTGGTGACCTTCTGTACGGAGATCACGCGCGATGCGAGTTTCGCCTATCGCTGGGTTTCGCACATGGGCCTGCCGCCCGGCTGGCTCATCTTCTCCGGGTTGCCCCTCTCGTATGTGTATGCATCGCTGCCAACCCTCGTCCGCTTTTTGAGTCATGCCCGGCTCGACTGCGAGAAAGTCGCGGCAAACCAGGTGGTGATCCGGCTGCACGGGAGCGAGACGGCAGCCGGCTTGACGGGGCCGGTGCGCGCCCGCCTCTTCAAGCACACGCGCGATATCGTGGCCGGGCTGTTGGTTGAGATCCCGCGGCTGCACGCGAAACTACCGGCGGCCGGATTGATCGAGCGCCAGGACCTGCTTCGCGGAGATCCCTGCACGGAGTGGCTGGTGACCTGGGAGCCGCCTGCGCGGAACCCTCTCCCCTTCGTCCTGAACGTCATAGCGGCCGTTATCGGGATCGCGGGTCTGACCGCGTTGGTCCTCTCGATCGCCAACACCGTTCAGGTCTGGGCGTTGGCGGCGGCCGGTCTGGCCATTGTATGGTTGGCCGTGACGCTTTGGCGGCACATGGCGGCGGCGCGTCAGGCAGCCGCGCGTGCGCAAGATGAAGCCGAACGCTCGATGGGCACACAGGTGTTGAGCCTCGAGGAAACGGCCAGCGAACTGCAGATCAGGAATATCGATCTACAGAGCAAGCTCAACGAGGTCAAACTGCTCCAGGACATCAGCCTGGCGGTCAACACCTCGCAGACGATGTCCGAGCTGGCCAGGCTTTCGCTGACCGCGATCGGCAACCATCTCGCCTATCGGCGTACATGGTTGTATGTGTTGTCGACCAACGCCAGCTGGTTCGACCATGCCTGGCTGAACGAAACGGGTTTCGGTATTCGGCCGCTCGACGGCGAGTCCCTGCCCGAACCGCTGGGGCGGTTCCTTAACGAGATGGGCACGGCCCAGGAGCCCGCTCACGTGCGGCTTGATCAGGCCGAATTGGCGCCCGTGGCCAGGGAAGCGATCCAGTGCGTCAATGCCACGCACCTGATCTTCGTTCCGCTCGTGGCGAGCGACCGCTTGAACGGCATCTTGCTCGCCGACCCCGGGTCGATGAGCGCAGAAATCGCCGACGCCCTCAGGTCCTGCGCCCGGCAGATCGCGACCGGCATCGAGCGGCTCCGGTTGCACCAGAACCTCGAACAACAGGTCACGCAGCGTACCGATGAGCTTGCACGCACGAACCGCGAGCTTGGACGGAAGATCGCGGAACTCGAGCTTGCGGCGCGTTATCGCGAACTCCTGGCTCGCGAAGTCCCCTATCTGGATCTGGTGGTCGAAGCCGTGACGGAGCTGCGCGGGATGTTCGCGTGTGCGCACGTATCGGTCTTCGCCGCGCATGGCACACAGCTCGAGTTGATCCACGAGCAAGGCGACCCGCTGCACGCGGTCTCGACCCATACGATTGATGAGGTCAAGCGCACCGGGCGCCCCCTGGTCGTCAAAGAGGCGGAGGATTCACCCGCACCGGCCAGCGAGGTCTACGCGCCGATCCGCGATGACGAGCACGTAATCGGCATATTGAGCCTCGACGTGTGCCCGCCCCAGTACCTGTCGCCGGCCGACGCCGACCTGTTGATGATGGTCGCCGACAAGCTGGGTCTGGGCGCGACCAATGCACGGCTGCGCGCGACGGCGGCCGTCGAGCTGGCGGAACGGGTGCGCGCCGACGATGCGGCCCGCGATCGTGCCTATAGCCTCGAGGAGCTGAACCGGATCCTGGTCGAGGCCTCGGTCGATCTCGACCTGGAGCAGCTCTTCGACAGTCTGCCGCGAGAGGCGGCCCAGCTGTTAAAGGCGAACTCGGCCGCCCTGTCTTTGGTGATGGCCGACAAGGCGACGCTTGAAATCCTCGGGCTCTACCAGATACCGGAGACCATGCCCAAGGGATTCCAGATTCCGATCACGCATGGCTTGTCGGGGCAGGTATTCCGTGAGGGGCGGGCGATCCAGGTGCCGGATTACGGCCAGCGAAACGATGCCCTGGCGGATATCTCCGGCTCATTGCGAGCCCTCATCATGGCTCCGATGTTCGATTCACAAGGTCAGCCGCTCGGCACCATCGCCGTGGCCGACAGCGACCCAAGTCGACGCTTTTCCGAGGACGATGTACGGGTTCTGACGATCTTCGCTCGCCAGGCCGGGATCTTGATCCAAAACGCGACCCTGCATCGCGACACGCTGGCCGCCGTCAAGCGCCGCGAAGTGCTCTACCGCGTGAGCCACAAGTTGACCGCCACGGCGACGATCGCCGAGATCGGCGAGACGGTGCGCGAGGCTGTCGGCCAGATCATGCCGGTCGACACGTTCATGTTGGCCCGGCTGCTCCCCGATGGCCACACGGTGCGTTACGAGTACATCGTCGATTCGGACCAACACGTGCCGCCCGAGACGGTCGAATTGAGTGAGACGCGTCTGGCGACCCATGTGATCCGCAGGGGCGAAACGGTGGTGTATTCGGACATCAGCCTGCCTGACGTCCGGTCCTTGATCGGCACCGATTACCTCGCCGGCGACGAGGCCGTGCGCCGCCGGGCCGTGCTTGGCACGCCGCTCCGTCTGGGCGACCGGATCATCGGCATGCTGTCGTTCCAGACCCACTGGCCGCGCGTCTATGACAACGAGGACCGGGATCTGGCCGAGCTGTTGGCCAATCTGGTGGCCTCGGCCGTCGAAAACGCGCGCCTCTACGCCGAGGCTCAGCAGCGCGTCGCCGAGTCGGAGCTTCTGTACGACGCCGGTCTGGCCGTTTCAGCCTCACTCAGCCAGGACCTCGCGCTCGAACGCATCCTCGACGGTCTGCAGCGGGTCGTGGGATACGAGACCGCCTCGGTGCAATTGTTGCGCGACGGAGCGCTGGAGATCATCGGCGCCCGCGGCTGGCGCGAAGCGCAAGACGTCATCGGCTTCCGCATCCCCGTGCCGGGTGAAAACCCCAATGCCGTCGTGATCGCCACGCGCCGGCCGGTGCGTCTGGACGACGTCGGCGCCCACTACCCCGTTTTCCGCTCGACCGATAACGCCAAGCACATCCGCTCGTGGCTTGGCGTTCCGCTGCTCGTCCGGGATCGGATCATCGGCATGCTGGCGGTCGATCACACCCAACCGAGTGTGTTCACGGCCGATCACGAGCGGCTGGCTCGTTCTTTCGCGGCTCAGGTGGCCGTGGCCATCGAAAACGCCGGTCTATACGAGGAACAGCGTCTGGCGACGCTGCGCCGCGAGCTGATGTACCAGATCAGCCGGGATATCAACTCCAGCGTCGATCCCAAGGAGATCTGCAACGCCATCGATGCCGCGCTGCAGCAGGTGATCGCCTTCGACTTCATCGGGATCGGGCAGCACAATCCTGGTAATCATTCGATCACGCTGCTCCATGCGCGTTACCAGGATCAGACCCAGCCCCCGCAGGATTACCCGGCCGGACCGGGCCTGATCAGTCATATCCTCGATACCGGCGCCCGGATCTTGCGCAACGGCACCGAGGCCGGCCAATTGCTGCTAAGTCTGGGAGCCCGGCCCTTCCTGCCCGGCGATCCCGCAGCGGCGCCCGAAAACGTCCGCGCGCTGGTCGGGATCCCGATCCAGTTCGGCAACGCCCGCATCGGCGCGATCACGCTGCAGGCGATGGATCCCGAGCTGGCCTTCTCGCCCGACGATCTGGCCCTGCTCGAACTGATCGCCAACCAGGCCGCCACGGCCTTTGAGAACGCCCGGCTGTATGCCGAACAGAAGGCTGCCGCCGACCGGCGCGATGTGCTCTACCGGATCACGCGGGAGATCGGCGCCAGCATCGACCGCGATCAGATCTGCCGCGCCATCGACCAGGCGCTGCGCCAGGTGATCAAAGCCGAATTCATCGCGATCGGCCTGGTCACGCCGGACCGGACCGAGACCGAGCTCGTCTATCTCCGTGTCGACGACACCATCGCACCCAAGCTGCGTCGCCCGGCCGGTGAGGGCTTCCTGGGCCACGTCATCGCCACCGGGAACTCCTACGTCCGCAATTCCGGCGTGCTCGAGCTCTTGCGCGATCACCAGGCCCTGGTCTTCACGCCTGAGGGCGAGAGCGTGGCTGCCACCGAGAAGAACTGGCAGATCGAGGCCCTGCTGGCCGTGCCGATCAAGCTCGGCGCCACCATCATCGGCGCCATCACGCTGCAATCGGAGGTCAAGGACCAACCGTACACGGACGAAGACGTTGCCTGGCTCGAGGCGGTCGCCAACCAGGCCGCGACCGCTTTCGAAAACGCCAGTCTGTACGAGACGCAACGGGCTTCTGCCGAGCGCCGGGCGCGGCTGTACGCCGGTAGCCAGGCCATCAGCACATCGATCGATCGCGAGCAGGTGTGTCTGGCGATCCATCAGACGCTGGCCGCGGTCATCGACGTGTACGGCATCGCCATCGCGCTGGCCGGCGACGACGGCACGACCCACGACATCATCTACATCGACGCAAGCGGGACCCGACTGCCCATTCGAACGCGCGAAATCGGTGCCGGTGTGCTGGGCCGCGTGATCGTGGCCGGCGCGCCCTTCGTGGTCGACGACAACGCGCAGTCGTTCATGGTCGGCATCGGCCACGAGTTCGCGCAGATCGGCGGGCAACCGCTCCGCTCGGCGATGGCCGTGCCGTTGCGGATCGGGCAGAAGGTGCTCGGCGCCTACGTCGTGCACAGTCAGCTCCCTCGCGCTTACACCACCGAAGACCTGCAGATGGCCGAACAGCTGGCCGCGCACGCGGCGGCGGCTTTCGAGAACGCCCGGCTGTTCGATCAGAGCCGAAAAGCGCGCGAGACCGCCGAGGCCGCCAACCAGGCAAAGAGCCAGTTCCTGGCCACGATGAGCCATGAGATCCGCACGCCCATGAACGGCGTGACGGGCATGACCAGCCTGTTGCTTGAGTCGCCGCTCAACGCCCAGCAACTCGGGCTGGTGCAGACCATCCGCAGCAGCAGCGAAGTGCTGCTCAACCTGATCAACGATCTGCTCGACTTCTCCAAGATCGAAGCCGGCAAACTCGAGCTTGAACAACGCCCGTTCTCGGTGCGCCAGCTGGCCGAAAGCGTGCTCGATCTGGTGTCGATGCGCGCTGCCGAGAAATCGCTTGAACTGGCCCTGCTGGTCGAACCCGACGTGCCCGCCCGCCTGGTCGGCGACGACATGCGGCTGCGGCAGGTGCTGACGAATCTGTTGAACAACGCCGTGAAATTCACGGACATGGGCGAGATCACGCTGCACATCCGGCGCGCCTCGCTCGACGTCGCCACGACGCTGGCGGTCGGTGAGACCGAACAGCTGATCTTCACCGTGCGCGACACCGGTCTCGGGATCGCGCCCGCGCTACAGGGTCGCCTGTTCCGGGCCTTTAGTCAGGTCGACTCCACAATCACGCGTCGTTTCGGCGGCACCGGACTGGGCCTGGCGATTTCGCGCTCGCTGATCGAGGCCATGGGCGGGCGCATCTGGGTCGAGAGCGACGGCGTCCCGGGCGAGGGCACGCGCTTCATCTTCACGCTCGAGGCTCCGACCGCCGAGCCGATCGAGACGGGCGACGAGCCGGTCGGCCCGACAAGCGGCCGCCGGGTGCTGCTGCTCGAAAAACACGGGTTCACGCGCCAGTCGCTGGCGCTTACCTTGCGCGAGTGGGGCATGCGCCCCACCCCGACCGACACGGTCGAGGAAGCGCTCGAACTGATCAAGGGCGAACGCGTCTTCGATCTGGTGATCGCCGACGCAGGCACACTGGACGAGCAGGCTGACGCGTTCCGCGAAGCGCTGCGCGCGCGCAGCGATCCGCCCGCGCCCATGATCCTGATGACGCCGTTGCTCTCGAGCCAGCCGATCCCGCCCGGGACGCTCTGGCTGGCCAAACCCGTGCGCAATGCGGCCCTGCGCGAGGTCGTCGAGCATGGCCTGACGGGGGCGAGCGGCCCGGCCGTCACTGTGCCCGTCAACGTCGCGACGGCGGCACCGCGCACCGGCGAGCCGCTGGGCCGGGTGTTGCTGGTCGAAGACAACGAAATCAACCAGAAGCTGGCGCTGCTGATGCTCGAGAAGCTCGGCTACAGCGCCGACCTGGCGGCCAACGGGCTCGAGGCGCTGGCCGCGACGGCGCGTCTGCGCTACGACGTCGTGTTGATGGACATGCAGATGCCGGAGCTCGACGGCCTGAGCGCGACGCGCCGGATCCGGGCGGAGCTCTCGCCCGAACGCCAGCCGTACATCATCGCCCTGACCGCCAACGCCCTGCCCGGCGACCGCGAGGCCTGCCTCGAAGCCGGCATGAACGACTATCTGTCCAAGCCGCTGCAGGTCAAGGACCTGCGCGCTGCGTTCGTGCGCTGGGAGAACCAGAGCGGCCCAGCCACGCCGCCCCCGGCCCCGCCGGCCGAGAACGGCCACAGCACCGGCCCGCTGGCGACTGATCCGTTGACCGGGTTGCGCGAGATGGCCGAGGAGTATGGCCAGGACGTGGTCGCGCAGATCGCGACGCAGTTTATCGAGTCGCTGCCTGCCATCCTCAACGACCTCGAGATCCACACGACCCGCGCCGACGCCGCCAAATTGCGCGGGGCCGCGCACAGCCTGAAGGGCAGCAGCGGCAACCTGGGGCTCAAGCGCACGCAGAGCCTGGCCGCCCTGCTCGAACAGGCAGCCCGGGCCGAGCGTCTCGAGGAAGCGCCGGAGCTGGTGGCACATCTGCGCGAAACCCTGGCGATCACGGCGGCCGCGATCCATCGCGAGTTCGTGGTGTCCTAGGCCGACCGTCGCTCAGCCACCTCCGGGATTAAACGAAGAAGGTTGGGCCCAGGCCCAACCTTCTTCGTTATTCAAACAGTGTGCGCTCGAGTTCCGGCGTCAGTCTCCGGCCGTCGGGAGCTCGGGCGGCGTAACCTCTTCGACGACATCCTTGACCAGGGCCGCCGCGGCCTCGGCTTCCTCGGCCGCGATCTCCTCCGGACGCTTGTTGTACATCCAGAAGCCCGTGCCGGCCGGGATCAGCTTGCCGATGATCACGTTTTCCTTCAGGCCGTAGAGCGGGTCGACCTTGCCCTCGATCGCGGCGCCGGCCAACACCTTGATCGTGTGCTGGAAGGATGCGGCGCTCAAGAACGAGTCGGTCGAGAGCGAGGCCTTGGTCACGCCCAGCAACACCGGAGCGCCGGTGGCCGGGTTCTTGCCGTCGGCCAGCAGCGCGGCGTTCTCGCGCTGCAGGCGCAGGCGGTCGAGCAGCTCGCCCGGCAGGTAAAGCGTGTCGCCGGGGCGCGTGATCTGCACCTTCGAGAGCATCTTGCGGATGATCACCTCGAAGTGCTTGTCGTTGATGTTCTGACCCTGCTGGCGGTAGACCTTCTGGATCTCGGTCAACAGGTACAGCTCGCAGGCCTCGCGGCCCAGGATGCGCAGGATGCGGTGCGGGTTGAGCGCGCCCTCGGTCAGCGATGCGCCGGCGTTGATGCGCTGGCCGTCGATGACCAGCAGACGCATCGACGACGGCACTTCGTACTCCTGCTCCTCGCGGCGCTCGTAGCTCACCACGATCGAGCGTTCCTTGACCTTGACCTTGCCGCCGTGCGAGGCCTTGATCTCCTGCTCGCCGCGGCCGGCCAGCAGGTCGCCGGCGTTGACGGTCGCGCCGTTCTCGACCTTGACGCTGAAGTTGCCGGGCACCTCGTACTCGTCGTGCATGGTGGCCGCATCGACCACTTTCACGAAGAGCGGGCCGCCCGCCTTCTCCGAGCGCACGATCTCGACCACGCCGTCGATCTCGGTGATGACCGCCTCGCCCTTGGGCTTCTTGCGGCTCTCAAAGAGCTCTTCCACGCGCGGGAGACCGGTCGTGATGTCGCCGCCCGCCGCCACACCGCCGGTGTGGAACGTGCGCAACGTCAGCTGCGTGCCCGGCTCGCCGATCGACTGCGCGGCCAGGATGCCGACCGCCACGCCGATCTCGACCAGGGCGCCGCGGCCGAGGTCACGGCCGTAGCAGCGCTGGCAGATGCCCAGCTCGCAGCCGCAGGTCAGCGGGCTGCGCAGGAACACCTCGGTGATCTCGGAGGCCTGGATGCGATGCGCCTCGGCCTCGTCGATCAGGCCGTGGCGAGCGATGATCAGCTCCTCGGTCTTCGGATCGACGATGTCGCGCGCGGCCACCCGGCCGATGATGCGCTCATAGTACGCCTGGCCGGCCACGTCGTCCTTGCGCCGGACCCAGACGCCGCCTTCGCTGCCGCAGTCGAGCGTGTTGACGATCTGGTCCTGGGCGACGTCCACAAGACGGCGCGTCAGGTAACCGGCGTCGGCCGTGCGGAGCGCGGTGTCGGCCAGACCCTTGCGGGCGCCGTGCGTCGAGATGAAGTACTCGAGCGTCGTCAGGCCTTCGCGGAAGTTCGACCGGATCGGGAGCGGGATGATACGACCGCTCGGGTCAGCCATCAGGCCGCGCATGCCGGCCAGCTGCGAGATCGGGCCGAAACCGCCCTTGGTCGCGCCGGAGTTGGCCATCATGGCCAGCGAGCCGGCCGGGTCGAGGTTGGCGCGCACGGCCTTGGCGACTTCGTCGCGGGCCTTGGTCCACATCTCGATGATGCGCTCATTGAGTTCCTGCTCGGTCAACAGACCACGCTGGAACATGCGCTCGAGATCCGCCTGCTCGCTGAGCGTGTGCTCGACGATCGTGGCCTTCTCGGCCGGCACGCTCAGGTCCGAGATCGCGATCGTCGTGCCCGAGCGCGTGGCGTACTTGAAACCGATGTTCTTGATCTCATCGACCACGTCGGTGGTGCGCTCCGGCCCGATGACCTGGTAGCAGCGACCGACAAGCTTCTGCAGCCCGCCCTTGTCGAGCGAGTCGTTGTACAGGCGCATCTCGTCGGGCAGAATGCGGTTGAAGAGCGCACGGCCCACGGTGGTCTCCACCAGGCGACGCTGCGGGCGCTCGTAGCGCTCGTTCTTCTCGTTGTACCAGGTGACCGACATCACCCGGATTCGGGCATGCACATCCACCTGCGCCAGCCCGTACGCCAGCTCGACTTCGTCGAGGTCGGCGAACACGCGGCCGTGGCCCTTGCGCTCGAGCGGGTGCATGAACGTCAGGTAGTAGACGCCGAGCACCATGTCCTTCTGCGGACCGACGATCGGCTCGCCGTCGGCCGGCTTGAGGAGGTTGGTGGTCGAGAGCATCAGCGTGCGCGCCTCTTCGACCGACTTGTCGGAGAGCGGCACGTGCACGGCCATCTGGTCGCCGTCGAAGTCGGCGTTAAAGGCCGAGCAGACCAGCGGGTGGATCTGGATCGCCTTGCCCTCGACCAGGATCGGCTCGAAGGCCTGGATGCCCAGGCGGTGCAGGGTCGGCGCGCGGTTCAGCAGCACCGGCCGCGTCTTGATGACTTCCTCGAGCACCTCCCACACCTCGGGCCGCTCGCGCTCGATGAAGCGCTTGGCGCCCTTGACGTTCGAGGCGTAGTTGTACTCGACCAGCTTGGCGATCACGAACGGGCGGTACAGCTCGAGCGCCATGGTCTTGGGCAGGCCGCACTGGTGCAGCTTGAGCGTCGGGCCGACCACGATGACCGAGCGGCCCGAGTAGTCGACGCGCTTGCCGAGCAGGTTGCGGCGGAAGCGGCCCTTCTTGCCCTTGAGCATGTCGGAGAGCGACTTGAGCTCGCGGCGGCCGCGGCGCGAGAGCATCTTGCCGCGCTGGCTGTTGTCGATCAGGCTGTCGACGGCCTCCTGGAGCATGCGCTTTTCGTTGCGCACGATCACGTCGGGGGCGCCGAGCTCGAGCAAACGCTTGAGCCGGTTGTTGCGGTTGATCACGCGCCGATACAGGTCGTTCAGGTCGGAGGTCGCAAAGCGGCCGCCGTCGAGCTGTACCATCGGGCGCAGGTCCGGCGGGATGACCGGCAGGACCGCCAGCACCATCCATTCCGGCCGGTTGTTCGAACGGCGGAGCGCCTCGACCACCTTCAGACGCTTGAGCGCCTTCTTGCGCTTCTGCTTCGACTTGGTCGACCGGATCTCGTGCCAGAGCTCCTTGGCCGTCTTCTCGAGGTTCATGTTGCGCAGCAGTTCCATGAACGCCTCGGCGCCCATGTCGGCCCGGAAGACCTGGCCGTACTTCTGCTTGAGCTCGCGATACTTGGCCTCGCCCAGGAACATCATCGGCTGAAGCCCGAGCAGTTCGTCGCGCTCCTGCGCCGCGTTGTCGGCGGCCACGTTCGGGCCGGTCTCGACGTCGGTGCGCAGTTGAGCGATGGCCATATCGGCCTCGGCCTTGGCCTTCTCGACGTCATCCTTGAGCTTCTCGAGCTGGCGATCGCGCTTTTCTTTGAGGTCGCCCTCGAGCTTGGCCACATACGCCTGGACCATCTTGGTCAGCGCCTGGGTGTGCTTACGCACGATCGTCTCGCCCTTGTCGGCGATGACTTCGCCCGTGAACGAGAACTCGATCGGCACGCGGATCGTGCTGTCGATCTTGTCGGCCAGCGAGCGCTCGAGCTTCTGCGCTTCCTTCATGACCGGGTCGATTTTCTCGGCCGCGTCGGCCTCGAACTTCTCCCTGGCCGCCTCACGCTTGCCCTCGAGGTCGCCCAGCTTCTTGTCGCGATGTTGCTTCAGCGACGCGATCTTCTGGTTGATCTCATCGAGCCGGCGCTTTTCGTCCCGGCCCGCATCCTCGTCGAGGCGCTTGAGGGCCTTCTGGCGCGCATCCTCGTCAACCGAGGTCACGACATACTGCGCGAAATACAGCACGCGATCGAGATTGCGGCGCGAGACGTCGAGCAGCACGCCCAGGTACGACGGCACACGGCGCGTGTACCAGACATGTGCCACCGGCGCGGCCAGCTCGATGTGGCCCATACGCTCTCGGCGGACCGACGAGCGGGTCACTTCAACGCCGCATTTGTCACAGACGATGCCGCGATAACGGATGTTCTTGTACTTGCCGCAATAGCACTGGTAGTCGCGGGTCGGTCCGAAAATGGCTTCGTCGAACAGACCGTCTTTCTCAGGGCGCAGCCGACGATAATTGATCGTTTCGGGCTTGGTCACCTCTCCGTACGACCACGACCGGATCTGATCCGGCGACGCCAGGCTGATTCGCAGCGCCTGAAAGATTTTGGCCTCGTTTGGGCTCTCACGATATAGATCCGACATGCACGAACCTCCACGTTGAACGTGAAACAGAACAGACGTGCTAACTCAGGGGAATAGAAAAACAAGCGCCCGAAAAATCTTTCGGCGCTTGTAGTTAAGCTGACAGCCCCTGAATTATACCTACAATTAATCGTGAGTCAAGTTAGAGGGAGAATCGATAACTACATAATCATCACGCGGGCCCCACCCTCCACCAGGATCGCACCGGTCGCCTCGTGCACACCCACCTGATTGCGTCCTGCGTGTTTGGCCCGATACAGGGCCCGGTCGGCTCGCTCCAGGAGAGCGTCGACGTCGGCCGGGTCGTCGCCCGCCAGGCAGGCCACACCCACGCTGACCGTGACCGTGATCGGGCCCTTTTCGGTGGATATGGCCGTCGCGGCGAAAGCCCGGCACAGCCGTTCACCGACGCTTTGGGCCTCGGCCAGTGTCGTGCGCGGCAACAAGACGGCGAATTCCTCGCCGCCGTACCGGCAAGGCACATCTCCCGGGCGCAGGCAAAGGCGCATCATCTGCGCCACGCTCTGCAACACCTGATCACCGATAAGATGGCCATAGGTGTCGTTGACCTGCTTGAAATGATCCAGATCCAGGATCAAGACGGCGGTGTCGCGCGTGGTGGCCTGCTCCTGACCGCAGGAGTAGTCAAGCATCGAGAAGAAATGCCGGCGGTTAAACAGGCTGGTCAGCGGATCGACCCGGGCGTGCTCTTCGGCTTCGCGCCGGCGCACTTCCACCTCGAACAGTGTTTCGCGGAGATGCTCGGTCTGCTCCAGAATGATCCGACGCTGTAGAAAGTCCGAGCGGTTATAGGTCTCCAACGAGTAACTGGCGACCATCCCGATGACGTTGAAGCTCGCGAAGAAGAAGACGTTGCTGACCACGATGGCCGGCGGCATCGGGTTGATCCACAATGCCACAACCAGATACATCGCAAAAACGGCCCAGGCCAACGCCGAAGCGGTGACAAAGCGCAACCTGAGCAGAGTGAAGCCGAACAGCGCGACCAGCAGGAAGCCGACGTAGTACAGGTAGCTCCCGGGCTGCTGAGCCACAGCGACGATGCCGGCGATGCCCACACCGCCGACCAGGCCGACGAGGCCGAACGAACACTCGATCCAGACGGGCGAACGCTTGAAATACGACAACGCCAGGACGACGACGCCGATCGGGAAGGCCAGGCCAAACCGGATCAGCCAGGCCGTGGGCCGCGCGGCCGGGATCAGGTAGTCATCGAGAAGACCGAAAGCCGAATAGAAGACGATCCCAAGGATCAAGGCCACGCGCGTCTGCCCCAGAAAGCGCGTAACGCACTCGATCTGGTAGCGCGTCTCGAGGTCGAGGTCCGCGAACCGGAGTGAGATGGGGTCGGTGATCGCCTCGGCCAATGGCTTCGGGATCTGCGGCGTCGGAAACATGAGTCCCTGGCCTGCGTCCACCGCGGCGACCAACTGCGCCGGGTTGCTCAGACGTTACCTTATAACGCTTATCGTATCCGCAATAAGCCAGAGAGACTGTGTAACCGGCGTAAAGGTTGCGCCTGCCCCGACAAACGGTGATCGCGGTCCAGGCACGCCGACGGTCAGGAGTCCGGGAGCGGTGAGCGGGCGCCGTCGGCCGCACCGGCGGCGCAGACCCGGTTTCGGCCCGCGTGTTTGGCGGTATAGAGGGCCCGGTCGGCGCGTTCCAGGAGCGCCTCATACCCTTCCTCATCTTCACCCAGACACGCGACCCCGACGCTGGTGGTGACCTGGATCCGGCCCTTGTCGGTCGGGATGGGCGTCCGCGCCAGGATCTCGCGCAGCCGCTCACCGACAGAGGTCGCGACGGCAAGGTCGGCCTGCGGCAGCAGGATGGCGAACTCCTCGCCACCATAGCGGCAGGGGATATCGCCTTGCCGGATGCCGAACCGCATCATCTGCGAGACGCCCTGCAACACCTGATCGCCGACCAGATGTCCGTATGTGTCGTTGATCGTTTTGAAGTGATCCAGGTCCATGAGCAGGACCGAAAGGTTGCCGGGCGCCCGCCGGGCGCGGTTGCAGGTGAAATCCAACATCGCAAAGAAGTGCCGGCGGTTGTAAAGGCCGGTCAGGGAGTCGATCTGGGCATGCGCCTCGGCCTCGCGGCGCCGGCGTTCCACTTCCGACAGGTTTTCTTTAAGACGCTCGGTCTGCTCGCGGATGATCTGCCGTTGCAGATAATCCGACCGCATGTAGCTCTCGAGCGAGTAGTTGGCCATCATGGCAATCACGTTGAACGCCACGAAGAAGAACGTGTTGTTGACCAGGATCGCGGTGGGGGTATGGCTGACCCAAAGTGCGGTCGCCTCGTACAGTCCGAAGTGAATCCAGGCCGATGCGGCCGCGACGGGGAAACGCGGACGGAGAAAGGTCAGGTTGAACGTCACCACGAGCAACAGACCGGCATAGTAGAGATAGTTGCCCGGCGGCGAGGCGGCAGCCACCATCGCCACGATCCCGAGCCCGTCGATCAGGCTGATCAGCGCCACCGCCCTTTCGGCCAGGGGCTCGAAGAACCGGGTGTAAGAGAGGAGCAGCACGCCTGTGGCGACCGGCAGGATCATGAGATACCGGATCGCCCAGGCCAGTTGCGCTGCGTCAGGGATCAGGTAGGCATCCAGGGCGCCGAAGACGGCATAGAGCAGGATCCCCAGGATGAGGGCGAGACGGATCTGCCCCAACGACTTACGAAACAGGTCTCTGCGGTAGGCTCGCTCGACCAGCGGGTCTTGGAAGTTCAGCGTCAGCGCACTGCTCACCGCACCGGCCAGCGTGTCGGGAAGCCGCGGCGTCAGGAACAGTAAGAGTCGCTTCACGATCGGTCTGCGCGGGCGATACAACAGCGCCCCGCCCTCCTGCCCGAAATGCTAACACACCGATCGCCGGCGGTTGGATGGAGGAAGGGCGAGATGCGCTCGTGCGGTGGCCCTCAGCGTTTCGGTTCGAGCAGTGTCGTGTCAAGGACGTATAGGCCGAACTCCTCCTGATTCATGAACCGATTGGTCCCCCATTCGAAGGCCAGATAACGGCCATCGGGCGAGACACTCAGGTCGACCATGCGTACCGGCACTTGCGCGGGCGACACCACATCGACCCGGTCGCTCGTGGCGGGCTCGAAGCGTCGGATTGTGTCGTAGCCGTCATGGTATCCGGCCGGGGTACAGGCCCCGTAGATGAAGCGGCCATCGGCCGACCACTCGAGCACACGGGGGATGCCGAGCGATTCACACAAATCGACGAGCACCTCCCCGGTGTAGGTCACGACGCGCCCATCCTGGGCCGCGAGCAGGGGCGCGTTCGGCGCGTGGGCTGGAGCCACGGATCCTTCACACATCATGTGGTCACCATCCAATGTGATCAGCGTCAGGGTCTGGAGATCGATGGTGAATATGCCGGGTTGGCCATTCCCGCCGTAACAATCACCACCTCTGACCAGCAGATAGCGCTCATCTTCGCCCCATGCGTACGTCAACCACCCGGCGGAGCCGGAGATCAAGGTGCGACCGCCCGTGGCCAGGTCGACGATCCAGGCCTGGGTGTATTCCGGGTACTCGGGGTTCAATATCGAGGCGCCGATGACGATCGGCGCGGCTAGAGTCGCCGAAGCCGCCTCGACCAGAGCGCGAGAGCCGTCGGCCGTGAGCCCGGCCAACCGGGCTCGCTCGGGGTCAAAGCCCAGAGCCGCCAGGTCCGGTGCGGCAGGCGCGGGTTGATCGAGCCACGTGCACGCTGGCGCGCCGGCGGGTTCGAGTGCGGTCACGGTGACGTCGGTCGCGTCGCTGACGACCGAGTAACGCTGCTCGACGCAATCGCGTGAGGCGCTGAGGTAAAGGACCACCTCGCTGTTGCTGGCCCATCCCTCAAACCAGGCGCTGACGTCGTTAGCGACCGGGATCCGACCGAGTGCCGGGAGGCTGTCGACGAAAACGACAGATGGCGGCGTCGGGCTGGGACCGTGCTGAGCACCGGGTGGCGTCGGGCTGGGCGCGAGCGCGATCTCCTCACCTGTACCCGGCACGACATCCATCCAGAGATACGCTTCGGTCGGACCGGCGCGATGCGGCTCTAGCGCGACGCGAAGGGAGTCGGTCGTCAGATCAAGCACCTCGATCCGGCCGGCCTGCATCAGGAAAAGGTGCCGTCGATCCGGCGCCAAGGAGAAAGCCTGGACCGTCAGCATGATCGGGCCGGTTCGCGCAAAAGTCAGGCTCGCCCCGCTCGCGTTGGGCGATAGGACAATTCTGTCGCTGAACACTGAGAGCCGATTGCCAGCGCGATCTTCGAGCAAGAGATCGCCGGAGCTTTCCTCTCCGGTCGGGTGCGGGGGCCAACCGTACACATCCGCGAGCGCCTCATCGAGGTTTGACGTTCCGGCGATCAGGTCCACCGTAAACTGGCCGCAGGCGGCCGGATCAACCACCGCTGAAGGACAGCCCACAAGTGAAGCGCGGCGCGCAGGCCAGTCGAGCCACAGCCGGCCGTACCCCGCGCCCCAGACGCGCACGTCCGAGCCGGTCAGGAGGTCGGCGATGTGCGCGCGAGAATGCGGAAAATCGCCGACCGGCCCGTCCTCGATCAGCAACGTGGCGGCGTCGATCCAAGTGAATGCGCCATCGGCGACGGAACCAAAGCCCAGCACCGACTCAGACGCCGCATCAGCGACCCAGACATGCTGGGCGCCGGCCGCGTCGACCCGGCCGGCGCTCGTGTTGAGCACGCGGCGCCCGTCCGGCGACCACTCGATATGGACGATGTGCTCGGCGCCATCGGTCAGGCGCCGGCGCTGGCCGGTTTGCACATCCAGCAGGTATAGGTCCGAAGACGGCCCATCGATCTGACCTGCGAACGCCAGATAGCGTGCGTTGGGAGACCACGCGAAAGCCCGGATGCCTGCGACGAAAGCGCCGCGCCCGCCGTTCGCGCCGCCATTTGGCAGGCTGGCGGGATAGTTCGGATCGAGCAGCGCTGTCTCGTACTTGAGTTCGCCTTGGACCAGGTCATACAGACCGATGTGTAGGTCGAACGGCCCTTGCGCGCCTTCAGCCGTGCCGGCGTACATCACAAGCCACGCGCCGTCTGGCGAAAGACCATGGACGACGTCGGGCACGGTGTACCCTTGCGGCAAGTCCAGACGTTTGCGTCCTCCCCCATCCTGGTCGAAGGCGACCAGGCTTTGCCGTCCTGGTTCACCATCCAAAGCGACGAGGTAAGGTCCTCCGCTGCGCAGGCCGCTGGGTGTGGCCGAGGCGACGAGCGTGGCGGTCGGCCGTGGTGTTTGGGTCGTCGCCGGCGTCGCAGAGGGTGTCGGCTGCGGTGTGACGCTGGGCGGTCGCGTCGTCGACGTAGGCGCGAGTGTCGGCTGCGGCGGGGGCGCCGCGCACGCAGTCAACAGGCTAAGAATAACAGTGACGGACCCTCGGCGGAAAAATAACATCAACCCTCCACACCGCCATCCTAGCCCGGCGGGCAGGCGATGACGGTTTGCGGAGGGTGGACTTGGGTGGCAAGGGCCCGGAGCGGTTCAGGCCGCCCGCAACGTCGACCAGATCTCCTTGAGCGACATTCGTTTGCCGTACATCAGGAGGCTGGTGCGGAAGACCTTGGCCCCGCCCCAGACCACGACCGGCACGGTGATGATCAACACCGTCAGGCTGATGACGATGTCTTCCACCGGGATGTCGCCGTGCGGCAGGCGGATCATCATCATCATCGGCGCCGTCAACGGGAACCAGCTGAGCACGCGCGCCAGGATGAAGTTCGGGTTGGCGAAGATGAAGCCGTTCAGCATCCACGGGATCGCGGCCGCGAACGAGAACACGCCAGCGATTTGCTGGCTCTCGCGCATGCTGGTGCCCAACGAGCCCGCCGTGGCCATCAACGTGCCGAACATCAGGTAGCCGAGGACGAAGTAAACCAGAGACAGGATCAGCACACCTGGGTTGAGCGCCGCGGCGGCGGCCGCAGCCACCGCGCCCAGGCCGCCGGTGATCAATACGCCTGACAACAGCCAGACGCCCACCTGGGTCAGGCCCAGCGCGCCAAGCCCGATGACCTTTCCGGCCAACAGATCGGTGGCTGTCACGGACGACAGCACGACCTCCATCACCCGGTTTTCCTTCTCCTCGCCGACGCTGCGCAGCAGGTAGCCGGCCGAGGTGAAGATCGAGACGAACAGCAGCAACGACACGCCGAACGAGATCACAAAGCCGGCGCCCAGCGAAAACGCATCGCCGGCGTCCTGGGTCACCGGCTCGCCTTGAGCGTCGAGCGAGACCGGGTTGAGGTCGTCGAGCATCAGGCGTTCGATGCGTTGCTCGACCGCGGGGTCGACTTCGGCCGCCAGCAGGCCGCGGATCAGGAAGCGGGTCATTCGGCCGCTATCGAGCGCGATCAGGTTCGAGATGCCGCCGCCGCTGCGGATGTAGCCGTCCAACGCGCCGCCGGCCGCAAAGTCGGCGGGCACGACCACGTAGCCCGCAATCGCCCCGTCCAGCAGCGCCGCGCGGGCGGCGGGCTCGTCGGCGTAGCGCGTGAAGGCGTCAGCGAAATCCTCAGGCACGGTGGGATACAGGCCGGATTGATCGACGACGCCCACCATCTGTGTCGCGCCCGAGAATTGTTCGTCGAGGAACGAAACCGTCTGCCCTCCAAAAAACGCGGCCACGATCAGGCCGATCAGGCCGAGCGCCGGGATCAAGAGCGTCGCGAAAATGAAGCCGCCGCGGCGCACGTTGACCAGGTACTCGTGGCGCGCGATTGTCCAGGTCTTGCGGGTCAAACCAAGCATCGATACACCGTCTTCCTATGAGTGAGCGGTTGCGCGGGATCAGGCTTTGCCGGTGACGACCCGAACAAAGATCTCGTCGAGCGGCATGCTGGCGACCTCGAACCGATCGACAACGGCGCCGCTGTCGATCAACTCACGCAGGAAGGCCTGGGGCGTGATCCCGGCCTCCAGCGTGATCCGTTCGCTGCGCGGCCGACCGTCGCCGTTGAGCACGGGCTCGGCATGCGCCACACCACGCCGACCGGCCGCGTCGACCACGGGCGAGACTTCGAGCGCATTCGGCGAAAACTGGCGTTTGATATCGACCAGGTCGCCGTTGAGCACGATCCGGCCGCGATTGATCAGGGCGATCCGCTCGCACAGGGTCTCGACCAGGTGCATCTCGTGCGCCGAGAGGATGATGGTCTTGCCCTCGTCGCGCATCTCGCGGATCAGGCGTCGAACCAGATCGACGTTGACCGGGTCCAGGCCCTGAAACGGCTCGTCGAGGATGACCAACTCGGGCTCATGGATGATGGTCGCCGCGAGCTGCAGCTTCTGCTGCATACCGCGCGAGAGCTCCTGGACCTTGGCGCGGGCGCGGTCGTCGAGCTCGACGCGCTTGAGCAAGGTCAGCGCGCGTTCCTTGGCGCGCGCGCGGGAGAGGCCCTTGAGCTCGCCGAAGTACACGAGCGTCTCGAGCACGCGCAACCCGCGATACAGGCCGCGCTCCTCGGGCAGGTACCCGATCTGCTCGCGGCCCAGGCCGGGCGCGTGATCCAGGATCTGGATCGAGCCCGCGTCGGGTTTGAGGATATCCATGATCATGCGGATGGTGGTGGTTTTTCCGGCGCCGTTGGGCCCCAACAGGCCGAAAATGCCGCCCCGCTCCACTTCAAAGCTGACGTCCTGCACGGCGGCGACGTTGGCGAACGATTTCTGCAATTGTTTGACGACCAATGCGGCTGACATATGCTCGAGTATACGCCCTGAGTCGGCACTGGTTGCGCGCGACAGGGCAATCGCACCGAAATTGGCTTCGACGCTTTTTGCCGCGGATTGCGCGGATTTCGCAGATGGGAGCGGGTTTCCACAATCCGCGTCATCCGCGCAATCCGCGGCAAAAACGCACCTTGTTGGGTTTAGATGCGATTGCCCTGTTGCACGCGGCTTCAGCCGGCGCAGCCGGGCCATCCTGACGTACACTGTGCCAATCGTCTGTGGAGAACCGACAACCATGCCCCTCGACTACTACGATCCGCAACAGCACTCGCCTGCCCGACAGCGGCGGCCGGCCAATCGCCGCGACGACGCGTGGATCACGGCGCTGCTCAAGCGCGGCGAGATCGCGCACATCGCCACGCGCTGGGACGAGCAGCTCTTTCAGACGCCGACCAGCTTCTGGTACGACGTTATCTTCCACTCGAACATCGCCGGTCGGGTGCGCGCCAACATCGAACGCCACCCCGGCGTCTGCCTCGAGGTCAGCGAGTACGGCCGTTTTCTGGCCAGCAACGATCCGCTCGAGGCATCGGTGCAATATCGGTCCGTTGTGGTCTTTGGAACCGCGCGCGTGCTCGTCGACCCCGAGGCCCGACGACGCGCGCTCGCCGGGCTGCTCGGCAAGTACTTCCCACAACTCGAGCTCGGCCGCGAAATCATGCCCATCGGCGACGCTGCGCTGGCGCGCACAAGCGTGTACGCCGTGGCCATCGACTCGTGGAGCGGCAAGGAAAACTGGGCCGAGACGGCCGATCAGACCGACGCCTGGCCGACGCTCGAGGAGCGTTGGTTGAAATTTGAGTTCACGCCGGGTGATTGAGGAGCGAAGATCATCATGCCCCCTCATCTGCTCGCCTTTTTGGCCGTGGCCATCCCGATCGTGCTGGTTCCAGGGCCGAGTTTGATCGCGATCATGGCGCGCGGCATGGCGCAAGGCCGACGCGCCGGTGTGGTCTTTGCCGTGGCCGATTCGCTCGGCCTGATCGTGCAGGTGATCGCCATCGCGGCGGGTTTGGCCGCGCTGCTCCAGACGTCGGTGCTCGTGTTTCGCGTCGTTCAGTATGCGGGCGCTGCCTATCTGGTCTATCTGGGCGTGCAACTCTGGCGGTCGAGTGGAGAGCCGGTCTTTACGCAGACCTCCGTCGCGGGCCAGGAGCGCGTGGGGCTCAAGGTGCTCAGACAGGGCTTCCTTGTCGGAGTCTCCAACCCGAAGGCCGGCCTTTTCCTGCTCGCCTTTCTGCCGCAGTTCGTGGATCCGGCCGCCGGACCGGCGCCGCTGCAAATCCTGCTCTACGGCCTGGTCTTCACGTCTCTGACGATCACGTATGGCAGCCTGATGGGCGCCTTCGCGGGCCAGATCGGCGCCTGGCTGCGCACGCGGGTCGCCGTCCAACGCTGGATCCAGCGCGTGGCGGCCGTGACGTTCGTGGGTTTGGGGGTGAGGCTGGCGGTGGCGGAAAGATAAGGAATGAAGATGGAAGAGGGAGGAGCGCGGCAGCGTACGCTCTTCCCTCTTCCCCTTCCTACACCCCGACCTGGCTCTGCAGATAGGCTTCGATGAAGCCGTCAAGCTCGCCGTCGAGGACCTTGTCGGTCTGGCTGGTCTCGTGATCGGTGCGATGATCCTTGACCATCTGGTAGGGGTGCAGCACGTACGACCGGATCTGCTGACCCCACTCCGCTTTCACGCGCCCGCCCTTGAGCGCGTTGATCTCTTTCTGTCGTTCTTCCTCACGGATCGCCAGCAACCGCGAGCGCAGCACCTTCATCGCGTTTTCGCGGTTCTGGGTCAGCGAGCGCTCGTTCTGGCAGGTGACGATCAGGCCCGTCGGCAGGTGGCGAATGCGGATGGCCGTGGCGTTCTTCTGAACGTTCTGGCCGCCGGCGCCGTTGGCCCGGTAGGTCTCCATCTCGATCTCGCCGGGCGGGATCTCGATCGTTCCGACGTCCTCGACCTCGGGGTACACCTCGACCGACGCGAACGACGTGTGTCGCCGCGCCGATGAGTCGAACGGCGAGATGCGCACCAGCCGATGGGTGCCCTTCTCGGCCTTGAGCAGCCCGTAGGCGAACGGCCCGGAGACCGACATCGTCACCGACTTGATGCCGGCTTCTTCACCCTCGCTCAGGTCGAGCACGTCGACCTTGAAGCGATGATCCTCGCAATAGCGCTGGTACATGCGATAGAGCATGCCGACCCAGTCCTGCGACTCGGTGCCGCCCGCGCCCGCGAAGATCGTGAAGATCGCGTCGTCGCGGTCGTACGAGCCCGAGAGCATGGTCTCGACCTCGATCTCGCGCATGAGCTTTTCCAGCCGAACCACCTCGGCGGAGAGTTCGGCGCGCATGCTTTCGTCGTCGAGCTGCGAGAGCTCGAGCGCGTCGGCGATGCCCAGCTTGACGCCCTTCAGCTGCGTCAGCTCGTCACGCACCGTGGCCAGCTCGCGCATGGTGCGCTGAGCGACCTCGGAGTTGTTCCACAGGTTGGGATCCTGCGATTTGGCCTCGAGTTCGGCCAGGCGTTCTTCTTTTACAGGTAAGTCAAAGACGCTCCAGCAGGCTACGCAGGCGCTCGTCGATGACGTTCAGTCGGGCAGTCAGGTCTTCCATCTTCGTTCCTTGTTCTCCGGGAAGAAGTGTGTGCCGCAGCTCAGCGGCCATCCTCGGGTTCGTCGATAAAGCCGGCCACAAATCGGTCGGCGTCGAACGGTGCAAAGTCCTCGAAATGCTCGCCGGTGCCGATGAACACGATCGGCAGACCGAGTTCGCGGCGGATGGCAAAGGCCATGCCGCCCTTGGCCGAACTGTCGAGCTTGGTCAACACCACGCCGGTCACGCCAGAGGCGTCTTTGAAACCGCGCGCCTGCGAGAGCGCGTTTTGGCCCGTGATCGCGTCGAGCACCAGCCAGGTCTCATGCGGCGCACCGGGCACGGCCTTGCCGATCACGCGCGAGACCTTGCGCAGCTCTTCCATGAGATTGTACTTGCTCTGCAGCCGGCCCGCGGTGTCGACGATCAGCACGTCGATGCCGCGCGCCTGGGCGGCGGCGGCGGCGTCATAGGCGACCGAGCTCGGGTCGGCGTTTGGCTGCCCGGCGATCACCGGGAAGTCGAGGCGCTCGCCCCAGACCTGGAGTTGGTCGACGGCGGCCGCGCGGAAGGTGTCGGCCGCGGCGGCGATGACGGTCTTGCCCTGGCCGCGCAGGTAACGCGCGAGCTTGGCGACGGTCGTGGTCTTGCCCGAGCCGTTGACGCCCACGAGAGCGATCACGGTGGGCTGGTGGTCGAAACGCAAGGGGCGCGACTCGCCGAGCAGACTGCGCAACTCCTGGCGCAGCGCGGTCCGCAGGCGATCGGCCTGCACGATGCCCTCGGCCTCGGCCCGGGCCCGCAGTCGGGTGAGCATCTCGTCGGCCACGACGGCGCCCATGTCGGCCTGGATCAGCGCGATCTCGAGCTGATCCCAGGTGTCGGCGGTGATGTCGCTTTGGCCCAACAGAGAGGCGACGCGGCCAAAGACCGCGTCGCGGGTGCGCGCCAGGGAATCGCGGATCGATTTGAACATGGCCTGGAATTATATCGGGTTCTGGTGGCGAGGGGCGAGGAGGGCGAAGCGGTGTGCAACCACGCGTTGATCCTGTTGGCGAACCCGAGCGCACGTTGTCAGGAGCCCCGGGACAGGCCGGACCGGTACACGGATGTACACGGATCGCACGGAGCCATTCGAGATGTTTCCGTGTGATCCGTGCCATCCGTGAACATCCGTGTGATCCGTGTACAGGACCAGCCGTCCGAATCCGGTTCGCCAACGGCGTCAACATACCCGTGCACACGCGAAGCGAGAAGCGAACAATCCTCGCCCTTCTCGCCCAGGCCGTTCCGAATGGTTATAATTCCCGGATGCCTGCTATCCGGCGCGCGGCCATCGATTTCGGCATCACCAACACCGACGTCCTCGTCGAGGACGAAGGCGAGCTCCGCCACTGGATGCTGCCCAGCCGGGGCGTGCCGGATGCCGCCCGGGTCGCCGAAGTGCTGGCCGAAGGCGGTGTGGCCCTCGATGATGTCGAAAAGCTCGCGGCCACCGGCGGTCGCAGCCGCGAGTTGCCCGAGCATCTGGGCCGCACGGCGGTGACGGTCGTGGGCGAGATGGCGGCCATCGGGCGCGGCGGGCAGATCGCAGCCGGGTCCAACACCGAGCCGTTGCTGGTCGTCAGCTGCGGTTCGGGCACGGCCGCCGTTGCGGCGCGCGGTGAGACGTACGCGCACGTCAGCGGAACCGCCGTCGGCGGCGGCACGTTGCAGGGTCTGGGCCGGCTGCTGCTTGGCACCGCCGACCCGCGCGCCATCGACGCCCTGGCCGCGACCGGCGATCGCAACGGCGTCGACCTGGCGCTCGGCGACGTCGTGGGCGCCGGAATCGGCTTGCTGCACGCAGACACCACGGCCGTCAATTTCGGCCGCATCGGGCGCGAGGATTTCGCCCCCGACCGCGCCGACGTCGCCGCCGGGCTGGTCACGCTGGTCGGCCAGACCATCGGCCTGATCGCCATCAACGCGGCGCGCGCGCAGTCGATCGGCAGGATCCTGCTGATCGGGCGCCTGCTCGACCTCCCTACCCTGCAGGACGCCATCCTCAAGGTCGGCGGCCTGTACGGCGTGACGCTCGACGTCGCGCCCCAACCCGGTTATGTCACGGCTTTAGGAGCCCTGTACCATTTGTGATTGCGGATTGGTGATTGATGATTGCTGATTGTGTGAGCCTGGATCAGCAACGATCAATCAACAATCCGCAATCATCCATCAGCAAACGCTATGACTCGACCCAAATACTCGATCGTCGCCCCGGTCTTCAATGAAGAAGAGACGCTGCCCGTGTTCTACGAGCGCATGGCCGCCGTCATGGAAAAGCTCGACGGCCCGTGCGAACTTGTGCTGATCTTCGACGGCAGCCGCGACAGGTCGCCCGAGATCGGGCGGCAGCTGCGCGACAAGGATGCGCGGATCAAGATCATCGACTTTGCGCGCAACTTCGGGCACCAGATCGCGATCACGGCCGGCATCGACTACGCCGAGGGCGATGCCGTCGCGATCATCGACTCCGATCTGCAGGACCCGCCCGAGGTGATCCTCGACCTGGCCGCCAAGTGGAAGGAGGGCTTTGAGGTGATCTACGCCCAGCGCCGCAAGCGCGCGGGCGAGACCTTCTTCAAGCTGTTCACGGCGGCCGCGTTCTACCGCCTGATCCGCAGCATGGCCTCGATCGAGATCCCGCAAGACACCGGCGACTTTCGCCTGATCGATCGCAAGGTCGTGCTGGTGATGCGCCAATTGCGTGAGCACCATCGCTTCATGCGCGGGTTGTCGGTCTGGGTCGGCTTCAAGCAGACCGGCGTGCTGTATGACCGCCACGAGCGCTACGCCGGCACGACGCAGTACCCGCTGCGCAAGATGATCAAATTCGCCAGCGACGCGATCACGGGCTTCAGCTACGCGCCGATCCAGTGGGTGACCTCGCTGGGGTTCTGGATCTCGCTGATCGCGCTGCTCAGCATCCCGGTCGTCGCGATCCTGCGCTTCTTCTACAGCGCCACGTTCTTCACCGGCCAGGCGAGCACGCTGATCGCCGTGCTCTTCATGGGCGGCGTGCAGCTGATCTCGGTCGGCATCCTGGGCGAGTACCTGGGCCGGATCTACGAAGAGGTCAAGAAGCGCCCGCTCTACGTCGTGCGCGAGGCGCCGCCCAAGCCCGAAGCGGAGACCCAGGCATGAGCCTGACCCACATCGACGAGCAGGGCAACGCGCGCATGGTCGACGTCGGCGGCAAGGCCGACACCGAGCGCGTGGCCGTCGCCGCCGGCGAGGTGCGCATGCGGGCCGAGACCCTGGCCGCGATCCGGGCCGGCCAGATCAAGAAGGGCGACGTGCTCACGACCGCCCAACTCGCGGGCGTGATGGCCGCGAAGCGCACGTCGGACCTGATCCCGCTCTGCCACCCGCTCGCCCTCACCCATGTCGACGTGATCTGCGAGCTGCGCGACGACCTGCCCGGAGTCGCCATCACGGCCACCGCGCGCACGACCGGCAAGACCGGCGTCGAGATGGAAGCGCTCACGGCAGTCTCGGTTGCGGCGCTGACGGTCTACGACATGGCCAAGGCGGTCGAAAAGACGATGCAAATCACGAACGTCAGGCTGCTCGAGAAGCGCGGCGGCAAGAGCGGCCCCTGGCAGGCCGGGTAACGCCGGCCTAACGCAGCACCACGCACCCCCGCGCCTCCAGTTCGGTCACCCAGCCCGGCACGCCGGTCAGCGGGTTCCAACGCAGATCAAGTCGCTCGAGGTTCGGCAGCGCAGCCAGCATAGGCGGCAGTGTGGTCAACGCGTTCGCGCGCAGGTCAAGCCGGCGTAGCGCGTGAAGGCGGCCGAAAGAGGCGGGCAGCGCGCTGAGCTGGTTGAAGCGCAAATCGAGATCGGTCAGTCCTACGAGCCCACCGATGGCCTCCGGCAGATCCGTGATCTGGTTGCCCTGCAGCCCCAACACACGCAGCCTCCCTAATCCGCCCACCGCAACCGGCAGAGACTCGAGCCGGTTGTTGACCGCGTGCAACTCGCGTAAGGCGCCGAGGTGCCCCACAGCCTCCGGCAGACGCTCGAGCCGATTGCCTGTGACGCGCAACTCGACCAGGGACCGCAGATCCCCGATCCACTCCGGCAGAGCCGTGAGCTGGTTGTCGGCCAGGTTGAGGTAGGTCAGGCGCGTCAAACGCGAGAGCGAGTCGGGCAGGTCTGTCAGCCGGCCATCGCTCGCGTACAGGTACTCCAGTTCGGTGTTGGCACCCAGCGATGCGGGAAGAGACGTCAGCGGGTTGTGGCCGATGTCCAGCATGCGTAGCGCGGTGTGATGATCGAGGCCGAGGCCGAGATCGGGCAGGCGATTGACCGAGAGGTTGAGGACCTCGAGGCGCGTCAGGCCGTTCAGCACATCCGGTGGCTCGACGAGGTCGTTGTGGTAAGCGCTCAGAGCGCGCAGATCCGTCAACTCGCCGATCCACTCCGGCAGAGTCGTCAGCCGGTTGTTGTCGAGGTCAAGCGCCTCGAGATCACGGCGGTGCGGGTCCGAGATGTGTGCGAGTCCCTGACCAGACAGATCGAGGCCGCGGGCGTTGTCTGTGGCCCAGCGGCCGTGTAAGGGAAGTTGCGACGCCGACATGGTCAGACCGTACCATGGTTGCGCCCGGGTGCGATACCCGGAATGGCGCGCGCGATTTCCCGCAGAATCCGGATAGTTTTTGCCGGGAGCCCGGCGATATCCGGCCATATCCGGCCATATCCGGCCATTCCCGGTATCGAGCCCGATGCCGTTGTACACTTACGCCATGCAGGTCAAAATCCTCTTCTTCGCAACGTTGAAAGATCGCGCGGGCCAGGCACAGACCGAGCTGTCGCTGCCGGACGGCGCCACGGTCGCGCGCCTGCGGGATGCGCTCGCCACAGCCCTGCCCGGCCTGACGCCGGCGCTCCCCACCGCCCTCGTCTCCGTCAACCACGAGTACGCCTTCAACGAAGACGTCCTCAAGGACGGCGACGAGGTGGCGCTGTTCCCTCCCGTCTCTGGAGGAACGTTTCCCACCCTCTTCAAAATCACTAACGACACCCTCGACCTCGACGCTCTGGTGGCCGCGATCACGCTGCCCAGCACCGGCGCCGCCTGCGTGTTCACGGGCATGGTGCGCGGCGTGACGACCCGCCCCGATCGCGACGCGATCGGCCCGCATGAGACCACGCGCCTGGAGTACGAGGCCTACGTGCCGATGGCCGAGGCCAAGATGAAACAGGTGGCCGACGAGATCCGCGAACGCTGGCCGACCATCGAGGGCATCGCAGTCGTCCAGCGCATCGGCCCGCTCGACCCCGGCACGCCGACTGTGCTGATCGCGTGCTCGGCCGCGCACCGCGACACCGGCGTGTTTGAGGCCGCGCGCTACGGCATCGACCGCCTCAAGGAGATCGTGCCCGTCTGGAAGAAGGAGATCGGCCCCGCCGGTCAGGTGTGGATCGAGGGACACTACACGCCTAACGAGTCCGATAAGAAATAGGCGAAGAACGCAGAGGCCCGCGGACCTTCGGGTTCTTCGTCTCGTCTTTCAGCCATGATGACCTTCAAGTGCACCAGCTGCGGGCGCCCACAACCGCTCACGTTCACGGGCTTCCTGTGCCCCACGTGCACCGGCCTGCTAGGCCTGGCGCAGCCGCCGGTTATCGATCTCGGCCGAATTGATCTGAGCCAGCCCGGGATCTGGCGCTACCGCGACACCTTCGACCTGCCGCCCGAGGCGCCGACGATTACGCTGGGCGAGGGCAACACGCCGCTCATCCCCGTCGACCTCGACGGCCGAACCATCCACGTCAAGCACGAGGGGCTCAACCCGACCGGGTCGTTCAAGGACCGCGGCATGGCCGTGGTCTTCAGCTGGCTGCGGTTGCTGGGTGTGACGGACGCGATCGAGGATTCGT
>WBZS01000926.1_pt1 | contig 27898 bp, 24 predicted proteins | sample 5204201 | NCBI WGS metagenome assembly WBZS01 (sample SAMN12344357, study PRJNA552823) | activated sludge metagenome | biome: Activated sludge suspended growth; feature: Nitrification reactor; material: Wastewater; isolation source: activated sludge from nitrification reactor of wastewater... | reverse complement strand
CCGTGGCGTTCATGAGTTCACTCTCGAAGGCCAGCGCCTCTGTGAGGTCGTGGGTCGCGCTGTAGGCGACCGCCCGACGCATTGCCCCATAGGCGAGGGTCGGTCCGGCGGCGAGTTTGGTGGCCAGGGCGGCAACCTCGCCCGCGAAGTCGTCCGCGGTGACAACCGTGGTGACCAGCCCCAACTCCAGGCATTCGGCGGCCGACAGGGTGCGGGGGAGCAGCAGCAGTTCCTTGGCCTTGGCCACGCCGACCAGGCGAGGCAGCCAGAACGACGATCCGGTGTCACACGACAGGGCGATCCCCGCGAATGCGAGGTTCATCCCGCCACCCTCCACCATGATGCGGAAGTCGGCACCCATGGCGATCGAGGCGCCCGCGCCGGCCGCGACACCGTTCATCGCCGCGATGACCGGCTTGTTCATCGTCGCCAGCATCTCGGCAACCGGGTTGTAGTGCTTCGTGACGGTCACGCCCAGGCCCTCGTCACCGGCCATCAGCCCGGCGATGTGCTCCTTGAGGTCTTGGCCAACGCAGAACGCCCTCCCGTTGCCGGTGATGACGACGCAGCGCACCGCTGGGTCCTCGGCCACCTGACGGATGGTCGGCACGAGCAGGTCTTTGGTGGCCAGGTCGAGGGAGTTCATCGCGTCGGGGCGGTTGAAGGTCACGGTCGCGATGCCGCCCTCGATGTGCAGCAGGACGGGCGCGGTGTCGGCGGCGTGGTCGTCGGTCATGGGCCCCATCGTGCCGCACGACGATTTCGCCGGAGCACGGTAGACGCGTGATAATGGTCTCCGGCGCAGTCCGCGGGTCGTGAATCTGCCGACACCCCTGGCCTGCGGCGCACGAGTTTCCGAGGAAGGGGAACCCATGGCGGCGATGAAGCCGAGGACCGGAGATGGTCCGCTTGAGGTCACCAAGGAAGGCCGCGGGATCGTTCTGCGGATGCCCCTGGAAGGTGGCGGGCGGCTTGTCGTCGAGATGACTCCCGACGAGGCTGCGGCCCTGCGTGACGCAATTCAAGGGTGCGACGGCGTGCGCTGACCCAACCAGACGGCCGGCGGGCCCCTGTTCCGACGAGGAACGGGGGCCCGCCGTCGTTGGTGGACCCGGTCGCGGGCCTCGCTGGCTCAGCGTTTGACGGCGACCAAAAGCCCGTCGCCCACAGGGAGCAACGTGGTCGCGAAGGCCTCGTCCTCGCGCACCGCCTTGCCCAGGTCACGCAAGGTCCGGGTCCGGTCGTCGCGAGCAGCCGGATCGGCCACCTGGTCGTGCCAGAGCATGTTGTCCAGGGCCAGCACCCCGCCGGGGCGCAACAGCCTGGTCGCCTCCCGCACGTAGGCCGGGTATTCGTCCTTGTCACCGTCCACGAAAGCCAGGTCGTATGCCGCGTCCGTCATCCGCGCGAGCACGTCCAGGGCCCGCCCGAGGATGACCCGGGTGCGTTGGTGCGCGATCCCGGCTGCTGCGAAAGCATCCTTGGCAGCGCGCTGGTGGTCGGCGTCGATGTCGATGGTCGTGAGGATGCCGTCGGACGGCATACCGGCCAGCAGCCAGAGCCCCGAGACCCCGGCGCCGGTCCCGATCTCCACGACGGCCTTCGCGGCGCTGGCCGCGGCGAGCATCCGCAGAGCGGCTCCGGTCGCTTGGCCCACTGGCACCGCACCCAGTGCCAGGCCTCGCTCGCGGGCCTCCTCCACGGTGGGGGACTCGGCGACGAACTGCTCGGCATACGCCCAGCTGGCAGCACGGTTGGCACTCATAGAGGAACCCTAGCCCGCACCGCCGAGTCTCGATCGGCTGAGCTCAGGGGTGGATCGGTGGAATACCAGGGTTGACCCCGATGGTTGGCACACCCACAGGCAGGGCACAGTCATCGCATGGACGTCCAGGGAACCCTGGAGCCAGCACAATCGTCAGAAGTCAAAGGCTGCGAAAGGCGCGAGGTAGTGACCGACACCCTGACCCGTCCCCTCACCGGGAGCGACCTGACCCCCACCGAGGGGGCCGGGTGGACGCCTCCCACCTGGGAGGAGATCGTCACGCAGCATTCGGCGCGTGTCTATCGGCTGGCCTATCGGCTCACCGGCAACCCACACGACGCCGAAGATCTCACCCACGACGTGTTCGTCCGGGTGTTCCGGTCGCTCAACTCATACACCCCCGGCACCTTCGAGGGCTGGCTGCACCGGATCACGACCAATGTGTTCCTGGACAAGATGCGTCGCAAGCAGCGCATCCGGTTCGATGCCCTCCCCGACGACGCCGCGAGCCGGATGGCCACCAGCGCCCCCGGGCCGGAGCAGGTCTACGCGGACACTCACTTCGACGACGACGTGCAACGGGCGCTGGATGCCCTTGCCCCCGAGTTCCGGGCCGCGGTCGTCCTGTGTGACATCGAGGGCCTGTCCTACGAGGAGATCGCGGCCACCTTGGGGATCAAACTCGGGACCGTCCGCTCGCGGATCCACCGGGGTCGCGCCGCCCTGCGCGAGTCGTTGGCCCACCGAGCTCCTGGCGCCGCCTCGTCGCCCGCCCCTGTCGCTGCCCGCGTGCCCTCACCCGTGCCGACCGCAGCGCCCGCGCGTGCGGCGACACGGCACGGCATACCCCGTCCTGGCCGGCTCCGCCCGGCTGCGCGCCAGGGAGCGTGATGTCCCGACACCTCGGCGACCAACTCAGCGCCTACGTCGACCGCCGGCTCCCCGGGTCGGCGTTGTTGGCGTGGGATCGGCATGTGCTCGTCTGCACCCAATGCCGGTATGCCGTCGACCAAGAACGTGGGCTGCTTGCCTCCCTGCGTAGCGCTCCCGAGCCATGTGTCTCCGAGAGCCTGCAGGCCTTGCTGATGGGCATGGGTGGGACCTCAGCGAATGCCCGGTTCATTGCGGCAGCTGCTGCGACCGGGGCGATGCCGGAGAGCACACCATCGATCCCGGCCGCGCCCTACCTCGTTCGCGGGATGCGCCTGCCCACCGTTTCACCAGCCGGCCCTCCCCGACACCGATCGGCCCGTCGCGCAGCCCTCGTTGCCGGCTTGGCGGCTGGGGCCTCGGCTGCCGCCGCTTGGACGGTCGGCCTTGCTCCCGTGGCGGCCAGCGGAAGTCCCATCGGACCCCCCGCACCGGTGCGTGTGGGCGCGCCCAACGGTCTGGGCGCGGCATACTCGGGCATGTTGTCCTTCCCGGTGAGCCAGGTGGGCCTGACCACCGGCCGATCCACCGTAAGCACCACGTCAACCACCACGTCGACCACAATGCAGAGCACGGAGACACCCGGCCGATGAGCGAGCACCCCGACCGTCCGGCAGTCGACCCGGGCGCGGGAGAGCCGCCAGCGCCGTGGGCCAGCAGCGGTTCGCCGGTCGGCGCACCCGACACCCAGGGCGAGCCCACCCAGGTGTTGGACAGCGTCCCGACGGCCCCCCTGAGTCAGTCGTTCCCGCCACCGCCGAGTGGTGGGGTCTTCGGACCGCCGTATGCCGCACCCCCACCTCCCGACCTGGGGCCCGACTACCCGCCTGTCGGGCCCGGGCCGACCGCTGAGCGGTCGACAGGACACGCGCCGGGCGGCTTCCCGGCCCCTGGCTTCCCGGCCCCTGGTTACCCGGCCCCAGGTCACCCGCCGGCTGGCACCTCGCCCGCGATGGCCTACCCGAGCCTGGGAGCCAGCCAGACCCCGGCACGCCGTTCGCGGCTGGGCGCTGGGGCACTGGCGTTGGCAGCCGTCGTCGGCCTGGTCGCCGGGCTGCTGGGTGGTGCCGTAGGCAGCGCGCTGGTCAACCGCGGGGTGGCGGTGACACAGGGGCAGTCACCGTTGCCGGCGCCGCTGCCGGGAGCGACGACCCGGCCGGAGGGCAGCATCGCCAAGATCGCCGCCACTGCCTTGCCCTCGGTTGTGACGGTCACGATCGTGACCGCGGACGCCACGGGCAACGGGTCGGGGTTCGTTATCGACCGCGCCGGCCACATCCTCACCAACAACCACGTCGTGTCCGGCGCCACCGGCGCGGGGGAGATCACCGTCGAGTTCGTCGACGGAACGTCGCTGCCGGCTCGCATCGTCGGCCGAGACTCGTCGTATGACCTGGCTGTGCTCGCCGTCGACCGGACCGAACTGACCCCCCTTCAGTGGGGCCGCTCAGCGGATGTCGTTGTCGGCGACGGCGTGATCGCCGTCGGCGCCCCGCTGGGCCTGGAAGCCACCGTGACGAGCGGGATCGTCTCGGCCCTCAACCGGCCGGTCACTGCCGTGGGCGGCGACGAGCGAAGCTTCATCAACGCGATCCAGACTGACGCGGCGATCAACCCCGGCAACTCGGGTGGTCCGCTGTTGGACATGTCCGGGCGCGTCGTCGGGATCAACTCGGCCATCGCCCGCGATCCCGGGTCGAGCTCGGTGGGCAACATCGGCGTGGGTTTCGCCATTCCCAGCGACCAGGCCGCCAAGACGGCTCAGCAGCTCATCGCCACTGGCAAGGCCGAACACCCGATCATCGGGGTCAAGCTGGACAGTCAGTACAGCGGCGAGGGCGCCCGCATCGCCGCACCGGGAGGGGTGTCTCCCGGCACGTCCGCCGAGGCTGCCGGGCTGCAGGACGGTGATGTTGTCGTGCAGTTCGACGGCAAGAAGGTGGCGGGAGCCAACCAGCTGGTTGTGGCGATCCGGGCGAAGAACGTGGGCGATACAGTGCGACTCACGGTGCGGCGCGCGGGACAGACCGTGGACGTCACCTTGACCCTGCAGGCGTCCAACTAGCGGCAGACCCGCCGCTGCGGGCGAAGGAGGAGGTGAGGACGTGTTCGACATCAATGGGTGGGAAGTCATCGTCCTGGCCATCGTCGCCGTGATCGTCCTCGGCCCGGAGCGACTGCCGGTGTATGCCGCGAAGCTGGCTCGCGCGGTGCGCCAGCTCAAGACCCTCGCCGACGGCGCCCGGGCTCAGCTCAAGGAGCAACTCGGGCCCGACTTTGACGACGTCAACTGGCGCCAGTACGACCCCCGGCAGTATGACCCGCGCAAGATCGTGCGTGATGCCCTGATGGACACCGACCCATCACCGGCCGGGACCGCAGGGCCGTCGGACACCCGGGTCTGGGCGCCCGAGACACCGCCCGGGGGCGCGGCATACGATCCGGGGAAGCCGACCCCGTGGGACACCGACGCGACCTGACCGCGCTCCGGTCCGGAGGGCACCGGCGACGGCGTCAGCGTTTGACGGGGCTGACCCCGAGGGAACGGCCGGACAACCCTCGCGAGCGTTGGGCCAGGGTTCGCGCGATGGCGCGCAGGACGACAGCAGCCGGGGAGTCGGGGTTGCTCAGCACCACGGGAGTGCCCGAGTCGCCGCCTTCGCGCAGGTCCGTGTCGAGCGGCACCTGTCCGAGCAGCGGCACGGGCGCCCCGATCAGCCTGGTCAGCGAGTCGGCCACGGTCTGACCGCCGCCGGAGCCGAAGATCTCCTGGCGCGACCCGTCCGGCAGCTCCAGCCACGACATGTTCTCGACGACGCCCACGACCCGTTGATGGGTCTGCATGGCAATCGACCCAGCCCGCTCGGCCACCTCTGCCGCCGCCTGCTGAGGGGTCGTCACGACGAGGATCTCGGCCGTGGGCACGAGCTGACCGATGGAGATCGCGATGTCACCCGTGCCCGGCGGTAGGTCGAGCAGCAGGATGTCCAGGTCGCCCCAGAACACGTCGCCGAGGAACTGCTGCAGGGCCCGGTGCAGCATCGGACCGCGCCAGACGACCGGCTGGTTGCCGGGGACGAACATCCCGATCGAGATGACCTTCACGTCGTGGGAGATGGGGGGCAAGATCATGTCGTCGACCTGGGTCGGGCGGCCGGTCACCCCGAGCATCCGGGGGATCGAGAAGCCGTGGACGTCGGCGTCGACCACCCCGACCTTGAGCCCCTCGGCGGCCAGCGCTGCAGCGAGGTTGACGGTGACCGACGACTTGCCGACGCCGCCCTTGCCGGAGGCCACGGCATACACCCGGGTCAGTGACCCGCTCTTGGCGAACGGGATCTCCCGCTCGGCAACGCCGCCGCGCAGTTGCGTGCGCAAGGCGGCGCGCTGTTCGTCGCTCATGACGTCGAGCGACACGTCCACGGAGACCACGCCGGGGACTCGCAAGAGGGCCTCGGCGGTCTCGCGGCGCAGGGTGTCTTTCATCGGGCAGCCAGCAACGGTGAGGTAGATCTCGAGCGCGACGTGCCCCGACTCGTCGACCGTGACCGCTTTGACCATGCCCAGCTCGGTGACCGGCTTGCGGATCTCGGGGTCGTTGACCTTGGCGAGGGCGGCGAGGAGGGCGTCTTGGGTGGGCAGCGCGGCGACAGACATAGGCGTCATCGTATGCGGGTCACGGCCCGATCGTGGTCCGCGTCATACCGGTCCGGTATGCCGCGCTGCTAGCGTCGCAGTGGACCCTGGGCCGAACCGGCCAGGCGTCGCTCGCCGCCTGTTGAAGGAGCGCCATGCGCCACCCCAAGGACTTCTACGCACCGCTTGCCGTTGGCGCCCCCATGCCGCTGCGCGCGGTGCCGGCCCGCCCGTCGCGGGTCATCCACTTCTTCGACCCGAGCAACGCCAAGATGGCGGCCAAGATCCCCGAGATGGTGGGGACCGTCGACGTGCTCTTGGGCAACCTCGAGGACGCCGTCAAGGCCGACAACAAGGAGGCCGCACGGGCTGGGCTCGTCGCGATCGGCAAGGCAACCGACTTCGGTGACCTCACCCAGCTGTGGACCCGGGTTAACGCCCTGGACAGCCCGTGGGTGCTCGATGACCTCACGACGCTGGTGACCGAGATCGGCGACAAGCTCGACGTCATCATGGTCCCCAAGGTCCAAGGCCCCGAAGACATCCACTATGTCGACCGCCTGCTGGCCCAGCTCGAGGCCAAGGCGGGTCTGACCCGCCCGATCCTCATCCACGCGATCCTCGAAACGGCCCGGGGGATGGCCAACGTCGAGCAGATCTGCTTCGCGTCCCCGCGGATGCAGGGCTTGTCGCTCGGGCCGGCCGACCTGGCCGCGGACCGTCGGATGAAGACCACGCGCGTCGGCGGGGGCCATCCTGGCTACCTGGTCCGCCAAGACCCGCCCGGCGGCGACATCGCGGCCGAGCGGACGATCTACCAGCAGGACCTCTGGCACTACACGATCGCCCGGATGGTCGACGCCTGCGCGATGGCCGGGATCTTCCCCTACTACGGCCCGTTCGGCGACATCAAGGACGTCGTCGCCTGTGAGGACCAGTTCCGTAACGCCTTCCTGCTCGGCTGCGTCGGTGCGTGGTCACTGCACCCCGCGCAGATCGCCATCGGCAAGAAGGTGTTCAGCCCGTCCGCGGCCGACGTGGCCCACGCCCGCCGGGTCGTCGCTGCCATGGGCGATGGGACCGGCGCCGTCATGCTCGACGGCAAGATGGAAGACGACGCCAGTCTCAAGCAGTGCCTGGTCATGCTTGAGTTGGCCGAGCGCCTGGCCAAGACTGATCCCGAGCTCGCCAGCCTGTATGCCGCCCCGACCCCCGAACCGGCGGCTGCCCCGGCAGCCGGCTGACCGGCATACCTCGCACCCCCAGCTGACGCACCGCCAAGCCAAGGAGCCCCGATGACCCCCGCGAAGAAGCACGCTAACCGGCACCGGCCCCGACGGTCGGTCCTCTATATGCCTTCGTCCAACCCGCGGGCCCTGGAGAAGGCGAAAACCATCACGTGCGACGCGCTCATCCTCGACCTTGAGGACGCGGTGGCTCCCGACGCGAAGGAGGGTGCGCGCGACGCCGCCTGCGCAGCAGTCAAGTCGGGGGAATACGGGCGCAAGGAGCTGATCATCCGGGTCAACGCGCTCAATACCGAGTGGCACTACCCGGACATGATGGCAGCGTGCAAGGCCGGCCCGAGTGGCATCCTCGTCCCGAAGGTCAACTCCGCCAAGGAGGTCCACGACCTGGTCCGCGAGATGGAGCGCTACAAGACGCCCAAGCACACCAAACTCTGGGCGATGATCGAGACGCCCCGGTCGATCCTGGATGTCGGTGAGATCGCGGCGGCATCATCGCGGCTGGCCGTCCTGGTCATGGGCACCAACGACTTGGTCAAGGAGTTGGACGCTGAGCACCAGCCGGGTCGCGCCCCGATCGTTCCAGCCTTGGCGTTGGCGGTGCTGTCTGCCAAGGCCGCCGGTCTGGTCATCATCGATGGGGTCTACAACGACGTCCGCGACCCCGAGGGCTTCGCCGCCGAGTGCGCCCAGGGCCGGGCGATGGGCTTCGACGGCAAGACGCTCATCCACCCCGACCAGGTCGGGCCGTGCAACGCGGCGTTCTCGCCGAGCGACGAGCAGGTGGCCGACGCGCGCGGCCTCATCGAGGCGTTCGAGGCGGCCATGGCCGAAGGCAAGGGCGTGGCGACCTACAAGGGCAAGCTCGTCGAGCACCTGCACGTGACGATGGCTGAGAAGGTGCTGGCCACCCGCGCGGAGATCGACCTCCTGGGCTGAGCAGGTCGAGAGCTACTGGCGGCGCCCCTAGGCGGGCAGGGTCTGCGCGAACCACTCCAGTTGCCGTATGCCGTGCGGTCGCCAGTAGGCGTCGTCGTGCCCGCCTGCATCGAACGTGACGACGGCCTGCGGGACAAGCGTGGCGAAGGCTCGGTTGGCTGCGATAAACGGGTCGGACGTGCCGCAGTCCAAGCGCACCGGCATACCGGCTAGGGCCGAGGCGCGCGCGAAGACGTCGTGCGCGAGGAAGTCCTCCCGGTTGTCGAAGGCGCCGGGCGCGCTCGCTCCGGGCGAGGTCCACAGCGCCGAGCTCATCCCGCCGACGGCGCCGACCACCGCGGCGCCGTGGCGGATGGCCAGCCACAGCGCGCCGTAGCCACCCATCGACCAGCCGAGCAACCCCACCGGCTTCGGGGACACTCCCTGGGCGCGCAGCACCGGGAGCAGGTCGTCGATGACCATGGCGCCGAGGTCCGAGCCGTCCCGGCGAGCGTGGAGGTAGGTCCCGCCGCAGTCGACCGCCGCCACCGCGATCCCCAGCCGAGCGACGTGGTCGGGCAGCCCGAGGTATGCCGTGTCGCCGACCGTCCCGCCCTTGCCGTGCAGGGCGACGACAAGTCGAGGCGCTGGCACCTGCGCCGGGTCGGGTCGCCACAGCGCCCATCGCGGGCTGCCGCCTGGCCAATGGGAGGTGGTGAGGGCACCGTCCGTGGCGACGACACCCGCGGGTGACCCGCCCAGCGGGAAGGCTGTCGCGCACCCGCCGAGCAGAGCGGCGCTCACCGCTCCCAGGCCCGCTCTGACGGCGTGTCTGCGGGTCAGTTCCACGACAGCAGGGTATGCCGTCCCTCATTGGGGTGCGTGTCATTGGCCCGGTGGGTCTCGGGTTACGCTGACAGGACCATCGAGCGTGTGCGGGAGGTGCGTCGTGATCCGGTTCCTACCGGTCGTTCTGGAGCTGGCTCTGCTCATCTACTGCCTCGTCGACTGCATCCAGACCGACGAGTCACGGGTGCGCAACCTGCCCAAGTTCGGGTGGATCGCCCTCATCATCATCGTCCCTATCGTCGGCGGGGTCTCGTGGTTGGTCGCGGGGCGACCTCGGGATGGGGTGCCGGGGCGCGGTGGTTTCGGTCCGCGCATGGCGCAACCGGGCGGGTCCGGGGTCGGTCGGCGCCCGACCGGTCGCCCGCTGGCCCCCGAGGACGACCCCAACTTCATGCGACACCTGGATCGGGGCGACCCTGAGAAGGAGCGGCTCCTCCAACAATGGGAGGCCGATCTCAAGCGCCGCGAAGAGCAGTTGCGCCCTCCGGCGAATGGCGGGAAGGCCACTCCCGACGTTGGCCCGCCCAGTCCCGGCGTCGACCAGCCTCCTCGCCCGGACGACGCCCCACGGGACGCGTCAGACTGACTGACGGTTGCTGCCCCTCTGGTCTGGCCCCCTGGGAGATCATCGGTGGGTGTGAGGATTTCGGGCCTCCCGGGGGCTGCCCGCGTGGAAGTCGTCGGTGGGTGTGAGGATTTCGGGCCTCCCGGGGACTGCCCGCGTGGAAGTTATCGGTGGGTGTGAGGATTTCGGCGTCGGCTCCTGTCACCAGCGGGCGGTGGCGGCTCCGAGGAGGCGGGCGAAGAACTCGTCGGGGTCGACGGCATACCCGCGCCGGGTGAACCACGCGGCTATGGTGCGGGCGTCGCGCTCGAGGAACTCGAAGCCGTGTGGGTTGCCGATGACGTCGACAATCTGCGGCCAGTCGATGACGACGAGGCGATCCCCGTCGAGCAAGACGTTGTAGGGCGACAGGTCCCCGTGCGCCCACCCCAACTCAGCCAAGCGGACCATCGTCTCCTCGGCCTGCGCGAAGAGCCCGGCTAAGGCGCAGACCGCAGGACGACTGTCGGCCAGGCGCGGCGCCGCCTGCCCGTCGGCCCCGATGAACTCCATCAGGATCTCGGTCCCGTCGAACTGCACGGGGTAGGGCACCGGCAGCCCCTCGGTCCACAGGGCGCCCAAGGTCTCGAACTCGGCGAACGCCCAGCGTCCCGAGATCATCTCCTTGCCGAAGTCGGTCCGCTTGGCCATCGCCCGGTTCTCCCGGGACCGGCGCACCCGCCGCCCCTCGAGGTAGCCCGCGTCCCGATGGAACATGCGATGTTTGCTGCTGCGGAACCGCTTCGCCGCGAGGAAGACGTCGCGCGACGGGTCGCCCGGGACCCAGCGTCGGACGACATGGACGTCCGCCTCCTTGCCGGTCTTGAGCACGCCGAGGTCGGCGTCGACGGCACCAAGGTCGGTGATGACCCAGGCCGGTCGCGGCCCGGGCCCGTGCGAGGCGCCGTCCCAGGTGGACCAGCGCTCGCCCTCGGGCGGGGCGTCAGGGTGTGAGTCGAAGGCGAACTTCGTTGGCTCGCTGGGTGATTCGGGATGTGACACGAGGAGTCTCCATGGTGAGAAGGGGAGGGTTGCCAAGGGCACCCAGGGCGGTGCGGGACATGTCGGTCCTCCTTCTCGACCACGACATCGCCTCGGCGAGGCGGCTGCGGTCTTGCTCGGGTCAGGTGGGTCGCGCCGGTATGCCGTGCGCCCGGGTCCCAGCGTCGCGGCATACCCCTGCAGTCGGCAACCGAATTCCCGGCGGGTCCGCCGCCGAGCCATGCCGCCGCCGAGCCGAGCAGCGCAGTGCAATGCCGTGCAATGCAGTGCAGCATCCCGCGTCGCGTGGCCCGATGTATCCAGATCCCTAGTCAAGCGCTCTTCATCGCGAGAAGGTGGGAGTGGTCGTTCTCCCCGACGCGAAGGAGCAGGCGTGCCCGACACGAGTCTTGGCGGCAGCGGACTGCGAGTGACCTACCCCAACAGCCATACCGTCGACGCTGCGCCGCCACGCAAGGATCGCGACCTCGGTGGCGTCGATACGCACGCAATCCTATTGGATGCCTTGCGGGACAACGACTTCGAGAAGGTCGACGAGTTCACCCTCACCCCGAAGAAGAGCCGAGAACTCGACCCTGGCCCAGCATCGTCGGACCCCGGCAAACTCACCATGTCCCTCGATGTCGATGCCGAGCAGGACGCGGTCGTCCTCGTCGAGAAGGACGGGTGCTACTCCTGGCACCTGTCCACCGATGCCGGCCGCAAGACCCGGACCAGAGGTCTGCCGGGCGAGAAGCGGGCGGTCCACTTCGACATTGACCTCGCGGTGAGCGACGCGGCATACGCGACACGCGGCCACGAGCGCGGGCTGGAACCGGCGGCTGGGGCTCGCACCCGGGGCCTGTTCGGTGACCTGCTCTCCGGGGCGGTGCGTGTCGTCGTCATGAAGTTCGCGGCGCCATGGCTCGTCGGCCACGCCGTGGGTTTCCTTGAGCGTCACGTGCAGCCCGGGATCGTGCACATCGCCGACCCCGACCCGGCCACCTGGACGACCGTCGACCGGCTCGACCTGATCGGGCTGCCCAACGGGCGCCCCCTGCGGATCTTGCTGTTCATCCACGGCACCTTCTCCTCGACGCTGAGCGCGTTCGGATCCATGGCCGTGTCGGCGGATGGCGCAGCCTTCCTGCGGGAGGCATTGGACACGTATGACGCGGTGATCGGGTTCGACCACCCGACTCTCTCGGTCGACCCCCTGGCCAACGCCACCGACCTGCTCGGGCGGGTGTCGTCGGTGACCGGCGGGGTGACCTTCGACGTCATCACCCACAGCCGGGGCGGTCTGACGACGCGCAGCTTCGCGGAATACGTCCTGCCTGGCTCTGGCTGGGACGGCCGGGTCAACAAGGCGGTGTTCGTGGCCGCGACCAACAACGGGACCCACCTGGCCGACACCGACCGCTGGTATGACCTCATTGACCTGACGACCAACCTCACCATGGTGGGTGCGGGCGTGCTCGCCGGTATGCCGGGCGCCGCGCCGGTCGCCGCCGTGGTCGGCGGGGTCGTCAAGGGCCTCGGAGCATTCGTCAAGTACCTCGGCGCGTATGCCGTGGAAGAGGACGGCGTGCCTGGGCTGGCTGCAATGCGACCGGGCGGGACGTTCATCACCGGCATCAACCAGACCCAGCCTGGCCAACCGACACCTGGATCCCCATGGTTCGTCGCCAAGAGCAACTTCCACGTGACGCTCGGCGACGACAGCCACCGGCCGACGGAGTTCCCGAAGGAGCTTGCGGTCAGGTTGGCCGAGGGGTTGGTGGACCAGCTCTTCAAGGCGGACAACGACCTGGTCGTCGACTGTGCCTCGATGGGCTCGATCGACGACGCCGTTGGCGGTGGGTTCGTCGCCGACACGTTCGACTTCGGGTCCAACGATGGGGTCTACCACGGCAACTACTTCCTGCAGCCGCAGTTCGTGGAGCGGATGCGGGTCTGGTTGCTCGACCGCGGTGAGGCGGACGAAGCCGGTCCGCCGGACGAAGCCACCCCGCCGGAGGAAGCCGGCCCAGAGTCAAGTGGTGCCGAGCCGCCAGAGAGCGCCGAGCCGCCCGAGAGCGCCGAGCCGAGCCACGGGCAACACGCCAAGCCGCCCACCCGGGGCATCGACTTCGCCACCGGTGCTGGAGATGTCCACTCGCTGGGTCCGGAGCCGACGGCCGCCGAACCTTCAGCCCCCCCGATGCCGGTCCCCGTTCCGCGGCCTCCAGCACCAGCCCCACCTGACCCCGGGCCAGCAGTCGCTGACACCGCCCAGGCCCACATCCTTGCCTCGATGACCGCCACGCCGCACGTCCACGTGCCGGTGCCGCTTCGAGTCTCATTGTCCCGCAAGCAGTTACAGGCCGACGCCGGGACGGCCAGCGGCGGTGGCACCTTCACTGCGCCGACCGATCGCCCACTTCTCGTCAACGTGGCGGCCACCGCCAACGCTCTCGTCGGAGTGGCGCCGGATCAGCTCGGTGAGTTCGCCACGGACACCTTCCAGCTGCCGCCGGGCGGAGGCAGCTCGGAGCTGGAGTTCTTCGTGGCCGCCCAAGAGGTCGGCCCGGTCACCGTCACGGTCGTCGTGCAGGACGGCGTCACGTGGCTCAAGTCGCTCGCGGTCACCGCGACAGCCAAAGCTGCGGGCGGTGTGCCGACCCTCATGCCGAGCCACGACGGCGCGACGGCCTCCACGACGGCCAGCGCCCCGAGCGGTCAACAACCCGACTTCGAGGACTACTTCACCATCCAGGTCCAAGAGGCCCGGACCGGCGACGACACGAAGTTCCTCTATGTCGTCAGTTGCCCCCGGCTGGGCATCAGCGAGCGGTTCGAGTCGCTGCCGCTGCGCCGCCGGTCCGACTACATCGCGGCCACGCTCGCAGACGTCAAGCGGGCGTGGGACGACCACGGAGCCGGGGCGGCATACCTGGCGGCGCTGCAAGACGTGGGGGCCGAGCTGTTCGACCAGCTCTTCCCCGAGAAGCTGCGCGCGCTGTTGTGGGCTAACCGCGCAAAGCTGTCGCCCGTCGTCCTGAGGGCGGACGAGACCGATGTGCCCTGGGAACTGGTGCACCTCAAGCCAGCCAAGGGACAGCGGCAACAGGCACAGATGTTCCTGGGCCAGTTGGGCCTGCTGCGCTGGCCGTTCGACGGCTATCCCCAGGCGACGCTGCGCGCCCGGCCTGGGAAGGTGCGCGTGCTCTGCCCGCAAATGACCGGGTCAGGGTCCCCGGGCGCCGGTGGGATGCTGGAGGCCGAGTTCCTTGAGCAGCACATGGGCGCCCAGCCCTTGACTGGAACCGAGTCGGCCCTTCGAACGCTGTTGCGCGGCGGGGACTTCGACCTGCTGCACTTTACGGGACACGGCGTGGCCGACCCGCTCGACAGCAGCTCAGCCAAACTCGTGCTCACGACGGCCACGGGTGCCGATGGCACCGAGAAGCTGCGCTACCTCACCGCCCGATCCGTCGAACAGAACGCCAAGCTGCGCCGTGCCGACGGGACCGGACCGCTGGTGGTGCTCAACGCGTGCCAGTTGGCCCGCGGTGGGGACCAACTCACCGGCTCGGGAGGTTTTGCCAAGGCATTCCTGGCCACCGGGGCGGCGGCATACGTTGCGGCCCTATGGTCCATCCACGACACTCCGGCACACGATTTCGTCACCGAGTTCTACTCGCGCCTGCTTGCGGGCGAAACGGTCGCCGAGTCAGCGGCGGCGGCTCGCCAGAAGGCGCGCACCGCTGGGGATGCCACCTGGTTGTCCTACGTCATCTACGCCCGGCCGGACGCCCGGCTCGTGCGGGTCTAGTTCTTATCAACCCACCACACCAGAAGGAAGGTCTCCCCATGGCCAAACGCGCACTCTGCGTCGGAATCAACCAGTTCGCCCACCTCCCCATGGCCAGTTGGCTCAACGGCTGTGTCAACGACGCGAACGACATGGCCGCCATGTTGCGCAGGCGCGGCTTCGCCTCGAGGTCCGTGACCGTGCTCACCGACGCCCAAGCGACGAAGGCGAACATCATGGGCGCATTGACGACCTTGGTCACGACGGCCAAGGAGGGCGACACCATCGTTTTCTCGTTCAGCAGCCACGGGACGCAGGTCCCCGACACGGGTGGCGACGAGCCTGACGGTGCCGACGAGGCCTTCGCCTGCCACGACATGGCCCAGAAGGGGGATCAGTGGGACACCGACACCGTCATCATCGACGATGAGCTGCGGCTCCTTTTCGGCAAGCTGCCCAAGGGCGTCGTCATGGAGGCCTACCTCGACACGTGCCACTCGGGGACGGGCCTCAAGGCTGAGGACCTGCTGTCCGGTCGGCGACCCCGGTTCGTGCCCCCGCCGACGATGAAGGGCCTTCGCTCCATCGACGCCGCCGCGACCAAGAGCACCACCGCCGAGCTGGTCAAGTCGATCCCCGCGGGCGGGCGCCCCGTGTTGTTCGGCGGTTGCCGCTCGGACCAGACGTCCGCCGATGCCACTTTCGACGGTCGCTCCAGCGGCGCGTTCACCTACTTCTTCCTGAAGGCGTTGGCCGCCAACCCGACCGGTTCCCGGGCCGACCTGCACAAGGCCCTCACCAAGGGCCTCGTGGACGCGGACTTCTCCCAGCGGCCGACTCTGGAGGGTCCGCCGAAGGCCAAGAAGACGGGCGTGGGACAGCCCTGGTGAGCTAGCCCTTCGGTGCGGGAGCGGCATACCGGCCTGGTCCCGACTATGGTCGGAGGTGCCGCCCACGCGCCGAAGGAGACGAGATGAGCCACGGTAAGGACGTCCTGGACGGACTACGTAACGAGACCGCTGCGCTGCGCGAGAAAATCCCCGGTGTCTACGAGGGGTTCGCTCACACGCACAAGGCAGCTCTTGGCGACGGGGTCTTGTCGATCAAGCACAAAGAGCTCATCGCCTTCGGCATCGCGGTGACCAAGCAGTGCGACGGCTGCATCGCCTCGCACGCCCGGGGAGCGGCTCGCGCGGGTGCCTCTCTGGAGGAGGCCGCCGAGGCCATCGGCGTCGCCATCCTCATGAACGGTGGGCCTGCGACGGTCTACGGGCCGCGCGCGTATGCCGCCTTCGAGGAGTTCCACGCCCAGTTCGCCCGGTTGCGCGGCGCCCAAAGCTGAACGGCCCCGCCCCTGCGTCGGTCATGGACCGATCAGGTATGCCGCTGCTGCGCGGCCCATCTCGGTGTGGTCGTGAGCGACTCCAGGCACGGTGACCAAGCGCCAGCGCAGCTGGAAGCCGTGTTGCACGGCAGCGTCGGCTGCCGACCGATAGAACGTCAGCCCTCGAGCGAGGCGGTAAGGCCCTTGAGCGAGCGCCGGCTCATCCTGACGCATCGACGAACTGTCCGAGTCGGTGTCGTCGGCCCCGAGCAGCACGACGACGTCTTTGGCGAAGGTCGAGCGCAGGTCGCGTTCGTCGGTGGGGATCCCGCGTAACCCATAGGGGAAGTCCACGTTGTCGTCCGGCATGGTGTACCACCCAGCGTTAGCCACCACGGCGGTCGTCACGCGGTTCTCGGGGATGAGCAACAAGAGTCGGTGGACGAACTGTGCGCCGGCCGAGTGCCCGAAGATCCGGTAGCCGGCTTGATGCCCCCCAACATCTGCCACGACGGCGTCGAAGAGTTGCTCGACAATTCGGTAGGTCCAGGAATCGGACGGGTTCGCCTTCCCGTCGCTGCGCAGGAGGTTGCCCAAGTTGTACTCATCCGGGCCCGGGAAGTCGGTCTCGGCGAACTCGGGCACGAGCACGAGCACGTTCCGTCCGGCCACCATCGGTTGCCAATCGGCACGGTAGTCCTGGGCGTTGCGGTTTTGACCCGGCATGACGACGAGGATCGTGGCGTTAGCGCAGTCCTCGGGTGCCTGGACGTAGACAGTGACCCGTTGGCCGGCGAGGGCCCCGGACGGGTCGAAGCTGAACGAACTCGGCCCGGGGGAGCGCACCAGTTGTCGGGGCCCGGCGGCAGGTGCGACCGCGGTTCGGGTGTCTGCCCCTGACGAGCGGGCGGTGACCACGGGCGAACCGGACGTCGGCGTGGACGCGATCTCACAACCGGCAAGGAGCGTCAGCCCCAGCGCGAACAGCGGGAGGGATCGCCGCGCGCGCCGGGGCCGTCGTCCGCCTCGGGTCACGGACTGGCGCCCGAGGACGTTGTGGTGGGGGCGGCATACCCTGGCGCTGGCTTGAGCCGGAGCGGACTGGGCATGGTCCCGACAGTCCCCGCGACGGTGAGCGAGGAGTTAAGGAACGGCAAGACGTGCAGCGCTTCCGCCTCGGAACATCGGCGACCCGGAGGGTGTCAAGCGGGTTGAGACACGTCTGGTTATGCGGTCTGTATGAGGGCCTCCTGTGAGGGCTGGTTGATCCAGGCGACGGCGGGCAGTTTCGGTGGCTGGGGTCGGCGGTTCCCGAAGCGCTCGGGGTGGGCGGTGTAGGCGGCATTCAGGGTCTGCTGCCGTAGGGCGCGGACCTCGGTCGCGGTGCCGAAGTGCACTGACGCCGGGGTGTGCAGGCCGATCCCGGAGTGGCGATGATCGTGGTTGTTGTAGCTGAAGAACCGCTCCCCGAACGCACGGGCATCGGCCAGCGAGCCGAACCGCTCGGGGAAGACCGGGGCGTACTTCAACGTCTTGAACGCGGCCTCGCTGTAGGGGTTGTCGTTCGACACGTGCGGACGCGAGTGCGAGCGGGCGACGCCAAGGTCGACCATCAGCTGGGCGACGGGTTTCGAGGTCATTGAGGTGCCGCGGTCGGCGTGGACCGCCTGGGGGATGCCGTGTACGCCCATCGCCTGCTCGAGCATGGTCTTGGCGATCTGGCTGTCCTCACTGGCGGCGATCGTCCAGGCCACGACGAAGCGCGAGAAGATGTCGAGCACCACGTAGAGGTCGTAGTAGACCCCGCGGTTTGGGCCACGGAGCTTGGTGATATCCCATGACCAGACCTGCCCCGGCTTGGTGGCCACCAACTCGGGCTTGGTCCTGGCCGGGTGCGTGGCCTGGGCACGGCGCTCACCGCCAGCCCCGTGGGCGCGCAGGATCCGGTGCATCGTCGACATTGAGCACAGGTAGGTGCCCTCGTCCAGCAGCGTCGCCCAGGTCTGGGCCACCGACTTGTCGACGAACCGGTCACTGGTCAACACGCCGAGCACCCGCTGGCGTTCAGCCTCGTTGAGCGCGTTCGGCGGCGTCGTCCGAGGCCCCGCTGCTCGGGCCGGTTTGGGTGCCTTGGCCCGGTAGTGACTGCCGCGAGGGCGGCCGAGCAGGTCGCAGGCGGTCTTGACGTTGGTATGCGAGGCGAGCTCGTCGACCAGCGGTTTGATCACCGCGGCGACCGCTTCGGCGGCTCCGCGCTCTCGGAGAGCGTCTCCAAGAGCGCGTGTGCTTTTCCCACCAGGCCCAACGCCGCGCGGGTCCTGGCCAGCTCGGCCTCGGCCTTGGTTACCCTGGCCCGTAGCTGCTCGATCTCGCGGTCTCGGCGGTCCCTGATGGCCGGGGTCAGCCCGGAACGGGCACCAGCATCGGCAGCCTTGCGCCACTCCACGATGTGCGAGAAGTACAGGCCCTCGCGGCGCAGGATCGCACCACGCTCACCGCGATCTGCTGCCTCGTACTCGGCAAGCAGGTTCGCCTTGTACTCCCCGGTGAAGGTCCGGCGCTTGGGCCGGTCAGCTCGAGGTCCCATGCCCCCATCATCGACGCAGGAATCAGCCAAGGTCATCGTCATCAGCAGCAACTCGATTCTCGCCCCGTGCAGGGAAGGAACTCAGCGGATGTGTCTCACCTCAGCCTGACGCACAGGGACCCGCTGAGCAGGGTGCTCCCCGCATCCATTGGAAGTCGGCGGACGCTGAACGATCGCTTCGCCGAAGCTAGACGCTCAGCAGACAGTGGCGTAACGAACACGCGCCTACGTGTGTGCATGCGGGAGACCCCTCACCCGAGAAATCTGACGTGGAGCCCAACCACGCCAGTCAAACGACGCCGAGTTTTCGCCCCCCGAGGGTGAGTCTCATGACGTCTGCGCTGACGATACACGGGCCAAGAGGCCAGACTGCAAGTTTGCCTGCGGCAAGCGAACACCTTGGTTAATGATCGTGCCCGGGCTCACACGCTGGCACTGAAGCGAGGGCCGTGGGCGGGCGGCATACTCGGTGGTTAGCCACTGCTCTCACAGCCGAACCCGCGAGGTAGCCATGTCCCGCTTGCAGACCACCGACGGACTGACCGACGACCAGAAGGAACTGCTCAAGCTCGTCAAAGAGTTCGTCGACGAGCAGATCATCCCGGTGGCGACCGAGTTGGAGCACCGCGACGAATACCCGCAGGAGATCGTCGACGGGATGAAGGAAATGGGGATCTTCGGGCTGATGATCCCCGAGGAGTATGGCGGCCTGGGGGAGAGCCTGCTCACCTATGCGCTGTGCGTCGAGGAGATCGCGCGCGGCTGGATGTCGGTCAGCGGCATCATCAACACGCACTTCATCGTCGCCTACATGCTGTTGCAGCACGGCACCGAGGAGCAGAAGCAGCGCTACCTGCCTCGGATGGCCACCGGCGAGGTGCGGGGCGCGTTCTCGATGAGCGAACCGGCGCTCGGCTCGGATGTGTCGGCGATCAAGACCAAGGCCGTCAAGGACGCAGAGGGCGACGGCTGGACCATCAACGGCCAGAAGATGTGGCTCACCAACGGCGGGTCCAGCAACCTCGTCGCCGTCCTGGTCCGCACCGACACCGGAGCCGACTCGGTCTACAAGAACATGACGACCTTCCTGGTCGAGAAGGAGAGCGGATTCGGCCAGACCGCACCGGGACTCACCGTGCCGGGCAAGATCGAGAAGATGGGCTACAAGGGCGTCGACACGACCGAACTGGTCTTCGAGAACTACCGCACGACCGACGCCCAGATCCTCGGTGGGGTGCCCGGCAAGGGCTTCTACCAGATGATGGACGGCGTCGAGGTCGGCCGGGTCAACGTCGCCGCGCGGGCCTGCGGGTTGTCGATGCGGGCTTTCGAGTTGGGCATCCGCTATGCCCAGCAGCGTGAGACCTTCGGAAAGAAGATTGCCGAGCACCAAGGCATCCTCTTCCGCTTGGCCGACATGGCGGTCAAGGTCGAGGCCAGCCACCAGATGATGGTCAAGGCCGCCCGGCTCAAGGACGCCGGAAAGCGCAACGACCTCGAGGCGGGCATGGCCAAATACCTCGCGGCCGAGAACTGTGCCAACGTCGTCGAGCAGTCCTTCCGGATCCACGGCGGCTACGGCTACTCCAAGGAGTACGAGATCGAGCGGCTCTACCGCGAGGCCCCCATGCTGCTCATCGGTGAGGGCACGGCTGAGATCCAGAAGATGATCATCGGCCGGCGCCTGCTGGAGGACTACAAGCTCAAGGGCTGAAGCGATCAGCTCGGGGGCGGGGCTGGTCGGGGCCTTTGGCCACACGGCATCCGGCGCAGCGAAATCGCCGAGGGCTGGCCGAGCGGCATACCCGTGTGAGACTGGAGCCATGAGCACTCAGCCTGGCCGCGTTCCCTTCGGCGCCCTCACCCTGGACTACCCGTTGTCCATCGGTGTCTTCGACACCTACCCCGAGGCGCAGCGCGCCGTCGACGCGCTCTCGGACGCCGGGTTCCCGGTCCAGAACTGCCTCATCGTCGGCACCGATCTGCGCCAGTTGGAGCGGGTCACCGGGCGGCTCACCTGGGGTCGGGTCCTCATGGGAGGCGCGTTGTCGGGCCTGTGGCTGGGTCTGTTCGTCGGCGTGATCTTCTCGTTGTTCACCACGCCGACGAGCGTGTTTGCCCAGGTGGTCTCCACGATGCTCTTCGGTGCGGTCTTCGGGGCGGTCTGGGCCGCCATCGGGTATGCCGCGACCCGCGGCCAACGCGACTTCACCTCGGTGAGCCGGATCGTCCCCAGCAAGTTCGAGGTGCTGTCCGAGCACAAGGTCGCACAGCAGGCCCGCGAAGTGTTGGCCAAGGCGGGCATCGCGACCGGGCGGCCGTCGTGGCCTGGTGCCCAAGGTGCTCCTGGTGCGGCAGATGCTCCTGATGCCCCAGCAGGGGGTTCGCCGTCCAGCTGATGTCGGTTGGCTCCGGACGACTGGTCTCCAAGCCGTCGCCCCAGCCCACGGAGGGGCTAGATTGCCCCGTCGGGCATCGAAAGGCGATCGCCCGCTGAGAAAGGGAGACAATGACGTCAAAGCGTGCGCGCATCGCCGGTGTCGGGGCTCTGGTCCTCGCCGCTGGCATGTCGATCCCCGCCACGTCGGCGCAAGCAGGAGCGGGTGCGCCCCCCGGCCGGTCGGTCCAGGTGCCGATCCAGTTGCTGTCGTTCAACGACTACCACGGTCACCTTGAGGCGACCGACCCTCCTCTTGCCGTCAAGTGGGACCCGGCCAAGACGCCGGTGGGCGGCGTGGAATACCTCTCGTCCACGATCAAGGCGTTGCGGGCCAAGGTTGGAGACTCCAACAGCCTCACTGTCACGGCGGGTGACCTCATCGGTGGGTCGCCGTTCCTGTCGGGCATGTTCCACGACGAGCCGTCGGTGGAGTCCCTGGAGACCTTGGGCCTGGACGTCAGCAGCGTGGGCAACCACGAGTTCGACGAAGGCACCGCTGAGCTGTTGCGGATGCAGTACGGCGGGTGCCACCCGAAGGACGGGTGCTATTTCCCTGACCAGCCTTACGACGGCGCGTCGTTCACCTGGCTGGCCGCCAACGTTGTGCAGAAGTCCAACGGCAAGCCGCTGCTGCCCCCGGTCGCCGTCCGCGGCGTCAAGGGTGTGCAGATCGGCTTCATTGGCATGACCCTCAAGGCCACGCCGACCTTGGTCAACCCGTCGGGCGTCGCGTCGGTCGATTTCAAGGACGAGATCGAGACCGCCAACGCCCAGGCGGCCGCACTGAAGAAGCGCGGCGTGAACACCATCGTCGTCCTCATCCACGAGGGCGGCGTCAATCTGTCCGGTTACAACGGGTGCTCGGGGATCTCGGGGCCGATCCTGGCCATCGCCCAGGGCATCACCCATGATGTCGACGCGATCATCTCGGGCCACACCCACGAGCCCTATGTCTGCCAGATCCCGGATGCCGCGGGCGTCAACCGGCTGGTCACCAGCGCGGCCTCCTACGGTCAGGTCGTCACCGAGACGACGCTCATGGTCGACAAGGCCACCGGCGAGGTCAACCGGGCCGCGTCCTCCGCCCAGAACCACCTCGTTGCCCGCACCATCGCCAAGGACCCGGCGGAGACGGCCGTCATCGCCAAATGGAACGTGCTCGCGGCTCCCATGGCAGCGCGGGTGGTCGGCACCCAGGTGGAGGACATCCTCGGCGACTCGAACGGCCCCCGTGGCATCGAGACGCCGATGGCCGACCTCGTGGCTGACGCATGGCTCTACGGCACCGCCCCCGCTGCCCAGGGAGGGGCTCAGATCGCCTTCCAGAACGTCGGTGGCACCCGGGCCAGCTTCCGGGTCAATGCGACGCCGAATGGCGAGCAGCCCGGACAGATCACCTACGCAGAGGCCTATGCGGTCGTGCCGTTCAGCAATGTCATGGTGACTGTCGACCTCACCGGAGACCAGATCCGCCAGGGGTTGGAGCAGCAATACATCGCCACGCGTGGGCGTCCTGCTCTCGCCTTGGGTGTCTCGGCCGGGTTCAGCTACGCCTGGGACGCCCTGGCGCCGCAGGGCTCCAAGGTCGTCCCCGGCTCGATGACCCTCAACGGGGTGCCGATGTCGATGACGGCCACCTACCGGGTCGCCTTGCCGAACTTCCTGGCCGACGGCGGTGATGACTTCCTCGCGTTCAAGCTGGGCACCAACCGGCTCGGTGGTGGGGAGGACCTGGCCATGTTGGTGGCCTACCTGCAGGCCCACCCGGGCCTCACTGCCCCGGCGAGCCGGATCGACGGCCTCTGATCGGTCCGGTCCCCAGGGCCGGAGTCGCTGAGGGCCGCACCCTTCGGGGGTGCGGCCCTCGGTCGTCGGTGGCGGCATGCAACCCTGGGGGCGGCATACCGGGTTGACCACTGTGGAAGGGGGTATGCCGTGAGCCTGGCCGAGCCGGACGGCTTCCGCGAGTTTGTGGTCGCCCGGTCCCCGCGACTGGTCCACACGGCATACCTGCTGACCGGTGACACCCACCTAGCCCGCGACCTCGTCCAGGCCGCGCTCGCGCGGACCTGGCCACATTGGGGGCGGGTGCGTGACGGCAACCCCGAGGCCTACGTGCGGACCGTCATGATGCGGCTCAACGCCTCCTGGTGGCGACGGCGTTGGCGCGGCGAGGTCCCGACCGACGTGCTGCCCGAGCCGGGTGCGGCGGCAGGCGGCGGTATGCCGTCCCCGACCGACGCGCTCGACGACCGGCTCACGCTCGCGTCGGCGCTCGCGACCCTGCCGCCCGGGCAGCGCCGGGTCGTCGTGCTGCGGTATGTCGAGGACCTGTCAGTCGAGTCGGTCGCCGAGATCCTCGGGTGTTCCGAAGGGACGGTCAAGAGCCAGGCGGCCCGCGGGCTGGCCAAGCTGAGGGAGGTGCTGACCCGTGACGGGGATCGATGACGAGGGCCTGATCCGGCGGCTGCAGGCGTCGGGGCCGGTGTCCGGGCTTGGTGTCGACTTCGATGCCGTGGCGGCCGAGGTGGGTCGCCGTCGGCGGGTGCGCCGTGGGGCGCTGGCGATGGGTGGGTCGGCCCTCACCGTTCTGGCGCTTGTCGTGGGCTCGCAGGTCGTCTCGCGACCGTCCGCATCGGTGATCGCGTCCGGGGATTCGTCGGGTCGGCCCGGGCCGACCCGCGTGGCGGCGAGTGGCGCGGTGAGCTCGGCGAGAGGCTCGGCCGTGGTGCAGCCCACGACGCAGCAGCAAGTCGCCCTGGACGCGTCGGGTTGCCCCGCGGCGTGGGGCGCCCCAGAGGTGCCCGAGCTGCCGGTCGGCTTCGATCTCGCCGACGCACTCGTCCCCTCGGATATCCCCGCGGCGGTCACCATCTGCCGGTATGCCGTCCGCGCTCTGTCCGACGGGCCGACGCCGAGCACCGTGGCTGCGTCGGGACCGCCATATCAGTTGACCGCCTCGGGTCGGCTGGGCGGCGGGCTTGAGCGGGTCCGCGACGACCTGCGGCTGGTGCGTCGGAGCGCAGGGGTGATCCGGCCCTGCCCAGTGGCACCTTCGGCCTCTTACTATGTGGCGCTGCTCGACTACGGGTCGGGGCGCCACGTGTGGGTCGCAACGCAGGACAGTCCCTGCGCGGAGACGACCAACGGAACCTTCACCTCGGACGCGCTTGTTGCCGGGGTCTTTGCCCAAGCAGTGAGTGGTGGATCCTGGGCGGGCTTCGGTGCGCCCGTGTCGGCGTGCGAACCGACGTCTCTCGGTCGCCTCGGGACCGACCGTCAGCTGGTGCCCGGAGACGTCACCCGAGTCACCGTATGCCGCCCGCGTGTGGACGGCGGGATGGTCCCGTCGGTCGTCGGCTCGGCGGCAGGGGCCGCAGCGATCGTTGCTGCCCTGCGGGCGCTCACACCCGAGTCGCTCGGCGACTGTCCTGTGACTGGCGCTGGTGGGCGGCGGGAAGCGATTTACGTCGTGGTCAGCTTCGCGGCCGGTCCGGATCAGGTGGTCGCCCTGGATCCCAGCCTGTGCGCCCCGGTGACGACCGACCTGCTCAAGGCGGCGGACCCGAGTGGATCGGTGCGGGCTGCCGTGCTGTCCGCGCTGGGTGGCTGATGGTGCCCGGTGAAGGGCTCGCAGCCCGATCAGTGGAGTGGTAGCCACACTCGGCTGTGGCTACCACTCCACAAAGGGCTGTCCGACGGCAGGAGGCCCGTGTCGCTCCCGTCGATCAGGGCCGATGCGACCACGCCTGTGCCGCTCAGCGCGCCTGGACCTGTGCGATCCAGGCCTCGACCGCCTCGGCCGTGCGCGGCATACCGGCTGAGAGGTTCTCGGAGCCGGTGTCGGTGACGAGGACGTCGTCCTCGATCCGCACGCCGTGCCCACGGAAGCGCTCGGGCGCGAGCAGGTCGTCGGCCTTGAAGTAGAGCCCCGGCTCGACCGTGACGATCATGCCGGGACGCAGCTCGGCGTCGAGATACTCCTCCCGGGTGGCCAGAGCGCAGTCATGGACGTCGATCCCCAGGTGGTGGCTCGTGCCGTGGACCATCCAGCGCCGGTGGTACTGCCCGGTCTCGTCGCTCAACGTGCCCTCGACGTCGATCCCCTCGGGCAGCAACCCCCACGCGTGCAGATGCTCGGCGATGACCCGGATCGCGGCCGCGTGGATGTCGGAAAACTTCGCGCCCGGCTTGATGGCCGCGATGCCGGCTTGCTGGGCGGCATACACGGCGTCGTAGATCTCGCGTTGCGCGTCGGTGAAGGTGCCGTCGACGGGCAGGGTGCGGGTGATGTCGGCCGTGTAGAGGCTGTCGACCTCGACGCCCGCGTCGAGCAGGATCATGTCGCCCTCGTGGATCTCGCCGGTGTTCTTGATCCAGTGCAAGGTGTTGGCGTGGTCGCCGGCCGCGCAGATCGAGTCGTAGCCGACGCCGTTGCCCTGGTGGCGGGCATGCAGGCCGAAGGTGCCCTCGACCCACCGCTCGCCGCGGCCGCGCTCGACGGTGGCGCGCAGGTCGGCGATGACCGCCTCGAAGCCCACCTTGGTCGCCGCGATCGCCTCGCGCATCTGCGCAATCTCCCACTCGTCCTTGGTGATTCGCAAGACAGAGAGGTATGCCGCGAGCGCATCATCCGCTTCGACGGTCGCCTCGGTGACTCCGGACCCGGCCTCGGTGCGGGTCTGGTCGACGAGGGCGGCCACGTCGCGGTCAGCGTCGCGGACGACTCGGAGGGTGACGGCTCCGGCGTCCTTGGCCAGGGCATCGGGAAGTTCGTCGATGTGCCGCGCCGTCAGCCCGAACTCAGCCTCGACGTCCTCAAGAGTGGGCCGCGCGCCGACCCAGAACTCGCCGTAGCGGGCGTCGGCGAAGAACTCCTCGGTGTCGCGGCCGGCCAGCGGCCGGAAGTAGAGGACCGCCTCGTGGCCGCCGCCGTCGTCCTCGCTGCGGGGGTGCAGGACGAGGACCGCGTCGGGCTCGCGGTCGCTGCCGAATCCAGTGAGGTGGGCGAAGGCCGAGTGCGGCCGGAAGACGTAGTCGGTGTCGTTGGAGCGCACCTTCAACCCGCCAGCGGGGATGACGAGACGTTCCCCGGGGTATGCCGCGCTGACGGCGTCGCGGCGGACGGCGGCATACGGGGCGGCGGGGGAGCGTGGCGGACGCTGCGTGGAGCGGGGCGCCCATCCCTCGCGCACAAAGGCGCGGAATTGGTCGGTCGTCGGCCGTGGCCGGTTGTCGCTCTTCTTCTGGGCTTCGCTGCTCACCGGGTCATCGTGCCACGGTCGGCGGGGGCCGGGCGGCCCGCGGTGTCGGTCACCGAGTCAAGATCCGGGCGGTGAGCAGCGTCCCACCACCGAGCCCACCCACCAGCACGGTCGCCACGTCGGCGGTCGTGTCGTAGGCCACGAGCGTCCTCGGCCACCGCGGCTCCTGGCAGCCCATCGGCAGCAGGTATGCCGTGTCGCCCACCACCGCGGCCGCCGTCCAACGCTCAGCGCCGACGCCGGGCACCACAACCCGCACCGGGTCATCGGAGCCGTCGGAGGTCCGTCGTCCGACGACGCCCTCGCCGCCGCACGCGACCTCCCGCTTGACCAGCACCCCATCGGTCACGGGCCAGGCATCGACGTAGCCCAAGCCGTCCGGGCCGACCGCCGTCGCGACGGCATCGGGATTGCCACCCCCGCGGTGGTAGCGCCAGGCGCTCGACGTCGCATTCGAGCACGACGCCATGAGGTGGTCGGCGTCCGACCATCGGACAGCCCCGCACATCTGCATCTCCGGTGGCCGAGGCAGCACCCGCACGAGCGACCCAGCTGTGCTCTCCACCAGGGCCAGTTCGCCGGTGCGCATCGGGACAGCCACCAGCTGTCCGTCGGGGCTCGCCACGAGAGGCCCTCCCGCAGGCGACTGTCCCGGCAGACGTGGGTATGCCGTGACGAGACTGCCTGCGACAGTGCGCCGTTCGAGGTGCCAAGCGTCGTTGAGTCCGGCGCTGATGAGAAGTGCCGCCCCCGTCGGAGGGAGGTAGCGCACATCGTCCAACGAGGTCACGTCTGGGAGGCCGACCTCCCGAGCGTGCCCCGTGACGAGATCCCAGTCGATGAGTCGATCCGCCAGATGCGCCCGTAACAGCACCCGGTGCCCATCGACGGACACATCAGCGAGCCCGAACCCCGCGGGGAGGGGGCCCGCGGCATACCTCACGCCGACCGGTGACACGACGAGAAGGGTTGCAGCGGTCGGGGTTTCGACACCGGAGAGGTTCTCGGGCGTCCAGGTGACCACGGACCATCCAGGCCCGACCCGGGTCCAGGGGATGGCCTCGCGACGCTCGATCCGGGTCGCGGTCGGGGTTGCGGCCACGACCGGGTTGCGCGTAGCAGTCGGTGGTAGGGGCGTCGACGGCAGACCCGCGGGGGATGCGGCGAGCGGGCCGACGGTCCGGAGGGTCGACGCCTGCGTGGGAGTGGGTGTTCCATCCGGCGGCGCCGCGCACGCGCAGGCGACCACCACGATGGTCACCTTCCCCAACAGCGTCCTGATCCGTCGCCGAGACTGGCTGCTTCTGCCGGACGCCGGGTATGCCGTCGCCTTGCCCATGCGATCCACACCTGGCAGGCGCATAGCTCGGTTCCCGGGTTGACCGCACCCGCCGACTGATGGGTCACAACTCGTGCCAGGCTGTGTCCGTGGTGACCTTCGACTCGGGTGAGACGCTCGCGCAGCGATTCCGCTCGCACATGGGGCACTCATCGACCCTCTACGGCTTCGCCATGCGGGGGATGGCCGACGACTGGGAGGCGGGCGGCCCGACCCTG
>WBZS01000923.1_pt1 | contig 27962 bp, 25 predicted proteins | sample 5204201 | NCBI WGS metagenome assembly WBZS01 (sample SAMN12344357, study PRJNA552823) | activated sludge metagenome | biome: Activated sludge suspended growth; feature: Nitrification reactor; material: Wastewater; isolation source: activated sludge from nitrification reactor of wastewater... | reverse complement strand
CGATCTCACGATCGCGGGCACCGGCACGCTGACGGTCACGGGCAACACCAACGACGGCATCAGCTCCTCCGACGGTCTGGTGATCGTGTCGGGCACGGTGAAGGTGACGGCGGCGGACGACGGCATTCGCGGCAACGACTACGTGCAGGTGCTGGGCGGGACGATCGCCGTCCAGGCCGCGGGTGACGCCGTGAAGGCGGAGAACGGTGAGGAGGACGGCCGCGGCTGGGTGCGCATCGACGGCGGCACGCTGACGCTGTCCGCGGGCAGCGACGGCGTGGAGGCGGCCACCGACCTGATCGTCACGGGCGGGACAATCACCGTCGCGCAGTCGGAAGAGGGCCTCGAGGCGCCGCAGATCACCATCTCCGGCGGCACCGTGGCGATCACGGCCAGCGACGACGGCATCAACACCACCGCCGGCACGCAGGCCGGGGGCACCGAGCAGAACGACGGCTCGCTGCTCACCATCAGCGGCGGCACCGTGACGATCAAGGCCGGCGCGGACGGCATCGACGCCAACGGGTCAATCGCCCTGACCGGAGGCACGATCACCATCACGAGCGCGGCGGGCGGGGGCACCGGTCCCGTGGACGCCAACGGCACCATCACCCTGACCGACGCCAAGGTGACCGCCAACGGCACCCAGATCACCTCGGCCGACCAACTGGGCGTGACCATGGGCGGAGCCGGTGGCATGGGCGGTGGCCGCCGGCCCTGACCGCCCTATTAGGGTGAGCGCTGTGATCACCGGAGAGCTCAGGAGCAGGATCGACCGCGTCTGGGACGCCTTTTGGTCCGGTGGCATCAGCAACCCGCTGGAGGTGATCGAGCAGATCACGTACCTGCTGTTCCTCCGCCGGCTGGACGACGTGCAGACCCTCGCCGAGCGCAAGGCCCGCGTCGCGGGCACCGGCGTGATCGACAACCCGGTGTTCCTGCCGGGACAGCAGGACCTCCGCTGGAGCCGGTTCAAGAACACCGCGCCCGAGGTGATGTACGCCACGGTCGCCGACCAGGTCTTCGGGTATCTGCGTGGGCTGGGCACGCAACTGGGCGGGGACGGTTCCACCTACAGCGAGCACATGCGCGACGCCCGGTTCACGATCCCGACCCCGGCGCTGCTGAGCAAAGTGGTCGACATGCTCGACGGCATCCCGATGGCGGACCGTGACACCAACGGCGACCTGTACGAGTACCTGCTGAGCAAGATCGCCTCGGCCGGGGTGAACGGCCAGTTCCGGACGCCGCGGCACATCATCAAGCTGATGGTCGACATGATGGCGCCCGAGCCGGACGACGAGATCTGCGACCCGGCGTGCGGCACCGCCGGCTTCCTGGTCGCGGCGTCCGAGTATGTCCGGGCCACCCACGCGGACGCGTTGCTGGACGCCAAGCAGCGCCGGCACTTCCACCGCTCGATGTTCCACGGCTTCGACTTCGATTCGACCATGCTGCGCATCGGCAGCATGAACATGCTGCTGCACGGCATCGAGGCCCCGGACATCCGCTACCGCGATTCCCTGAGCGAGGGGGCCAGCGCGGACGCCGCCCGCTACACCCTGATCCTGGCCAACCCGCCGTTCGCGGGCTCGCTCGACTACGAGGCCACCGCCAAGGACCTGCAGCGGGTGGTCAAGACCAAGAAGACCGAGCTGTTGTTCGTGGCGCTGTTCCTCAAGCTGCTCAGACTCGGCGGAAGGGCGGCCGTGATCGTCCCGGACGGCGTGCTGTTCGGCTCGTCCAAAGCCCACAAGGACCTACGCCGCACCCTGGTCGAGGACAACAAGCTGGACGCCGTGGTGAAGCTCCCCTCCGGGGTGTTCCGCCCCTACGCCGGAGTGTCGACCGCGATCCTGTTCTTCACCAGGACCGACTCCGGCGGCACCGAAGACGTCTGGTTCTACGACGTTCAGGCGGACGGGTTCTCGCTGGACGACAAGCGCAATCCGGTGGCGGACAACGACCTGCCCGATGTGCTGGCGCGCTGGCGGAACCTGGGCTCAGAGGAGGGCCGGACGCGGACCGACCAGTCCTTCTGCGTGCCCAAGGCCGACATCGTCGCGCAGGGCTACGACCTGTCGCTCAATCGCTACAAGGAAGTGGTGCATGACGACGTCGAGCACCGGCCGCCGCTGGAGATCATCGCCGATATTGAGGAGCTGGACGCCGACATCGCCCGCGGGTTGGACGAGTTGAAGGCGATGCTGACGTGATGATGGTCGCGCTCGGTGAGGTCGCACGGGTGAATCCGCGTGGCGAGTCCGTTACGCAGGACACGTCGGTCTCCTTCGTCGGAATGGCCGAACTCGATGCCGAGCGAGGCGTGGCACGACCTCTGGCCACGCGCAGCTACGCCGAGGTCTCGAAGGGCTACACGGTCTTTCGCGACCACGATGTCCTGGCGGCGAAGATCACACCCTGCTGGGAGAACGGCAAGGTCGGACAAGCCCTTCTCGACCATCCTGTGGGTGTCGGTTCGACCGAGTTCCATGTGCTGCGACCGGGGGGCAGCCTGGACGACCGCTACCTGCTCCACTTCCTTCGCCAGACATGGGTGCGCCGAGCTGGTGAATCACGCATGACTGGCAGCGCTGGCCAGAAGCGGGTGCCGGTGACCTTCCTGCAGGAACTCCGTATCCCGCTCCCACCTCTGCCCGAGCAGCGCCGCATCGCCGCGATCCTCGACCACGCCGACGCCCTCCGCGCCAAGCGACGCCAGGTCCTAGCCCACCTCGACGCCCTCACCCAGTCGATCTTCCACGACATGTTCGGCGACCCCATGGTCAACGATCGGGCGTTGCCGCTCGCTGCAATCGGCAACATCGCTCAGGTCGTGACGGGCAACTCCCCCTCTCGCCTCGACGCGACCAACTTCGGTGAGTACATCGAGTGGATCAAGTCAGACAACTTGGGAGGTTCGGTCGCGGGCCGAGCCGAGGAATGGCTCTCGGAGCGAGGGCGGAGCAAGGCGCGCACAGCCCCTGCTGGGTCGGTCCTCGTGACATGCATCGCAGGCAGTCGCACGAGCATCGGGAAGGCTTCGATGGTCGATCGCGAGGTCGCGTTCAACCAGCAGATCAATGCCATCCTGCCGTCGCCTTTCGTGGATGCCGCCTTCCTGCTCGGCCAACTGAAGACCGCCCCCGAGCTTGTCCGCTCCAAGTCGACGGGTGGCATGAAGGGCTTGGTGAGCAAGTCGTCCTTTCAGTCGATCGAACTGCTCGCACCACCACTTGAAGCGCAACGTGCGTTCTCCTCCCGCATGGCCGCCGTGGCCCGACAGCATGCCGAAGCACAGCGCGCTCTCGCCGCTGAAGAGGAACTCGTCGCGTCCCTTCAGTACCGCGCCTTCCGAGGAGAGCTGTGACCACCGCGCCACCTGGAACCATCAGTTGGCGCCTTTGCTGAGCGCCATGACCGACGGCGAGTCGCTTCGCGCAGTGGCGCCCATATCGCAGCCGATAACCCTTCGCTACGATCGACCCATGGATATCCGGTCGAGGCGCCTCGCTCTTGGCCTGAGCCAGTCGCAGCTGGCGCGCGCCGCGGGCATCTCTCAACCCAACCTCTCGGCCTACGAGAACGGGCGTCGTCAGCCGAGCGCGGCAGTAGCGGAGCGCATCCGACGTGCGTTGTCCGAACGTCCCTCCGTGCTGGTGCACAAGCACCGCGATGAGATCCGTCGGCTGGTCACGGAGCATCGGGCCTGCCAGCCTCGCGTGTTCGGTTCCGTGGCCAGGGGAGACGACGATCCGGATTCGGATCTTGACCTATTGGTCGACTTCACCTCTGAGGCCAGCCTGCTCGACGAGGTCAGCCTGCGACTGGCCTTGGAGGACCTGCTGCACATCGAGGTGGACGTCGTGGCCGCGGACGCCCTCAACGGGATCGTCGCCGATCGCATCCTTCGAGAGTCCGTCCCTCTGTGACCATCGAACCCACAACTGCGCGGAAGGCGCGTGACGCGGCGCGCAGCGTCCTCACCGTGTGTGAGGTAATAGGCGGCATCGTCCACGCCGGCCAGGAGCAGTTCCTGATTGACGTGCGCAGTCAGTGGGCAGCCGAGATGGGGCTGATCCGGATCGGCGAGGCTGTTGGCAGGATTCCGGCCGGCGTTCGCGAACGGTTCCCGGGTCAGCCGTGGCGCCAGATCATCGCCATGCGGAACTTCGCCGCCCGCCAGTACGACGACCTCGACCCGCGACGCGTCTGGCGCACGCTCGTCCAGGACGTTCCCGCCCTCCGCGACTACCTCCTCGACACACTCATCCCGGGACTCGACTCATGAGCAACGTGGGTCACGTTCGACAGACGCAGATGCACACCCTCGGCGGGAGAGCGTGAACGGCGTACTCGGCCTACATGAATGAGTCGGGCAACACCGGCCGTCGGCTCGATCCCCGAACTGTTAGGAGGGGACAAGCGCTGGCGCGGCGTCGCTCCCGAAACTCGACTCGGCTTTCGTCTATGTGCTCTGGTGGCCGAGGAACCGATCGCCCGCGAAGACCCGATCAATGAACCGTTCGACTGGCCGTGCGTGACGCCGACCAGCTGCGAAACACCGCCGAGCAACGCCGGGCCGCCTCCTCAGCCCTCCAGCTTCGCAACGATGCGCTGCACGGTGAGCCAGGTCCGCGTCGTGATTCCCTTGCCGTGGACCCCCTCGAGCCACAGCATGAAATCGGGCGTGCTGCCCGGGACGCTGTTGTCCGTGACCGCGAGCACGGCGCGGGCGGGCTGGTCGATTCGCACGATGCGGAACAGCGGGATGCCGGGGTCGGGGAGGTCGCCGGACGCCGGGGCGGCGTCCTGGATGAACGTGGCCGTGAGGTAGGTGCCGCGGCCGTGGGTCAGGCCCGGGAACGGGTCGCTGTCGAGAAGGGCCCGCAACTCGGGCAGCGACCGGACGATCGTGCGGCTCGACAGCCCTAGATCCGCCGCGAGCGCCGCTTCGATGCGCCGTTCGAGCGCGGCGGCGTCCGCCTCGTCGCTGCGAAACAGGATGTTGCCGCTGGCCAGCACCGAGGTGACGGTGTCGAATCCGAGGCGCTCGAACACCCCGCGCAGCTTGTCGTTGGACTGATTGCGCCCGCTCGGGGCGATCCCGCGCAACAGGGCGGCGTAGCGATGCATGACCCGACGGTAGCGGGCGCCTCCGACGCCGCGCGTTCAGCGCTTGGCGCAGGCAGTGCCGCCGTTTGGCTCGACGGTGCAGTGCAGCCGGGCGGCGTCCCGCTGCACGGCGGCGGGCACCGCGTCGACCAGTTCGCGGGTGATCCCCTGCTCGACGACCACCTCGGGGGTCAGCGGGTTGATCGAGTAGCGCACCCCTTCGCGCTCGCCGATGACCTGCCCCGACGCAGGGTCCATCACGAGCGTCGGACTCGATTCGAACGGCAACGCACGCCTGGCCAGCGCGACGCCGGAGCGTCCGTCGGCGAGTCTCGTGTCGTCGACCACATACACGCCCGGGACGGTTTGCAGCACCTCGAACAGCGCCGACCGCACCGCCGCGGGCACGCGTTGCGAGCGCAGCGCGTCGGCGATCAGGACGAAGACCTCGCCGTCGGTCGTCGTGCCGTGACCGGCGGCGTCCGCGTACACCCGCTCGCGCAACCGCTGGGGGTTCGTGGGTAGCCCGGCCAGCCAGCGCGGCGTCGGGTTCTGCCAACTGCCGGGTTCGTCCGCGGGGGCGAGGTCGGTGGTCCAGGTGTCGGGGACGCCGTTCAGCTCGGGCGCGGCGTCCGGGCCGGCCACCTGCCGGATCAGCCGGCGGGGCTCGTGGACGAACCACGACGGGCGCAGGCCGTCGACCGCGACGAACTCGACTGTCTGGTAGCTGGTGAGGAACAGGGTGTCGCGCCGCCCGCCCTCCACGTCGACCGTCCCGCCGACGAGGCTCGTCCCGACCGTGGTCACCTTCCAGTAGGCGGACGCCGCCGCCGGCGGATCGTACGCGTTGATCGCGGCCCGCCGCAGCACCTCCTCGGCCTCGGCGGAGACGCCGCCGAACCCCGACAGGCCCGGCACGAGCAATAGTGCGGCCGCCAGTGCCGCCGCCACCGGGAGCCACCGGCGCACGCGCGTGCGGGTCCGGACGCGGCGTCCGCCCCCGTCGGTGATGCGCGCCAGCAGTTGTTCGGCGTCGGCAGGCTCCGGGACCGCGTCACGCGCCGGGTCGTGGGCGCGCATGAGGTTGTCGAACGTGGTCATGATGCCTCCTGGGGGACGATGGTCAGCTGGGTGGGTTGGCCACTCGTGATGTCGGACGCCGCGGCGTCCGGTTCGGCGGTGGCCTGGTAGACCTCTTGGGCGCGGCGCCTGGCCCGGTGCAGCCTGACCCGCACGGCACCGGCGCTGCAGCCCAACACGCCCGCGATCTCCGTGGGCGTCAGCTCTTCCCAGACGGTGAGGCGCAGGACCTCGGCGTCGGTCTCGGGCAGCGTCGCCAGCACGCGCTGCACGATGAGGGCGGCCTCGACGGCGCTCGTGGGCGTCCCGGGCTGAGCTCGGAGCAGGTCGCGACCGGCGCGAGCGACCAAGGCGTCGCGGCGCCCGCGGTCACGGTGTTCGTGAAGCACGACGTTGCGCGCGACCCCGTAGAGCCAGGGCAGCGGCGCATCCGGCACGTCGGGGCCGCGGTTCCAGGCCACGGAGAACACCTCCGCGACCACGTCGTCGGCGGCGTTCGCGCCAACTCGGCGCACCGCGTAGGCATGGACGCGCCCGTAGTGCTCCCGGAAGAGGCGCTCGAACCAGTCGCGGTCGGGCGTGATGTGTCCCATATCCTCTCTGTTCCCCCTCGGTGCAGCAACGTTACGACGGTCGGGCGGGGGATCGGTTTGGTGTCGCCGACGGCGCCGATGTGGCGTCGATCTCCGGGCGAGGGGCGTTTGAGGATCCTTCGGACACCTGTTCGATAAACTGTCGGTGGGGGGCGTTTGACTTGATCCATGGAAGACGCGAGGTTGCTGCCGGCGGGCGAGGTGATCACCGAGATCACCGCGCTGCTCGACCGGGTCGACCCGGCGCGCGGCGGGGTGGACGCCGCGACCCGGCTGACGTGGGTCCGCGCGGCGCGGGCCGCGCACCAGCGGCTCGGCGCCTTGGCGTCGGTGTTGACCGGCGAGGCTGACCTGGCGAAGGCGTCCGAGCGCACGGCGAGCACGCCGCTGTCGTCCTGGTTGGGTACCGGCGAGGTGCTGTCGCGGCGGGAGGCGGCCGGCGCGGTGCGGGCCGGGCGCGAGCTGGTCGAACACCCCGGGCTGGCCGAGGCGGCCACCTGCGGGCAGGTGAGCGGCGCCCAGACCCGCTCGATCGGGCAGGTGCTGCGTGCGCTGGCGCCGCAACTGGACCCGGAGCAGCAGGTCCACGCCGAACAGGTCCTGGTCACGTTGGCGGCGAGCATGGACGCCGACCAGCTGCGCAACGCCGCCGGGCGGGTGCTGGCGGAGGTCGCGCCCGCCGACGCGAACACCCTGGCCGAGACGCTGCTGCAGCGAGAGCACGAGGCCGCGGTACGGGGACGGTTCTTCCGCTACCGCCACCAGGCCGGGTCGCTGCTGTTCGAGGGCTCGGTGCCGAAGGCCGACGGGGCCCAACTGCTGGCCCTGCTGGGCGCCCACGCCGAACGGCTGCGGCGCACCGCCATCGAGACGCGCGACCCCTTGGCAGACCTCACCACCGGCGAGCAGCGGCGGGCCGACGCCTTCGTCGCGATGGTTCGCTGCGCCGCGGAGGGCGGCCCTGGCAGCGGCGCGCCGGCCGCCCGAGTGATCGTGAAGCTCGACTACGACAAGCTGATGGCCGGCGCGGCGGGCGCCGGCGTGCTCGACGACGGAACGGCCCTGTCGGCCGGAGAGTTGCGCCGGCTGTGCTGCGGTGCCGGGCTGCTGCCGGTCGTCGTGGACGGCAACTCGGCCCCGCTGGACGTGGGTTACGAGCAACGCCTGGTCACCCGCGCCCAGCGCGCCGCCCTGCACGTCCGTGATGGCGGGTGCGCCTTCCCCGGCTGTGACCTGGCGTCCGGTGGTTGTGACGCGCATCACATCGTTCCCTGGTGGGAGGGCGGACGAACCGCCTTGTCGAATCTGGTCTTGCTCTGCCGGTCCCACCACGGGGTCCTTGAGCCCGCCCGCTACGGCGTCCGCGACCAGTGGACGGTGCGCATCGCCGACGACGGGCTGCCCGAGTTCCTGCCCCCCGCCCGGTACGGGCCCGACCGTTCTCCGATGCGGAACCGAAGAAGCACCCCCTTCGCCGACACTGGGTGATCGGCTGGGCGTCGACGCCGCCCGGTCACGTCCGCGGTGCCACGGTGGGGTGCCGCCTGGGCTCGGCGCGGAGTGAGGCCGCAGCGCCCGGCGGCAGTCGCTCGGGGCCGGCGCCGCCGGGGGCGGCCCAAGGGGCTCGCTCGGGGCTCCACGGCAATCCCGTCGCCGCGCGTGGCTGGTCCGGCAAGATGAGCCTCACCATGGCCAACTTCGACTTCGTGCGACGGGAGCTCCCGGCGCTGCACGCCGATTGTGTCCGGGCGGAGTCGTACCTGACGTCCGATCCGCGGGCCGCGTGCTTCTACGCGCGCCGCGCGGTCGAGGGGCTGGTCGACCACCTCTACGGCGTGCTCGCGCTGCCGCTGCCGTACCGCGACGACCTGGCCGCAAAGGTCGGCGACGCGGGCTTCCAGGCGAGGGTGCCGCACGGCATCACCGCCAAGCTGACCACGCTTCGCAAGGTCTCGAACACGGCCGTCCACGATGGTCGACTGATCCGCCCAGACGTGGCGGTGGCCGTGCTGCGGGAGCTGTTCAACGTGGTGATCTGGGCGTCCTACCACCACTCCCCGCACCCGGAGGTGGTGCCGCTGCAGGCCCGCTTCGACCCGGACGCCGCCGCCCAGGCTGCGCCCCTGTCCCGCGCCGAGGTGGCACGGCTCGCCGAACAGTTCCGGACCCAGGACGAGGCGCACGCCCGTCAGCTGGCCGCCCGCGACGAGCAGCTCGCTGCCCGGGACGCCGAACTGGCCGAGCTACGCGCGCAGATCGCGACCGCGCAGGCGTCCCTGGCCCCGGACACGCGCGACTACGACGAGGCCGGCGCGCGGGCGTTCATCGACCTGTTGTTGCACGAGGCCGGCTGGCCGTTGGACCGCGACCGCGACCGCGAGTACCCGGTCAGCGGGATGCCCAACGCCGAGGGCCACGGCTACGCCGACTACGTGCTGTGGGGCGCCGACGGGCTGCCGCTGGCCGTGGTCGAGGCCAAGCGGACGGCGAAGTCTCCCCAAGTGGGCCAGCAACAGGCCAAGCTGTACGCCGACTGCCTCGAGCGCGACTTCGGTCGTCGTCCGGTGATCTTCTACTCCAACGGCTACGAGCACTGGCTGTGGGACGACGCCGGCGGCTACCCGCCCCGGGAGATCCAGGGGTTCTACACCGCCGACGAATTGGAGCTACTGATCCAACGGCGCCGCACGCGGTTGCCGCTGGCCTCGGCCGGCGTGAACACCGCGATCGCCGGGCGTCCCTATCAGGTGCGGGCCATCAAGGCCGTGGCGGACGCGTTTGACCGTCGCCAGCGGGCCGCCCTGCTGGCGATGGCGACCGGATCGGGCAAGACCCGCACCACCATCGCGCTGGTCGACCTGTTGCAGAAGGCGAACTGGGCCAAGCGCGTCCTGTTCCTCGCCGACCGGACGGCGCTGGTGCGACAGGCGGCGAACGCGTTCAAGGACCAACTGCCGGGCTCGACCACGGTCAATCTGGTCGAGGAGAAGGCCACCGACGGACGGGTGTACGTGTCCACGTATCCGACGATGATGAACCTGATCGACGATGTCGACGGCGGCGTCCGCCGGTTCGGACCGGGCCATTTCGACCTCATCGTGATCGACGAGGCCCACCGCAGCGTCTACGCCAAGTACGGGGCGATCTTCGCCTACTTCGACGCGCTGCTGGTCGGCCTCACGGCCACCCCGAAGGACGAGGTCGACCACAACACCTACCGGCTGTTCCACCTCGAGGATGGCGTCCCGACCGACTCCTACACCCTCGACGAAGCTGTCGAGCAGGGCTACCTGGTACCGCCCAAGGGGGTCAGTGTCGGCACCCGGTTCTTGCGCTCCGGCATCGCCTACGACGACCTGACCGAGGCCGAGAAGGACGAGTGGGACGCCCTCGACTGGGGCGAGGACGGGCCGCCCGACGAGGTCGGAGCCGAGGAGCTGAACAGGTTCCTGTTCAACGAGGACACGGCCGACTTGGTGCTCCAGACCCTGATGACCGACGGCCGGCGGGTCGCGGCGGGAGACCGGTTGGGCAAGACGATCATCTTCGCCAAGAATCAGCGCCACGCGGAGTTCATCCAGCGGCGGTTCGACCTGGCCTACCCCGAGTACGCCGGCACGTTCGCCCGCGTGATCACCCACGCCAGCCCGTACGCCCAGTCGCTGATCGACGACTTCTCCATCAAGGACAAGGCCCCGCATATCGGGATCAGCGTCGACATGCTCGACACCGGCATCGACGTGCCCGAGCTGGTCAACCTGGTGTTCTTCAAAGCCGTTCGTTCGAAGACCAAGTTCTGGCAGATGATCGGACGCGGCACCCGCCTGTGTCCCGACTTGTACGGTCCGGGAGCGGACAAGGCCGACTTTCTGGTCCTCGACTTCTGCGGGAACCTCGAATTCTTCGGCCACGGCCTCACCGGAGCGGAAACGCGGCTCGCCAAGCCCCTCTCGCAACGGTTGTTCGAAGCCCGCCTCGGGCTGATCCTCGCCCTGGGGGCTTCGACAAGCTCAGCCGACGTCTCGGCAGGGGCAGACGACGTTTCGGAGTTGCGCCGAACCACCGCCGCGACGTTGCACGAGATCGTGTCAGGGATGAATCTCGACAACTTCGTGGTGCGTCCGCACCGCGCGACCGTCGAACGCTTCAGCGTCCCCGCGGCGTGGGCGTCGCTGGGTCCGTCCGACGCCGAGCCCGTGCTCAGGCTGTCCGGGCTGCCGTCCTCGGTCCGTGACGACGACGAGGATGCCAAGCGCTTCGACCTGCTGGTCCTGCACCGACAACTGGCTCAGCTGGACGGTGACGTGGTCCTCGCGGAACGGCTGCGCGAAGCCGTGCAGACCATCGCCGCGTACCTGCTGGGACGCACCGCCATCCCGAGCGTGGCGGCTCAGGCAGTGCTGCTGGAGGCCGTCGCCGGCGACGAGTGGTGGGTCGACGTCACGCTTTCCATGCTTGACGAAGCACGCCGCAAGCTGCGCGGCCTGGTTCGGTTCGTCGAAAAGACCCGGCGCAACCCCGTCTACACCGACTTCGCCGACACCTTGGGCGACACCCTTGAGGTCGACCTGCCCGGAGTCACCCCCGGCACCAACTACGAGCGATTCCAGGCCAAGGCGGAGGCGTACCTCCGAGAGCATCTGGACCATCTCGCCGTGCAACGGCTGCGTCGCAACAAACAACTCACCGCCGACGATCTCGTCGAACTGGAAGGGTTGTTGGTCGCCTCCGGCGCCCAACGGGCCGACCTTGCTTGGGCTGACGCCAAGACCGGCGGGCTCGGGATCTTCGTCCGCGGCCTCGTCGGCCTCGACCGGGCCGCCGTCAACGAGGCCTTCGAGCGCTACCTCGACCAATCCCGGTTCAGCGTCGAGCAGATCCGCTTCGTGAACCTGATCGTGGACGAGCTGACCCGCAACGGCGTGATGGAACCCCAGCGACTCTTCGAGTCCCCGTACACCGACCACGCGCCCACGGGCCCCGACTACGTGTTCCCGGACGCCGAGGTGACCGTGATCGTGGACACGCTGCGCGCCATCAGGACGCACGCCGTCCCGAGGGTCGTCGCGGGCTAGTTTCGCCGCTGCCGCTAGATCACCGGGTGCCGGGGGTCGTCCGGGACGCGTGCGGGGTGCTCGGACGGACCCGGCTCGATGTGCACGACCGTCTCGGTGCCGGGCAGGGCGGCGGCGACCGACGCCTCCAGGTCGTCGGCCAGGTCGTGGCTGCGCTGCACGGTCCAGTGCCCCGGGACGACGACGGTGCACTGCACGAATCGCTGGCGGCCCGACTCGCGCGTGAGCAGCTCCGTCACGGTGACCCGGTCGTCGCCGATCACGCCGTACAGCGCCGACCGGATGACGTCGACCTCCTCCGGCGGCAGGGCGGCGTCCAGAAGGCCCACCAGCGACCGCCGGACCAGCCGCCCCCCGGTCCACAAGATGTTCAGCCCCACCAGCAGCGCGACGAGCGGGTCGATCCACTGCTGCTCGGGCAGCAGCCACAGGGCGGCCATGCCCACGATGACGCCGACGGACGTCCACACGTCGGTGAGCAGGTGGTGGCCGTCGGCCTCCAGCGTGATCGAGCGGTGGGCCCGGCCCTGCCGGACCAGCAGCATCCCCACCGCGAAGTTGAGCACCGATGCCCCGAGCGACAACAACAGCCCGATGCCCAACTGCTCCACCGGCTGCGGGACGACGAACCGCTGGATCGCGCTCACCACGATCGCCGCCGCCGCCACGAAGATCAGCGCACCCTCGACCATCGACGACACGTACTCGGCCTTGCCGTGGCCGAAGTCGTGGTTGTGGTCGGCGGGCTTGCCCGAAACCGCGAGCGCCCACAGCGCCACGAAGGCGGCGACCAGGTTCACGGTCGACTCCAGCGCGTCCGACAGCAGCCCGACCGACCCGGTCAGGACGGCCGCCAGCCCCTTCACCACCACCGTGACCACGGCCGTCGCCAGCGACAGCCACATGAACGTCATCAAGAAGCGGGTCGTCACAGGGTCGGACGGCGCCGCGGCGTCCCCCGGCCCGCCCGCCGGGACGCTCACGCGTCGCTCCGCGCGTCCACGCTCACCGTCGACTCCTCGACCACCCCGGCGTCCCAGGGCCACACCTCCGGAAGCCCGGCGAGTTCGACGATGAACGGCAGGTCCGCCGGCCAGACGGGCACGTCCACGTCGGCCAGGCCGCCCAGGGGTAGCCAGTCGTACCCGACCATCGTGATCTGCTCCTCAGCTGTGTGGCCGGAGGTGTCCACGGCGAACCGGCCGACGGCGAGCACGAAGAACGACTCCGACTGCTCGCAGACCTGGTCGGAGTACCCGTGCACGACGACCCGCCGCAGCACCGGGCCGACCAGCTCGGACGCCGCCACCTGCAGCCCGGTCTCCTCGGCCAGCTCGCGGACGGCCGCCTCGACCTCACTCTCACCAGGGTCGATGCCGCCGCCGGGGGTGATCCACCACCGCGACCCCGGGACGCCGGGATCGGTGTCGGTGAACATCAGGGCGTGGCTGCCGTCCGTGACGACCACCCGGACGCCGCGCCGCGTCTTGCGGGGCCGCAGTTCGGGCGCGACGGGCACGAACGTGCGCCTGCGGTAGGGCTCCGACGTCATCGCCGCTGCTCGTCGGGACGTTCCCCGCGCCGCAGGGCGTCCCCGACGACCAGCACGGTGACCAGCGCCATCACCCAGTTCGCGAGTTGCGCCCACCCGGACGCCGCGTCGTACCAACCCATCACGTCGAAGGTGCCGTAGGTGTACAGGACGCCCAGCAGCCCCAGCCCCAACACGACGAACGTGCCGATGCTGAACGCCCGCGCCAGCAGCGTGCGCCGGTAACCGATGCGCGAGGCGAGCACCGATGCCACCAGGTACAACGGGAAGGACAGTGCTCCGACGAGCCCTCCCACGGCCAGCGTGATCAACACACCCGGCGTCACCGCCGCCACGATCTGCGCCAGCGTCACCGGCTGCAGCCCGGACGCCGGACCCGGCGGCACCTGCCACGGCGGCGGCGCGCCCTGCGGGAACGGCGGCGGGTTGATCTGGGGCGGGGGCCAACCGGAATGGGGGGCCTGGACGTGCCCGGTCGGCTGCTGGGCGGGCGGGAAGGGCTGGTCCGGGGCCCACGGCTGACCGGCCGGCCGGGTGGCCTGCGGGGCGTGCGCCGAGCCCCACGCCGACTGCTGTGCGGGCATCCCGTACCCGTCGACTCCGGTCGGGACCGCCCCCGGCTGCGGCCAGGCGGCCGTCCCGGAGGGCAGAGTCGCAGGAGCCCCGAGGGGCAGGGTCGCGGAGGCCCCGGGCAGCGTGCCCGGCGCGGCGCCCCAGGTCGTCAACGGTGTGCTGACCACGTCGAACGCCTCGCGGGGGTCACGGAGGGGACCCTCCGGCGCGGCGGCCAACGAGTCCAGCGGCGGGGTATCGGGCTGGGTGGCGAAGTCCGGCACCCCCGACCAGGCGGCGTCCTCGGGCTCCCCGGTGGGCGGCTCGGGACTGCCGCCAGCGGGCCCGGCCCCCTGCGGAGCGAGCGGGGCGGCGTCCGGGGCGACGAACACGTCCGGCCGTTCGGCCGGCGCGTACTCCGGCCCGTCGGTCCAGTTCGCCATGGCGCCCATGCTAACCGGTCGGGTGCGCCCGCCCCCGTCCGATAGGCTGGTCCGAGCAGGACCCCGGATCAGGAGAAGAAGAACCATGCCGACAGGCCGCGTGCGTTACTACGACGCCGAGAAGGGCTTTGGCTTTCTCAGCAAGGACGACGGTGGCGAGGACGTGTTCGTCCGCGCCGCGGCGCTGCCCACCGGCGTCACCACGCTGAAGCGGGGCCAGAAGGTCGAGTTCGGCGTCATCGAGGGCAAGAAGGGCGAGCAGGCGCTGTCCGTGCGGCTGCTCGAGGCGCCGCCGTCGCTGTCGAAGGCGGCTCGCAAGTCGCCCGAGACCATGGCCGTCATCGTCGAGGACCTGATCAAGATGCTGGACGGCATCGGCAACGGCTACCGCCACGGCCGCCATCCCGACGCCAAGCACGCCGACAAGACGGCCCAGGTGCTTCGCGCCGTCGCCGACGAGCTGGAGCTGTAGTGGCCGTCCGCACCCTCGAGCTGGACGCCGCCTGCGCCGAGGCCGTCGACGTCGCCCGCGACGCCGCCCAGGCCCGCGCGGACGTCATCGGCGTCGGTGAACACCTCGGGGTGACGGCCGAGGGCCTGCGCGTCGCCACCCACCTGTTCGCCTGCGAGCACCCCGGCTACCCCGGGTGGCGCTGGTCGGTGACGGTGGCGCGGGCGTCCCGGGGTCGGGTGGTGACGGTCAGTGAGGTCTGCCTGATGCCCGGCGACGGCGCGCTGCTGGCGCCCGCATGGGTGCCGTGGTCGGAGCGCATCCAGTCCGGGGACGTGACGCCGGGCGTGCTCATGCCGACCGCCGACGACGACCCCCGCGTCGAGGCCGGCTTCACCGGCGGCGACCAGGCCCGTGATGAGGATCCGGCCGAGTGGCACCAGCTGCGCACGCTGGTCGCCGAATTGGGGCTCGGACGCGAGCGCGTGCTCAGCGTCTACGGGCGCGACGAGGCGGCCGAGCGCTGGGTCGAGGGCGAGGGCGGCCCGTACAACGCCATGACCCGACAGGCGCCCGGGTTCTGCGCCGACTGCGCCTACTTCGTCCGGCTCTCGGGTTCGCTGGGCGGCCACTTCGGCGTCTGCGCCAACGAGTTCTCGCCCCAGGACGCCGAGGTGGTCACCCTCGACCACGGCTGCGGCGCGCACAGCGACGTGGTCGAGCCCCAGCGCGGCGTCGACCTGCCCCGGCCCGTCTGGGACACGATCTCGATCGACGACCTCCTTTTTGATTGAGGCGGGTGCCGCCCCGCCACTCAAGGGCGACAAGTTGCCCGATATTAGTTGAATAGACTAATCTGGGTGGCACGCCGCGACACAAGGGACAGGAGGTGCACGAATGAAGAAGCTGACCGAGTGCTGGCAGGAGTACCAGGTCCTGGTCGCCCAGGACGTGGACCGCATGCAGGGCGAGTTCCTCTGGAACTGACTCCTCCACCACGCTCCTCGCTCGCCTCCCGCGCGAGCGAACGAGCCCAGGGACTTCGAGCCCCCGCCGCAGCCGTGGCGGGGGCTCGTTGGTGTCCCGCTCAAGCACGAAAGTGCGGATGCCGGGCGCGCGCGGACACAGTCTCTCGCCGTCGCGGGCTCGCCCTAGAGTGACCGCCATGTCCTCCACCAGCAGCACACAGCTCCCGGCGGCGACTCCGCCATCCTCCTCGATCGACCGGTGGTTCTCCATCACCGAACGCGGCTCGACGGTCGCCCGCGAGGTGCGCGGCGGCCTCGTCACGTTCTTCACGATGGCCTACATCATCGCCTTGAACCCGCTCATCATCGGCACGACGACCGACAAGAACGGGCTCCTCATCAACGGCCTCCCGAAGCTGGACGCCGCGGGCGCCACGATCGGCGCCAACGTCGGCGGCTCGATCGCCATGGTCGCCGCCGCGACGGCGTTCGTCGCCGGCCTGATGACCATCCTGATGGGGGTCGTCGGGCGGTTCCCGATCGGCATCGCCACCGGCCTGGGCCTCAACGCCGTGCTGGCCTACGTCGTGGCCCCGCAGGTCACGTGGGCCCAAGCCATGGGCCTGATCGTGTGGGAAGGCCTGATCATCACGCTCCTGGTGCTCACCGGGTTCCGTGAGGCGGTGTTCCGCGCGGTGCCGCGCTCGCTGCGCGCCGGCATCGCGGTCGGCATCGGCCTGTTCATCGCGCTGGTCGGCCTCGTGGACGCCGGGGTCGTCCGCAAGGGGTCCGGGACGCCGGTCGAGCTGGGCATCAACGGCGCGCTCATCGGCTGGCCGATCGCCGTGTTCGTGGCCGGCCTGCTGCTGCTGATCGTGCTGTTCCTGCGTCACGTCCGCGGGGCGATGCTGATCTCGATCGTCACCATGACGGTGGTCGCGGTGATCCTGGAGGTCGCGCTGCAGATCGGCTCGCAGAACCAGGGCAAGAACCCGGTCGGCTGGGCGCTGAACGTGCCCGCGGTGCCGGCGTCCGGCCTGTTCAGCCTGCCCGACCTGGGCCTGCTCGGCCGCGTGGACCTCCTCGGCGCCTTCACCGGCGGCCCGCAGGTCGTGATCGCCATGCTGATGACCGTCTTCGCCCTGCTGCTGGCCGACTTCTTCGACACGATGGGCACGATCGTGGCCGTCGGCGCCGAGGGCGACCTGCTGGACGCCGACGGCAACCCGCCCCACACGCGCGAGATCCTGATCGTGGACTCCGTCGCCGCCATGGCCGGCGGACTCGGGTCGGTGTCGTCCAACACCTCCTACATCGAGTCGGCGGCCGGCGTCGGCGAGGGCGCCCGCACGGGCCTGGCGTCGGTCGTGACCGGCGCCGCGTTCCTGGTCAGCCTGGTGCTGGCGCCGCTGGTGAACATGGTGCCGTCCGAGGCGGCGGCCCCTGTGCTCGTGTTCGTCGGTTTCCTGATGCTGAGCCAGGTTATCCACGTCGACTGGAGCGACCCGGAGGAGGGCATCCCGGCCTTCTTCACGATGATCCTGATGCCGTTCACCTACTCGATCACGGTGGGCATCGGCGCCGGGTTCATCCTGCACGTGCTGGTGAAGACGGTGCGCGGCAAGGCGTCCGAGGTGCACCCGCTGCTGTGGGTCGTCGCGGCGGCGTTCGTCGTCTACTTCGCCCAGGGCGTGATCGGTCAGCTGATCGGCTGAGCCTCGAGGCGGTACTCCACGACCAGATCGGGGGCCGGGCGTCCGGAAACGGCGGCCCGGCCTTCCCATTGCCCGAACCGCCCCAGCCACGCGGCCACCGGGGCGGCGACGTCGCGGGCGTCCTCCGGCAACCGGTCGAGTGCCGCGGCCCACGCGGACGCCATGGCGCGCCCGTGGGCGCCGCGCACGTAGCCGGTGACCTGCCCGGGCAACGGTTTCAGCGGCAGGGCGAGTTGGTCGTTCAGCACTCGGCGCAGGCCGAAGCGCGGGTCGACCCCGGCCGCCGAGAGCTCGAAGTCGAACGCGTCCATCGCGTGCTCGTCCAGCTCGAAGGCGAACTCGCCCCACGCGGCGTCCCGCAGCCACAACCCGACCAGCGCCCAGACCGCGGACAGCCGATCGGGCGCCACCTCGTGGCCGTGCAGCAGGTCGTCGAGGTCGCTGCCGCTGGGCACCCCGGCGCGGATCACCGGGGCGTCCGTGCCCCGCTTCGAGAAGGGGCCGAGCCGCGACAGCAGGTTGCCCTTCGGCGGGGCGGGCGGGGGCGGGGGGTAGGCGGACGCCGCCAGCGTGCGCAGCCGGGACGCCACCGCGTCCGAGCCGGAGAACACCTCACGCAGCTCGTCGATGCCCACCGCGAAGAAGCTCACGACGCCCATGAAGCCGCAGACTACCCCCGCCCCGACCCCGCCCGGGGGCGGACTACGCTGGACGCCGTGAACCAGCGCACCCGCAACCGAGTCGTGACCGGGGCGCTGATTCTGCTCGTCGTGCTCGTGCTCGTCGGCGCCCTGTGGCGGATCGCGTAGCATCCCCCCATGCCCGCTACCCGCTCGCGTCCCGGCTCCCGGGCTCGTCGCCTCGCGGCCGCCGCCGCGGTCGTGGCGCTGTGGTCGCTGGTGGCCGCGCCGGAGGGTCGCGCCGCGACGGCGTTCACGCTCGGCGCCACCGCCGCGCCGCTGGGGATGGCGACCGACCGGCCGCGCGAGCGCTACTGGGTGCTGTCGTCCAGCACCGGCCGGCTCACGCTGAACGCGTTCAAGGCCGACGGCACCGTCGAGGGCAAGATGAGCTCCCGTGACACCGTGACGAACGTGCAGGCGCTCGCGTACGTGGACGGCGAGGCCTGGGTCGGCGACGTGGGCGGCAGCCGCTCGCAGGTCAGCATCTGGCAGGTGATCGAGCCCTGGCCGGGCACGGAGATCAACCACGCCCCCCAGTTCAAGCTGTCTTACCCCGACGGTGCGCACGACGCGGCGGCGATCCTCGTGGACGCCAACCACCGCCTGTCCGTGGTGACGAAGGGTCCCAAGGCGGCCATCTACACCGCGCCGGTGAATCCGTCGGCGACCGAGGTGAACAAGCTGGTCAAGGGCGCGACGGTCCTGGACGGCGTCACCGACGCGGTGGTGCTCGTGGACGGCCGCATCGCGCTGCGCACGGCTGCCCGCGTGGTGGTCCTCGACGCCACGAGCTTCGCCGTCCTCGGTGAGGCGGAGGTCGGCGTCAACCAGCGCGGCTGGTCGCTGGCCCAGGGCATCGCCGAGACGGACCTGCTGGCCGGCGCCACGGCGTCCGGGGAGGTGGCGGCCCTGGCGGTCCCGGGTCCGGCCCCCGTCGAGCCGACCGCCAAGTCGACGATCCCGCCCGAGACGCAGATGCAGGCCGCCGACCCCGAGGACACGCGCACGTTCGAGCAGACCGGCACCACGTTCGCCGTGGTGGCGGCGATCGTCTTGTCGGCGCTGGCCGCGATCGTGGTGATGCTGAAGCGCTGACCGCGCACAGTCAGGGGAGCGGAGTGGCCGACTGCCGGCATTCGGCGCCCGTGGCACACCGCCTGGACCACGACGGATAGGCTGGCGGCGACCGATCGAAGGGGGCGGGCGTGAGCGATCTCATCGACACCACGGAGATGTACCTGCGGACGGTCTACGAACTCGAAGAGGAGGGCGTCCCGCCGCTGCGGGCGCGCATCGCCGAGCGGCTCGGGCAATCCGGCCCGACGGTGTCGCAGACGGTGCACCGGATGGAACGCGACGGGCTGCTGGTCGTCGCCGATGACCGGCGCATCGAGCTGACCCCCCAGGGACGGGCGCGCGCGACGAGCGTCATGCGCAAGCACCGGCTCGCCGAGGTGCTGCTCACCGAGATGATCGGCCTGCCGTGGGAGCTCGTCCACGATGAGGCCTGCCGCTGGGAGCACGTGATCAGCGACGCGGTGGAGGCGCGGCTGGCCGAGATCCTCGACAACCCCGAGCGCTCCCCGTACGGCAACCCGATCCCGGCGCGGGGGGCGGGCGGCGTCCCGCCGGGTCCGGCGGACGGCGGGGTGACGGTGCTCAGCGACGTGATGGCACGATTCGGGCCGACGACCGTGGTGGTCGAGCGCATCACCGAGGTGGCCCAGGCCGATCCCGAGCTGATCGCGCTGCTGCACGCGGCCGGGGTGCATCCGGGGGCCAGCGTCGTGGCCAGCCGCGAGGGGGGCCGGCTGCTGCTGGAGGCGTCCGGGGGCACCTTCACCCTCGAGCCGGAGGTGGCGCACTGCCTGTTCGTCCGGACCGTCTGACGTGGACGCCGGCGCCCTGAGGCCGCTGCTGGAGGGGCACTGGTACGACGCGATCGCGGCGGTGCTGACGGCGGAGGCGGTCAAAGGTCCCGAGCACCCGCGGCTAACGCGGGCGCGCGACATCGCCACGGCCGCCAAACGCGTGCTCGACCTGGACGCCGAGGACTTCGGCCAGATCGCCGACAGCTTCCCCCGCCAGGAGTGGAAGGCCGAACTGCTGGACGCCTGCTTCCCGGCCGAGCCCCGCGGCCGCGACCGGGGGGCGCTGCGGTCGCTGGTGCCGCTGTACGAGCTGATGCTGGAGGTGCTCGACATCCGGGCCCAGCGGCACGAGCCGCTGCAGGTGGTGGTCACCGCGCACCTGATCGGGGAGTACCTGCCGCAACTGGCCTGGGAGAGCACGCTGGGCCACGCCGGCGACCCGCTCTACCTCGGCGAGACGGTTGGCGAGCGGTGGGGCAGCGACGACCCGGCCTGCCCGCACAGCTCGGCCCTGCGGGCCACCGCCCGGCGCGCCCTGTTCGCGTGCACCGGGGACGCCGCCGGCTACCAGGCGTACCTCGACCGCTTCCACAGCCGGCAGGGGGCGGCGCTGGCCATCTGCGCGATGAACCACGACGTCACCGAGCCGGGCCAGCGTCCCGACGTGGGGGAGACGTGCCCCAACCCCTGCGGCTGGGCGCTGCGCGGCAGCCGGGAGAGCCGCCGTGAGCTGGACGCCCGGGTGCGGCTCGCCGTCATCTACGGCAACTCCCCGATCGTGGCGTTGCGCCACCACGCCCCGGTGGGGCACTTCTTCGGCGTGCCGAGCACGTCGGAGATCTCGCACGCCTGGGTGGCGACCTGGACGCGCCTGGCCACCGACTGGCCGGACGGCGGCAACCCGCTGCGGGCGGGCGGCGTCCGCGGGGCTCCGGACCCGACCGAGGCGCTGCCGGGCATGTCGGCGCTGGTCTCGGCCGTCGCGGGGCGCACCATCGGGCCGGGGCGGCTGATCCGCGACATGGGCGCGACGATCGCCGCGGAGGGCGCCGGGCCTGAGCCGCCGGAATAGGCGCACCGGCCCGCGACGTTGAGAACCCACACGCCGACGAGAGGACACCATGGCGACCATCGAGCTCACCAGCGAGAACTTCACGAGCATGATCGAGAGCAGCGACACGCTGTTCATCGACTTCTGGGCGGCCTGGTGCGGCCCGTGCCGGATGTTTGCCCCGGTCTTCGAGAAGGCCTCCGACAAGCACTCGGACGTGGTGTTCGCCAAGCTCGACACCGACGCGCAGCAGGACATTGCCGCGGCGCTGGAGATCCAGTCGATCCCCACGTTGATGGGGTTCCGCGGTGGGGTGCTCGTGTTCCGCGAGGCCGGCGCGATGAACGCGTCCAACTTCGACAAGCTGGTCGAGGCTTTGAAGAGCCTGGACGTCGACGACATCCGCAAGCAGGCCGCCGAGGCCCAGGCCCGGCACACCGACCAGCCCGAGGGCTGAGCGCTCCGCCCCGTTGGGGTGGGGCCGGCCGGACGCCGGCCGTGCGCTGAGCCGGACGCCGTCAGTCGCGCACCAGCACCGGCCAGTTGGTCGAGAAGTACTCCACGAACGGCTCGCTCAAGTACTGCGCCCGCAGGTGGTCGCGGGTGACCGGGAAGGCCGGGGCGGCGTAGGCGGCGTCGTCCAGGGCGTGCCGCGCGAACGCGTGGTCGACGATGGCCCCCTTCCCGATGAACACCAGGTCGACGCCCTTGTCGAGCACGGCCTGGGCGTCGGCAGCGCCGGCCAGGTGGCCCGCGACGGCGAGCGCGGTGCCGTGCCGAGGCAGGCCGAGGAAGTGGTCGATCAGCAGCGGCCCGTCCGTCGCGCCGACGGGGAGCTTGTCGACGTCCCACAGCGACAGGTCGACGTAGTCGAGGTCGCCGCGGGCCAGCACGTCGGCGGTGAGTTGGACCATCTCGTGCAGGTCGAGCCCGAACCGCTCGGGCGAGAGGCGCAACCCGACCTGGAAGGACGCCCCGGTGCGGGAGCGGATCGCGTCGATCACCTCGTGCACGATGCGCGCGCGTCCGGCCGCGTCGCCGCCGTAGCCGTCCTCGCGCGTGTTGTGGGTCGCGTCGAGGAACTGGGCCAGCAGGTAGCCGTGCGCCCCGTGGATCTCGACCCCGTCCACCCCGGCGCGCTCGACGCGTTCGGCGGCCGCCGCGAAGCTGTCGACCACGCCGGCGATCTCGGCGGTGGTCAGGGCGCGCGCCCCGTGGGACTCCTCCGCCCAAGGCCCGACCAGCTGCCGGCCGGACGCCGCCGCGTCCGCCCGGAGCCCGCCGTGGTGGAGTTGCACCGACGACACGCCGCCCGCGGCGCGTACGCCGTCGGCGAGCCGCCGCAGGCCGGGGAGGTGGGCGTCGGACGAGACGCCGAGCTGGCCGACCCAGGCCTGGCCGGCGGGGTCGACGAACGCGGCGGCGCTCATGGTCAGGCCGAAGCCGCCGCGGGCCCGGGCGATCAGCCAGGCGAGCTCCTGGTCGGACAGCGTGCCGTCCGGATGGCTCTGCTTGTTGGTCAGGGGCGCCAGCGCGAGGCGGTTCGGGAGGGCGGGTCCGCCGCGCAGCGGCAGTGGCGAGTTCAGGGTGGTCACGAGGCCGATTCTAGGCGTCGCGACCAGTCCGTCCGGTGCCGCCCGTGCTGACGTGGAACCAGACCTCCTGGCCCGGGCGAACCTGGCCGAGGCGGTCGCTGCTCGCTTCGGTGAGGACGCCGATCACCGGGTAGCCGCCGGTGACGGGGTGGTCGTTGAGGAACAACACCGGCAGGCCGCTCGGCGGCACCTGGACGGCCCCGCGCATGACGCCCTCGCTGGGCAGCTCCTTCTCGGCGTAGCGCTCGGCCCGGCGCAGCGGGCGGCCCTCCAGCCGGACGCCGACGCGGTCGCACGCCGGGGACGCCGTCCACGAGGTGGCGGCGAGGTCGTCGAGGCCGGCGGTCCAGTCGGCGCGGGGTCCGGGGATGATGTCGAGGGTGACCGGGCCGTCCAGGTCGGGCGGGACGGGTTCGTGGCCGGGCAGCGACGGGATCGCCACCGGCGGGCCGATGCGCACCACGTCGCCCGCGACCAGCGGGGCGGGTCCGAGGCGGGACATGGTGTCGGTCGCCCGAGCCCCCAGCGTCTTCGGGGCCAGCACGCCGCCGCCCACCGCGAGGTACGTGCGCAGCCCGGACGGCGGCAGGCCCAGAGCCAGCTCGTCGCCCGCGACCAGGTAGAGCCGGCTCGGGTGGGCGTGCGCGCGGCCGTTTACCGTCGCGGGGGCCGGCGCGCCGGTGACCGCGACGCACACGGACGCCGTGGCGCGCACCACGAGCCCGCCGAGGGTCACCTCGAGCGTCGCCGCGTCCGGGGGGTTGCCGACGAGCCGGTTGGCGAGGGCGTGGGCCGCGGTGTCGGCCGGGCCGGCGGCGCCCACGCCGACGTGTTTCCAGCCCGGACGGCCGAGATCCTGCACGAGGGTCAGCGGCCCCGGGCGCAGCACTTCCAGCGCGGGCCCGGCTTCGACAGGCTCAGCCGGCGGGGCTTCGACAGGCTCAGCCACCCGATCCCTGAGCTTGTCGAAGGGCTCAGTCGCCCGATCCCTGAGCTTGTCGAAGGGCATCGCGGGGACCTCGACGAAGCGCACCCGCAGCCCGGGCCGCAGGAGGGCGGGCGGTGTCCGGGCGGCGTCCCACATGGGCAGGTCGGTGTGGCCGAGGAGTTGCCAGCCGCCGGGGGAGGGGCGCGGGTAGACGCCGGAGTAGGGGCCGGCCAGCCCGACGGCGCCGGACGGGACCTTCGTGCGCGGCACCGCGCGGCGCGGCACCTCCAGGCGCGGGTCGCCGTCGACGAGGTAGGCGAATCCGGGTGCGAACCCGCCGAAGCCGACGCGCCACGTCGTCCCGGTGTGGGCGGCGACGACCTGCGCGGGAGTCAGGCCGGTGAGGGCTGCGACCTCGGCCAGGTCGGGTCCGTCGTAGACGACGGGGACCTCGACGACGTCGCCACCCCGTGTGGACGTGGCCGCAGACGCTGCGGCCACGTCGGCGTCGGTGAGGCCCTCGGCGAGCGCCAGGACGGCCGAGCGGACGGCGTCCAGCGTCGCGGGTGAGCGCGTGGACACCAACAGTGTCCGGGCGGCAGGCACGATGTCGCAGACGCCCGCGCCCCAGGGCTGGGTGGACGCCGCGGCCCGCACCCGGGCGTCCAGGGCCAGGACGGCGTCCAAGCAGGGCAGTTCGAGCAGGAACGCGCGTTCGCCGCACGGCAGGGGAGTGGTCGCGGCCATGGGCTCCCCTCGGCTCGGCGTTACCGGGCGGCCCGGTTCCCGCGCGGGCGGGTGAGCGCCCGGACCGCGGCCCCGGGAGGATTCGAACCTCCGACACAAGGTTTAGGAAACCTCTGCTCTATCCCCTGAGCTACGAGGCCAATCGCCCGCGGCTGGTGGCCTGAGCTTCGACCCACCGCGCGTCCGTGGCGCGCACGAATCTACCCCACCGCCGCCTGGGTCGGCGTGCACAGACACTCCGCCCGCCCGTGACCAATCCAGGCCCGCCCATTCGGTCGCCTGAGCAACGTAATTGAAGAGTTAGCGGTCCGCGGGGTACCCGAAACAAGAGATGAGGGCAGCGGGGGTGTCGACACGGCCCCGAAGGGTCTATAGTTGGGAACGCGAGAGCGACGCCTGGTAGATGATGTCTCCTGGGGGTGGGTAGACGGCTTCTAGCCCTTCAACCGGCGTCGCTCTCCCTTAACGTTCGGGCCCGTTTCGGCGGGCCCGTTTGCATGTCCCGTCACGCCCGGCGCGTCGGTAGGCTCGCGGTCATGACGACCGGATTGGATCGGGCCCGCGCCAAGCTCGCGCAGGCGGGCGCCTCGAACGCCGCCCTGGAAGTGTTCGCCCACTACTACGGCGAGGTCTCGGGAGGCGGGGGAGGGTTCATCCGCGAGGCGTCCCTCACCCCGTTGACCGACGTGCCGCAGCTGGCGTCCGTCCAGGTCGACCCGGACGCCGCCCGCGACGCCCTCGCACGCACCGTGTTGATCAAGCTCAACGGCGGGCTCGGGACGTCGATGGGCCTGGACGGCCCCAAGACGCTGCTGCCGGTGCGTGGCGACCGCACGTTCCTCGACGTGATCGTCGAGCAGGTACTGCTGGCCCGCCGCCACTATGACGCGCGGCTGCCGCTGCTGTTCATGAACAGCTTCCGGACGCGCGAGGCGACGCTGGCCCACCTCGCCCGCTACCCCGGCCTGGAGGTGGAGGGGCTCGGCGTCGACTTCCTGCAGGGGTTCGAGCCGAAGCTGGTGCGCGACACGCTCGAGCCCGTTGAGTGGCCCGCCGACCCGTCGCTGGAGTGGTGCCCGCCCGGGCACGGCGACGTCTACACCGCGCTGGTCGGCACCGGACTGCTCGATGCCCTGCTCGAGCGCGGATTCTCCTACGTCAGCATCGCCAACGGCGACAACCTGGGGGCCGGGCCGGACGCCACGCTCGCCGGCTGGTTCGCCGGCACCGGCGCGCCCTACGCCGCCGAGGTGTGCCTGCGGACGCCGAACGACCGCAAGGGCGGCCACCTGGCCGTGCGCAACGCAGACGGGCGGCTCATCCTGCGCGACACCGCCCAGACCGCGCCCGAGGAGCTCGACTTCTTCACCGACGAGCACCGGCACCCGTACTTCCACGCCAACAACCTGTGGCTCGACCTAGCCGCCCTCAAGGCCCTCATGGCCGAGCGCCGCAACGTGCTCGGGCTGCCTCTCATTCGCAACGAGAAGACCGTCGACCCCAGCGACCCGACGTCCACGCCGGTCGTGCAGCTGGAGACGGCCATGGGCGCGGCCATCGAGGTGTTCGCCGGCGCCCGGGCGATCGCCGTCGAGCGCGACCGGTTCCTGCCCGTGAAGACCACCAACGAGCTGCTGCTCGTGCGCTCGGACGCCTTCGAGCTGGACGACCGCGGGCGCCTGCTGTCGACCATGGACAAGCTGCCCGCGATCTCGCTCGACAAGCGGTTCTACTCGCTGCTGCCGCAGTTCGACGCGCGGATGAAGGTCGTGCCGTCGCTGAAGGCGGCGACGTCGCTGACCGTTGAGGGCGACTGGACGTTCGACGCCGGAGTGCGTGTGGTCGGCGACGCCCATCTCGCCGACCCCGGGGAGCCGCGGCGCGTGGACGCCGGCGTCCTGGGCGACGCGTGAGGCCCTGGCACCGGGCGATCGCCGCGGCGCTCACGGGTGCGGACCTGGACCTCGGCGTCCAGGACTCACCCGACGTGGACGCCCTGGTCGCGGCCCTGTCCGCGGCCGGGTGGCCGCCCGAGCGGGTGCGGGGGCACGCGTTCACGGCGTCCGGGCCCTGGCCGCATCCGGTGCCGGACGCCGTACGTGCCGGGTTGGGGATGGCGCAGCTGCACGCGGCCGTCCGACAGGCGCGGGCGGCGTACGGACTGGAGTCGCTGGACGTCCGGCCCCCGTCGCGCCGCACCCACCTGGACGCCGACGAACGGCGCCTGTTGGCCGACAAGCCCCCGCACCACGGGGGTTGAGGGGCACTGGCGACACCGCATCCCGCGTCGCATTGACGAACACAACTGGTACTCAACTGGACGGCCAGGCCTTGCCCGAGCGCGGCCTACGGCGGGACGCCACCCGCGTAGTCCAGGTGCCGCCTGTGCTGGGGCGGGGACGCGCGGGTGCGCCAGCGCGGGGTTGTGCGTCCCTTCATCTGCGTAGGGGGGTGAGGTAGCGGGCGTGGCGGCGGGGTGTTTGGTGGGGGTCGACCCGGCGGGGTGGGATCACCTCGGGGACCTGATCGGGGCGCAGCCGAACCTGCCAGCGGTCGGCGGTGGGGTCGTGTCCGGGTTCGACGATGCCGTGGTGGTGGGGACAGACCAACACCATGTTGGCTACGGCGGTTGCCCCGCCGGACCACCAGGGGATGATGTGATGCGCTTGGCAGGCCTGCGGGGGTTTGTCGCATCCTGGGAAGACGCAGCCCTGGTCTCGGATCTCCAGGGCGGCCCGGATCGGCGGGGTCGCCAACCGTTCGGTGCGGCCGACGTCGAGGACCTCCGACGCCCCACCGAGGACGACCGGGAGGAGGTCGGCGTCGCACAACCATCGGCGGAGCACGCCCGCGGGGATGGATTCGCCCGAGCCGACGAGGTGTCCGGCGAGCAGGCCGGCGTCGGTGGCGGCTTGGAGGAGTTGGTCGTAAGCCAAGGTGACCACGACGCGGGGTCGGTCGCCGCCGTGCCCGGGAGCCAACTCGCGGCGTTGGTGGTCGGCGATCATGGCGATCAACCCGTCGGCTCGGCGCATCGCCGGCGTCACCAGTTCGGCTGGCGTCTCGCAGTGGGCGTGTGGCTCTTCTTCTTGGTTGGTGCGTTGGAGGTGGGCGGCGTAGGCATCCACGATCCGGATGAACGGTTCGGCCTCGCACACCGGCAGGCTGCCTTTGATGAGCACCGACCCGTGATGATCCGGTTTGAACGTGAGGTGCCGGTCGCGTTGGGCTTGGGCGTACTCACGCTCCAACCGTTCGGCCTCCAACTGATCACACAAGTCCGGGGCCACCACCTCCAAGAGGTGCCGGGACAGCCGGCGGAGTTCGGTGCTGTTGTGGGTGGCAGCGAAACCCACCATCAACGCCTGGGCCCGGTCCACCACCTCGGTCGAGAAGTCGGCCGGGAGTCTGTCCAACACGCTCGTGATGGCGTCCGCTTGCGTGGGCGACACGGTCCCGGCGAGAGCAGCCTCCCCGACCAACCGGAACCGATCGAGCTGTCGGCCTTGCGCGAGGAGTCGTCCGGCTTCGCGGCTGGTCATC
>WBZS01000921.1_pt1 | contig 27973 bp, 16 predicted proteins | sample 5204201 | NCBI WGS metagenome assembly WBZS01 (sample SAMN12344357, study PRJNA552823) | activated sludge metagenome | biome: Activated sludge suspended growth; feature: Nitrification reactor; material: Wastewater; isolation source: activated sludge from nitrification reactor of wastewater... | reverse complement strand
GCGCCCTCGGCGACCAGGGTGCACCCGTTCTTGATCAGTGCGCGGGCGCCGCCGATGTTCAGTTCGTTCTGGGTGGCGCAGGGCAGGGCGATGTCGCAGGGGACGTCCCAGATCAGGCCGTCGGGGACGAACCGGGCCGTCGCGTTGGCGTCGGCGTACTCGACGATGCGGCCACGGCGGATCTCCTTCAACTCCTGCATCTGGGCGAGGTCGATACCGGACTCGTCGACGAGGTAGCCCGACGAATCGGACATGGCCACCACGGTGCCGCCGAGCTGGTTGACCTTCTCCAGGGCGTAGATGGCGACGTTGCCGGACCCGGACACGACCACCCGTTTGCCGTCGAAGCTCTCCCCCGACAGCTTCAGCATCTCGTCGGCGAAGAAGACCGTGCCGTACCCGGTGGCCTCGGTGCGCGCGCGCGAGCCGCCCCAGGTCAGTCCCTTGCCCGTGATGACGCCCGACTCGTACCGGCCGGTGAGCTTCTTGTACTGGCCGAACAGGTAGCCGATCTCGCGGGTGCCGACGCCGATGTCGCCGGCCGGGACGTCGACATCGTGGCCGATGTGGCCCGACAGCTCGGTCATGAACGACTGGCAGAACCGCATGATCTCCGAATCCGACTTGCCCTTCGGGTCGAAGTCGGAGCCGCCCTTACCGCCGCCGATCGGCATGCCGGTGAGGGCGTTCTTGAAGATCTGCTCGAAGCCGAGGAACTTGATGATGCCCAGGTACACGCTCGGGTGGAACCGCAGCCCGCCCTTGTACGGCCCGAGCGCGCTGTTGAACTGCACGCGGAACCCGCGGTTGGTGTGCACCTTGCCGGCGTCGTCCTGCCAGTTGACCTTGAAGATGATCTGCCGGTTGGGCTCGCACACGCGCGGGATGATGCCCATCTCGACGTACTCGGGCCGCTTGTCGATGACCGGCCCGAGCGACTCCAGCACCTCCCGGACGGCCTGGTGGAACTCGGCCTCCCCCGGGTTGCGGCGGACGACGACGTCGAACTCGTGCTGCAGTTCCTTGCCCAACTCGGTCATGTGGACCCTTCCTCGCGACGGTGCGGCGGCGGTCAGCCTAGGGGGACGGCCACCCGCCGCGCGCACGCGTCCGACAGGTGAGGAAGAGCCATGAACCAAAGGCAGCGGACGCCGCCCGGTCGGCGTCCTCAGGAACGATCGACGCGGTTGACCGCGCTGATGACCGCCTTCATGGACGCCGTGACGATCGAGCTGTGCCTCCCGACGCCCCAGAGCACGCGGGCGTCGTCGCCCTCGCCGACCTCGCACTCGACGTACGCCGCCGCCAGGGCGTCCCCGCCCGCGCTGAGCGCGTGCTCGCTGTAGTCGAGCACCCGCACGGCGAACCCGGTCATGGCCAGGGCGTCCACGAACGCCGACAGCGGCCCGTTGCCCTCGCCGCCGATCTGCTTCTCGCGCCCGTTCACCCGGACGACCGCGTCCACCGAGTACACGCCCCCCTCCGAGCTGGACCGGTACTGCAGCAGCTCCAGCGGCGTGTGGTCGTGGAAGTACTCGTTCTCGAAGATCTCCCACATCTGCTCGGCGTTCACCTCGCCGCCGGCGGTGTCGGTGTGCGCCTGGACCACGCGGCTGAACTCGATCTGCAGGCGCCGGGGCAGGTCCATCTTGTGGTCGTTCTTCATGATGTACGCCATGCCGCCCTTGCCGGACTGGCTGTTCACCCGGATCACGGCCTCGTACGTGCGCCCGACGTCGTGCGGGTCGATCGGCAGGTACGGGGCCTCCCAATCGATCGTGTGGATCGTCTGGTCGTGGGCCGCCGCCCGCTTCTCCAGCGCCTCCAGGCCCTTCTTGATGGCGTCCTGGTGGCTGCCGGAGAACGCCGTGTACACCAGGTCGCCGGCGTACGGGTGCCGCGGGTGCACGGGCAGGCCGGTGCAGTACTCGACGGTGCGGCGGATCTCGTCGATGTCGGAGAAGTCGACCTGCGGGTCGATGCCCTGGGTGAACAGGTTCAGCCCCAGGGTGACCAGGTCGACGTTGCCGGTGCGCTCGCCGTGCCCGAACAGGCAGCCCTCGACTCGATCGGCGCCGGCCATCAATCCCAGCTCGGACGCCGCCACGGCCGTCCCGCGGTCATTGTGCGGGTGCAGCGACACCGCCACGTGTTCGCGGTTGCGCACGTTGCGGACGAAGTACTCGATCTGATCGGCGTACGTGTTGGGCGTGCTCATCTCGACGGTGGCCGGCAGGTTGAAGATGATCTCGCGGTCGGGGCCGGGCTGCCACACGTCCGAAACCCGGTTGCACACCTCGATGGCGAAGTCGGTGGGGGTCTGGGTGAAGATCTCCGGGCTGTACTGGTAGCCGAACTCGGTGTCGCCCAGGTACTGCTCGGCATACTTCAGCACCAGCTCGGTGCCGCGGGTGGCCATCGCGACGCACTGGGCCTCGTCGATGCCGAACACGACGCGCCGGAAGAGCTCGGCGGTGGCGTTGTACAGGTGGATGTTGGCCCGCCGGACGCCGACCAGCGACTCCGCGGTGCGCGAGATCAGGTCCTCGCGCGCCTGGGTCAGCACAGAGATCTGCACGTCGTCGGGGATGCGGTCCTCGACGATCAGCTTGCGGACGAAGTCGAAGTCGGTGGCGGACGCCGAGGGGAACCCCACCTCGATCTCCTTGTAGCCCATCCGCACCAGCAGCTCGAACATCTTGAGCTTGCGGGCCGGGGTCATCGGGTCGATCAGGGCCTGGTTGCCATCGCGCAGGTCGGTGGTCAGCCACCGGGGCGCGTGGGTGATCTTGCGGGACGGCCAGGTGCGGTCGGGCACGTCGACCGGCTCGAAGGCGTGGTAGCGGTGGAACGGCATCGGGCTGGGCTGCTGGACGGGTCGGCCCTGCTGCGTACGGGTGCCGAAGGCGGCGGTGCTGGTCATGGTGGTTCCTCACGGGTCATAGGTGGGTGCCAGGCGCGTGCAGAGACTCCGCAACGAGGAAGCCTGACGCTGCCTGCCCGAAGGGGCAGGAGCCTAGGCCTCGCTGCGGCGACCAAGAAGCAGGTTCGCCCATGCCATGCGCGCCATGATACAGCCCGAAACGCCCGGCGCGTGGACGTCCACGCGCCGGGCGTTTGTGCCTGGTTCGGGTGACTCAGTAGTGGAGCTGGAACTCCGCCGTGGTGCCCGCGAGGCCCTTGGTGTTCACCTTCACCGCGATGCCCTCGCGGTTGCGGGTCACGGTGACGCGGGCCTTGTCGCGGCCCCGCACCTTCACGTGGTAACGCCCGGTGAAGCTCAACGTGACGCTCTCCTGGGCGTGGGTCGGGTCGGCCAGGCTCACCTTGACCCCGAGCAGGTCGTAGTTCACGATCGCCGATAGCGGCGCGCTGGCCACCATGTCGAACACCCGGCCCGGCTTCCAGAAGTTGACGCCCACGATGTCCCACTCGGCCCACACCGCCTGGGCGACGGCGTCGTTGCGCAGCACCTTCACGCCCGGACGCTTGACCGCGTTCGCCGCCGCCTCGGCGGTGGCGCCGGGCATGATCATGTAGGCGTACCCCTGGCCGGTGGCCGCCGTGCCGGCCCCGTGGTCGTAGGCCAGCGTGGCGTACTGGCGCTTCTGGACGACCGCTGTGCCCACTGCGGCATTGGTGTTGTTGCGCTGCCACGTGCCGCTGCGCTCGGCTACGCCGGCCCGCAGCGCCTGCGCCCCGCCCAGGAACACGTAACCGGCCACACCCTCCAGGTGAGCCCACTTGGCTCCGGCTACCACGGTCTCCGTGGTGACGGGGGTGCCGTCGACGAGCAGCACCTTCGAGGTGGTGGCGCCGAGGTTGCGGTGCTCGACGATGGACTTGACCTCAGCCGTGCTGGCCGTCGAGATGTCCGAGCCCAGCGCCACGACGCGGTCCTTCATGGTGAACCACGACTTGCGGGCGACCAGCCCGGTGCCGCCGGGGGCGACCAGGTGCATGCCCATCAGGGCGTACTCGCCGGCCGTCACGCCGCCAGTCCACTCGTTCTGCGGCGTGGTGCCGCCCCACTGGCCCTCGGCATCGTTGGGCAGGGGGGTCAGGTCGACCGTGGCTCCGGGCGGGGCGTCGAGGTCGAAGGTGGCCCAGAACTCGTCGTCGAAGTGCCGGTCGTCGTCGGCCATGTAGAGGTACGTCATGCCCTGGCTGGTCTTCACGCCCCGGAAGTTCTCGGCCCCCGAACTCTCGCTCCAGGAGATGCGGTTGGAGCAGGCGGCGACGCAGACCGCCCAGGAGCCGTTGGCGCCGCGGTGGACCAGGCGGTCCATGCCCGGGAACAGGCGCGGGCCGACGGGGTCGGCGACCGGGGCGACGTTCATCTGATTGAGCTCGACGACCAGCGCGATCCGGCCCATGTTGTTGGTGGTCAGGATGTTCGCGGCCGCGTTGGAGTCGATCCACTGGCGGCACAGGCCCCGCCACCGGGCCGCGGTCTGCGGATCGGCCGCTTTCGCCAGGCGAAGCGTGCACTCGATGAACCCGTTTCCGTTGTCCATGCTGCGTTCGGCGAAGCGGGACACAGCTCGGCCGCGCACCGAGTCCATCATCTGACCGTTGAACATGAACGGCGCGAACGATCCTTCGATCGTCGAGGTCAGGTTGACCTTGGTGGGGTCGGAGATATCGAACGTGGTGCCGGCGAGCAGCGCGAACAGCTTGGCGAGGCCGTCCAGCAGGACGAGCCCGTAGGTGCCGGTGTAGCCGATCGTGGAGTGCTGGACGAACGAACCGTCCTTGAAGAAGCCGTTGCCCTCGGTGACGAACTGCCACGTGGGGCTGAGCGCGGCCACCGACGCCGACAGCAGCGCCGTGTCCGGCTGCACGATCGAGCGCACGACGAACGCCAGGCAGATGTCGACGCGGTTCGCGCCGTCGGACGCCTGCACTCCGGGCGTGGCCGGGTCGCCATCCGGGTGAATCTGCAGGCGTGGGTCGCGGTTGGGCAGGAAGTGGTCCATGGCCCGGCAGTAGGCATCGATCTCGGATTGGTCGAGCACCGGCTGGAGGATGGCCAGGATGTCGGCCAGCGGCTTGGTGGCCCCGATCAGCCAGCTCCACCAGTTGCCGAACCAGATCTGGTTCTCGTTGTAGACCATGTCGTACATGTGCTTCAAGCCGCGGCGGATGTGGTCGAGCACGACCGCCGACTGGTAGTGCTTGGAGGTGGGCGTCGCCCACATCACGGCCATGGTCTGCAGCTGGGAGTAGTTGAGCCGCATGGCGTTGGACTTCGCGATCTCCGTGGCACCGACGGCCCAGTTCTGGTCCTTGAACAGGGCGGTCGGCGCGAACACCATGCCACGGGCGTGCGCGGGGTTCAGGTGGTTGGTGACCAGGGTGTCCAGGGCGGTGATCCGGGCGGCGAACGGGGTCGGGTCGGCGGAGATGACGGACGCCGAGGTCAGCGTCTCGACCCACCGCAACCGCAGCGTCTCCAGGTCGGCCGGGGTGAGCGCGGGGGCGGCGGCGGCGGACTCGGCGAAGCAGGGGGCGAGCGCGGCGACGAGGGCGAGGCTGCCGGCGCCCTGGAGGACGAGACGGCGGGACACGGGGGGCATAGACGACTCCTTTGACTCAATGCGATGCGCCGGGGAGGCGCTCCTGAGGGCTGGGCCCTGACGACAAAGGTGACGGCCAAAAAGGGACGTAATCAAGATGTGCTTACGACGAACTTTCCGGCGCTGATTCGGCGATCGAGCGCGGACGCGTCCCGCCGCTCAGCCGCCCCCCCACACCTGGGACGCCCCGTCCTCGGGCAGCAGCGCCCGGTGCGCCTCGTCGGCGTCGTCGGGACCCGTCTCGGGCAGGTACCGCCGCGCCTCGGGCCGCGACAGCCCGGTGAGCTGCAGCAGGTCGATGGCCACGGACCGCATGATCGACACCAGCGCGGACGCCCGCCACCCCTCTTCGGTGAACCCGGACGGTTCGCACGCCTCGGCCAGGCCGACGGCCAGGGCGCGGGCGTGGTCGGGACGGTGCCAGTTCCCCACCGCCGCCGAGAGCGAGTGGACGCCGGACGCCGCGGCGTCCACCAGTCCGGCCACCGCGGGGCTGGGCCCGGCCTCGGCGATCACGCCGCGGCACTGGCGCAGCAGCAGCTCAACGGTGTGGCTCAGCCGCGTGGCCAGCGCCAGGATGCGGGTCAGCTCGGCCGCCTGCGCCCGGTGCCGCCGCAGGGCGGGGTTGAGCCGGACGATGTCCGAGCTGGACGCCAGGGCGGACGCCGCGTCGTCCAGGATGCGCCCCACGCCGACCAGCTGTGCGTGGGCGTCCGCCAGGATCTCGGGGTCGGCCTTCCGCACGCCGTCCGCGATCATCCCCAGCGTGCGGCCCAGCTCGGACAGCACGCCGCGCAGGTTGCGGCGCGGGCGGACCATGAGGTTGCCCGGCAGGGCGACCGAGAACGCGAGCGCCACAAGCGCCCCCACCACGGCGTCCAGCAGGCGCGTGGCCCCGCCGGCCGCACCCAGGGCGTCCCCCATGCCGATCACCACCATCGCGTTCACGCCCGCCTGCATCGTGAACAGGTCACCACGGTCGAGCAGGCGGCCGAGCATCGCCGCCGCCAGCAGGCCCACCGCGAGTTGCCAGCCGCCCGAGCCGGCCGTCAGCAGAACTGCCTCGCCGACGCCGACCCCGAGGGTGGCGCCGACGCCGAGTTCGAGGACCTTACGAGGGACGCGATTGAATGTGAATCCGAGACAAATCCACGCCGAGATCGGGGCCAGGAACGGCACCTGATGACCGAAAACGTCGTGCGCGATCGTCCACGCCGTGAAGGCGGCCGCGGCGGCCAGGACGATCGGCAGGGCCGTGGCCCGCACGCGGCGCCCGCCTTGGCGGGCTCGCAGCCGCAGCGTGACGAGCGTCTGCCGCAGGTCGAGCCGGGGAGCGTCCTCGCCGCTGGTCTCGGCCATCGCCGGCCTAGAACCCGAGGCGGTTGAGGTGCTTGGCGTCGCGCTGCCAGTCCTGCATCACCTTCACGTGGATCATCAGGTGCACCGGCAGGCCCAGGAGCGCCCGGATCTGCAGCCGGGCGTCCGTGCCCACCTGCTTCAGCCGCTCGCCACGATGACCGATGATGATGCCCTTCTGGCTGTCGCGTTCGACGACGATCGAGGCGTAGATGTCCATGAGCGGCTGGTTGTCGGGGCGTCCCTCGCGCAGCCCCATCTCATCGATGACCACGGCGATCGAGTGCGGCAGCTCGTCGTCGACACCCTCCAGGGCGGCCTCGCGGATCAGCTCGGCGATGCGGTCCTCGGTCGGCTCGTCAGTGACCTCCCCGTCGGGGTAGAGCGGCGGCCCAGCCGGCAGCAGCTTCGTCAGCTCGGACACGACGATGTCCACCTGGTCGCCGGTCAGGGCCGACACGGGCACGATCGCCTCCCAGCGGATGCCGAACTTCTCCTCCAGCGTCATGATGCGCGTGAGGTGCTGGGCGAGCCGCTGAGGCCCGACCAGGTCGGACTTGGTGGCCAGGGCGACCAGCTTCGGACGCCGCGGCAGCTCGGCGATCTGGCCGACCAGGAACTCGTCGCCGGGGCCGATGCGCTGGCTGGACGGCAGGCAGACGCCGATCACGTCCACCTCCGACCACGTGCCGTGGACCAGGTCGTTCAGGCGCTCCCCCAGCAGCGTGCGCGGGCGGTGCAGCCCCGGGGTGTCGACGAGCACCAGCTGGGCGTCCGGGCGGGTCAGCACCCCGCGGATCACCCGCCGCGTCGTCTGCGGCTTCGAGGACGTGATCGCGATCTTCTCCCCCACGATCGCGTTCGCCAGCGTCGACTTGCCGGCGTTCGGGCGTCCGACGAAGCAGGCGAAGCCGGAGCGGTGCGCGTCCGTGGACGTGGCCTGTTCGGCCGGCGTGGCCTCGTCGGGCGGGGCGGTGTCGGTCATGGTTCCTCCTTCGGGGCCGCGTCGGCGGCCTCGGCGGGCTCGTGCGGACGCCCGCGCCCCGATTGACGGCCCGACTGCTCGGCCAGCGCGACCGTGGCCGCGACGGCGGCGTCCGAGCCGGCCTGCTGACCGGCGAGCCCGGCCATCACCGTGCGGATGGCGTGGCGGCGTCCGGACGCCCGTTCGGCCACCAACTCGATGCCCTCCCACTCCACGACCGACCCGGGGATCGGGACCTTGTTCAGCTCCTTGGCCATCAGGCCCAGCACGGTGTCGACGTCGTCGTCGTCGACGTCGAGGCCGAACAACTCCCCCAGCTCGTCGACCGGCAGCCGGGCGCTCACCCGGAACCGGCCGTCGCCCACCTGGACGAACGGCGGGATCTCCTCGTCGTACTCGTCGACGATCTCGCCGACGATCTCCTCCAGGATGTCCTCGATCGTGGCCAGCCCCGCGGTGCCGCCGAACTCGTCCACCACGATCACGACGTGGCTGCGGTTGAGCTGCATCTCCTTGAGCAGCTCGTCGACGGGCTTGCTGTCGGGGCAGAACGTCGGCTTGCGCATGAGCGTCTCGACCGTCTCGGACGCCTGCGCCCCGGCGTTGTCGTAGCTGCGCCGGATCACGTCTTTGAGATACAAGATGCCCAGCACGTCGTCGATGTCCTCACCGATGACGGGGATGCGCGAGTAGCCCGAGCGCAGCGCCAGCGACAGCCCCTGGCGCAGCGTCTTGCCCGCCTCGATGGACAGCATCTCGGTGCGCGGGACCATCACCTCCTTGACGATCGTGTCGCCCAGTTCGAACACCGAGTGGATCATGCGGCGCTCGCCGGCCTCGATGAGGTCGGACGCCTCGGCCATGTCGACCAGCTCGCGCAGCTCGGCCTCGGAGGTGAACGGCCCGTCGGTGAACCCACGGCCCGGGGTGATCAGGTTGCCCAGCACGATCAGCACCTGTGGGATCGGGCCGAGCACCGTCGTGAGCGCCGAGAGCGGCCCGGACGTCCGCAGCGCGAGGGCGTCCGCGTGCTGGCGCCCCAGGGTGCGGGCGGCCACCCCAAGCAGCACGAACGACACCAGGGTCATGGGGGCGATCGTCCACAACAGGCGTTGCCACAGGGATTCGACGTGCCCGAACACCACCACGCCGACGAGGGCGATCGCGGCGATCTCGAGGCAGACGCGCAGGAAAAGAACGGTGTTCAGGGTCGGCGCCGGGTCTTGGGTGATCGCGAGCAGCCGGACGGCCCCGCGGTCGCCGTTCTTGACGTGGGCCTCGGCGCGCGACTTGGAGAACGACTGGAGCGCCGACTCGATCGAGGTTGCCACGCCGGCCACCAGCACGCACGCGAGGGCGGCGCCGAGCAGGACCCAATCGGACTCGGTCAACAACGTGGTGATTCAGGGCTCCTCGTAGCAGGTGCGCGTCAGTCTAGCGCCGCGCCCCCGCGGGCTCCGGACGCCGAGGCGTCCCAGGCGGCGACGAGGGAGTCGTTGAGGCCGAACATGACCGCCCGTTCGTCGGGCTCGGCGTGGTCGTAGCCGAGCAGGTGCAGGACGCCGTGGACGAGCAGGTAGTCGGCCTCGGTCTGGGGCGTCCGGCCGTTGTCGGCGGCCTGGGCTGCGGTGATGGTCGGGCACAGGACGACGTCGCCGAGCAGGCCCAGGGGCGGCTCCTCGTCGTCGGCGGGCGGGCGCAACTCGTCCATGGGGAAGCTCAGGACGTCGGTGGGGCCGGGCAGGTCCATGAAGCGCAGGTGGTAGTCGGCCATCGTCTTCTCGTCGACCAGCAGGATCGACAGCTCGGCTTGCGGGTGGATGCGCAGCTCGGCCAGCACGAAGGCGGCCAGCCGCAGCAGGCGCTTCTCGTCGACCTCGACGCCCGACTCGTTGCTCAGGTCGATCATCGACGCCCCTTCTCACGCGGCTGGGTGGACTCGTAGCGATCGTACGCCGCGACGATGCGGCCCACGAGGCGATGCCGGACCACGTCGTGGTTGGTCAGGTGGCAGAACGCGATGTCGTCGACCCCGTCCAGGACCGATGGCACCTCGCGCAGGCCGGACTTCATGCCCGAGGGCAGGTCCACCTGGGTGATGTCGCCGGTGACGACCACCTTGGAGTTGAAGCCCAGCCGGGTCAGGAACATCTTCATCTGCTCCATGGAGGTGTTCTGCGCCTCGTCCAGGATGATGAACGCGTCGTTGAGCGTGCGTCCGCGCATGTATGCCAGCGGCGCCACCTCGATGGTGCCGGCGGTGAGCAGCCGCGGCACGGAGTCGGGGTCGAGCATGTCGTGAAGGGCGTCGTACAGCGGGCGCAGGTAGGGGTCGATCTTGTCGTTGAGCGTGCCGGGCAGGAAGCCGAGCCGCTCGCCGGCCTCGATCGCCGGGCGGGTGAGGATGATGCGGTTGATCTGCCGGGCCTGCAACGCCTGGACGGCCTTGGCCACGGCCAGGTAGGTCTTGCCGGTGCCCGCGGGGCCGATGCCGAACACGACCGTGTGCGCGTCGATGGCGTCGACGTACCGCTTCTGGTTGAGCGTCTTGGGGCGGATCGTGCGGCCGCGGGAGCTCAGGATGTTCTGCGTGAGCACTTCCGAGGCCTGCAGCTCGCCCGGCTCGGCGGCCATGGTGACGATGCGCTCCACGGCGTCCGCGGTCAGGCCCTGACCGGTGCGCACGATCGTGATCAACTCGGTGAACACCTCGGCGCCGTGAGTGACGCCGGCGGGGCTGCCGGTCAGGGTCACCTCGTTGCCGCGGACGTGCACGTCGGCGTCCAGCGCCTTTTCCAGCACCCGCAGGAACTCGTCGTGCGGGCCCAGGATGTTGACCATGGGCAGGGACGCCGGGACGGTGATGCGGCGGACGGCGCCGGTGGCGGGCGTACTCAGGACTCGACTCCTTGTGGCGGACGCCGCGGCCGCGGCGAGGTCAGGCCAGTGTAGGCGCGTAGGCGTCCGTGGCCCGGACCAGCGCGTCGACGATCGCCGGCTCGAACGCGGAGTGGCCCGCGTGGACGAGGTGGAACGCGGCCTCGGGCCAGGCGCGATGCAGGTCCCACGCCGTGACGGGCGGGCAGGCCAGATCGTAGGCGCCCTGCACGATCACGGCCGGGAGGTGCCGGATGGCGTCGACGCCCGCGATCAGCTGCCCCTCGGCCAGCCAGCCCGCGTGGAGGAAGTAGTGGTTCTCGATGCGGGCGAACGCCAGCGCGAACGCCGGGTCGGAGAACGCCTCGATGTGCTCGGGATCCTCCAGCAGCGAGCTGGTGGCCGCCTCCCAGGTGGTCCAGGCGACGCCGGCCGGTAGGTGGACGCCGGGGTCCGGGTCGGTGAGCAGGCCGTGGTAGGCGGCGATGGCGTCGCCCGTGAAGGCCTGGCCGCCCAGCGGGGCCAGGAACCGCTCGCGCCACTCGGGAGCCAGGTGGCCGGCGCCGCCGTTGTAGTACCAGTCGAGCTCGGAGCGGCGCAGCGTGAAGATGCCGCGCAGGACCAGCTCGGTCACGCGGCCCGGGTGGGCCTGGGCGTAGGCCAGCGCCAGCGCGCTGCCCCACGAGCCGCCGAACACCTGCCAGGTCTCGACGCCGCGGGCGACGCGCAGGCGTTCGAGGTCGGCGACGAGCCGGTCGGTGGTGTTGGTGGACAGGTCGGCGTCCGGGGTGGAGGCGTGCGGGGTGCTCAGGCCGCAGTTGCGCTGGTCGAGCAGGATCACGCGGTAGCGGGCGGGGTCGAAGAATCGCCGCTGCTGGGGGCTGCAGCCGGACCCCGGGCCGCCGTGCACGAACACGACCGGCTTGCCCTCGGGGTTGCCGCATTCCTCCCAGTGCAGGAGGTGGTCCTCGCCGACGTCGAGGGTGCCCTCGGCGTACGGCTCGATCGGCGGGTAGAGCTCGATCACGTCACTCGACGTCGTCGTCGTCCAGCTCGATGATGTGCATCGCGGCCTCCTCGGCGGACGCGGCGCCGCCGTCGATGCCGACCGAGAACGCGACCGACTCGCCCTCGGTGTCGCGGCTGGGCACGCCGCCGAACGCGTCCACGAGGCGTCCGGCGCGCACCTTGCCGACCTCTCGGGACTCGCCGTCCGGGTTCCAGGGCGAGTCGTCCGGGGCGGTGACCTCGGGCAACTCCTGGGCCATGCGCATCTCGAGCGTCTCGCCCTGGCGCATCTCCGCGGGCGTGTTGCCGAAACCCATCGCGGGCGACCAGTTGTCGGGGGCGACGTAGCCCTCGTCGAGGACGTCCGCGACGCCGCGGTCCACGAGCGTGTCGTCGGGCTGGAGTTGCTCCAGGTGGTCCTCGTCGTCGCGGACCTGGTCGGTGAAACCGGTGTCGTCGCTCATGCACCGATCCTGCCACGTGCGTGCGCGTTTGGCAGCGACCCGGCCGCGTTCGGAGCACGTCGGACGCCGCCGGTAGGATCCCCGCTCGTGACCACGCCCGCGGCAGACGACGCCGAGCCCCGGCCGGAGTTGCCCGACCCCCGGCCGGGGGCGTCCGGAGCCGTGGCGGGAGGCGGCGGCATCGGCGACCTCGTGCTCGCGGCGTTCGTGGGGTTGCTGCTGATCTCGAACGTGGCGGCGACGAAGCTGATCCAGCTGGGTCCGGAGGTGGTGGTCGCCGGGTTCCCCGTGCTGCCGCTGATCACCGACGGCGGGGCGCTGCTGTTCCCGCTCACGTACGTGCTGGGGGACGTGCTGTCCGAGGTGTACGGGCTGCGGCGCGCGCGGCGCGCCATCGCGGCCGGGTTCGTGGCATCAGCGCTGATGAGCCTGACCTTTCTGGTGGTCAGCGCGGCGCCGCCGGCGTCCGACTGGCCGAACCAGGCGGCCTGGGAGGCGGTCTTGGGGTTCGTGCCGCGGATCGTGGTGGCGAGCCTGCTGGGGTACCTGGCGGGGCAGCTGCTCAACGCGCACGTGCTGGTGGCGGTGAAGCGGCGTTCGGGCCCGGGGCGGCTGTGGGTCCGGCTGGTCACGTCGACGCTCGTGGGGCAGTTCGCCGACACGCTGGTGTTCTGCCTGATCGCGTTCGGGCCGCTGGGGGTGTGGCTGGGCGGCGGTTCGCTGCCGCTGCCGGCGCTGGTGAACTACGTGGTCTTCGGGTGGGTGTTCAAGGTGCTCGTGGAGGTGCTGGCGCTGCCGGTGACCTACCGCGTGATCGGGGCGGTGCGGGCGGCCGAACCCGGCGCGTGAACCGGCGTCGGGGCCGGGTCGGCGAGCACCACGACTGAGTGGGCGACCAGGTCGTGCCAGCCACGGCCGTCCCGGCCCAGGACGGACAGGAAGCCCAGCCCGGCCGGCAGCGCCAGCACGCCCATCATGAGCGCGCGCAGCAGCGCGCGGCCCCACGTCAGTCGGTCGCCGGTGCGGTAGTCGACGACCCGCGTGCCGACCAGTGCCTTTCCGAGCGTGCGGCCCAGGGCGTTTCCGACGGTCAGGTACACGAGCGCGATCAGACCGCTCACGCCCGCCACCGTGGCCATGGCGCGCAGGTAGGCGGCGAGCGCGTCGGGGGTGCGCGGCTCCGGGACCGTGAAGCCCGTGATCAGCTGCAGCGACAGGTTGACGGCGCTGAGCGTCAGGGCGTCCAGGAGGGCGCCGGCGAAGCGGAGACCCGCGCCGGGGCGCGTGGGTGCCTCGCGGCCGGGGGTGGCGGTGGTCGTGGCGACGGCACGGGGTTTGGGGGTTGGTGCGGCGGCGGGAGCGGCGGGTTGGGGGGCCACGGCCGCCGGGCGGCGGGCGGCCGGGGCGGCGGGGCCGACGGGGCCACGGTGGGGGGGCGGGACGGCGGCGTCGACCCCGGGCAGGCGGTTGCGCGCGACCGTGCGGTCGAGGTCGGCGTCCCGGGTCGGGGTGGGGCGGGCGGCGTCCGGGGTCGAGCGGACCTGGCTCAGCGGCGCGCCGCAGCGGGCGCACGTGCGGGCGGCCGGGGCGTTGGCGTGGCGGCAGAAGGCGCAGTCCACGGGCACTCCTCTCCTCGGCTCGATGCCCCCGCGGGCGGGTGGGCTGCTCCCAGGGTGCCAGAACTCGGGCACTTCGGGAGGCCTGGCGGGCGGGGAGTGCTCCCCATCGCGGGACGGCGGCGGCGCTCCTAGGCTGAGGCTACGACAAGGGCGAAAGACGCCCCGAGACGGAAAGAGGTTCGACATGGGTGCCATGGTTGGAATGGATGTCGCGGGTGTCCGCGCCCTGTCCAAGCTGATGCTGACGAAGGCCGACGAGATCGACAACGCGGCCAAGGCCATCACCAAGCAGCTGAACAGCATCAAGTGGGTCGGCAACGACGCGCAGCGGTTCCGCAACGACTGGAACGGCCGCCTCACCGCCAACGTCCGCACCGTCACCGACGCGCTGCGCACCGCCGGCAAGCAGGCGTCCAAGGACGCCGACGAGCAGGAGCGCGCGTCCTCCTGACCCAGGAGCGCTGAGGGGCCCGGGCCGATCGGTCCGGGCCCTTTCGTGTGCCCACCGGGTGCGCACAGCGAGAGCCGATAAAGCACCACTCGGGCTCCGTCACTGCGGCAGCGCGACCTGGCCCAGCTCGGTACGGCCCAGGGCGACGAGGAAGCCGCGCCCGGGCGGGAACTGCGAGCTGCGCGCGCGCATCGGAAAGTCGGTGCGGTAGACGAGCTGCCCGTCGCCGGAGTCCGGCTGCAGGGCGAGCCCGCGCCGCGACACCTTGACCGCGGCCATCAGGCCGTAGCTGGACGACAGGGCGGACACCTCGCCCTCCGACACCACGAACACGTCGTGCGCCAGCGCCACCGCGACCAGCTCGGTGAGCACGCCCTCGGCCTCGCCGTTGGCGAGCTCGTCGACCGCCTCGAGCACGAGCACCAGCCGCAGCCGCGAGGTGTCCCCGCGCGCCTCGCGATCGCGCAGGTCGGCGATGAGCTCGCCCGCGAGCTTCTCGACCCGCTCCGCGCCGACGGCCACGTGACCCCACGGCACGCCCTGGGCCAGGCCGCCGCGGCGACCGGTGAGCAGCACGGCGGTCCACGCCGGATCGCAGCGCCGAAGCGCCGCCACGATCGAGCGCACGGCGGTGGTGCGACCCGATCCCGGAGGGCCCGACACGAGGAACGACCCCGTCGGCTCGAACGCCCAGGGCGACAGGTCGTCGCCGCGCAGGCCGAGGACGGGGCGTCCGTCCAGCGCCGCCAGCAGCTCGGACGCCGGCACCGACTCCGGCAGCCGCCGGATCGCCGGGGCCCGGCTCACGCCCGCCCGATCCATCGATTGGCCGAAGCCGCGCACCGCGTCGGCCTGGGCGGGCGAATCCGGCGACGCGCCCAGCAGGGCGACCTGGATCTCCCGCCCGAGGTGAATCCCGCGCCCGGGCGGGGAGTCGGCGTCCAGGATGTCGTGCGGCACCGACAGGAAGCCGTAGTCGGTGGCGTCCGCCATGCGCAAGACGACCCGGCTCTGGATCGCGGACGCCAGGGCGGTGGGCACCGAGTTCAGCCGGTCGGCGGTGATGACGACGTGGACGCCCAGCGGACGCCCGTCGCCGGCGACCTGGATCAGGGTCTCGAACACCCACGCCTCTGCGGACACCTCGTAGGCGTTGCGCATGGCGCCGAGGTTGTCGACCAGCACGAGCAACCGGGGCTCCTCGGGGGCGCCGGCCCGCGTGCGGTACTCGGTGATGGTGGCGGCATTCGCCGCCGAGTAGCGGGCGGCCCGGTCCTCGACGACGTCCCGCAGCCAGGTGATCAGTCGCTGGACGCGCTCGGAGTCGCTGCCCACGACGATGCTGCCCACGTGGGGCAGCCCCTCCAGCATCGCCAGGCCGCGGGACCCGAAGTCGAGCCCGTACACGTGGCAGGGCCCGCCCCGCACGGTGTAGCCGGCGGCGATCGCGAGCGTGCGCAGCAGCGTCGACTTGCCGGAGCCCGACGTGCCGAACACCGCCATGTTGCCCTCCACGTCGGGACGGAAGGCCACGGTGGGCTGGCTCTGGGCCTCGGCGTCGTCGGCGATCGCGAACACCAGTTCGTCGTCGCGGCGGCGCGTCGGCAGCGACGCGAGCGGGTAGTGCGTGGCCAGGTCGGGCAGCCACGGCTTGCGCGGCGCCGGCAGGCCGGCCTCGTGGAACGCGGCCGTGATGGTGTCCACGACGCGGGCGATGTCGTTGGGCCCGAGGTCCGGGGCGACCTCCTCGGCGGAGACGGGCTCCTCCCACGGCGCCGCGCGCGAGAACCCCAGCTCGCGCACCGCCAGGTCGGGACGCGCCACGACCTTGCCCGTGTGCCCGCCCACGTAGCCGGTCTGGAACGTGACGAACCGGCCCGGCCCGGTCTTGGCGATCGCGCGGCCGGGGGTGTCGGAGTCGAAATAGGCGGCGTCCGGGATGCCGAGCACGTCGAGCGAGTCGTCGAGGTCGGCCACCCGCAGGGCCAGGCGCAGGTTGGTGTTCGCGAGCAGGTTGCCCTTGATCACGCCCGCCGGACGCTGCGTGGCCAGGATCAGGTGCAGCCCCAGCGAGCGGCCGCGCTGGGCGACGTCCACGACCCCGTCGACGAAGTCGGGCACCTCAGACACCAGCGCCGCGAACTCGTCGACGATGATCACCAGGCTGGGCGGCGCGGCGGCGGGGTGCAGCTTCTCGAGCGTGACCAGGTCCTTCGCACCGTGCCGGTTGAGCACCTCCTCGCGGTGCCGCAGCTCGGCCGACAGCGACGTCAGCGCCCGACGCACCCCGTTGGGGTTCAGGTCGGTGACCAGCCCGACGGTGTGCGGCAGGTCGTTGCACTCGGCGAACGCCGACCCGCCCTTGTAGTCGACCAGCAGGAACGTCAGCCGCTCGGGGCTGTTGGACGCCGCCATGCCGAGGATCCAGGTCTGCAGCAGCTCGGACTTGCCCGACCCCGTCGTGCCGCCCACCAGCGCATGCGGCCCGTCGGCCCGCAGGTCGACCGAGTGCGGCCCCGAGGCGTCAACCCCGAGCGTCGCGCGTAGCCGGGCGGGCTTGCGCGGCAGCGGGTGCGGCGCGAACCGGCCCGTGAACACCGAGCGGTTCTGCACCCAGCGCTCGATGACGAACGACGGGTCGTCGCCCAGACCGGCGCCCACGAGGTTCAGCCAGGGCGTGGTGCGGGGCAGGTCGGAGCTGTCCTGCGAGCGGCCGGCGATGTCCTCGATGGGGGCCAGCCGGCGGGCGAACGCCGCGGCGGCGTCCGCGCCGATCGTCTCCAGGGCGACCGGGGAGACCAGGTCGCCGGTGCGCAGGTACCCCACGTCGCCCTCGGGCGCGCGCCGGACGTCGGTGAACGTGCGGCACGCGGACGGCAGCTGGGCCACGTCGGGGGCCACCCACAGAACGTGGACGCCGTGGCGCCACCCCGTCTCGGCCAGCTCGACGAGCCGGGCGAACTCCACCGGGGCGTCCGACTCGACGACCAGCAGGAACACCGGAGTGGCGGGCACCCCCTCCGGACGCGTCCGGTCGGACGCCCGCGCGGCGGCCAGCTCGGCCAGCTCGGAGACCAGGGCCGCGCCGGCCCCGTCCGTGGCGGCCAGGTGTGCGGCCCGCACCGGGCTGCGGGGGCCGTCGGCGTGGGGCAGCCACTTCAGCCAGTCCCAGTCGGCGGCGGTCCGCGCGGACGTGACGGCCCCGATCGCCAGCTCCTCGGGTGTGTGCAGCGCCGCGGCCTGCACGACGAGCGCCCGGGCCAAGGCGGTGGCCACCTCCCGCGGACCGGCCACGCCGACGCCGCCGGCGACCGCGGGCCGGACGACCACCGGTACGTCGTGGACGACCCGCGTCGGGGCCAGCGCCGTGACGAGCTCGTTGAACAGCTCGCGCGCGGTCTTGCGCGCGCTGGGCAGCTCGATGGTGCTGCGGTGGGGCACGGTGCCGGTGCCGACGCGGTACTCGGTGTACCCCGGGGCGTCGGTGCGCCGCGTCCACAGCAGCGGGCTGAGGTCGGTGGCGGCCTGCACGCACTCGCTGACCGACGGATGCTCCAGGAACCGCGAGGTGCGCTCGACCCGGTTGGCCTGCTCGATGTCGTGCTGCAGGGTCGCGATGTCGAAGCGGAACTGCCGGGTCGCCTCGCGCAACTCGCGGCGGGCCAGGGCGACGCTCTCCAGCCAGTGTCCGATCATCATCAGCGGCATCATCAGGATGAAGACCACGCTGATCCAGCTGTCCGTGACCGCGAACAGGACCGCTCCCATCGCCAGCGGCACGAGCACCATCGCCAGCGGGAAGTGCTCCGGACGCGGCCGCTCCGGCGGCTCGGGCGCCTCGAACGTCTCGCCCTCGAACACCTTGACGAGCCGTGGCGACTTGATGAACCCGACGGCCGCGCCCTCGACCCGGCCGGCCGCGGCCTCGTTGCGCAGCATCCGGACCGTGAAGACGGTGTCGCCGATCTGCACCCGGTCGCCGGTGCGGACGTGCTCGCGGACCGCCGGGCCGTCGTTGATCGTCAGCCCGTTGGCCGAGCCCAGGTCGGTGACCTCGACGGCGTCCGTGACCGTGAGCCGGACGTGCTGCCGCGACACCATCGGGTCGGACAGCCGCACCTCGCAGCCCCGCCCGCGCCCGACCACGTTCGTCCCCGAGTACAGGTTGAAGTCGCGGCCGGCGTCCGGGCCCTCGACGACCCGCAGGGAGGCGTCCGGCTGGGTGCGCGCCGCGACGAACTGGCGTCCGGTGCGGGTCAGGATCACCGACTGGCCAGACTGAAGGCCGGCCTCGGTCAGCGGCAGCGCCGGATCGAGCGCGCGCACGCCCGCGCCGGCGGTGCCCAGGGTGACGTCCGGCGGCGCGGCGACCCCCTCGGGGGCGTGCGGGTCGGCGGCGAACAGGAACGCGGCCACGTCGCGGACGGTGGCCGTCGCGTCGCAGGTCAACTGGAGGTCGACGGCCTCGGCGTCCGGTCGGTCCAGCCTCAGGCGCAGCTTCACCGGCTTCTCCTCATCGGTCGACGCGCGGACGCCGGCGCCACCAGCGAGCGCGGGTTCAGCGCCACGGCCCAGCGGCGCCACCACGGCAGGCCGGCCACCAGCGCGGCCCGGCCCGAGGCCACGGACGCCCAATACTCCCCCGAGGCGCCCTCGTCCGGGGTGCCGGGGCCGAAGACCAGCCGGTCGGCGCCGCGGGCCAGGGCGGACGCCTCCGCGCCGCCGACGGCCGCCGCTTGCTCGACGCGGGTGGCCCGTGCCGGCACCGCGCGGCCGAGGTCACGGGCGCGGTCGAGGAACTCCAGCCAACCGCCGGCCACGCGCGTGGTCGCCGCGCCGGTCGTCCGCCGCCGGTGGCGCCGCCACGCCTTCGCACCCAGGATCGCCCCGCACACCGCCGCGACGAGCGCCAACGGCGGACCCGCCACCGCCAGGACGGCCAGCACGCCGCGCCACCAGTCCTCGGGCTTGGCCGGGTCGTCCGCGCGGTCGCCGGTGCCGCCGGCGTTGAACAGCGAGTCGAACGACCCGGGCGGCCGGGCGGGGTTGGGCTGGGGCACGTCCGGGGCGTTGCGCTGCTCGGACGTCTTCGGGGGGAGCGTCGTCGGCTGCTTGGAGCGGTCGGGCATGAACGTCTCGGTCGGGATCGTCACCCAGCCCGCGCCGTCCAGGCTCACCTCGACCCACGCCCGGACGTCGCGCCCGCGCACCTGGCCGTCCGCGCCGACCGTGGCGCCCAGGACGACCCGCGCCGGGTAGCCGAGCCGGTTGAGCGCCAGCGCGTACGTCGCCGCGAAGTGCTCGTCGCTGCCCACCAACTCGGTGGTGAACAGCGTCAGGCGCCGGGTGCCGTGCCCGGGCAGGTACTGCTGCTCGCCGGGCTCGGTGCCGTTGCTCCACGCGCCGTCGGTGCGCAGCACGCGGGCGATCTCGAGCGCACGGCTCCACGGGTCGCCGGCCCGCTCGCCGAGGCGGTCGACGGGGTCGGTCATGAACGCGCTCTGCGCCTCGCCGACGACCACGGCCCCGGACGCCCTGGGCAGGGCCCCGGCGTCGTCCCCCAGCGCCACGGACGTCACCTCGACGGCGTCGCCCGCCTTGAGCCCGTCGGGCACGAGCGCCTGCCCGGTGCCCACGTTGTACCGGACCTCGGCCTGGTGCTCGCGGGCGTGTTCGCCGGTGAAGACGATCTGGGTGGCCGGGCCGGGGGCGGGCAGCCAGACGTTGAGGTCGGCGGTGGCCGCGTACGCGCTCAAGATCGTGAGCCGGACGGTGTTGGTCTGCCCCACGGGTGCGCCCGGCAGCTGCGAGCCCACGCGCTGGAACCCCGAGCCGCCGTCGCCGACGCGGCCGCCCGAGGCGCTCCAGACGGTGCCGGTGTAGTCGTCCAGGACTGCGAAGCGCACCAGCGAGCCGGCCGAAGCCCCGGCCACGGCCAGCAGCGGCTGGTCGTACAGGGCCTGGCTGTCGGAGGAGTACTTGCGGAAGCCGGCCAGCGGCGAGGGGTACTTGTCCACGTCGACGGGCGGCTGCACGTAGGTGCGCAGCACGACGCGCGGCGTCCGCTGCGGGCCGGGCATCAGCGCGGTGAGCGCGGTGCCGCCGGCCAGCGCGACCGCCAGCAGCAGCGCGGCGCTGACCCACCGGGTCGTGGCGCCCATGCCGGTGCCGGCCAGCCGGCGGCGCCGCGTGTACCGGACGACCAGCCACGCGAACGCCAGCACCGTCGCCGCCACGCCGACGAACGGCACCGCGGCCCCCTCGAAGGTGCCCAGCAGGATCACGCCCGCCACCCCCAGCAGCGGCACGACCGGGCCGAGCCACGGCGCCTTGGACCGGCGGGCGACCAGGTGCCCGACCGTGCCGAGAGCCAGCCCGTACAGCCAGACCAGGACGAGGAACTCCCCGTCGCCGTCGACCGGCGGCAGGGTGGTGAGCAGGTCCTTCCAGCCGCCGACGGCCAGCGCGGTCAGGCCGGCGAGCGTGGCGGGCGTGGGCAGGAAACCCCCGAGGGCGTCCACGGGCAGGGCTAGCGCGCCGCCGAGCAGGTAGAACGACACCGCCGCGAGGGCCGGCGCCCAGGCCCAATGCCCGCGCAGGACGGTGGTCACGTGGGCGCAGGCGGCGCCGATCAGCAGTCCGGCGGCGCCCACGGCGAGGTAGCGGCCGGATGCGAACGTGTTCGACAACCCCAGCAGCGCCACGACCCCGAGCGCGAACACGAAGGCGGCGTCCACCAGGTCGGGGGCGCCGGGGCGCAGCAGGCGCAGCGTGCCGGAGATGGTCCGCGAGCGGGTGGACGGCGCGGCGTCCGGCGCGATGATCCTCATTGGGTGACCCCTCCCGCCAGCAGCAGCGGCAGTTCGTGCAGCTCGCCGAGGGTCATGACCAACATCCCGGACGCCTCGCGCAGGGCCAGGTCGGCGCCCCGTTCGACCTGCACGACGACCATGCGCACCTCGGGGGCCAGATAAGCCCGAGCGCGCTGGAACACGTCGAACGCCGTCCGGGAGCCGGTCACCAGGACGACCGCGGACACGTCGGGGGCGAGCGTGTTCAGCCGTCCGGTGCTGGCCTGCAGGCTGTGCGGGCCGAACGCCGCGCGTGCGTAGGTGTCCAGGGCCAGGTGCGGCGCGGGCTGCACGGCGGCGTGCTCGCCGCAGATGACGGTGGTGTCCATCTGGTCGGCCAGCGCCCGGACGGTGACCGACGCGCCGGCGGCGACGGCCAGCTCGAACTCCTCGGGGCTGTCGTAGGCGGCGGCGTCCACGTCCACGACGACGGCGATGTGGCTGCGCCGGGTGTCGAGGAACTGCCGCACCAGGAACTGGCTCTGCCCCGCCGCGCCGGACAGCTTCGCCGAGCTGCGCCAGTGGATGTAGCGCCGGTCGTCGCCCGGGGAGTACTCGCGCAGAGTGTGGAAGGCGAGGTCGCTCATGGAGGTGTCGTTGGTGGTCTGGCCCTCCAGGTCGCGCAGCAGGCCGGCGCCGAGCGACTCCAGCGGGACGGTGCGGGGGTGGACGAACAGCTCGGTGACGACGGTCCACTCGACCTCGCGCCGCAGCAGGCCGAACGGGTCGCCGCGCTGGGTGCGGACGGGGCCGACCTCGATGACGCCGCGCCGGCTGGTGGGAATCACCACCAACTCCTCGAATCCCTGCCGGGGGCGCAGCAGGGGCAGCGTGAACCGGGCCGCGGACTCCCCCACGGGCACCTCCAGGCCCAGCGGCAGCAGCGGCGCCGACGACGCGTTGGCGACGGCGAGGCGTCCGGCCGAGGACTCCCCCACCACCAGCCGCACCGGTTCGAGGTCGAAGGCGACGTCGAGCTGCGTGCGGCCGATGGTGAACAGCGACGCCAGCGCCACGAGCAGCAACAGGCTCGCGCCGAGGATGCGGTACTCCTGCCAGCCCAGCACCCATCCGAACGCGAGCGCGAGCGTGCCTGCGGCGAGCGTCGTCCAGCCCAGCCCCGACACGCAGGCGGCGACCCGCGCGACCGCGTCGGCGGCGGGACGGGCGGCGTCCGCGGCCAGCTCCGTCCAGCGGCGCGCGCGGGCGACCCACGCCCCCGCGGGGGACGTGGTGCCGGCGTCAGGACTGGACAGGGCGGGCTCCTTAACGGACGCGGTCGGCCGGGGCGGCCACCTGGGCGAGGAGGTCGTCGATGACGCGCTCGGTGGAGACCCCCGAGAACTGGGCCTCGGCGTTCAGCAACAGCCGGTGGGCCATGATCGGGGTGGCCAGGTCCTTGACGTCGTCGGGGACGACGTAGGCCCGGCCCTGGGACAGCGCCCACGTCTTGGCGGCCCGCACGTACGCCAGGCAGCCGCGCATGGACAGGCCCAGCTTGACGTGGGTGTGCCGGCGGGACTCCTCGGCCAGGTGCCCCACGTACGACAGGATCGCCTCATCGACGTGGACGTCGTTGGCGAAGGACGCCATCTGCGAGACGGCGCCGGCGGCGATGACCGGGGTGACGTCGGCGGCGCGGTCGCGGTTGGCGGCCTGGGCCATCAGCTCGATCGCGACGCCGAGGTCGGGGTAGCCGACCGCGCTCTTCATCAGGAACCGGTCGAGCTGCGCCTCGGGCAGCCGGTACGTGCCGGCCTGCTCGATGGGGTTCTGGGTGGCGATCACCATGAACGGCCGCCCGACCGGGTGGGACACGCCGTCGACGGTGACCTTCGACTCCTCCATCACCTCCAGCAGCGCCGACTGCGTCTTCGGCGAGGCGCGGTTGATCTCGTCGGCGAGCACGATCGTGGCGAACACCGGCCCCTTGTGGAACTCGAACGTCTGCCGGTGCTGGTCGTACACGGTCACGCCGATGAGGTCGCTGGGCAGCAGGTCCGGGGTGAACTGGATGCGGCTGTGGGTGCCCGCCACGGTCGCGGCCAGCGCCTTGGCCAGCACGGTCTTGCCGGTGCCGGGGTTGTCCTCCAGCAGCAGGTGGCCCTCCGACAGCAGGCACGTGAGCGCCAGCCGGATCACCCGGTCCTTGCCGCGGATCGCCTTGCCGACGTTGCCGACCAGCTGGTCGAACGTCGTCGCGAACCACTGGGCCTGGTCGTCGGTGATGGTCATGGGTGTTCCTTCCGGTCGCGGGGTGCGGTCACCAGGCGGCCCGCCCGATGGTGCCGCCGCAGTTGACGGTGACGGTGACGTTGAAGCCGAGGTACTTGTCGGTCTGGTCGCGGACGTTGCCGGTGTAGCGCTCGGCGGAGGAGTACGTGTAGCCGGGGTAGGAGACCGTGCACTGGTAGCTCTCCCCCGCGAACCCGGTGGTGGTGATGCCGATGTAGTAGCACAGCCCGCCGCCGTAGTAGGTGCAGGATCCGTCGCCTGCGGTGCGGCTGCCCTTCCACACCGACACGGTCTTGGCCGGCGGCGGGGGCGGGGGCTCGGCCTCGGTGGTGACGCTGCGGGTGACGGTCTGGGTAGCCCGCCCGCCGGCCGGGTCGGACAGGGTCGCCGTGACGGTGACGGTGGTCGAGTAGCCGACCGTGACCGACTGCGGCCCGACGCTGAGCGAGCCGGCGCCCTCGCGGCTGACGCTCGTGGACGACCCGCCGGACGTGGCCAGCGTCAGCCGGGCGTTGCGGCCGTTGCCGCTGCCGGTGGTGGAGAAGGTGACCGTCCGGCCGTCCTTCGACACGTTCAGCGTCGGGTCGGCCAGCGGCCCGTACGGCGTCGCGGACACCGTCGCCGACGTCGTGCACGCGCCCGACTCGTTGCACACGCGCAGCTGCAGCGCGTAGCTCTGGCCGTTGGTGAGGCCGCCCACGCTCACCCCGGTGAACGACGTGGACGCCGTGCCGCTGCCGGACGCCAAGGTGCGGGCGCTGCCCGCGCCGAGCAGGGTCACGGTGGACGCCGAACCGCGCGACGGCGGGACGGTGTAGCTGATACTCAGCGCGCCGTTGGCCCCGGTCGGGGTGGCCGTCCAGCCGCCCCAGGCGGCCGGCCTGCCCGTGGCCGTGAACGTCGAGGACACCGCCGCGGACGTGTGCGCGGCGCCGCCGGTGGCGTTGGTGGCGGTGACGGCGTAGGTGTAGGCGGACCCGTCGTAGGTGATCGAGTCGGCGACCGAGGTGCCGGCCAGGCCGGTCCAGCTGCGGGCGCCCGCGCTGCCGCCCGAGCGGGTCACGGTGTACGTGACGGGCTTGGGCCCCTGCGGGTCGGCCGCCGCCCACGACACGGTGACCTGCGCGGTGGCGCCGAGGTCGCTGGCCGCCACCGACGCGGTGGTCAGCCGCGGCCGTCCGGACGACTGCCCCTGCGTGCTGGCCGACTGCGGGCTGACGCCGGCGTCGTTGCGGGCCACGATCGAGAACGTGTAGACGGCGTTGTTGTCGAGGCCGCGGACGGTGGTCGAGGTGGACCCGCCCGGCGCGGTGATCGTGGCGCCGCCGCCGTACGAGATCAGGTAGCTCCGCACGTCGGAACCCTCGTTGGCGGCCGGCGACCAGGTGAGCGTGAGCGAGCCGTCGGCCGGCTGGCCGGCGGCGAAGGCGGGCACGCGGCCCGGCACCTCGTCGGGGGTGACGCTCGGGCCGGCCTTGCTCCACGGCGACCAGCCCGCCTTGTTCTGCGCCCGCACCTCGAACGCGACCGGGACGCCGTTGGGCAGCCCGGTGACGTCGCAGCGGGTGGCGCGGCCGCAGGAGACGGTGCGGCCGCCGCCGCGCACCTCGTAGCCGGTGATCGGGGCGCCGTTGTCGCGGCCGGGGGTGTACGTGACGGACGCCGCCTTGCTGCGCAACTGCATGGCGGGCTGCGGCGCCGACGGCGCGTCGGGGATGCCGTACACGGTCACCGTCAGGGTGGCCGTCACCTGCCGGTCGGTGCGGCCCGCGTCGGCGACGTCGCTGGCCACGACGCGGAACGACATCGTGCCGGACGACTCGGCGCCCGGCGTGATCGTGAACCGGTCGCCCTGGGCCTGGGCCGTGGCGGGCATGCCGCCGACCTGGTCGATCGAGACCACCCGCGGCGTCGGACGCCGCAGCGGCGACGACAGCGAGATGGCCTGGCTGACCGTGGTGCCCTGCTTGACGTCGGTGATGTCCCGGACCACGAGCCGCGGCTTGGGGGCGGCGACGACCTGGACGTTGATGTCCTGGGTCAGGGCCTGGCTGCCGGCCACGCCGATCTTCAGGACCCCGGCCGTGCCCGGGACGGCGCTGCTGCCCGCGGTGAGCGTGACGATGCCGCCCGCGGACGCCGCCGTCACGTCACCGATGCCCTGGGACCAGTCGGCGGAGTAGTCGAGGGTGTCGGCGTCGGCGACGTCCGGCGTCCAGACGTTGCAGATCGCGGCGATGCGCAGCCGCACAGGCGCGCCGCCCTGCACCAGCCGCTGCGTGGACGGCGGGCAGCGCAACACGGGCCTCTCCGGGCCCACCTGGACGGGGATCGACACCACGGCCGTCCGCGCGGCCGGGTCGCCGGGCTCGCCGTCGATGACCTCGAAGGTGACCGCGCCGGGGCCGACGTAGTCCCCCGACGACGTGAGGCTCAGCCGCTGCGGGGTGTCGGCGGCCAGCGACAGCTTGGCCGGGGACGCCGTCAGCGACTCGGCGACCGTGACCCGGACGCCGGCCCGCCGGGGCGAGATCACGTAGTCGGCCAGGTCGAAGCTGGTCTGGGCGTTCACGCCCACCTCGATGACGCTGCCGGGCCTGACGAACGGGACGCCGCCGCCCGCCGCGGGCACGAACACCACCGCGGACGCCGTCGCGCCGTCGCCGTCGCTGACTTCGTAGCTGACCACCTGCGGCCGGTCGGCCAGCGGGATGGTCACGGTGCCGCCGGACGCGAGGGCGTCCGGGTGGCTGAGCCGGGTGACGCGCAGGGCGCTGCGGGGGCCGTCCGGGTCCCACGCGCCGGCGAGCACGTCGACGGTGGCGGTCGTGCCGGACGGCTCGGCGACGGCGTCGAAGACGCGCGGCGGGTTGAGGTAGCCGGCTTGGGCCCGCAGCGTCACCTGCGCCGCCGGCCCGACACCGCCGGAGTTCTGCAGCGCGTACGCGAACAGCGCCGGGGCGTCGTCCGCCGCCGGCGTCCGGCCCAGGATCGGGCCGCGCTCGTCGTCGAGGCGCACCCCCTCGGGGACCACGTTGCCGAGGTCGGCGAACGGCACGATGGTCGGGCGGTCGGCCTCGGAGTACAGGTCGTTGTCGAGGGCATGCAGCTGGATCTCGCGGCCGGGCTGGGCGATCACCGTGTCGGCGACGGCCACCGGCGGCTGCAGCTCGGTCGGCGGGGTGATCGCCACCCGCACGATGCCGGACTCGGTGCCGCCGTACGCGTCGGTCACCACGTAGCGGAAGGAGTCGGTGCCTCCGTTGCCCTCGTCCGGGTAGGCCTGGTAGGTCAGCGCGTTCGGCGAGTAGCGCAAGACGCGGCCCTTGGTTGGCGCGGACGCCAGCGCCAGCACGGTGACGGTGTCGCCGTCGGCGTCCTGGCCCCACGGCCGGATCGGGATCTCGATGGTCTGCCCCGACGTCGCCCGGGCCTCCAGGTTCTGCGGCTGCGGCGCCTGGTTCGGCCGCTCCGGCGTCGGCGCCGGGTTCACCGTGACGCCGAGCACTGCGGTCTGCGGCGAGCCGGACGCCGTGGACGCCTGGTACTCGATGCGCACCTCACGCGGCGCGTCCACGGACGCCGGGGCGACGTAACGCACCTGCTCGCCGGACACGTACGCGACGCCGATGTCGCCGGGGTCGGCGCCGGCGGGCACGGCCGGGTCGAAGACCGACAGCCGTCCGGCGGGCAGGCCGTCGACGGAGCGGTCGAGCACGAGCGCGTCGCCCGACGTGGACGTGTCGTTCTCCAGGACGCCGACCAGCACCGAGTCGCCCGCCCGGACGACGGCGACGTCGTCGTGCAGGATCGCCTCGTCGACGCGCGGCGCGGTCAGCTGGGTCACCGTGATGCTGCCCTGGACCGGCTCGGCCAGGCCGTTGCTGATCGTGTAGTGGACGACCTGGGGGTTGGGGTCGAGCTGCTCGGCCCGGGGCATGATGCGCACCCACCGGCCCTGCAGCACCGCCACCTGCAGCTGGGCCCCGTCGGCGCCGGTGGTGGCCGGCTCGGCCGACAGCACGCCCAGCACCGAGCCCTGCGGGTCGGAGTCGTTGGCCAGCACGTCCACCATGACGGACGACTGCCCGCGCACGGTCACGTGGTCGGGGGCGGCGGTGGGCCGGTTCGGGCCGGCCTCGACGGCGTCCACGCGGATGCGGCCCGCGCTGAACTTGGCCGAGCCGAACTTGGCCGTGTAGTCGAGGAAGTACGTGCCGGGCTTGGCCGCGGTGACCAGCACCTCGCCGGAGCGGACGTCGGTGTCGACGGCCAGCCCGTCGGCGCCGGCGACGCGCGCGGCCAGCTCGAGGGTGGCCCGCGGGTTGAGCGGGTCGGCGCCGGGAATGTCGTTGCCCAGCGGCCGGATCGGGATCGCCCGGCCCACCTCGCCGCGCACGGCGTCCGGCTCGGTGATCGGCGCGTCGCCGCTGGTGGCGTCGAAGGCGAGCACCTTGACGGCGAGGCGTCCGGGCTGGGCGGGAGAGCGCCCGTCCGAGACGCCGTACGTGACCGGCACGACCGTGGTCTCCTCGGCCCGCCCGGCGG
>WBZS01000920.1_pt1 | contig 28018 bp, 28 predicted proteins | sample 5204201 | NCBI WGS metagenome assembly WBZS01 (sample SAMN12344357, study PRJNA552823) | activated sludge metagenome | biome: Activated sludge suspended growth; feature: Nitrification reactor; material: Wastewater; isolation source: activated sludge from nitrification reactor of wastewater... | reverse complement strand
AAAAACGGTTACGCGACCGCTTCCCAAAAACGCGACGATTATAGAACGCCGACGACGGGCGACCGAAAGTGAACTTCGGCGCAATCCTGGGCAATCGACGGTTGTTGAAAACGTTGCGACGTGGAAGGACCGATGCGGCAAGAAACAAACGGGCGTCGTCGCTGCGGGCAATGATGGATTGCAACGGGTTCGGGTTCAAGGCGAAACGTACTTTGCCAAGTATCGAGACGGCAACGGAATCGTTCGAGTTGTTGCGACCGGTTGTCGTGACAAGCAAGCCGCAATGACAAAACTTGCTGCATTGAAGTCGACCGCCGACAAAGTGCGCGTCGGTTCGTTGACAACGCAAGACCTTGAAATCGGGAAGCACTCGAAAAAATACACGGTCGAACACTTGGCCGAATACGTTGAGTCGCTGAGGCTGGCGAACCGGACGGAACAACGAATCAAGGAAACCGAAAAACGAATTCGGGACGTTGTGGCCGGTTGTCGGTTCGAATGTTTGGCCGACTTGAACGCTGATTCGTTTATGGGTTGGCTGACAACCGAAGCAGACGCGGGGCGGTCGCCATCGGTTTTGAATGCCTATGTCGAGGCAATGGTGTCCTTCGGCTACTGGTTGACCGGCAAACGAGTCACGAACAAGCGCAGCAACCAACTAGGCGAAAAACGATTGACCCAAAACCCGTTCGCTGGAATTGGCAAGTTTGACGTTATGTCGGACCGACGCCGACAACGCCGGGCATTGTCCGAAGCTGAGTTGCATCGGCTATTGTTCGTGGCTCGCTGGCGACCATTGGCCGAATTCGGAAGAACAACCGAAGCGAAAACCGGCGACGACTTGCCAGACGACCCCAAAAGCCGCAAGACGTGGACGCTGCAATCGTTGTCGTTCGATTCGATACCCGAAGCGGTCGAACGGGCGAAAACAAAACTTGCTGACAATCCGGCGTTTCTTGATGAACTGGACCGGCGCGGACGCGAACGGGAATTGATTTACAAGGTTGCCGTTCTGACAGGTTTGCGCCGTGGTGAAATCGAGTCGCTGACGGTCGACCACTTGCACCTAGGCGAACGGTTGTCGTTTGTGCGAATGCGACCGAAAGACACCAAAAACCGCCAAGCCGTCGACGTTCCATTGCGTGACGATTTAGCCGCCGACCTGCGGCAATGGCTGGAATCGAAATTAGACGCAACAGGGGGCGTTGTATCGCTCCAAAAACGACGCCAAGGATTGAACGGAACCGAACCGTTGTTCGGCGTGCCGAAACAACTGGTAAAGGCGTTTGACCGTGACCTAGCCGCTGCGGGGATTCCCAAGACCGACGACCGGGGGCGAACCGTGGACGTTCATGCCCTGCGGCATACGTTCGGGACGCTGTTGAGCAAGGGCGGGGTTACACCGCGAACGGCACAACAAGCGATGCGGCATTCCAAGATTGATTTGACGATGAACTTTTACACCGACCCGAAGCTACTTGACGTCGCCGGGGCCGTCGAGGCGTTGCCATCGTTGCCGCTGTCATTGTCGCCGTTTGTTCCCAGTCTCGAACGACAACGGGCAACGGGCACCAATGACCGCCGAAGTTTGGTTGCACCAACGGTTGCACCAACTGTCGACTTTTTGTGTCAAAAACTGGCAACCGTAAGCAACGAACGCAAGTTGGCAAGTTTGGCTGAACCAACAAAAAACCCCACAACAACCGAAGTTATTGCGGGGTTTCAACAGTGGGCAGCGAGGGACTCGAACCCCCGACCCTCTCGGTGTAAACGAGATGCTCTAACCAACTGAGCTAGCCGCCCTGATCCCCTTGAAAGATATCAAACGGGGAATCACTTTGTCAATCCGCGCCGAAAGAAAGCTCATTTTCCGGGCTTGCTCCACAAGCGGCGATACTTTTGCATCGACCGTCGGTTCACAGCTCCGCAACGGTATTTCCGTCGTCGAATCGCTTACTTATCCTTGTCTTCCTTTTTGGCTGAATCTTTGCCTTTGTCGTCATCGTCTTCATCATCGTCGTCCGTTGACTTCGCACCCGGCTTTTTGACCTTCAAGCCCGGCAATTTCGCTTCCGCCAACAAACTGTCATAGGTAATGTCTTCTTTGTTCTTCATCGTCTTGACTTCGTCCAAGACTTTGACGAAGGCCGGCAACATCGTTTCTTTTTCAAATTTCGATTTGGCTTCTGCATTTTCTCCAAAGGCCTCCCATTGCTTGGTCAAGTCCTGGTCTTTCATCTTCTTAAAAAACAACTCGCCGAACTCATTCCGCTCGTCCTTGGGTTTCCCCTTCACATGGCAGAGTTCACAAGACACGCGGGTCTTGGAGTATTTTTTGGTTAGTTCTTTCTTGAAAACCGTGTGCCCAATGGCAGGCGACGAAACCGTCAAGATCGATGCAACAAAAACGCCCAACAGAAAAATCCGAAACATTAAAATCTCCCAGAAAATCGTCAACTGAAAGCGTCGGCGGCCTAAGTATGATACTCACTTTATCGACAGTCTAGTTCGCGCTCGTGTCACAAGCCGGTCACAAACTTTGAATACATCACACAGAATATTCTAATTGCAAGGCGTGAGCAAGAATATCAGAGCTTGTCGGTCGTGACACATCCGGAACTAACGCGGCCGTTTGGCAGCAAAATCTTCGGAAAAATCTTCGGGAACATTGGCCTGTTCCACAGCCGAATTGAACTCCAGGGAGAAACGAATCGGGTCGTCAATCGGCCGCGCTCCCGTATTTGCAACTGTGAAAGCTTCGCCGCATTGCCGACACCGCAACGAATAGCCCAAGTACTGCGCGGCCAACTGGCGCCTGAATTGACATTTGGGACAGTTGGTGATGAAAAACGGTTCGCTGGGTATGCCCATCTTTTCATCCTTGAAATTGGGTGTCGACTTTTTGCTGACAAGCCAGCAATGGAAACTGCATTTAACCTAATGATTCAGGAAGTGGGAGGGAAGCGCAAAAGACACCCACCTCAGAATGCTGTCAATGAAAACTGCCAGCAGTTGGGCTTAAATGCTTAGCGAGCAGAGAACGCCGATCCATTCGGCGTATCATTTTCAAATGAAATCGATTGCAAATGTTGAGACACTTGGTGCAAGGAACTTTCCTTGGCGATTTCCTTTTCGCACACGCCAATCATTTCCAACAAGTCTTTAATGATTTCGTGGTGAGAGGCTTGCGTTAACCGCGGGGCGAATATTTGCACGCGGCCCCAAATTCGATTTTCAACAATGATTGGCATTTCCACTTGCCAATTATGATTGGCGCTGGCATTGAACGAAGATTGCCGCCAACGCGCGTGATACGATTCGTGCCTCCAGGGAGCGTTAACATCGAGAATAATCTGGGTCAGTTCATTTTGCTGGGCGAATTTTCTGAATTGGTCCCAAACTTCGGCCCAGTCCTCGTCGCCTTGCAAAGACAACGAAGATTCCTCCGCCGACTTTCCTCGACTTCGTTTGGGAAGGATCAAGAACGACCGTCCGATTTGCAAGAATTTGCGGGACAGCAATTTGAACTCAGCGACGCCGAAGACCTTGAAGGCAACCAATAGAAACAACACCATTCCAATGGATGCCAGCGCGAATTCAGCTCGACCAAGTCGCAGGGCCAGTACTCCTCCGGTTGCCGTCATCAACGAGAAGAATGTCACAAACAACAGGCTCATTCGAGGGCTTAGCCCCCGCTTCTGGAGCACATGGTGCAGGTGTCCACGGTCTTCGGTGAAAATACTCTTGCCCGTCAAACGGCGACGAATAAAAGCAGCCGAGGTATCGATCAGTGGAATTGCCAATAAAGTTATCGGGGCAAAGACAGCATAGGCCAATTGTTGTTTGAACGCGCACCGAATGGAGATCGCCGCGAAAAACAACCCGATCAACATGCTGCCGGCGTCACCCAGATAGGCTTTAGCCGGCGGAAAGTTAAACACCAAAAAGGCAAGCAATGCTCCGCCAAACGCCAAACAGATGATTCCGTCTATTTCTTGTTTCATGTAGAACGCCATGTAACTCATCGCGAAGCTCATGATCGCACCCACGGTCGTCGCAAATCCATCGGCACCGTCGAGCAAGTTGACTGAGTTAATTGCTGCCAAGCACCAAAAATAGACAACGGCAATCGAGAAGATCCCAAAATTGACTTGGAACCCCATGATCTCAATGACTTCAAAACGGTAACCGAACAGGTAGAGAAGTGTGACCGCCGCGATTTGCCCCACTAGTTTCTGTCGTCCGCGTAGCGCAAACCGATCATCCACCACTCCGACCGTCACGATCACCAAAAGGCCCAACACCAAACCAATTAACTCGTTAACGTTTGGCGACGACAATTCGATCCCTGTTTGCCAAACAGCGAAAGACGCTGCCGTCAACGACCCAATGAAAACTGCGATTCCGCCAATGAGGGGAATCGAATTCAAATGAAGTTTTCGGGTGTTGTCCGGCTTGTCGACCAAACCAACGCGATGAGCACCCCACATCAGAATGGGGACGAGCCCCATGACGAGTGCAAAGGCGAATAATAAAGCGGTGATTGCGGGTGTCATCAGTGCTTCGAAAAGGAATAAATCTCAGGCACATACGTTGATGTCAACGAACGGGTTCTCCAATTATAGCTTGGTCGAGCTACTAGACTGACGCGCCAAAAGGGCCTGAATTTCGTTGATCAATGTCTTTATTCTCGGACTTTCCTCGTCCTTTAGTAACCGACGTGCCTGTTTTAACGCTTCGTCATAGCGTTCCAATTGTACCAATAAACGTGCGAATCTGTACCGCGTATGTGGGTCGGAAGGACGATTATCCACCGCAATTTTTAGTTGATCCGCAGCCTCATCGAAGTCCTTTTTCTCCAGCAGCACATTCGCCTTCAACAAAACGATTTCGGGGTCAGTCTGTGGAACCTTTTCCAGCAAAACCAAAGCCCGCGATAGCAAATCTGTTTTCAGCGGCGAATCGGCTGGCAAAAACTTCACGGTAAAGTCGTAAATGAGTTTGGGGTTATCCGGCAACACCTTTTCGGCGATCAATTCGTTCGAAATCGGCTGACTCAATCGCCCGGTCAACCCTTGCATGAAGCTGACTACTTTCACGAACTGAAGCGGATCCAATTCCAAGATCTTTCTGAGGTATTGGACGCTAGCGTCTCGATTTCCAACGTACAAACTTACGAGACTCGCCTGCACATTGTAAAAAACGCTGCTAGGTGCGATCTGAACCGAGATGGCTGCCAAACGTGTCGCTTCTTCATTCTGGTCAAACAGTCCGCTAATGGCCGCCAATTTGTGAGCGACCTCAGGCTGCATTGGACTACGCTGGAGGCTGAGTCGGAAGTAATAATCCGCCGGTGGCAAGCAATCTTTGAAAAACGATTGTCTTTTAAGCTCGTTGACCAAACCCTGGCCTCGTTCGATTCGCAAGAAGTTCAAATGCTCCAGCAACCGAGGCAATTCAGTTTGAGACCAAGAACGCGATTGATTGATCGAAACGAATTTTTCAAATACAAGCAGACGAGATCGGTGCAACCAGAGATCGCCGAGCTGGTTTAATTGTTTGGTCGTGGGTGCGCTCCCTAACGACTCTTTTAGTTCCAAAATTTTCGCATCGGTAACCGCTAAATTAAGGGTCTCTGGTGTCGCGTTTCTCAGGTCGCGAATGGCCATGCGTTCTGCATTTGAGAGCCGAAACAAACTGATGCTGACCATGACACTTAGGCTGAAAGCGGCGATTACCATCAAATGTGTAGCGTAGTTCGGTAACTGAAACCTCAATGGCGACTTCTTCTTCAATCGACCGGCAAAGGCGTGGATATGCTGACTGGTGATTCCCACAAAAATCGCCAGCAACATTGTGTTCGCGGGAATGTACCAGCCAAAGTCAAATATCGAAGCGACGATTTGGGAACTTGCCAAAAAGAATCCGAACATCCCCATCGCAATCGAGGACGCAGAGTTTCCCCGATACAGCAAGAAGGTTGTGCCATACAAAAACAACGCCGTCGCACCGAGCAACAACAAAAAGCCAGGAATCCCACCGTCCACCATCGATTGCACAAATTGGTTTTCTGCATATTCGTAGGTGCCTTGTTCCGGCATTGAACTATACAGCCGCTGCACATGGCGATAGGCGCCTAGTCCCGATCCAAACAGGCCCATTTGGCCAACCGACTTCGACGATTCTGACCAGGTGCGGATCCGAGTGTCGACTTTGGACATCTCACTGGACTTGTTCAACAAGTCAAACCTCTGCATCAACTGATCATTAAAACCAACCCAATAGGTCAGTGCGACAATCCCTAAAAGCACAGGAACAAAAATGAAGCCGCCCATCTTTGGCTTACGGGCCATTCCAAAAATTAAAAGCGACATAATCGTACTCGCCAGCAGCGCAGTAACGCCGCCACGCGAGAGCGATATGACAATTGCCGATGCGATAAATGTCACGGCACCCAGTACTGCCAATTTGGTCGCCGTGATTTCCGCAAAGAGAATCTGAAGATGCTCGCCCAACTGACGCCAAAACGGAATTTCGCGACTGACTATCAGCCTGGGTCCGCTGGTCTCGCGCTTTTGCCACAAGTACGTCAACAATCCAACTGCCGCAGCCAAACACAGCAGCAAATAACCGGCGGCATTATTGCGATTCACGAATGGCCCGAAGGGTTGCCCGCCCTGCAACAACTCAATCTGCCAATAAAGCTTGCCGTTGTCCGTAAACTTTTGAATGATCGCGAAAAATGCCAACGCACCACCATTAATCGTCATCGCACTGAACAAGACGACCAAGTCGATTGTTCGTCGAAAAAAATGGCAGCCCAACATAAGGCCGACCGCGGCCATCATCAGTAGACGCAATTGGTGCCATGTCGATTCGACGTCCAACGAAATGCGGCGGTTTGACGACGAACCTGCGGGGACCAGGGGAACCACAATTGAATCGTAGAGTTCAACCTGCCGCCCCAATATCAAATTTCCAAGCGCACTGGGAAGTGGCACCGTTTGCAAAAAGCCAATTAATAGACCACCGATGACAAAAATCAAGACATATGGCATGACGTAGGAATCGCGATGCACGAGCGCCATATCGATCCACCAAGCGGCCAAACCAATCAACAGGGCGATAGAGATCACAAACATCGCTGTCGAGCCAACACTGCCAATCAACCATGGAGCAACTACCGCCACAAAAATCACAGCACTACGGCCAATCCATGAAGTCCAGTTGTCGAAGCCAACTTCGTCCGGTCCCTGTCGCCTTTGATTTTCAATTTCTTTGGCCGATTGAAGCGAGTCCTTAAGAGTTTTCGGGCGACGAGATTCGCTCATGAGCTGTTGTTGTTTTTCTGGGAGGTGAAAGTTCGGGTCTGGCACCATTCTTGCGGCAAGACGATTTCTTGTGAACGGCAAAAAAGTGTTCCAACCCCAAATCACCGCAAATTTGGCTGGAAAAACAATTGAATTTTCCGAAGTTGGGGCGTGCAATTTGCCCTGACCATTGTTCACCGCGCGAAATTTGAGAAGGATAATTCGCACAGCATTTCGAGATGATGGCCGCCGCATGGGGCCAGGAGGCGCACCTTGAAATTCAACTCGCGGTTACCGCTGACAGGACGGCGGCGTTAGTCCGCAGATTTTTTCTGCAATGAAGACGTGTACATGATTGTCACGGCACCAGCAGCAATCAGGCACCAAGGCATCCAGTCCTTCGTCCGAATACTGCGATTTGAAAGGGCCATGTCAGGGGACTGCCGCACGCCATTCTGGGGGTAAAAGCTTGCCAGATTGCCGGTCACCAGCCGCGGAATGCTACGAGAATCAGCCATGATGAATTTCTCGACTACTAACGTTTCACCGCCCGCAATCAAAAAGAAAATTCCCATCGCCCAAAAAAACGACTTCCACATGGCACCTGCCCCCTATTCTTAGACCTTCGTATTGTTAGATCGTCATTCGAATCTTCTTAAATCGGCCGGATTTGCAAAGATCGTAAATTTCACCTAAACCTATTCCATAGATTCAAATCAGAATGATTTTCCGAAATCATTCACTCATCCTGACGAGCTCTAGAAATTTTTGTATGATTTCCCTGACTCGCACTTCCCCCCCACACCGCCAAATGGGTCAAGAACCAGATTGGATTGGAAAAGTTGTCAGCCCCCAGCCAAAAACTTGAAAAGACCGTTCTGATCGTGGATGACGAATACGATCAAGTTCTAGGTTTGGAGCAGGCACTCAAAGACCACGGATACGCAGTCTTTTATGGCGACGACGGAAACAAAGGTCTCGCTCTGATCAATTCGGTCAAGCCAGATTTGCTTGTGCTTGACTTGAGCATGCCAGGGCGGAGTGGATTTCTCGTTTTGGAATACATGCGAGCCAACGGAAAAATCGACTGCCCTGTTATTGTCGTCACGGCGATCGATGGTCAACGACATCGGGATTATGCCATGACGTTGGGAGCCCATGCCTTTTACAAAAAGCCATATGGAATCCGCGAGATGCTGGACACAATCAACCAATTATTGGGCTAAGTTCGCCTTTCACTCGCGGTAGTTCTCGAAGTTGAACTCTGGGAAAGTGCGATTCTTTACCGACCCAAATCTTTGGTTTCCGATGGACTAATTTTGCTCGACTTAGCGTTTTCCCGCTTGATCGCTTCGTACACCTCGAGGCGATGGACGGGAATTTCGGAAGGTGCATCAATTCCCAAACGGACTTTGTCCCCACGAATATCGACGATCGTAATCATGACGTCATCGCCAATCATGATGCTCTCATCGCGATGCCTTGAAAGTACAAGCATTTTTGATCCTCAAGTGGTGTTCGACATGTCCTCGATGGTTTTGGTGTCGCCCACGACCAATCGACGGTTCCGCAAATAACAAGAGGGACCGCTAGCGTTGTAAGCTCACGCAGGGAGCTATCGTCGCAAACAACGCGACATCTGAACCGCAATGCTAAAGTTCCAATTCTGGCGGCTTTCCGGTCTGAAGCACGGCAATCGATTTGGGAATAACCGGAACGATCGGCATCCCTAAACGTCAGAAATCCATTTCGCTCCAGTGGGCAGGGAGACGGTCACTCAAACCGATGGATCAAGCAGACCGACGATGTGCGGTCGGCAACGCTGCCAAATCGTATTGCAAGGGTTGATTGTCTGTGGTCACCACCTGAGCACCGAGTCGCCGATCCAAATTGATCACAATCGGAGCTCGTAAATTCAACGTCAACGAGTCTTGATCTCGGCCGACAACGGCTAAAACATAGGAATGTTCGCTGCCGTCCAGCATCAACGCCTCGAGATCATCCTTCTCCATTCGCACGCGATAGTCTTTGACAAATCGGCGTGGGGAGACCACCGGCAATGCCGTCTCAGCTTTCTGAATGCTTTGCAGCCAAGCAACCGCTTGATTGTCTGCATCTGCCAGCAGTACCCAGTGGCGACATTGTTCGAATCCGAAAATTCCGTTGCGAAAGAACAAGATGTCATCGGGTTCGATTTCAATCTCGTCAAATCGTGTCGTTTGGATTTTCATGATGTCGCCTGTCAGTTAGCAAAATTTTTAGGGGCCGGCTGTGAATTCCGGCTGTCTTCCTGTTTATCGACTTTAAGCCCTGTAACGATTAGGCAATTTTTCCGGTTTTTTGCCCAATCGCGGAGTTCTTCGTTGTCTTTCACCTCGACCGATCACTGGCAAAAGCGATAAGATAAGGAAAACAGTTCCGGCGGTTTGCACCGTGCCGCATTCGCTCCGCCTGAACCCCGATTGCGAGCCGCGCTGATGTGTAATATCCACTACCGCTTCTTCACTACCCTACTTACTGCATTCGTCGGTGGGGGACTGCTGCTGTCTGCCGGGCTTTGGGCCCAAGAATCGACCGAAGGCACTTCCGAACTGATCAACCGCCTCAACGATCGGCGTTTCTCAGTTCGCAATTCGGCGACACAGGAATTGACCAACCGCGGCGTCGCGATCATTCGACCGCTCTTGGAAAAAGCCTTTGAACTAGGGCCGGAGACACTGTGGCGAGCGACTCGAATTGTCGAAGCGATTGGCCTCGCGGGTGACGAAGAAACATTTGTCAAATGCGCAGCAATTCTCAAAACGTTTTCCAGTCATCGCCAAATCGACCAAAATCTTTCGGCTATGGAACTTACTTGGAAGTCTGGGCAAACCAAACGTGCGGCCGAAAAGCTGAAACAACTTGGAGCCATTGTCTCCTTGACCGAGCTGGATGAAGGCCAAATGGACCAGTTCCAAGGCGTCATTTTCGCCGGCCAAGTCCATGCCGATGCCCTTGCAGATATTGAACCGGTCGCCCCTAACGCAAAGACTCCCGCTGCACCCAAACTGGCTCCGGACATGATTCTCAACAAGGTCGACACGATTCTGGGCGGAACGTTGACGGACAATTATCTAATCGCTTATCCAACGAAAGACTCGAAAGAGCAACGGCAGAGCGACGCGACTCGGGAATTGTTCATGGAACAACAAATCATGCGCCGTCGCGTTATGTTCGCCAATGGATTGATGGTTAACAACGAGAATGGTGATTCGGTATTGCTTGGCAACCTTTGGAAGGGCACACCCGGGGACTTCCGCGCTGTCGCGACAATCAACAACGTCAAAACCATCGGCTTCGCCGACTTGGAATTGACGCCAGATTATCTCGAGCCGCTGCAACGTATGAACAGTCTCATTCGCCTTCGCCTCGAACGGGTTTCTCTGGATGTGAAAACGCTGGCACAATTGGAAAAACTGAAAACGTTGGGAGCCGTCGAATTACAGAACATCAAGTTAACCAATGAGTTCTTCACGTCGCTCTCAATGTTGAGCAATCTCAGCGAATTGACAGTCGAGGCCGATCCAGAATCACAAAAGGCCTTTTGGGAACATGTCGCCGACCTCCGAACCGTCAGTAGCTTGATCCTCAAGCGAATGGACATTCGGGACGAACATTTTGAAACAATCGAGAAAATACCCAGTTTGGCTTCGGTGATGCTCGAGGGCTGTCAGTTTAACATCAAGAAATTCAAAGAATTCAAACAACAACATCCCGAGTTCACGTTCGAATTCATTCCGCGAGCCTATTTGGGCGTCCGAGCCGATTTCGCTGCAGGGAATAATAACATTAGCCCTTGTCGGATTGGCGAAGTTGTTCCCGGAACTGGTTCGGACCAAGCCGGAATGAAGATCGGTGACATCGTCAAATTCATTGCTGGCCAAGAAATCGATGCGTTTGAGGATTTGCGACTCGTCGTCGCTCAATTCAAACCTGACGACGTCGTCGACGTTGTTGTTGAAAGAAACGGCGAACGCATTCCGCTGAAAATCAAACTGGGCGACCGCTCAAAGGCTCAAGAATAATCGGCGATTCGTGCTGTATGCGCATCTACGCCACAAAGCTGACCCAGTAAAATATCCACCCCGTGAAGGCGGTCATCAACATGAAGATGGTTCCCAGCCAACCCAATCGGCGGTGAAGTTGTCGGTGGCTATGGTTGCTGAAATCCGCTCCCATTTTGGTTAATGCCAACCATACAATCGCAATCCAAATAAACAAGGTTGGGATCGCGAACGATAAATGAACAATTAACACCCGATCCACCCATCCGCTTCGATAATAGGGGGACTTTTCTGCCTGCACCCGCCAGTCCGTTAAAAACCGGATGTCGATTTCGAAAGCGATGATTACCAACAGCAAGACCGTAGCCAATGTAATTTGGATCAAGCGGTGCCCGCCGAAATTTCGCTTGACCTTCGCCATATAAACGCTGTAAATGAGCACAATCGATACGACGAACATCGCCACGGTGACCAGATCAAGCATGAATGAGCCGCGAGCGGGCAAGAAGCCAGATTCCATCAAGTTTACCTTTTCTCCGAAAACTGCAGTTAAGTAGAATTCTGACAGTAGTGAATCAGACTTGCTGTGCCAGGTCAAATTCTTTTAGCTCCTGCGACGTCCTCAACAGGGTGGTACTGTAACATCGTAAGGCAACCAAGCGTCAACGTCGACGCCTTGACGCCCAGCGGTCCTCGCGCGATATTGTCGGGGAAGTTGCTTAGCGGGAATAGTCAACAATGGAACCCCCGTTTACAACTCGGCCGGGTGGCGGAATGGCAGACGCTCAGGACTTAAAATCCTGTGCCCGTTAAGGGCGTGCGGGTTCGACCCCCGCTCCGGCTATCGAGAAGAAAGCAAGGCCCGAAAATTGGCGGACTAAGTTCCGTTAGGCCCTGAGAATATTGCGAAAAATAACGGAGCAATGCGTTAAGGCAAATCCCCATCGCGTCGATTGAAAAAAGTTGTCACCGCATATGGCATGTGGTTGTGATGCCTACCGAAAACTTCTTGTACATACTTCTTGAAGTTGACGTGTGCGGCAACCAGTAGTCGGTCCAAATTCAACCCCTTCAATTGGCAATGTGATCGCATTAGTATTCAGGGCTGCCCGAAAGTGGGCCTTGTTTGCGGCAGTCCTTTTGATCGGCAGCAGTCATTTACGGCAAGAAGTTTGAATCCACCGAAACTGAAGAATCCGTTGCCGGGCAAAGAGAAGTGACGAAAATTGGTGATTACTTACGGGGCGTGGCTCAGCCTGGCTAGAGCGCTGCGTTCGGGACGCAGAGGTCGAAGGTTCGAATCCTTTCGCCCCGATTCGTGAAAGGCCGGGTGAAATCAAATTCATCCGGCTTTCTTTTTGCCAAGATGCAGAGAAAAATGCAGAGTTGCAACGATACAAAAGGCAACTCTGCGCAACCTATTATCTTAGGTTGGTGCGAACTTTTCAGTCCACGGACATGTTTCCTGACACTGACTTGAGGAGTTCGCAAATGCGACAACCAAAACCTTTTCTGCGCAAACAAACGAAAACGTGGTACGTTCAGATCGGCAAACGCCAGATTAATCTGGGCCCCGACAAAGAACGAGCCTGGGCCAAATACCATGAACTCATGGCTTCGGCCGATGACCTGAATTACTATCAGGCAACAGTCGTTCAGCTATTGGATACCTATCTCGAATGGTGCCAGAAACGCCGTTCTGCTGGAACCTATGACAAAAACCTGCTGTACTGCAAGTCCTTTATCGATTGCATTGGCAAAAGGCTGAAAATTCGTCAGCTGAAGCCAAAACACATCACGTCCTGGATGGATTTGCACCCCGGCTGGAGTTCATCCACCAAAAATGACGCGATTTCCATTGTTCAACGAGCTTTTAATTGGGCGGTTCGGCAGGGGCATATCGACCGGAACCCGATTCCCTATATCGATGACAAACCAGCCCGGACTCGTCGAGAAGTCGTCTATTCCCCTGACCAGTTCAAAAAAATATTGGCGACGGTCACCGATGATTTGTTTCGCGACTTGTTGGAATTTCTGTGGGAGACGGGCTGCCGACCCCGCGAAGCCCGAAAATTGGAAACCAGGCATATCGACCTGAAAAACCAAATGGCAGTTCTGGAAGTTTCGCTGAACAAGACTAGAAAAGGTCAACGGGTCATTTACCTGACTGACCGGGCCCTCGAGATTGTTAAAAGGCGAATGGAAAAGAACGGTGACAATTCGGGAGCGGTGTTTCGAAATCGGCAAGGGAGACCTTGGACGAAAGACGCCATCAAATGCCGATTCACCAGGATCAAGGAAAAACTCGGCGACAATACACTATGTGCCTATGGCATCAGACACTCGTTCGCAACCGAGGGACTTAAGAATTCTGTTGATCCGGTCAGCTTGAGTATCCTGATGGGGCATTCCGATGCAACCATGATCGCCAAAACCTATCAGCACCTTGCCAAAGACCCCGCATTCCTCAGAATCCAGGCGAAGAGAGCCAGAGGTGAGTGAGGGAGTAACGTCCGCTTGAAAAAGAATAGCCTGCCGGAGGCTACTCGGCAGGCTGAAGTGGGACTTTTCAGTCCACGAACATGTTTTGACGGTTGCTCAAGGGCTACAGATGTTTCAGGGTTCGAGAGAACTCCATCTTCTTTTCGCCGACACTCCGATTCGACTGATCGAGGTATTCCTCAATTTGGAGAGTGCTGATCCGAATCGCCTTTCCGATTCGGTAACATTGCAATTCGCCCATCGCAATCAAGCGATAGATAATCCCATTGGAGACATTCAACCGGTCGGCAATGTCGCGGACCGTCAGCATGACTCGATCTTTCTTGTTCTGGCCCTCACTCATCGCACCGACCTCGCTTTCCGGGAAACTTTTGATATATCGTTTTTTGATGTTACTCCTTTTCGATTTCGGGCTGACGATCCGGGGTTCTCGGCCCATAGAGCCCCATCGACAGACTGACCTGCTGGCTTGTGGGATTACCGGGAAGTCCAATTTCTTCCACTGGCCTGATCGAGTCCGGGAAAGCCGGAACAATGGCTTGACCCAATTCCTTCGCTCCCTGCCGCAGCCAAGCCGCCACCGTTGTTGAAATATCACTCTTGAACTTTTCCATTTTTGACATCGGATTACCTCATTCGTTCAAGTTCATGGGACAAAGATTGATTGAGAATCTCTTGATCGCGAATTTCCATTGCTTTACGCCGCTGGAAATCGATCATGTGTGCAATGTCCAACAGCATCGCCACGCCGCCAACAATCATGAACGCCCCGAAAGGATGCTGTGTGAAGATCAAGACAGCGATTCCAATGGCACCCACAATGAATGGCTCCACAAAGATCTTGGCGTTGCGTTCCGAAACGTTTAGATATCGGCACACCAATGGGTAGCCGTTGTATCGGGAATGGAAGTATCCTTTACGAATCGCTTTGCCGGTGGAGAACTTCTGAATAAAAAGAGCCATCAGAAAGGCATAAGTGAAATAGGTGAACGGCCAAATCGTATCAGGCTGACAGGTGGAAACGGCGAACAGCCAGCTGATTGGCAATCCGGCCAGCTGAATCAAGCCGAAATACCGAATACCAAATTGTGTTCTGAGAAATGGATAAAATGTGGCAGCCACACCCGTGCAGCTAATGAGAAACAGGTTCATCAGCCCGTTTGCCAAATTAATCGAATCCCGAAAAGTTCCCAATTGTTCTGGTTGTTGTGGAGGCTGGTTCATCATCAAAATCCTTGTTTGAAAGTAACTCTTGCAAAATTTTCCTTCGATCCTCGCCAATTGCGTCCTCCTTGAAATACTATCGCATCGCAGTAGCCGTGCTTGCCCCCTTTCGTAAGGCGGGTGAACTCATTCGGCTGTAACGTGTACTCAAACGTCTCGCTACTTCCGATTGAGATTTGCTCTTCATCCATCGGAAAAATCTCAAGAAAGTTCTGTCGTGGCGATGACACGTTGGAACTGCTGAGCCAGATCCGTTTTCTGCCAATCAAGTCACTGGCCCATTGGTTGGTCACCGGGCAGGAGTTCTGGCAGAAAATTTTCGTTTGAGCCAGACTCAGGATCGACTCTGCCTTGGCGTTGCTCCCTTCGTTTTCGCCCAACGCCACAAGGACGTTGGGAAGGTTCTGAGTCATCCACAAGGTCGCCACCCTGCTGGCCCGCGCCGTTGAGAAAAACTGCAAGTCCTTGAGTGAAAGCAACATGTGGGCTTCGTCCATGATCAAAAAAGTCGGACGTGTTTCGCCTTCCTGACGTTGTTCCATTCGCCCTTGGAACAAGACTTTCCAAATCGTCTGAGCCAGCAGACCAATGGTCAGATCACGCTTCAAGGGTTGATTGACCACAATGATTTTGCCGTCCAAAGTGTCTTCAGGAACGACGGTCGTCTGATTGCAGAAGAGTCGATACAGAAGCCCCCGGCAGAATGGATCGAGGACACCCATCAACGAGGCTTCAATAATTGATCGGGTCTTTTCCGCCAGTCTCGGAAACGTCCTCGTGAAATACAGCTTCACCTGCTCAAAATCATGCCGCACATGGGGAGTTAAGCCCATCTGCTCCCCTCGAAGCAGCAATTGCCCAACTGTCGACTGCTTCCACCAATCAGGATTGGCAACTTCAGCCTCGGATTGCGGTGCATCACGAATGACTTCCACAATCAAATGAGGCGCAAGTTGCTTCATAACAATCGAAAGCAAATCAATTGCGTTTCTGCCCAACTCCCGCCGACCATTCTTCCAGAACGTCTCATCCTGTCGGCTGGCACCGCTACCGTTGGCACGTTCGGCGATTTCAGCCATGGACTCAATCAAGAACAAGAGGTTCTCGGTCTTGCCCGATTCCGCTCCTTGTTGATGGAGCAAGTAGTTCATGAATGACAACCCATACCCGGAGGCTTCATCAAACACGATGAGATCATCCGTTCGACCGGCACGTGCTGCAAGTCTTCTGATACGGTCGGCTTCATCGACTTTTACCGTCATGCACAAGCCGCCAAACCCAGCCGTCATCATTGCCAGGGTCAGTTGATACCCGGGTCCCGAAGTCTTGCCACTTCCTGTCCCGCCCATGACCAGCGTCGTCTGAAAACTATCGCCAATCGTAAACGGGTCATGGCGACCAAGTCTCAACAACGGGGTATCGAGAGCAAAGGCTGACCTTTTGCCGGGGCGTTTGCGAAGCCAACCTAGCATGAGGCACCTCCCTGACTCTCAGACCGTGAACGATCCGCAAGTACCCGAGACAAAGTTGAAACATCCAGCCCCTTCCTCGCAGCTTTCTTGCACTCCCCAAGCAACTGCCCAAGCCAATCAATCAGGTCGGCCATTGCAAATGCCTGTTCCGACTGAAATGACCCCGTAAAAGAGCCGAATTCCAAACGCACCTGACGTTTCTTGGCGGTCTTTTCGGTTGCCGTACGGGCAAGTTTTTCTAGAACCTCTCGTCCCAGCTTCCCTTCGTTAGCCAACCGAGTCGCCGTTGATCGCGATTCAGAGTCCAGGCGAGTCAAAGCATAAGCGTCCGCCGACCCAATTTTCCCTTCTGCCACCAGAAGCTGTTCGCTATTGGAGAGCTTTGCCAAGGCAAGGGTTCGGGTCACCATGGCTTTGCTCACACAAAGATGTTCCGCCAGTTGCGCACCATTCCATCCCTTGAGTTGCATCAACTTGTAGTAGGCAAGCATCTTCTCAATGGGATTGAAATCCTGCCGCTGGCCGTTGACTGTCAGCTGCATTGTCAAAAGCTCTTCGGCACTTGGCCGAACGCTTAACACTATGCATCTAAGCACCAACAACCCGACCAGCAAAGCAGCGCGATAGCGACGCTCTCCATCGATCAGAATGTATGAATCGCCATCGGCAACCACGATCAAGGGGATGATCTGACCATTGTTTTTGAGGTTTTCTGCAAGCTGCGGCAGTTCTTGGTCATCAAAGCTCTTTCTCGGCTGACTCGGATCGGGCTTGAGCTTGTCGATAGAGACATCCATGTATTTGCAGGTTGGCATCATGAGCACACTCCTGACGACCTGAACCAACGTCTACCCGCCCAACAGACGACTAATGAACACACAGCCAGAAAAAGCGTCGCCCCGAGCCAATGGACTGCTGTGCGACCAGTCTCTCGGGCAACTGGCTCAACTATGGTTGTACCTACAGATTCCGTCACATTGCCAATCGCTTTGCTCGTACCATCCAGCACATCCTCAGGATTGACGACGAACGTTGCCAGCATGGCACCGCCAACAAGGGTTCCTTTGTTTCTCCAGAGGAAATCGACGACTTGATCTCCGCGCCCTCCTTTGGCGATCATCGACCAGATTTCATCCGCGTGTCCCGTCGAAGCCAGTTCCTCCGACAACATCCGAAGTCGTCTGGCGTTCTGAGGTGTTACCTTCGCGAGCGCTTTCACGGCTTCGTCGCCATATTGGGCCCCGAACCGCGCAGCTTGACCAGCTCCCGACGTAATAACGCCTCGACCGACATTCGCCGACCCGGCTTTGACACTCGCTTCGGCAGCTTCTTTGGCTGCAGTACGAACTCCCTGCTTCACACCCTGTTCAACAGCTTCTTCTGTCGATTCTCGCATGATCTGAGAACCGATGTATTGGCCCATTTTCCGAACCAACTGAGCTTGGGTTGATTCTGACCAGGCGACCATGACAACGATTGCAACAAAAACGAAATGAACTTTCATAATCTTTACTCCCAATTTGGTTGAAGTGTCTGTGAAATCAAGATCATTTGGATGAAGACAATACGGGCATGTTTTCCTTTGCCCATGATTGGTCCAGGCCCAGTGACTCAGCGATGGTCAAATTGCAGACCACTTGGTGCCTTGTCGCAATTTCGATAAGGTGCTCGGTCCAGAAATTTCCCTGAACTGGTTCTGCCTTCAGGTCTGCTAGGACCTGGGAGCGAATGGACGAAGCCGACTTGATCAGGTTTTTGCGGGCTGTCCCTGTCGATGCGACGATTTCTTCTGCAGCCCAGCCGACACCTGCTCCAGTAATAAGAGACAAGGCTTTGTCGGTGGCACTCTCTGATTTGCTTGCGAGATGTTCCGCCAATGCTCCAACAACGATACCGACCCCACTCGAGACTACGCATTCACCCCAGACTCCTTGAGCGTGGGGCAGCAAATTGCCGACGCGTTGATCCATCGTGTGGTGGAGCTTCGAAAAATCCACCTCGAGGATTCCTGGTGGCTGATAATCCGCGTCGATACCGCAGTCAACCAACAATGCGTTGTCAATCTCAGTAAGGCGACTCTCAAATTTCGCCAGGATGTCATCCAGAACCATGGTCATCGCCCGCGAATCAAGAACATGATTCCGGAACTCGCGCCTGATGCATGTCTTGCCAGCTTCCGGATCTGTACTGATTGACCAGACATTGTCGAATTTGGTTACCTCATCGGCGAATTTCTCCAAGCTGCCGATGGATTCAAGCTTCTTGAGGAAAGCGGCAATCCGCTCGATCTCGAAATGTGTTTCTTCAAATCGCTTTATCGAGGCAGCAGCCATTTTTTCAGAAAGTCTGAACCAGACATCCTCGGCCTTTACTTTGGAAACTGAAACTTCAACCGATTCTTCAACCACAATACTGTCGGTGCCAAGCTCTTCCTCAACGGGAACGGACTGTCTGACCGAGGCTGCCAATTCAGGGACTGAATCGCGTGGTCCACCCTGATACATCAAGGTCAATGCGATGGCACCAACATAGATCATTGCGATCAAACCAAACACAGCACTTCTTGTCCAAAAACGTTTCAACATGATTAAAGCCCTCAAACAAAATCGCAAACAAAACGTCAATCCCGCACGCTACATTGCGTGCATCATTCAAGGCGATTTCGGTTTTGCAATGCGGTCATTGATCTCTTCAAAACGCATATAGAGGCCGCAACCGTTTGCTTCAAATCGTTTTTTCCCGAACGACTGAAGCTTTCCTCAACGAAGCGACTACATGAAAAACAAAGAACACAGGATGGTTGCCAGAAAGGGTAATTTCGCGCGTGAGAGTTAGAAACATTTTTCGAGGGCCTCTTCAAACAACTTTTTGGCTTTCGAACGAATTCTGCGAACCGTCGATTTGCTTCGCCCCACGAGTTCAGCGATTTTGGCCACGGTATATTGTGGCAACTGGCTTACGATCTCCCATTCAATTTGGGTGAGGCTTCTCTTCATTTGATCAACAACCAAACTGTGCAGAATTTCCTCATCGGAGGGATTGATTGCCATCGGACTTTCAGCTTCCGAGAGATGTTGGCCGACACGATCGACGAGTTTTCTAAACGCAAATTGCTTGCGGAAATAAAGGGCCTTTTGGCGTCGGATGACTGATTTTCCCCAGCGGCAAAACGCCGACACCGTATCTTTGTTGGAGAGACAGCACAAACATTTGATCTGCAACAAAAACTCAAGCTCTCCTTTCCGGATTTTTTCCAACCCGATAAGCAAAACATCTTGAATCAAATCTTGACCGAAAAGATGATAGTCTCTGCCCCTGCCATTGCCGCAAAGTTCATTGGACGCGTTCGACAAAAGCACTTCTACGAACTTATCGAAATCCAGACCTACACATTTGGGGCAACGAGGATATTCAAAACTCTGCTGTTTTTTGTGACCGTTGTTGAAACTGTTCATTAGAAATCTCCTAAAAATCGGACTGGGAAGCCGAAAGAATTCGGCAGAGTTCCGAAATGTAGAAGTTGAAAAACCATTACCGAAACTTGTTGGAAATGGCGCGAAGTTCGACGTAAGTCCTTCCAATTCAACGCTTTAGGGAATCCCGCTTGGCAATTTCCCTTGCATATCCCTGAAAATTTTCCACTAATTTTTTGGTTTCGGCAGTGGAATTTGAAATTCCGAGCTTTCGGTATGATTCGTCAAGAATCTCAATCAGCTCGGCGGGGTCATCATCAATCGAATCGAGCCCAACTCGACTCAGAGGAATCTTGCGTTCGGTGAAATAGGCGATTGCAGCAAGGTCTCGTTCAGCAGAGAGTGTTCCCCAAAGGAACATGAAGATCCCGGAGTCTCGAAAGCCGTTCGGGTTCTTCCATTCCAATTCGCCACCAGCAACTTGTCGAAGCTTTTTGAAGATGAGGTCATCTGTCGGAAAAGCAATGTCAACAGTTGAAAACTGTTTTGCAACGTCGAAGTTGATAGAGTTTTGCCATTCGGTCATATAAGCTACCGAATGCACTCTTAACAGATGCTGGAAAAAACCTCAATCAGTATTTATTCAATTGCCCGTATCGTTGCACGAGGTGGGCAAAACGCTTTCCGTCTGCAGTAATTTTTCGAGGTCTTGTTGAATTGTCGTCTGACTGGGTAAACAATTTGACTTTTCGATGCCAAGCAATTTCAAGTTGTTTTTCCAAGTATTTAATCAGTTCTCTAATTGAGGCGTCCGCGAATCCATTTCTTTCATTTGGTTCCAATCGTGACATGACTCGCTTTCTGGCCGCATTTAGAGACTTGGCTCTATGCAGAATAAATTCATTTGCCAATGCCAGAAATCTCTCAAGGTTCGGTTTACTAAACTCCAACAGAATGCTCACCGTGCCACTAACGGAAGAGGTCTCCAAATGCTTTCTCAGGAGTTCCATTTTGGGATTGCTGAGCTTCTTGGGGAATTGCAGAAGCGCTTGCGTTCCCATTGACATCAAGATCGAATAGGCAAGGTCGCTCAAAGTACCGCTGGATTCTAATATTTCTAGCAACACTGGAACCAGCGCGAGTCCAGCCGGCCCAATATTCTGCAACGCCACCAAAATATTTCTTTTTGCTTCCGACTCTCCATTCTTGAGAATGTCAACCAATCCATCAAGACAATCTGCATCGGTCAATCGCACGCACTGCAAACACAAGGAGAGTATGAAAGACTTTGTTGAGCTTGGATTTTCACACAAAGCGCGAATCAAATGTCCTGGCTCTCGCTCGCTTATCGTTGAGGAGAGAAAAATTTTGATCCAAGACCTCAAATCAAGCGGCTCCTCAATCCCGTTGATGAACTGAGGAATGCAACTCGGTTTTCCTGTTTTCTTCAAAATGCGAAAGAGCAGCTCAATGATTTCAAAATCTCGTTCCACGCCAATCTGATGCATAACATCCGACGTTTGGACAAAATCTAAGGGCATGGTATTTATCAGGAGTGATTTCGCGGCAACTTCTCGCACATTCGGGTCTTCAGACTCTATCCGTTTGATAATCGCGTTGATTCCATCTTCGACCTCTTCGCCGGAGACATTCAAATACCCCTCAAAGGCAACCAACATTAACTCAGGCGCTGAATTTTTGATTTTTCCCAACAGGAAATCTCTGGCCTGTTTCGATTGGCCGCCCGATTTTCCAATGCAGTTGACAATTCCAATACTCAACTCAAGTGGTAACTTCTTGTTGTACCAGGCGATTAGTCTTCGAATGGTAAGTTGGGGAGCATCCTGCTCGATTCCCTGAAGACATGAGACGCAAACCGCCGTACTCGCCAAGTCGAGCTGTGGTAGCAGATCGACAACGTTCCAAGCAAACTCGACGCGGTGATGAATCCTGATGAAAGCCATCGCAGAAAACATTCTTATGCTCTCATCTCCCTGTTCTATTCCTAAATTCAAGATCGGCAAACATCGATCCCGCAAAGACTCAAACTGCACACCGATGGCGGCTATGAAGTATCGAATATTCCCGTCATGACGGCTCAGCAAGTCTGCGATTGCGCTCTCGAATTCTTCTGGGACTAAACCTTTTCTCATCAACATCATAAGAACATCAGCCAAGGTGCTGATGTCCTCGCATTGAAGCCCGCGCCGCAGTGCTTGATGAACCAGAAAAACATCTTCGTTCCCTTTGTAAAGGGACATGAAAATCTCACATCCAACGAGGGACTCACGAATGTCATCTCGAGCTACAACGTCCAACAATGCGTACTTTGTTAATACAAAATCGCTGCTTTGTAGCTTCATCGCGGAATCTATCGCAAATTCGCGTTTTTCGACCATCGCGCGCACAATTGCATTGAGATGTTCCGTTATTTCTGCCTTGCTGAGCATTTCTCTTTTTCCTTGCGTTGACACCAGCTTTACCGAAATATTTTACAAATCCATTTCTCTGACGTAAGCAATGGCTCATGCAAAGCAACTAGTCATTGACGGTCGTTTCTTGCCAGGATACGCAATTGCCACAACTATGCTTCGCATCATCCAAAACCGTTCGGCGGGTTCCGCCAAGAGCTATTACTCCCGCGCAGATTATCTGTCTGAAGCACAAGAACAGGCAGGTCTCTGGCGAGGGAATGGAGCGGTCCTGCTTGGTCTTCGGGGGCTCGTTCACAAAAAGGATTTCGATGCGCTCTGCGACAACCTGAATCCCGTCACTGGTGAGCAACTCACGGCCCGACAAAGAGCCGATAGAACAGTGGGTTATGACTTTAACTTCAACCTGCCCAAGGGAATCTCAATTGCCTACGCATTGAACCAAGATGAACGAATCCTCGAAGCGTTTCGTACATCGGTTCATGAGACGATGCAAGATGTTGAAAAGGACGCCTTGACCCGCGTCCGTAAGAACGGCGCAGAACTCAATCGGCCCGTTGGCAATCTGCTCTGGGCCGAGTTCATTCACAAGACGGCCAGACCTGTCCAAGGCGTTCCAGATCCTAACCTTCATGCACACTGCTTCGTAATGAACAGTGTTTATGACCCTGTCGAAAAAATCTGGAAAGCGGGTCAGTTCCGCGAGATCAAACGTGACGCTCCCTACTATGAAGCAGTCTTCGAATCGAAACTGGCGCTGAAGCTTCAATCGCTCGGCTACTCCATTGTTCGAAAAGGAAAAAGCTGGGACATCGGTGAGATCCATCCTAACATCTCTGCAAAGTTTTCTCGACGCACTGATCAGATTGAGGAACTGGCTCGCAAGAAAGGAATTTCGCTCGATAGTGATAAAGACGGACTTGCCGCCAAATCACGCGAATCGAAGTCCAGTGACCTGACGATGGATCAGCTGAGAGATATTTGGCGTGAACGGTTGACTGACGAAGAATCGAGCAGCCTTCAATCTGTTCGACCGGAACGCTTGACCGGCAAAGAACTCACACTCTCTGAAAACGAGGCTGCCAAAGCTGTCGAGTTCAGTCTCGATCATCTATTCGAACGGGCCTCGGTCAACGGTCAACGAGAAATCCTGGCATTGGCACTCAAACAGGGAGTTGGTGAAGTATCGCTCGACTCAGTGTTGAAGTCTTACCGAAAAACCCATCCAATCGAGCGCGAGTTTCAGGGACGGACCATGGTCACTACGCCTGAAGTTCTGGCCGAGGAACGCCAGATGGTTGACTATTGCTTCGACACCCAATACTCAGAACAGCCACTCAATTCGGACTGGCAACTTAAACGGGATTGGCTGAACCAAGACCAAAAACGAGCTGTCTATCAATTGGTTAACGGCACCGACCGTGTTCTCGCCGTAAGGGGTGGAGCTGGCACAGGCAAAACAACGCTGATGCACGAGACCATTGAAGCCATCAAGCAGGGAGGCCACGAGGTATTCACCTTTGCTCCCTCCGCCGCCGCCAGCCGCGATGTCTTGCAAAAAGAAGGCTTTGAATCGACTACGGTGGCAGAATTGCTGGTAAACAAAGAGTGGCAATCGCGAATCCAGGATCAAATCATCTGGGTCGACGAAGCCGGATTGCTCAGTTCACGGGTCATGCATCGCCTACTAAATCTCGCCAAGACTTCCAATGCCCGCGTAATACTCTCCGGTGACTGGCGACAACACTCCAGCCCTGAACGAGGCTCCGCCTTAAAGATTCTGGAAGAACAACAAGCAATTCGGCCCGCCATCGTGGGTGCCATTGAACGGCAAAAAGGAGAATATCGCGAACTGGTTGCTCGCATGGCCGTTGGCGACATTGAATCCGGGTTCGACCGGCTCAATGAACTTGGCTGGATCAAAGCCATCGAGGACGACGACGATCGAAATTCTGCCATTGCAAAAGAATATTCCAACTTGATTGCACGAGGACAATCTGCTTTGGTAGTTGCTCCCACCCACGCCGAATGTGATCTGATCACTTCGGCGATTCGAAGCGAACTTCTCACCCGCCAACTCATTGATTCGCAAGAACATTCCGTGACCCAGTTAATTCCATTGCACTTCACCGCTGCTGAAAAGAGCGATGTCCACCGGCTTGAGGAAGGCTTGTTTGCAGTCTTTCATCAGAACGTCAAAGGATTCAATCGCGGCAAACGAGTCAAGATTACCTCTGGCAACCGCGAAGCACTCGCACACTCAAGCAAACACTTTGAGTTGTTTCGAGAAAGTTCCATCGCCATCGCCAAAGGGGACTTGGTTCGAATCACCCATAATGGAATGACTAGCGATGGCAAGCATCGTCTGAACAATGGAAACGTCTATCGAGTCAAAGCCGTCGACGAGACCGGCCGCATTCAATTGGAAAACGGCTGGCAGCTCGCTGCGGACTTCGGACATCTTGCGTCGGGCTATGCAAGCACCAGCCACAGCTCACAAGGAAAAACGGTTGACCATGTTTTGATCGCCGAATCATCAGTTAGCTTGCCAGCCGCCAGTCCCGAGCAGTTCTATGTTTCAGTCAGCCGCGGACGCAAGCAAGCCACTGTATTTACTGACAATGTTGATTCTTTGAAAGCCGCCGTCCTCCATCCCCACCTGAGACATTCCGCTCTCGCCTTGGTCAGCAACACTGGCTCTTCCCCCAAATCAATCAAACGTCGCCGTTTGATTGCCCGTAACCAGCAACAAATGAACCGAGACACCATTAAAGAAAACCAATTCGAGGTCGAACATGGCCGACAATAGTGTCCGAAGTATGCTTGGCACTGCTCCAAGACGAATCCAACCTGTAACCACATCCGACGAGGAGTATCAGGCATTTGGTGCCGGTCGGATTGGAACCAAAACACAAATCATGGTCGCCTTCCGGCGTTCGGACGGCTACGTAGAAGCCTTGCCCTACGCCTCTCTCAACCGCATCTACAGTTCAGACACGGAGCGAGTCATCAATCTGGATTTCGGCGACCGACATGTTCTGATTGAAGGGAGCCATCTAGCCTTGATGTTCAGGTACTTGACCGACAATAGATGTTCGGAAGTCGTTCAAGTCGACGAACGGACAGCCATGAGGCAGAATCTAGATGATCCTATTGTCTCACGAATCGTGATCACATCGGCCAGACAACGGCAGGACAATCATAAGCAAACGGAATAGGAAGAGCCGATTCGAATGTTTCGGAATCAAACGTCAATTGGCCCTATTCGCAGTGGGATTTTTGGTTTGAACCGGAATCCTAAACTCTTCATGAATCGCCTGAATCACGTCGGCACGCCCAGCCGACTCCGCGACCTTCAACACCTTCTGCACGTCCACCTTTTCGGAATGCATGCCGTACGTCGATGACTTGATCAGCACTTTCGCCGCTTCAATATTTCCCGCTCGAGCGGCCTCCATTGCCGGACTGATTCCCCGATTATCTGCAATCGATGCGTCTGCATCATTGGCAAGTAACATCTTGATCATTCCGCTATCTCCACGCCTTGCAGCGAAAAAGAGGGCCGTCTTCCCTGAATTGGTCTGTGCATTGATTTCAGCCCCAGCCTTAATCAAATCCAAGCAGACGAATTGATTGCCACCTGCAGCAGCAAGATGGAGGGGGCGTTTCCCATTTACATCTTCGGCATTCACATCCGCACCCTTTGCGATCAGCATTCCGGTGAAGCTGAAATTCCCTTTGATTGCGGTTCTGTGGAGAAGCCGTCGTTGTTGTATGCCGGATATCTGGTTGGGGTCTGCTCCAAGCAACAACAATTCTCGTCCCGTATTGGCTGATGCATAGTCTTCCGCCACTTCCAGTGCCGACCGCCCATACAAATCGCGAGCAGCCAAACTCGCTCCCGCCGCAATTGCCGCCTTGAAGTCCCTTTCATTATCTCGTTTGATCGCATCAATCAATGCAAAATTTGGCGTCATCCTGCCTCGCGGCAGATGGCCTAACGCATTAAATCAACAATTTCAATTAAAACTTCAAAGTTTGCTCCATTTGTTCACCGGACCGGGTGGCCGTGGGTCGTTACCAACCCACGGCTCCCACAGACCCGTACGTGCGCACATTAGCGCATACGGTTCCTCTCATCATGGATTCGCTGCGTGTCTGAGGAATGAGCGGGCAGTGCGTACGGGAGCAAGTGGATAGCGGCGGAGGATGGCATCGAATTTCTCCCACGTCATCGAGCGAATGCGATTGCGGCGGTTGAGCCACTTTCGCCAACGTGGCCCGATTTCGTGAAGAAAGCGTGTCAACGATCCAGAGTTACCCGTCACTCCGTAGTACGCATAGTGACCGCGTAATTTCTCGTTCAGCTTCTTGTGTTGCTCGTCGATCGATAAATGCCGGTTGTCCTGACACCACTTGTCGATGTTCCGGACGGCTCGGCTGAAACGATCCGCAGCTGTCTTCTGTTTGACAACCCAATAGCCGTTCCGAGAGCGTCCCCAGTAGTGGGTGAATCCCAGAAGGTCAAAGGTTCCCGGACGATCATCTGGTGGCTCATTCCGATCCTTCCGCGAGGAAGGGGGAAAGAACCGTACCAGCTTCGTCTTGGTGGGATGGACTGTCAGCCCGTACTTGCCAAATCGCTTCGGAATGACTTCCATGACACGTTAAGCATCGCGATGATCGCGAAACCCGATCACGAAATCATCCGCAAGCGGGTGAGGAAGGCACGGTCTTGAAGACGTGGTATGACTTCTTGTTCGAACCACAGATCCAGCACGTAGTGCAGGAATACGTTCGAAATCAAAGGAGAAATCACACCGCCTTGGGGCGACCCAGAATCGGGATAACTTACGTTACCATCCTCCATGACGCCTGCCTTCAGCCATTTGTCGATCAGACGCAACACCACGCCGTCACGCACCCTGAGTTGAAGAAACTGCCGTAGGTGTCGGTGTTCCAAGTTATCGAAAAAACTTGCGAATATCGACCTCTAACACCCACCCGCCTTTAATCCGACAGTTCATCGTTTGATCGCGAAAAGACTCCAACGCCTGGTGTGCCGATCGCCGAGGTCGGAAGCCGTAGGAACAGTTCAGAAAGTCCTGTTCGTAAATCGGTTCCAACAACATTACAACCGCCCGCTGGAGGAGCTTGTCCTCCAAAGTGGGAATTCCTAGCGAAAGAGTTTCAGTACTCGAACCGCCTTTCGGAATATGCACACGTCGCACAGGTGGTGCTTTGTACGTGCCGGACTTCGCGCGGTCGAGCAGACGCTGCAGGTTGCCCTCCAGATCCTGTTCGTATTCATCCGCGGTCACTCCATCCACGCCAACAGCGCCATTCTTGCGAGTGCGTCGATACGCTTCCTTTAACCAGTCGATGTCCATCAGATAGGCAAGCGAGGTGAAAGCCATTTCTGGTGACTGTTTCGCCAACACTGCTATCCGTTCCTGTTTCGTGGACACGATTCTCAAATTTCGAGGCATTTGTCGTGTTTCTCAAAAACGGTTCCATGAATCGACGTCTCGCTTACCTCCATTGGCTCCAGCTGGGGGCTGTTCGCCAACTTCATCAGTACTATCAAGACGCTATGACGCCCTGCAGCCATCCCGCCGCACT
>WBZS01000919.1_pt1 | contig 28032 bp, 28 predicted proteins | sample 5204201 | NCBI WGS metagenome assembly WBZS01 (sample SAMN12344357, study PRJNA552823) | activated sludge metagenome | biome: Activated sludge suspended growth; feature: Nitrification reactor; material: Wastewater; isolation source: activated sludge from nitrification reactor of wastewater... | reverse complement strand
TCGCTCCGGCGCTGAACGCGCTCGAGGATCCGGAGTCGCCCGACAAGGAGACCGCGGCCGGTTGGGCCGCGCGGCTGAGCGCCAACACCGCCGTGCTGCGCGCGCTGCGCGTGGCCGACGCCCAGCCCGACCTGCAGCTTGTGCTCGAGAGCCGGATCGCGCGCGCGGTGCGGGCGTTGAACACCCTCCAAAACGGCGACGGCGGCTGGGCCTTCTGGCAATACGAGGTGTCCGACGAATGGCTGTCGGCCAATGTCGTCATGGCCTTGCAGGCCGTCGCCGACCTGCAGGCCGAAGCCGCGCCCGACATGCTCCCGTACATGCTCGAGCGCGCCGTCGAGTATCTATACAGCGTGGTGTATCTGACCGAACCGACGGCCCTGCCGCTCGACTCGGCCTGGATGCTCGACCGACAGGCCGCGACGATCTACGCGTTGTCGGTCACGGGCTCCGACGTCGAGGTTCTGACGGACGTGCTCCTCGACGTGCGCGAGCGCCTCAGCCCGGAGGGGCAGGCGCTGCTCGCCCTGTCGCTGCCGAAGGCGCACCCGCAGTTGCGTGCTTTGATCGACAACCTGGTCTCGATCGCGGACGTCGGAGGCACGGGCGCCAGCTGGGCCGCCACCGAATCAACCACGCGGCTGCTGGGCAGCCAGACGCGTGCGACCTCGACCGTGTTGCGCGCCATCCTGAAAGTGGACCCCGAGAACCCGCTGGCGCCGAACGTCGTGCGCTGGCTGATGATCGCGCGCAAGGCCGACGCCTGGGAGACCAGCCAGGAGACGGCCTGGGCCCTGAACGCGCTTAGCGACTGGGCCGAACGCACCGGCGAGCTGCGCGGGAGCTTCGACTACAGCGTGCGTCTGAACGGCACTGCCCTGCTCGAGGGCGTCGTGAACGCGGAGACGGTGGACGTCGTCGCCGACGCACACACGACGGATCTCATCCGTGCGCAGGCCAACCAGCTTGCATTCGAGCGCGGCGAGGGAGACGGCCGCCTGTACTACACGGCCGCGCTCAACGTCGTGTTGCCGGCCGGTGACGCGCCCGCGGTCGACCGCGGCCTGGTCGTGAGCCGCAGCTACGCGCTCGAGAGCACGGCCTGCGGCGGCGCCGATCAGCCGGTCTGCCCGGCGATCACGACGGCCGGCGTCGGCGACACCGTGCGCGTGACCCTGAGCGTGTCGACCCCGCGCGAGCGGCAATTCGTGGTGTTGGAGGATTTGTTCCCGGCCGGCGCCGAGCCGATCGACACCAGCCTGCTGACGGCGCCGCGCACCGACGAGGCGCTCGGGCTGCGCGCGTCCGAGCCCGACTTCTGGTGGGGCGGGTGGTGGTTCGGGCGGCAAACCGTGCGCGACGATCGCGTGCGCGTCATCGCCGACGTGCTGCCGGCCGGCTCGTACACCTACAGCTACCTGCTTTATCTGCAGACCGATGGCGTCTTCCAGGTGCGGCCGGCGCAGGCCTACACGCTGTATGCCCCCGAGGTCTTCGGGCGAAGCACGGGGTCTGTGTTTGAGGTGGCGCCGTAAAGCTGGGGAGCGCGGCAGCAGAGAGGGAGGTGGGAGGAGCGAAGGGCGAACGCTGCCGCGCAGTGATCCTCAATGTCATCCAGAGAGTGGATGGGCGGTGCCCAAGCGGCCGGCAAGAAACGGCGTGAGGCCTGTGTTCCGCTGAGACCCGGTGGCGCGCTCGTAAGGGCGGCGCTTGTCGCCGCCCTGAGGGTCGTGGCAAGCGCCGCACTGGCAAGGCGCCCTCAGGGCTGAGACTGCATCGAGCGCAGGGTCGAGCGCGTTTTGTTTCTCAGTAGCGCCGGGCGCCCGACACAGATGGCGCGTCGAATGAGCGCTAAGAATCCGCCTTCCGACTCGACGGGCCGAGAGGAACGAACCGCGAAGACGCGCACGGCGCGTCTTCGCGGTTCGTCACTTCCTGACCAGCGGCAGATGCAGCACGCGATCGGTCGGCATGACGCTGACGGTGCCGGTGTAGATCGGGGTGCTGTTGAGCAGGGCGTTGACCGTGAACGTGTAGGTCGCGTAGTTGGTCGCGCCGGTGAAGGCCTGGGCGCGCGTTGTGCTGCCCAGACCGGTGACGGGCGAGGGCGGCGCCGCGGCCGGGCCGGTGTAGGCGATGCGCCAGGTGGCGGTGACGGGCAGCGTGGCGTTGAGCGACCAACCCAGGGCGATGGTCTGATCGCCGGGCACGGCGCTGACCGACAACGCGGGCGTGAACTCGTAGGCGCCGAGGTCCGGGGCGCTGCCGGTATAGCCGTCGTTGATGCCCGGGATCGCCACGCCCTTGTCAATCAGGTTGCTGGTCGGGCCGAGCGTGTAGTCGCCGCCGGCGGCGCCCGCGAACCCCGGCGCGACGCTGACGCCGTGCGTCTCGAGGCCCGTGCCGCTCCTGAAGGCCGCCATTGTGCCGTAATGCGTCCCGCCCCACCACGCGATCTCGGGCCCGCTGGTCCACAGGTTGTCGTAGTCGAAGTCGAGCGGCTGGCTGGTGTTGGCGTTCTCGATCGCGTAGCCCGTGCCCGTCCAGGTGTTGTTGCGCGTGACGATCATCTGCCACGTGCCGGGCGACTTGAGCGCGAAGCCCGGGTTGTTCGGCCGGACCGCATCGGCGGTGTTGTGGAAGAGATACATCCGCCCCGACTGGTCATAGCCGCTGTTGAACTTGAACGATATCCCTGAGTAGTTGTTGTTTCCGGCGTCAAGGTTGTAGATGACGTTGCGGATCGCGTAGATCGGCCCCTCGTAGATCGGCGCAAAGGAGATGCCGACCAGCACGTTGTGCATGACGTTGCCCCAGATGCGCACGTTGCTACACGACCCGTCGGATGAGAGCGCGTCGTCGCCGGTATTGTAGATCTCGTTGTCGTAGAAATCGGTCTCGTTGGTCTCGGTGCCGTTGTCTTCGGGGCAGGTCGTGGCGCCGTCGAAGTAGTCGTGGAAGGTGTTGCGACGGATGACGTTGCCCCGGCCGGTCGTCGGGCTGTAGAAGCCGACGCCGCCGGTCTCGAGGTTGCTGCCGTCCTTGACCGCATCCCACGGCCACATGAAGTCGGTGTCCGAGAACGTGTTGTCCTGGATCAGGTTGCGGCCTGAATCGCGTTTGAGCCCGATGCCCAGGTCGTTGTTGAAGAACGTGCTGCCCTCGATCAGGATGTCCGAGGCGTTGTTGAGGTACAGGGCCTTGGCGTACTGGCCCTGGCCGTAGTTCTGGAACGTCAGGTTGACGAAGTCGATGTAGTTGTCATCGACCGTGAAGGCCGAATTGAAGCGCGAGACCCGCATCGTCTGGCTGTTGGGGTTGGCATCGGAGGCCAGACGCACGTACACGCTGGTCCCGCTGACGTAGAAGCCCGGCACGCCCCAGCTCAAGCCTTGAAGATCGGCCAGGCTCCCGTACGGATACAGCCGCTGGTTGTTGGCCGAGACCAGATGCGTGTCGCCGACGTTGACGGTCGCCAGGTATACGCCGCCGCCCTGGGCCGCCCACGTGAAGGCGGCCGGGTCCGCGCCGTCGAAGATCGCGCTCTCGCCCGAATAGCTGCGGATCACGATCGGCGCGCCGGCGGTGCCGGAGCGAGGCAGCGTCAGGTCGCCGACGGCGTACGACCCGCCCCGAAGCTGGATCGAGGCTCCGGGCTGCGCGGCGCTCAGCGCCGTGCCGAGCGCGCAGGGCGCCGCAAGCGAGCAGGTCGTGCCGGCGCCCGTCGCGCTGACGATGTACGTCGACGTCGGCGCGGGCACCGTGACCTCGGCGCGCGTCGAGCCCGTGCCGTTCACGACTACGCCGTTCAGGGCGCCGCCGTCCGGGTCCGCAAACGTGACGCGCACATCGTAGGCCGTGCCGGGCGTCAGCCAGAACAGGCTGCCCGCGAACCGGGTGGCATCGACGCGGGTGAGCGGGAAGCCGGTTTGATAGGCCCCACTGCCGCTGAGCCGATACGACAGCGCGGCCGTGGCGTTTTGGTTGGCGTCCTCTCCCCCGGTCAGGGTGATGATGGCGCCCATGGCGTGGAAGTTGCCGTAAAGTTCAAGCGCAGCCGAGGCCTGGGCAGTGGGGGCGGGCATGCATGCGGCAACCAGCAGGCCGAGCGCCAGGGCGAATCGGACGAGGATACGAAGCTTCATGGGATTGGGCTCCGGTCACGCGGAGGCCGTGTCGGGTTTGTTCCGCGGCCACCAGAAAGGATATGAGGCCATTCTAGCCTCGCGGCCGTGGACGTGCATCCGGACAATGGTGGTCAAGGGCTGGGAGATGGTCCTGAGGCCCGATATTGTGCTGCGCTGCTGCAGTTCGCGGGCTCATCCGGCCCAGCGGCGCATCCAGATCAAGCTGCCTCCCAGCACAGCCAGGGCCGCGACCTGCGCCGCGCGCCAGCCGCCGGCAATAAGGGCGCTGTCGCCGCGAAACGCCTCGAGGAAGACGGTGGCGGCGGCGGTGCCTGCCAGCACAAAGAGGAAACCAAAACCGGGGAAGACCGCGCGCGCCCAGCGCCACCAGCCGACGAGGACGACCAGAGCGGCGATCAACGCATACGCCTGCGCGGGGTGGCGCTCCTCGCCCCACAAGTAGAGACTCCACGGCAACACGGCCGGCGCGCCAAACCCGTCGCCGCTGGCGAGCTGCGCCAGCGCCAACGCGCCGCCGAGCACGCCCAGAAGCGGGGCCAGCGAGTCGAGGGTGGGTCGCAGCGGCAGCCTGTTGCGGCGACCATACAACGCCGCGGCCGCCCCACCGACCAACAACCCGACCGGGAACGAGAACGTCGTCAGGTTGTTGGAGATCAGGCTGAGCGGGTCGGCCGCGTAGGCGTCGAAGTAGCGCACGGCGTAACCCAGCCGGGCGCCGACCAGGCCGGCCAGGAGGCCGACCAGCGCCAGGGCGCTGACCTGATCGCGATTGAGGCTGAGACGGTCGGCTTCGCGCTCGGATATCCAGAGACCCAGCCAGACGCCGAGCAGCATGACGAACGGACCTGTGGGCACGGCCAGCGGCCCAAGTTGTAGGGTGGGCAACATCGGTGGGTCCTCAGGGCGCCTCGGCCAGCAGGTCTTCGACCTTCGAGCGCAGCACGGCCTCGCTCAACGGTCCGCCGATAAGCACGGCGTCGATCACACCCTGCCGGTCGACGATGAAGGTGCTGGGCAACGATCGCAGGCGATAGGTCTGGCTGACGACATCGTCGCGGTCGAGCAGGATCGGAAACGTCAGCGCGTGTTCGGCCGCGAAGCTTCGCGCGTCGGCTTCGCTGTCCTGCGCGGTGCTGTTGACGCCCAGCACGACGAGACCTTGGGCCTGAAGGTCGGTGTACACGCGCTCGAGCGCCGGCATCTCGGCCCGGCACGGCCCGCACCAGCTGGCCCACAGGTTGACGATCACGACCTGGCCGCGGTAATCGGCCAGCCGGGTTGTTTCACCGGACAGTGCCTCGAGCTCGAACCCGGGGGCCGGAAAGCCCTGCTGCGGATTGGGCAAACGGTTGGCGTCGCCGGCGGTCACCTGACGCGATGCCATGGTCCACAGCGCGCCGATGGCGAGCACCACGGCCGAAAACGTCCACCAGCGGCGCGGGTGCCGAAGCAGGGTCAAAGAGGCGGTCATCCGGGAAGGCTAGCGCACATCGCGCTGCGCGACAAGGTGGGCGGTGCGGTCGATATCCGGCCATTCCCGATATCGGGTATCGTTGGCGTCACGCCCCGCCGGACATCGGGGCACATCGGGATACATCGGGACACTCCCGGTGTCTGACGGAGAACGGCCGCATGCCCATCGACCCCATCGAACGTGTCAGACGCCTGTGCCTGGCGTTGCCCGAGTGCAGCGAACGCCTGTCACACGGCGAGCCCGTCTGGTTCGTGCACAAACGCGCTTTTGTGATGTTCGCCAACAACCATCACAACGACGGCCACATCGCCATCTGGGTGCCCGTCCCCGACGGCGCGCAGGCCGCCTTGATCGACAAGAACCCCCGCCGGTTTTTTCGACCGCCGTACGTCGGGGTCAAGGGGTGGGTCGGCATCGAGCTGCGCCATATCGGCGAGCGCGACCTGGCGTTTCACGTGCGGATGGCCTGGGAGCTATGTGCGCCAAAGCGTCTGCTTAAGCCGGCCGATGGGGCGCCACCTGGGCGTCAGGGCCGCTGATCACTTCAGGCCGCTCAGGACCCCGGCCAACCCAAGCGCCTTTGGATGGCGGAGGATGGCCGGCATCGTCAACCGGCTTTGCAGGCGCTGGAGATCGACCGCGGTGACGCCGAGGCCACGGACGTACGCCAGGAGTTGAGCGTCGCCACCGTAAAGTCGCGGGTCAAAGAAGGGATCGACGAACACGAAAGCACCGCCCGGCTTGAGCACTCGCAACGCCTCACGAATGAGCGCGAGCTTGTCCGGCGCAGTCCGCACTTCATGGAAGGTCAGGTTGCTGACGACCGCATCAAAAGCGGCATCTTCAAAAGGCAGTCGATCGGCGCTGCCCGATTGGAAGCTGACGTGCGTTGCGACGCCGGCGAGATCCGCGTTAGCTTCGGCCACCGTTTGAGCGTACTCCCAACCCGGTCCCCAGGTGTCCACTCCGACGACCTGCAAGCCCGGCGCCGATTGTGCCAGGTGGACCGCCAGCATGCCGTTTCCGGCGCCGATATCCAGCGCACGTCCCGGCGGCGTCGCGGCCAACTCGGCGACGATCAACCGATAGAGACGCTCCTGGAAACGTCCCCCGGCTTGCGAGAACTCCCGGTAGGCGACCAACGGGATGGCCAGGCTCAGGGCAAAAACGACGGCGACGCCGGCAAAGACCAACCTGGCACCAGGCCAGAGCGGCAGCAGGCTCAGGACCAGAGCGGCGACCGCCACCACGCCCAGCCCGACGAGATTTCGACTGCGGATCCAGTTCCCATAGTTCAATCGCACGTCCATTTGTGGCTCTCCAGGTGGCCCAACCCGCGTGGCCGGGCCCTGGATCAGGCTAATATCAGTGGTCGTCGGCAACCGGATCGGATACCATCAAATTCCTAACAATTCCCGGAGCACCCGGACGCCTGACGTGCGGAAGGAGCCCGCATGGATCGATATTTCGAGGATGTCCTGGAGCGTCTCGGGTTCCTGCATGCCGAGATCGAGAAGGCCATCGCCGGCCTGTCGGTCGCCGCGCTCGATTGGATGCCGGCGCCCGGTGCGAACGCCATCGGCGCTCTGGTGGTGCATCTGACCGGCGCCGAGCGCTACTGGATCGGCACCGTGATCGGCGGCGCGCCCAGCGATCGAGACCGTGAGTCGGAGTTCTTTGTCTCCGGCGTGACGGCCGCGGAACTCGGGCAGCGGCTGGCCGCAACGGGTCCCTTCGAGCGCGAAGCCCTCGGCGGTCTGGGTGGCGCCGACCTCACGCGTCTGTGCCGGGTGCCGCGCGACGGCCGCACAGTGACGATCGGCTGGGCGCTGACCCACGTCGTCGAACATACTGCCGTGCATGTCGGCCACATTCAGCTGACGCGCCAGCTCTGGGATCAAGGCGTTCAGGATGCAAACCCATGACGACCCTTCTATTGATCGGCAGCTCGATCTTCGAAGCCTGGACGGCGCTCGGCGCGCAGGCGCCGGGCTTCACCATCCGCAATCGCGCCATCGGCGGCACGGTCACGGCCTACTGGCGCGACCATCTGGCCGAAGTGCTCGCCACCGAGACGCCCGACGCCGTCCTGTTCTATTGCGGGAGCAACGACCTCAATGACCGGGTCGCGGAACCCGAGATCGTGGCCACCACGCTTGCGTGTCGCGACGTCGTCCGGCAGACCTCACCGGCCGTGGCGTTCGCGTACTTCGGAATCATCAAGGCGCCGCAGAAGCTGGGCAGGTGGGATGCGATCGATCGGGTCCACACCGGCATCCGGGCCGGACTGCCGACCGCCGACTTGTTCGTCGACACCGATCCGGTTTTCGTGGCCGACGGCCGCCCGATCGAGCCGTTCTACGTGGAGGACGGCCTGCATCTGACCGCGGCCGCCTACACGGCCCTGGCGTCTCAGGCGCTACCGCTGATCACGGCCTGGCTGGAATCCCGCTGAAATCGCCCCATAAGGCCAAGGAGCGTGCCCATGTCCGACATCCTCACCGGTGCGTACCAAAAGGATCAGGCGATGTTCGCCAGCAGCATGCGTGGCGATGAGCCGTACCGCCTCGGCCCCGACTCGTTGCCGCAACCCGGCGTGCCGCGCGGCGTCGTCAGCGCACACCGCTGGACGAGCCGGTCGATTTACCCGGGCACCGAGCGCCCGTACTGGCTGTACGTCCCGCAGCAATACACGCCCGCGCAGCCGGCCTGTCTGATGGTGTTTCAAGACGGATCCACATACCTGGGTCCCGACATCAACGTCCCGGTCGTGTTCGACAACCTGATCCACCAGGGTGCGATGCCCGTGACCCTCGGCCTGTTCGTCAACGCGGGTGATCGAGGCCCGGGCACGCCGCTCTATGGCGGGTCCGACAACCGCAGTTTCGAATACGACTCGGTCAACGACCTCTACGCGCGTTTCATCCTTGAGGAGCTGTTGCCCGAGATCGGCTTGCGGTACGCGATCACGCCGGACCCGGAGGGTCGCGCGACCTGTGGCCTCAGCTCCGGCGGCATCTGTGCCTTCACGCTCGCCTGGGAACGGCCCGACGCCTTTCGCAAAGTCGTCAGCCATTGCGGGAGCTTCACGGCCATGCGCGGGGGCCACAACTACCCGAGCCTCATCCGCAAGACCGAGCGCAAACCCTTGCGCGTGTTCCTGCAGAGCGGCGCTCGCGATCTCGACGTCGTGTTCGGCAACTGGCCGCTGGCGAACCGAGACATGGCCGCCGCGCTGGCGTACCGCGACTACGACTACCGGTTCGAGTTCGGCGAGGGCGGCCACACACTCCTGCACGGCGGCGCGATCTTCCCGGATACCTTGCGCTGGTTGTGGCGCGCCGAGACGTGAATCGGTTATGGGGTAAAGTTGCGGTGTCCCAATCCATGACCAGCGTTGCCACCCTCCACCTATGAGCCAGCCACCCCTCAATCAAACCCGCGCCGATTTCATTTCCGCAGTCGATCACGTCATTCGTGAGCGCAAGACCCTCAAGGTCCTGCGCGACCCCGGCAACTGTGTTGATCTTTCGCCGGAGATCTCCGCCGGGTTGCACAGCGCCGTGAGCGCAAGCCTCGAGGTGGCCGGTTGGGCGCCGTTCCACAAGCCGGCGCACAAGGATGCGCATCTGCGCGAGGGGCTGCCCTCGGTCGTGCCGTGGCGGTTCTACGTGCTCGAGAAGTCGGGTTGCTGTGCCGTGCTGGATCGACTGCGCGCTCAGGCCCTGGCGCAGCCCGACAGCAAGTGGTCGCGCGCCTGGGAGAGCAAGCTCACGCGCGTCCTCTCCGGTACGGGGACTGTTGTGTTGACGACCTGGTTGCCCGATCCGGCGCCGTCCGGCGGCGCTCCAGAGTTGAACGAAAACAATCAGGAGCACATCGCGGCCGCGTCCGCTGCGGTGCAGAACCTGCTGCTCGCCGCTGAGGCACGCGGTCTGCGGACGTATTGGTCCACCGGCGGGATCCTCAAGGACGTCGAGGTGTTTGGCTGGTTGGGCATCCCGGCCAATCAGATCCTGCTGGGCGCCGTCTTCCTCGCGCCCGACGAAGCCCCGCACGATGCGCTCGAGGGCGGCAGCTGGCGCGACAAACGTGGCGGGCCGGCCGAGTGGTCGGTTTGGATCGACGCCGCGCGGCTGGCCGCGCCGCCCGCCGCGTAGTGAACGCGTCGAGACGGCCCGGGTGTCAGATCGTGCCGGGCCGTCTCGGATGCTTTTTGCCCCGGGGTTTGGTCATCAACGGCTTTCTAAAAGGATAGCGGCATGGTCAGCAATCGACATCCCTTGGCCGTCTTCTCTGGCGCCACGAACCGACCGTTGGGGCAGGAGATCGCCGACCTGCTGGGCGTGGAACTGGGTCGGTCGACGACCACCCGGCTCGCGGACAGCGAGATCCACGTCGAGATCGACGAGGTGGTCCGCGACAAGGACGTGTTCTTCGTCCAGTCGTGCTCGGCCCCGGTCAACGACTCGTTGATCGAGCTGTTGTTCTATCTGGATGCCTTCCGCCGGGCCAGCGCGCACTCGGTCAGCGCCATCGTGCCTTACTTCCCCTATGCGCGGCAGGAGCGCATGGCGCGCGGCCGCGAGTCGATCAGCGCCCGGGTCGTCGCGGACGCGATCGAACAAAGCGCGGCGCGCCGCATCATCTATGTCGACATCCACAACAACGCCATCCAGGGCTTTTTTCGCATCCCGGCGGATGCGCTGAGCGCCATTCCGATCCTGTGCGCGCCGCTGACGGCGCCCGAATACGCCAAAGCCGCGATCGTCAGCCCCGATGTTGGGCGGGCGAAGATGGCCGGGCTGTACGCGACAAAACTGGGCCTGCCGCTTGTGATCATGCACAAGCGCCGCCACAGCTTCTCGAGCACGACGGCGTCACACGTGGTCGGCGATATCAGCGGCCTGCGGCCGATCATCATCGACGACCTGATCGCCGGCGGCAGCATCTTCGGCGAACTGGACATGCTGTACGACGCCGGAGCCCAGGGCACGGCCACCTTCGCCGTCACGCATCCGGTGTTGCTGCCGACCGCGATCCGCCGGATCGAAGACGACGACCGAATCGAGCGCGTCTACGTGACGAACACGCTCCCGCTGACGGCGGCTCAACAGTGCAGCAAGATTGTGTCGCTGTCGGTGGCGCCGCTCATCGCGGAAGTGGTCCGCCGCATCCACAACGGGGAGTCGATCTCCGACCGAATCGTGCTGTCGTGACGTCTGCGCCCGAAACGCCCCTGGCGCTCGAGCGCGACCCGTTGTCGGGGATCAGAGTGCGACGCGCCGGCCGCGGTCAAGAAGCGATCAGGATCCCGTTCAGGAAGATCGACGTGATCGCGTCGATGGTCTTCGCCGGTAACGGCTTGTTTCCTGTGTGGGCGGGATAGAAGTAGGGGTACATCATCCCGAGCAAAGCCCAGGCCATGATGCCGGGGTCGAGCGGCTGAAACTCCCCGGCCTCGATCCCGGCCTGCACGAGCGCCCGCACCTTGCCGATGAACTTCTCCTGATAGGCGATCGCAAAAGCCTTGCGTGAAGTCGCGCTGAGCTGGCCCATCTCCTGGCTGGCGAGCCGGATGATCGCGCGTTCTTCGGCCAATTGTTCGAGCACGTAACTCACGAACATCCGAATGCGCGCGGCGCACGAGATCGGTTCGGCCGTGATCCGGTCGAGCGCGACCTCCATCGCATCGAGGTACGGCAGGATGACCGCGAGGAACAGCTCCTCTTTGTCCTTGAAGTGATAATACAGCGCGGCCTTCGACGCGCCCACGGCCTCGGCGATCTCGCGCATCGCCAGGCCGTGATAGCCGCGGTCGATGAACATCCGCTTGGCGATCGACAGGGTCTGGCTCCGCAGGTCCGGCTCAGAGTTGGGCATAGCCGGATTCTATCCCGTTCGCCGATGCGGTCAACGCAGCATCGACCCGACCACGCCGCTGAAGAACGCGACGAGCCACAGCGCCCAAACCGCCAGACTGAAGCGGTGAAAACTGATCAGCACCTTCTCCTGCTTGAGCCACAGCGCCACAGTCGCCCAGAGCGTGTGCCCCAACATGAACAGGATGCCGAGCATTCCGGTGATGCCGTGAAAGTCGAACTTGAACGAACCCGCCATCTGGCCCATCAACGTGGTGCCGGTTGTGTCGAAGATCAGTCCGGACCAGAACAGGATCAGGTGCCACGGTTTGAGCCGGTGGGCGAAACGCTCGGCCCAGACCGCGACGGTGTACAGGGTTAGGGCCGCGATCATGGTGGTCACGGCCGTTATGAGTGGGCCGGACATCAGCGGCTCCCTTGCGGCGCCGGCGCCGCACTTGGCCCGCTCACGGCCCGCTCCTGAGCGCGGCTCTTCAGCCCGAACGCGAGCACGACCATGAGAACCGCGATCACGCCGACCGCGAGATAGGCCGTGCCGTAGCCTGAGACGCCGCCGCCGAACGACGCTGCGACGGCGCCAACCAGGGCGCTGCTGATCAATTGGCCGATGCTTGTGAAGAGGGCGATGGCGCCCTGACCGGCCGTGCGTTCGCTCGGGCCGGCTTCGTTGAGCATGATGTAGCGCACCGGCGCGCCCAGCAACGCCGAGAGCCCGAGCCCGATGATGGCGCCGGCGACGATGAACAGCCAGAGCGAACTGGTCCAGCTCGGGATGCTGAGCAACAACATGCCGAGCGCGAGAAGGGCCGACCCGCCGATCACCACGACTTTGGAGCCCATACGGTCAAGCAGCCGCCCGACCGTCGGTGAGCCGACCGCGAGCGCCAACACCACCGGCATCAGCAGGTAGCTGGCCGTGTGCTTATCGACCACCGTCGGCATGGCTGCGATGGCCAGCGAAGGGATAAAGACCATGCCGACCTCGCCCAGACCGGCCCCGGCCGAGAGCAGGCTGGCCAGCACCGTCTGTCGGCTGCGGAACAACTTCAGGTTGAGCACCGGATCGGCGGCGCGGCGTTCGACGATCGGGAAGATCAGGGCCAGCGCAACGGCACCCACCAGGAACGGCCAGACGTTGAGGGTCGCCAGGCTGGCGAAGAAGTTCTGACTGTCGAGCTGGTTGAGGCCGAAGGCGAGCGCGGCGAGCATGACGCCCAGCACGGCCATGCCGAGCAGGTCGAACGCCTTCCGTCCTTCCGGGCGTTTGGTCGGCAACAGCCGCATGCCCATCACGGCCACGACCGCCGCGATCGGGAGGTTGATGATGAACAGCCACTGCCAGCCCGCCACGCTCAGCAGGATGCCGCCGAGGATCGGGCCGACCAGGAACGCCAGCCCGAAGACCGCGCCAATCAGGCCGAGTGCGCCGCCGCGCTTCTCGGGCGGGAAGGTGTCGCCGATCACGGCGCTGGCTACCGGGAAGATCCCGCCGGCGCCCAGACCCTGGATGGCGCGCCCGGCCAGCAAGACGCCGAACTGGCCTTGCGGCGTCAGCGAGACCAGCAAGGAGCCGAGCGCGAACAGGGTCACGTCCGCCACGTACACGTTGCGGCGCCCGTACGTGTCCGAGAGCTTGGCCATCAGCGGCGTGCCGATCAGGTTGAGCAGCACATAGATCGAAAACGTCCAGGCCAACGCCCGGTCGTCGACGCCGAAATAGGCCTGGATCGAGGGCAGGGCGGGCGCCACGATGGCGATATCGAGTGCGCCCATCAGCACACCCAGGAAGAGCACCAGGAGGACCTGGTTACGGGTTTTGTCGTTCATTTTGCCTGATTTTCAACGATCGGGGATTCGCTTACTGACCGACCGGTAAGTAAGTGTAACCTGGCTCGATGGGGGTCGTCAATGCCCAGTTCGGAGAGGGCCGTTGTCAGGTGGGAAAGACCGAGGCTCAGTCGTCATCGCAGCGAAAGCTGGGCGGCGTGTGCGTGCCGCCGGACACACCGCTGTTCTGTTAGCTGGATCACAACCGTGTGTAAGCACATGTTGTCGGGCCATTTTCGGAAAGCCAGCGGAGTACACGGATCCCACGGATCGACACGGATGCCGCGGAGCTGTTTGGTGTAGATTCCGCGTAATCCGTGACGATCCGTGGGATCTGTGTACAGGATCCGGCCTCGATCTAGAGGCGCCTGACAACTCCCGATGCTGTTGGCGAACCCGATCGCACGTTGTCGGGAGCCCCGGAACAGGCCGGACCGGAACACGAATGTTCACGGATAGCACGGATCTCACGGAATCATCCCGAATGGCTCCGTGCCATCCGTGAACATCCGTGTGATCCGTGTACAGGGCCAGCCGTCCGAATCCGGTTCGCCAACAGCATCAACTCGCCCGTGCACACTCACAACCGGTCAGGCGTTCTGCGCACCGCTTCTGCGATAGAATCCGCCCAGTTCAACCAATCGCATAAGGGAGTTGCCATGGAACGGACCGATGCGTATCAGGGCATGCTGGCTGAGACTGTCGCCTGGCCGGGTGGGCAGGGCGACACGATCAACGCTTATCTGGCGCGACCGCTCGGGCCCGGGCCGTTCCCGGGCGTGATCCTGGTCCACCACATGCCGGGCTGGGATAGCTGGTACTTCCACGCCACGCGTGTGTTCGCGTCCCACGGCTACGTCGCCGTTTCACCCAATCTGTATTTCCGCTCTGGACATGGCACACCCGAAGACGTCGCGGCGTCCGTGCGCGCGGAGGGCGGCGTCGCGGACGAACAGGTCGTCGCCGATCTCGGCGCGACCGTGAAGGCGCTGCGCGCGATGCCGTATCTCAACGGCAAGGTCGGGATCTTCGGCACCTGCTCCGGCGGGCGCCATGCCTACCTGGCGGCCTGCCGGCTGCAGGGCATCGATGCGGCGGTGGATTGTTGGGGCGGAAATGTGGTGATGGCAGCCGGCGATCTGTCGCCGAAGCGCCCGGTGGCGCCGATCGACTACACGGCCGACCTGAGCTGTCCGTTGCTCGGTCTCTTCGGCGAGGAAGACAAGGGTCCGACGCCCGAGCAGGTCGCGACCCATGAGGCCGCGCTCAAGCAGCACGGCAAGAACTTCAACTTTCACATGTATGCCAATGCCGGTCATGGGTTCTTCTACCACGAGCGCCCGATGTACCGTCAGACTCAGGCCGTTGACGGATGGGACAAGATCTGGACGTTCTTCGGCGACTATCTGGCCGGCTGAACGAGCCTAGACGCAGAAGTCCCTGTCTTTGGAGCCAAACCTATGTGCACCATGATCGCGGAGCAGGTTTCAGTCGAGGGGAGCGGCAAGGGCCAGGCGGACTGGTTCATCGTGCGGCGGGCGGATGTGTCCTACGATCACCCGTTTCATGCGCCCTACGAGCATGCGCTCTGTATCGATTTCGTCGATGTCGTGCGCGGGCCGGGTCAGCGTGTGGCGGTCGAGTTGAGTGCCGAGGCCGCTCGGGCGCTTGTGGCCACGGTCCAGGCCGTGCTCGAGCGCGCCGAGGCCGGACACTTTGTGGCCAAATAAAAGACTCACCTGATTGATAGGCAAATGAGCGACGGGCCAAGGCATTGCCCTGGCCCGTCGCTCATTCCAAAGGTCGCTCCGGAGCCTCACCTCCGCTGCGCCCGATCGACGCGAAAGTCGGGATCGTCAGCGAGCGCGGTGCCGACTCATGTGCCCATTGACCTCGGCGCGAAGCCCGGCTCGTCGCTGACACCCATCAGTCGTCCGCCATGACCTCAGACGCGCGCGGAGTCGACCGCCCTCGATGAGGGCCGGTCAGAAACTCCAACAAAACCTCGGGGCGAGAGAACGTCTGATGATCGCCGTCGTGCACACGGGTGACTGTCGCCCGCCATTGCGCTGCGTCGCGCGCCTCGGGATTGAGCCACCAGATCCGTACCAGATAGGAGTCGTAAGCCATGAGTAGGTCTCCGGTCGAGTTGATGGATCGGCCAGGTGGCCAGGCGCTCAGGTCCGTGGCCGGTCTGGCGGATGCCGATCAGACAGGGCCCGGCAACCCGTCGTTCCGGGGCCCTCACGGCACCGGTGCAAAGCTCCAATTGACGGCGGCCGTCTCATTCAGCAGTCCCGCACCGGACAAGCCGCTCTGAGCCCGATATAGCTGGCTTGAAACCTGGTTGCCACTCACGGTGTTTGAACTGGCGACGTTCACTTCGTAACTCGGCCGGTCCGTGCCCGGGCCTTGCGCGTTGTGATAGACCGGCGCCTGAATGGTTTCGGCCAGCGCTGTTGCCGTGCGGACCGGCACAAAATCAGCCGTGAACCTAAACACGTTGTCGACGGTGGCCGTGCCGCCGACCGATTGATCCGCCCAGGGCCAGAGGGAAAGGGTGTACGCGCACGTCGCGGCGTCGAGGAGCAGGCTACCGTCCGTGTACGTCGAATTGAGCGTTCCGCCGGTGGCCTGTGTGTGATACGTCACGGGCGGCGAGCCGCTCATGATGCTCGTCCAGGCGTCATTGATGGTGATACTGGGTTGGTTGATCGCGGTGACGAACCACTCCACATAGACGATATGGCCGTTGCCGTCATCTTGAACTGTGCGGTTCCCAAATGCGAGGGTGCCCGAAAACGACCGACTGACAGAAGCAGTCAGATCCTCGGAGGAGCTTGAATAGGTAAACGTATGATGGCCCGTGCCCGTGTAGGTCAACGAGAACGGGCCTGTGAGACCGGTGGCGTTCAAAAACGTGCCGCACGAACCGGCTGGACCGGGGGTGGCGGTGGATTGGGGTGCCGGAGTCGGGTCCTCGAAGGACTTTGCGAGGTTGACGATGTAGAGGTAATTGATTCCTTGCGCGAACACGACTGCCGCACTACTCAATGCCGCCGTCACGACAATCGGGAAGAACCAGAATTTGCGGTACGACATGGAAGAGCTCCTGTGGGGATGCGTTTATTGGTACGACCGGGTTGAATCGCTTTCCGGCCGCTTCTACCCGCCTAAACATGAGCCTATGAAAGTGCCGTGATAAGATCGTGAAACGACGGGTCATGACACGATTGCACCTCGGTTTGTTAGGTCCGCCGCTTGTCGAACTGGCGGGCCAGAAACTGACGTTTGCCACGGCCAAGGCGCGCGCCTTGTTGATCTACCTGGCGCTGGAGCCCGACCGGCCGCACCCGCGCGAGTCGCTGATGACCTTGTTCTGGGATCAGAGCGACGACCCGTCGGCGCGCACAAGCCTGCGCCAGGCGCTGGCTGTGCTGCGCGACGCCCTCGGCGACGCCGATCGGCCTGAGCCCTTTCTGCTAGCAAATCGCGAGACCGTCCAACTCAACCCAGACGCCGATGTCACGGTAGACGTGCAGGAGTTCCGGCGCCACATCTTGCAGTCGGCGCGCCAGACCGGGCGTCCGGCTGTGCGGGTGCCCGCGATCGCCACGGCGCGCGAGCGGGCCCTGGCGCTCTACCGCGGCGACTTCCTGGCAGGCTCGCTCCCGACCGATAGTCTGCCTTTCGCTGAGTGGGCCGTGATCTGGCGCGAACGCCTGCATCAGCAAGCGCTTGAGGCCGCCGTCGGGCTGGCGGCGCATCGGGAGCTGTGCGCCGACGCGCAGGGCGCGGTGCGGATGTGGCGTCGCGCCCTGGCACTCGAACCCTGGCGTGAGGATGCCCATCTGGCGGTCATGCGGCTGTTGGCCGCTTCCGGCGAGCGCGCCGCGGCCCTCGCTCAATACACCACGGCGCACAAGGTGCTCGCCGACGAGCTGGCGACCGAGCCCGGCCGGGCGTTGCGCGATCTGCGCGCCGCGATCGAGCGTGAGGACGCCGCGGTGCTGACGCCGCTCAGGCCGTTGCGCGCGCCTGCAGCCGGAGGCGACCTCATCGGTCGCGAGGCCGAGCTAGAACAGTTGGCGGAGTGGTTGCTCGACGCCAACCGACGGGTCATCACCGTGCACGGGCCTGGCGGTGTCGGCAAGACGTGTCTGGCCTTAACCGCGGCCAGACGCAACGCCATGGTGTTTCCCGACGGCGCAGTGGCCGTCACGTTGGCGGCCATCACCGACCCGGTGCTTGTGCCCGACGCCGTCCTGCGCGCTCTGAGGATCGAGGCCAACGCGGATCATTCGCTCGACGACCAGGTGCGGGCGGCATTGCGCGATCAGGCGTTGCTCCTGGTCCTGGACAACGCCGATCATTTGCTCCCGGCGCTCGGCGAGGCGATCGCGGCCTGGTTGGGCGCCGCCTCCGGCCTGACCGTGTTGGTCACATCGCGCACGCGCTTGGGCCTGCAGACCGAATGGGTTCTACCACTGCGCGGATTGCGCTACGCCGTCAGCGGCCCCAGCGGGCCGGACGACGCGGCCGCAGCCCTGTTCGTGATGCGTGTGCAGCGACACCGGCCCGACTACACGATCGCCGTTGAGCCCGACGCGCTCGGCCGATTGTGCCGGTGTGTCGAAGGCCTGCCGTTGGCGCTCGAGCTGGCGGCCTCACTCAACCCGGAGCGGTCGGTCGACGAGATCGCCACGGCGCTCGACACACAACAGCCTGTGCTGGCCGCCAGCTGGCCCGATGCGCCGGAGCGGCATCGGAGTGTCGCGGCCGTGTTCGAATACTCCTGGCGGGCGCTGCCTTGCGAGGCGCAACGCGTGTTGGCACACTGCGCGGTCTTTCGGGGCAGCTTCGCGGCGCCGGCCGTGGCACAGGTGTTGGACCTCCCCGGCGAGACAGCGACGCGGCTGTTGGAGCTTCTGGTGGATCGCGCTGTGGTGCGAAAGGCCGACGCCGGGCGATACGACCTGCATGAATTGTTGCGCGCCTTTGCGCTGCACAAGCTGGATGAATCCGGGGCGACCCGCGTCGCGCGCGACCGGCACCTGACGTACTTCCTGGTCGAGTGCCGGCGTGCCGAGGACGCGGGCCCTGAGCAGTCGGCCGCCGCGCATCTCGAGCTGCGCGTGGACCTCGGCAATATACGCGCGGCGCTCGAGCACGCGCTGGCGATTCCCGATCCGCTCTCGGCCGCGGAGTTGGCGACCGCGTTCAGCGTCGTCTTCTGGCACATGGGGTTGATGGTGGAGACGCAGAGCTGGCTCACACGCGCGATCGATGCGCTGGAACCCGAGCCTGAATCCGCGCGCCGCGATCGCGCCCTGGCGCGCGCTTTGAACGAGATCGGCGCGATCGCGTCGCTGCAGTTCCGTTTGCCGGATGCCGAGCTCTACCTCGAGCGCGCCCTGCAGCTGGCCCGGCACGGCGACGATCCGGTGTTCCTGGCCCGGGTGCTCGCGCACCTGGCGCGCAACTTCGCCGACACGGGCGCGTTCGATCGCGCCGAGGCCCTGATGCTGGAAGGCCTTCAGGCCTACGAGTCCGGAGGCAGCGCGATCGGCGTCGCCCGATCCTACATGACCCTGGGCGAGATCGCGCAGCTGCGGCTCGCGTCGTCGTCGGCCGAGGGCTATTACCGCAACGCCCTCGAACGCGTGCGCGCGCTGGATTCGCGGTCGGATCTGGCGATCCTGCTGGCGAACCTGGGCATGCTGCTCGCCGAGATGGATGAAAGCGTCGAAGCGCAGCGGCTGCTCGAGGAGAGCATCGCGGTGGCACGCAGCATCGGCCACGACTATGTGGTCGCCGCCGTGCAGGCGCCGCTGGCGGGCCTGCACGTGCAGGTCGCCCGGCGCAGCGCCGAAGGGCCGACGCGAGCGCACCATCTGGCCCGCGCCCGCGAGTTGACCCTCACCGCGATCCGCGACACCCATGCCCAGGGTATCGGTCTGTTTCTGGCCTCCGGCATTCTGCAGTTGGCCGAGATCGAGGCCGTGTCGGATCACGCTGGCGCTGCGGCCCGTTGGTTGGGCGCTGCCGAGATGGCCCGGGGCCTGGCAGCCGCCGACTGGGAGGCCACGCATCGCGCCCTGTGCGACAGGTTGCAGAGCGAGCTCAGCGAGACGCTGGGTCCAGCGGCCTTCTCCGCCGCTCGGGCCGCGGGCGCCGGGCTCTCGCTCGACGAAGCGCTCGCGCTCGCACAGGCGTCTGACGCCTCGGGTTCGGCCGCGTGACGCCTCCTCCTCCTGGAAACTGTTCGCCCTATCGGGTGAAGACTGGCGAAAAACGAGGTGGTGCGAGGGTCGGGGCTACGCCCCGACCCTCGCACCACCTCGCTTTTTGTTCCCACCTTCCTGCTGGCGAGCAGAAACTGCTCCTGGCGGTGTGAGACCTAGCGCCGCAGCGTCGGCAGATAAAGCCGCTCTGTCAGGTTGCTCGGGAACGGCGTGGGTGAGGGCGTGCCGCCGCCGGACGTTCCAACCTCGAAGTAGCGCACGTAGCGCAGCTTCTCGGTGACGGTGGCCCAACAAGTCTGCAAGTTACGGGTCGTGAACAAGATGAGGGGTTTGCCGCCGGCGTCGATGGTCAGTGCCGTCGGCGCGGTGACGTGCCAGAAGGACGCCGCACAACCATCTCGAAGCACGACCGCCATGCACAGACCTCAGGCACAGGACAGATTGACCGAACCCCACAGCGTGGTTTGACCCCAACCAGGTGGTTTTTCGCGACCAGGGCTCGAAACCCAGAAACAAAGACCCGCGGCGCTTCACACCCTGCGGCGCCTTGCCAGCTGGTGGGCCGCGACGATTCGATGACGATTGCAGGTGCCCAGGACGGGGAAAGCCAATCACTATTCCACAACAAAATAGGGGTATCAGGCGCGATAATATTGCGGGACGACAAGGCGAATTCAGGTACGATAAGGTCGCCCGGTCACCCGCCGACCACACCGGTGAAGAAGTTCAGGCGGTCGCCGTCCTGAATGGGGTCATCTAACCCGACCTGCTCGTTGTTGACGAAGACCAGGCGGGTGAGCTTGGGTGGCAGGTTCAGGGCCTCTGCCACCTGTCGGGCGGTTGCCCCGGCGGGCACCACGACTCTCACGGGCACACTGCGGTTGGGGCCGGGATGGTGGGGCCTGAGCAGCCCGAAGAGTTTCACGTGTACCTGGATGGAAGTGTCGGTCATAGCCGCGCAGCTCATCTCAGACCTGGAGGTCTCGCATGCCGAATGGATATGCTGGCCGCATTTTGCACGTCGATCTGACGCGTGGGTCTCTCACGGTCGAGCAGCCTGAGCCGGGATTCTATCGCAAATACGTGGGCGGCTCGGCCATGGGCCTGTATTACATCCTGAAAGAGATGAAGCAGGGCGTCGATCCGCTCGGCCCCGACAACATCCTGACCCTGATGCTCTCGGCGCTCACCGGCGCGCCGATCAGCGGTCAAAGCCGGATGTCGGCCAACGCCAAGTCCCCGCTGACGCACGGCATCGCCGACTCGCAGAGCGGCGGCTTCTTCCCGGCCGAGATGAAGGGCGCCGGCTTCGACGGCCTCGTCATCCGCGGCCAGGCCAGCCGGCCGCTGTACCTGTATCTGCACGAGGGCGTCGCCGAGCTGCGCGACGCCGGACACCTGTGGGGCAAGACCACGAGCGAGGTCGACGACCTGCTCAAACAGGAGCTCGGCGACGACAAGATCGAGATCGCGCAGTGCGGCATCGGCGGCGAACGCCTGGCGCGCATCGCGGCCATCATGACGATGGCTAACCGCGCCAACGGCCGCACCGGGCTGGGCGCCGTGATGGGCAGCAAGCGGCTCAAGGCCGTGGTCGTGCGCGGCGCGGGCAAGAAGGCGACCGTGGCCGACGGGACGGCGCTCAGCGCGCTGGCGCGACGCGGCGCGGGCGAGATCAAGGACAACGCCGACGTCAACGGCCTCGCCCTGTACGGCACGGCCGGCGTGGTCATGCCCCAGAACGCCATGGGCACCTTGCCGACGCGTAACTACAACGAGGGCACGTTCGAAGGCGCGGAGCCGCTTTCCGGCGAGGTCATGGCCGAGACGATCCTGACCGAGCGCGACACCTGCTACGCCTGCGCCATCCGCTGCAAGCGCGTGGTCGAGACCGAATTCCTCAAGCAGAAAGTGCTTCCGCGCTTTGGCGGCGCCGAATACGAGACGCTCGCCTGCTTCGGCTCGTACTGCGGCATCGACGACCTGCATGCGGTCTCGCTCGCCAATCAGATCTGCAACGAATACGGCCTCGACACGATCGGCACCGGCGCCACGATCGCCTGGGCGATGGAGTGCGTCAAGGAGGGCGTGCTGACCGAGGACGAGATCGGGATCCCGCTGCACTACGGCAACGCGGAGGCGATGGTCAGGATGACCGAGATGATCGCCAAACGCGAAGGCTTCGGCGCGATCCTGGGCGAGGGCTCGGAACGCGCCTCACGCCGGCTCGAGAAGGGCGAGGAGTACCTGATCACGGTCAAGGGCGCCGAGGCGCCCGCGCACATGCCGCAGGCCAAGCGCTCGCTCGGCCTGATCTACGCCGTCAACGCCTTTGGCGCCGACCACCAATCCTCCGAGCACGACCCCATGATCGAATCGGGCGCGACCGACCAGTACCTGGAGCGCTTGAGCCTGCTCGGGATCAAGGAGCGGCTGGAGGATCGCAGCCTCGGCCGCGGCAAGGTCGAGTTCGCGTACGCGACCCAGAAGATGTACTCGTTCCTCGACAGCGGCAACCTGTGCCAGTTCGTCTTTGGCCCGGCCTGGAACCTGTACGGGCCGGCCGAGACGGTCGAGGCCGTGCGCGCCATCACGGGCTGGGATGACTTCTCGATCGACGAGATGCAGACGATCGGCGACCGCCGCCTGGCGATGCTGCGCGTGTTCAACCAGCGCGAAGGTCTCAGCCGCAAGGACGACAAGCTGCCCAAGAAGTTCTTCAAGGCGCTGGGCGGCACGGGCCCGACGGCCGGCATTGCGCTCGACCCGGCCGAGATCGAGGCCGCCAAAGACATGTATTACGAGCTGGCCGGTTACGATCAAGATGGAAACGTTCAACGTGAGCGGCTGCAGGCCCTGGGGCTGGAGTGGCTGATCTGAGCGCCGGGCCCGCGACAGAGCCCGCTGAACAATCGGGTGGTGGCCCGGGACCTGAAACGGTGCGCCTGACCCACATCGGCGCGGCCACCGTGTTGATCGAGGTCGGTGCGTTGCGGCTGTTGACCGACCCGGTCTTCGACCCGGGCGGCGGTCGCTACAGCTTCGGCTGGGGCACCGGCTCGCGCAAGACGGCCGACCCGGCGCTGGCGCTCGACGCCCTTGGCCGAATCGACGCCGTGTTGCTCAGCCACGACCACCACGACGACAACCTCGACCGGTCGGCGCGCGCCTGGCTGCCCCAGGCCGGGCAGGTGCTCACGACGAAAGCCGGCGCGCGCCGGCTGGGCGGCAACGCCGTCGGCCTGGCGCCCTGGGAGGCCCGCACGCTGACACGCGGCACAACCGTGCTGCGGATCACGGCCACTCCGGCTCAACACGGCCCGGCCTGGCTCAAGCCGATCGTCGGGGACGTGGTCGGCTTCATGCTCGAATGGGTCGGCCAAACGCACGGCGGCCTGTACCTGACCGGCGACACGGTCTGGTTCGAGGGCATCGCCGAGGTCGCGCGACGTTTCCGGGTCAGCGCCGCAGTGCTGCATCTGGGCCGAGCCAGCTTCCCGATCACGGGCCCGATCCGGTTCACCATGCACGCCGAAGACGGCGTGCGCGCCGCGCGGGCGCTCGCTCCGCGACACATCATCCCCGTCCATTACGAAGGCTGGTCACACTTCATTGAACCGCGCGCCCGGGTCGAGGCCGGCTTCGAGCAGGCCGGGCTGGTCGATCGCGTGCGCTGGCTGCCTCTAGGCAAGCCGCTCGAGCTCGGCCTGTAGGCTGCTGCAGCCCAGCCCGGAGGAGGCGTCGCGATGGCGCAACATCATCCGTCCACTCGAGTCGTCCGACTTCTGGCCGAATGGCCCTTCACCAGCGTGTGGGGGATCTGGACCCTCGCGTCGCTGTCGAGCCTCATCGTGGCCATCGCGGTGACGGTCGCGGTCGTGGGGCTTCTGCACCTCAATGAGGACCAGGCCGCCGCGCCCATCGTGTTCCCGACCTGGTTCGCACTCACCGGCGTCAGCCAGGCCGCGATTCTGTCGCGGCGCCTGCGCGGCGTCGGCTGGTGGCCTGTCGCGACCGGCGCCGGTTGGCTCAGCCTGATCCCGGCGGTCTGGGTGATCCAGGCCTGGTTCCCCAACGACCGCCCTGATCTGCTCACGACCGCGACGACGCTGCTTATCGTCGGGCTGACGACGGGCATCGCGCAGTGGCTGGTCCTGCGCCGGCAATGGCGTCGGGCGGGATGGTGGCCCGTTGCCAGCGCAACGGCGGGCGTGATCCTGGCGCTTGTCATCGGGTCGACGATCACGGACCTGGTCGAGATCGTGGCGCTCGCCGCCATCCCCGGCGCCGTCACGGGCCTGCTGGTCGCCTGGATGTTCAGCGAGTTGCCCGCGCGAGACCGGCCGCTTCAACGCTGACGATGCCGCCGCAGACCGGTCCCTCGCACCAAGGCACGCTGCCGGTGCACCCGCTCGGACCGGGGTCACCGCACGGCCAGGCCGCGCTTGATGATATGCTCGCGACGCACCGCGCACACCTGCCGCTGTATTGGAGCTGAGGTTCATGCGATATTTCCTTGGGATCGACGTCGGGTCGAGCAAGACGCACGCGTTGATCGTCGACGAGACGGGTGCCGTGGTCGGCACCGGCTCGGCCGGCTCGGGCAATCACGAGACCGTCGGCTTCGACGGCCTGGAGCAGGTGCTGCGCGACGTCACCGGTCAGGCCCTGGCTGAGGGCGCCCTCGACATCGATCGGATCGCGGGCGCCGGCCTGGGCATCGCGGGGCTCGATTGGGAGATGGAGCGTGAGGCCCATCTGGCCCGGATCACGTCGATCGGGTTGCGCGCGCCCGTCGAGGCCGTGAACGATGCCTTGATCGGGCTGGCGGCCGGGGCGGCAGAAGGGTGGGGCATCGCGGTCGTCTCGGGCACCGGCTGCAATTGTTGGGGCTGGGATCAGGGTCGCCGGCGGACCGGGCAGATGACCGGCGCATCGTCGTTCATGGGCGAAGGCGCCGGGGCCAGCGAGTTGATGGCCAGGGTCATCCAGGCCGTCGCCCACGCCTGGACCCGGCGGGGACCGGCGACCCGGCTGACGGAGGTCTTGCTCGAGCACACCGGCGCGGCTCGTCTGCCGGACCTGCTCAATGGGCTGGCCGAAGGTCGATTCCAAATCCCGCCGCGGTTGGCGCCGCGCGTGTTCGCGCTGGCCGATGAAGGCGACGGCGTCGCGCAGAGCCTGATCGATTGGGCCGGTCGCGAGCTGGGCGAGATGATCAACGCCGTGACGCGGCAGCTGGAGTTCAAGGCCCTGTCGTTCGACGTCGTCCTGCTCGGGAGCATGTTCAACGGCGGCGCCCGGTTGACCGGGCCGATGCAGGCCACCGTGCGACCTGTCGCGCCGGGCGCGCGCTTCGTCCGCCTGAATGCGCCGCCGGTGGCCGGGGCCGTGTTGCTCGGGATGGAGTTGGGCGGCGTGGATGTGGCGCCGCTGCGCGCGCGGGTGCTCGAGGCAGTGCGCGCCTCCTTTGCATCGTCAGTGGCGTAGGCTCAACGGCGTTAGGAAGTCGGGCAAAGTCCGGAGTGCGAGCCGGTACGCTAGAATCGGCTTGCTCGAGCGTCGTCCAACCCGGGCGCGATTTCACGAGAGGCCACGGACCATGCCCACACAAAATCCCTTCCTCAAAAAGCTGGGTTTCTCCGACACCGATCGCGTCGTGATCCTGCACGCCGATGACATCGGCATGTGTCAGAGCACGGTCACGGCCTTCGTCGACCTGGTCGAGTTCGGAGTGGTGTCATCGGCGGCGATGATGGTGCCGTGCTCGTGGTTCCCGGAGGCCGCGCTGCGCGCGAGGCACATGACGGGCCGGCGACTGGATGTGGGCGTGCACGTGACCCTGACCAGCGAGTGGCCGAACTACCGCTGGGGCGCGATCTCGACGACCGACCCGGCGACCGGGCTGTTCGACGCTGAGGGCTACTTCCCACGCAACACCGACCCGGCTGACCCGCGGGCCACCGGCCTGGCCGTGGCGCGCGAGATCCGGGCGCAGATCGACCGAGCTCTGGCGTTTGGCATCGACGTGACTCACATCGACTCGCATATGCTGTCGGTGTTCACGCCGTCCTATCTCCCCGTGTATCTCGGCCTGGCGCTGGAGCATCGTCTGCCGGCGTTTGCGCTGCGTCGCGACGCGGCGCAGTTGCGCGCAAGCGGCTTCGACGACTCCGCGGCGGCCGAAATGGTGCGGGTCACGATGGATTTCGAAGCGCGCGGCTTGCCCCTCTTTGACCACGTCTACTGCATGTCGCTTGATGCGCACGAGAATCGACTGGCGGAGGCCACGCAGGCTCTGGCCAATTGCCCCGCGGGTCTGACCCATTTCATCATCCATCCGGCCACCGACACGCCCGAGTTGCGCGCCATCGCGCCCGACTGGCGATCGCGCGCCGCCGATCGCGCGCTCTTCCTCGACGAGGCCTGGCGGACCGCGATCGCCGCAAGCGGCGTGCAGGTCGTGGGCTATCGCGCATTGCGCGACGTGTTGCGCGCCGCATGAGCGGATTCGGTCGCTGGGTGACCCACGCGGGTTTGGTGGCGGCTTTGGCCGCGTGTGCGTCCACCCCGACCCCGACAACGGCCCCGCCGGCGCCCACCGCGACCCGGCCCGCGCCGACCGCGACACCGATGCCGACCTCAACCGCCGTGCCCCGAGAGCCCTTTCGGATCGTCGGTTACGCCACCGACGGTGAGACGATCGTGGACCAGATCCAGTTCGACAAGCTGACGCACGTCAACTACGCGTTCCTGACCCCGCGCGCCGACGGTTCGCTCAATGCGCTGCTCAACCCGTGGAAGCTCGAGGACGTCGTGCGTCGGGCTCACGCGGCCGGTGGCCGGGTCCTGATCTCCGTCGGCGGGTGGGGGTGGGACGAGGCCTTTGAGGCGCTGGCGGCCGACGACGTGGCGCGCGGGCGCTTCGTCGATGCCCTGCTCGCGTTTGCGACCGAGTATGAGCTGGACGGGATCGATATCGATTGGGAGTACCCGGACGTCGGCGAATCGAGCCGGCACTATCTCGAACTGATGCGCGCGTTGCGGGCCGGTCTGCCTGAGCGCGGGCTGCTCACCGCCGCCGTCGCGGCCGCCGGGGACCTGGCCAAAAACATACCGACCGAGGTCTTTGGGATCGTGGACTTTCTCAACGTGATGGCCTATGACGGCTCGGCCACCGATCACTCGCCGCTGTCGTATGCCGCGGACGCGCTGGCCTACTGGGCCGCGCGCGGGTTGGCGCCGGAGCAGACCGTGTTGGGCGTGCCGTTCTATTCGCGGCCGGGTGAGAAGACTTATCGCCAGCTGGTGGCAACCGACCCCGCCGCCGCCCAGGTCGACACCTGGACGCTCAACGGCACGGCCGAGTACTACAACGGCATCCCTACGATGCAACGCAAAACCGAGCTCGCCCGGGAGCGCGCCTCGGGGATCATGATCTGGGCCCTGCATCACGACACAGCCGATGCGACATCGTTGCTCGGCGCGATCTTCGCTGCGAGTCGGTAGCGGGAGCGATGGGCGAGGGGCGAGAGGCGAGAGGCGAGGGGCAAAGCCTCAGGCGCGGTAGGCGAGAAACCTAGCCGACGTCGCATGATCGTCGGGGCCTTTGCGGCGGCCCTGCTGGCCAGTTCGACCCTCGGGCCTGCTTCGCGTCGCCCCTGCGTCTGGGTTCAGAAGGGACCCACCCCGAGCCCACCATAACGGCTAGCGCATCGCCGCGGCCCGGCTAGAATAACGACGATGCGCGCCGATACCCTTCAAGCTCGGGCCCGCCGGCAGAGCTGATCGATTCATGGCTTTTTCAGATCCACGTACTTTTCACGTCACCGCCCGGCAGGGCGACCGCGAGGTGACGCAGTGAATCCCGTCGAAATGACCGATGCCGAGATCGCGGCCGGCATCGCAGAGCTGCGCGTGGTTGCGAACCGGACCCTCGAGAAGCTGGGTCCGGTCGGTGAGACCGCGTTGGGCCTGGATCGTGCGGCTGTGGTGTGGGCCGAGGGTTACGTGGAGCAAGAACGCGCCCGTCGTGACCCGGCGCAGGGGGTGCCTGAGGACCTGGTGCACACCCTGGGCGCGGTCCTCGGCGAGTGCATCCTGGCCGCCGCCAGAGGGATCTGGGTGTGGGACGACCTCCAAAACGACTGGGGGATCTCGCTGGCCGCCGGCGGTCGCATCTTCCCGATGGGCAAGGTCTGGCGCCAATTCACCCAGGGCCATGCAGGCGGGGAGTCGATCGTGGTGTTCTACGACATCGTGGTCGAGTACCTGGCCAAGGGCAAGCTCCCCCTCGACGGCATGTGATCGACTCCAGCTTCGTCTCCGCATAATTACGTGGCTCGTTCTGGGGGCCGGCTCCATTGACGGGCCGGGTCTCGCCTCCTAGGATTCCCGCATGAACCGACCTCTCACGCGACTGTCCCTGGTTGCCGTTTTGCTGATAGGTTTGATCC
>WBZS01000918.1_pt1 | contig 28072 bp, 24 predicted proteins | sample 5204201 | NCBI WGS metagenome assembly WBZS01 (sample SAMN12344357, study PRJNA552823) | activated sludge metagenome | biome: Activated sludge suspended growth; feature: Nitrification reactor; material: Wastewater; isolation source: activated sludge from nitrification reactor of wastewater... | reverse complement strand
ACACACGCCCCTGATCCTGGCCTGGCGCGCGCTCGGGCCCGAGCGCGCCGATTACAGTATCTCGTTGCGGATCCTGACCGAGGGCTGGCAACAGGTCTGGGCCACCGATATCGGCGCGCCGGTGCTCGGTCTGTATCCCACGTCGAAGTGGGCGCTTGGTGAGCTCGTCAGCGATTATCACGAATTGAGCATCGCGCGTGATCTGGCGCCCGGTCGGTATTTGTGGACCGTGGTCGTCTACCGCCAACTCTCAGACGGCACCTTTCTGGAGCTGCGCGACGCGCAAGGCAACACCCAAGTCCTGGGCGGGACGTTCGACGTCCTGCCCCGTTGATCAAAGGAGCCCGAATGAAGATCTACGACCTGTCGCAGCCGCTCAACGCCGATTGCTCGTTCTGGCCGTTCTACCCGCCGTTCGAAGTCAAGTACATCAAGCGCAAGGCCGAGCACGGCGTCAACGCGCAGTACATCATGACCTCGAACCACATGGGCACACACCTCGACGCGCCGCGGCACTTCGTCACCCACGGCAAGACGATCGACCAGCTGCCGCTCGAGTGGCTGATGGGCCCGGGCGTGATCGTCGACCTGAGCGACAAGCTTGACGACCTCGACCTTTTTACGCCCGAGGATATCGAGGCGCGCGCCGAGATCCGCGACGGTGACATCCTCTTCATCCACACCGGCTGGCACAAGTACTCGTTCCTCAGCCCCGAGGGCGACGAAGAGCGCTACATCCATCGCCATCCCGGGCCGCACTACTCGATCTGCGACTGGCTGCTCAAGAAGAAGATCCACCTGTGGGGCGTGGACATGATCAGCACCGATCACCCCATGAACCTGCCGATCGGGCGTTTCCTGGGCGCCGGCGGGCTCAATCACTGGAAGAAGGTGCGCAACAAGGTCGAGGAGAAGTTCGGCGCCGACCAGGTCGACGTGCTCTTCCCCGACAGCGCCTACCAGCTCACGCACAACGCGCTCTTCCCGCACGATTGCGTGCACGTCGAGAACCTCGGCGGCGACATCGGCTTGAAGGAGCTGCACAACAAGCGCATCACGCTCGGCGCCCTGCCCTGGAAGTTCCAGGGCGGCGAGGCGGCGTTCTGTCGCGCGATTGCTTTAGTCGAATAGTCTCGTAGTCAGGTAGTCAGGTAGTCGGTTCGTCTGAGCCGACCAGCCGACTACTTGACTACCCGACTGCCTGACTAGTTGACTAAATGACTACATGACTACAAGACTATTCGGTGCCCCGATCAAGCGAAACGAAGACCCGCGGTTGTTGACGGGCCAGGCGCTGTTCGTCGATGACGTCGAGCTGCCCGGGCTGCTGCACGTCGCCTTCCTGCGCAGCCCATTCGGGCATGCACGGCTGGGACACGTCGACGTCGAGGCCGCGCGGGCGTTGCCCGGCGTGGTGGCGGTCTACACCGCCGACGACCTGGGCGCGTACTGGCAGCCCGGCCCGCCGCTGGTGCCCGAGCCGCCGATCCCGGGCACGGTGTTCCGGCGCCGGACGCAGGTGCCGCTGGCGCGCGGCAAGGTCAAACACGCCGGTGAACCGATCGCCATGATCGTGGCCGAGAGCCGCTACCTGGCCGAGGACGCGCTGACGCTGATCAACGTCGACTATGACCTGTTGCCGGCCGTGGTCGACATCGAGCACGCGCTCGACGCCGATGCGCCCCGCATCCACGACGATCTCGACTCGAACCTGGCCGCCAGTGTGCGCCAGAGCAAGGGCGACTACGCCACCGCCCGGGCCGCGGCCGACGTGGTCATCCGGCGCCGTTTCGTCTACGATCGCGGGCCGTCGGCCGCGATGGAGAACCGCGGCGTCGTCGCGCAGTGGGATCAACGCGCCGGCAAGCTGACGGTTTGGGACACGACGCAGGCGCCGGTGGTCATCCGCAACGGGCTGGCCGGCATGCTTGGCCTCTCCGAACATCAGGTGCGCGTGATCGCGCCGTTCATCGGCGGCGGCTTCGGGCCGAAGATCATGATGTTCTACCCCGAGGAGGTGCTCGTCCCGTGGGTCGCGATGCGGCTCAACCGGCCGGTCAAGTGGATCGAGGACCGGGCCGAGAACTTCTACGCGACGACGCAGGAGCGCGGCCAGGTGCATGACTCGGAGATCGCGCTCACGCGCGACGGCAAGATCCTGGGCGTGCAAGATTCGTTCGTGGTCGACACCGGCGCGTACAACCCGTACGGTCTGACCATCCCACTCAACACGCAGTGCACGCTGCTGGGTCTGTACGACGTGCCGACCTACGACACGCGCTTCAAGCAGGTCTTCACCAACAAGACCATCGTCACGCCCTATCGCGGCGCCGGCCGACAGCACGGCATCTTCGTCATGGAGCGGCTGCTCGACCTCGCCGCCCGCGAGCTGGGCCTCGACCGCAACGAGATCCGGCGCCGCAACCTGCTCCGCCCGGATCAGTTCCCGCACAACCACCAGATCATGTTCCAGGATTTTGCGCCTCTGGTCTACGACAGCGGGGACTACGCGCCGATGCTCGAGAAGACCCTGGAGATGATCGGCTACGAGCGCTTCATCCATGAGGAACAGCCCCGGGCCCGCGCCGAAGGGCGCGCGTTGGGGATCGGCGTCGTGACGTACGTCGAGGGCACGGGCATCGGCCCGTACGAAGGCGCGCGGGTCCAGGTGCAGCCCTCGGGCAAGGTGACGGTCGCGACCGGGATCGGCACACAGGGTCAGGGGCACTACACGGTCTTCGCCCAGCTGGTGGCCGATCAGCTCGGCGTCGCCGTGCGCGACGTCGAGGTGGTCACCGGCGACACCGATCTGTTCTACTGGGGCGCCGGGACCTTCGCCAGCCGCGGCGCCGTCGTGGCCGGCAACGCCATCAACGAAGCCGCCAAAGACGTGCGGGTCAAGATCCTCAAGCTTGCCGCCGACGTGCTGGAGGCCGCCGAGGAGGACCTGGAGCTGCGCGACGGCCAGGTCTTTGTCCGCGGCGTGCCCGCGAGCGGCATCAAGCTCGGCGCGCTCGCCCAGCGCGCCAACCCCATGCGCGGCGCGGTCAAGCCGGGCACGCAGCCCGGGCTCGAGGCCACCAACTACTTCGGACCCGAGCACGGCGCGACGGCGGCCGGCGTGCACGCCATGATCGTCGAGGTCGACCGCGAGACCTGCGAGGTCAAGATCCTGCGCTACGTGACCGCCCACGACTGCGGCAAGGTCATTAACCCGATGGTGCTCGACGGCCAGATCCACGGCGGGGTCGCGCAGGGCATCGGCAACGCCTTCTACGAGCAGCTGATCTACGACGAGAACGGCGTGCTGCTCAACGGCTCGTTCATGGACTTCCTGCTCCCCACCGCGCTTGACGTCCCGAACATCGAGACCCATCACCAGGAGACGCCTTCGCCGCTCAACCCGCTCGGGATCAAGGGCGCGGGCGAGGCCGGCGCCATCCCTGTCGGCGCGCTCTTCGCCCAGGCCGTTGAAGACGCCCTAAACGTCCCGGGGCTCGAGATCCTGGAGATCCCGCTCAGCCCCCTTCGCCTGTTTGAACTCACCCGGTAGAATGGCGCATTGCTGATTGTTGATTTCTGATTGCTGATTGGCTTTCAATCAGCAATCAGAAATCAACAATGCCTATCACACATCACAGATCACAGATCAACATGTTTCTCGTCACCGGGGCCGCCGGCAAGACCGGCCGGGCCGTCATCAGGGCGTTGAAGGCGCGCGGCGCGGATGTGCGCGCGTTTGTGGGCACGTCGGTTTCGCTGGAGGCGGCGTCAGCGCTGGGCGCCGATGAGACCTCGGTCGGCGATCTGCGCGACGCGGGCGCGGTGCGGGCCGCGGTGGCCGGAGCGACCGGCGTCTATCACATCGCGCCGAACGTGCATCCCGACGAGCTCGCCATCGGTCAAAACGTCATCGCGGCAGCTCGCGAGGCGGCGCTGGCGCGCGTGGTCTTCCATTCGGTGCTGCACCCGGGCACCGAGAAGATGCCGCATCATTGGGCCAAGTTGCGGGTCGAGGAGGCGCTCTTCGAATCCGGCCTGCCTTACACCGTCCTGCAGCCGGCCCCGTACATGCAGAATCTGTCCACGAACTGGGCGGCGATCACGCGTGAAGGCGTCTATCGCACGCCCTACCCGTCGGGCACTCGCTTGAGCCTGGTCGACCTCGACGACGTGGCCGAGGTCGCGGCGCGGGTGTTGACCGAGACCGGCCATCTGGGCGCCACCTACGAACTCTGCGGCACGCCCGGCTTGAGCCAGATCGAGGTCGCCGCCATCTTGAGCGGTCGCCTGATCACCCGGGTGCGCGCGGTTGCGCTACGGCCCGCCGAGTGGGAGCGCCAGGCGCGGGAGCACGGCTTGAGCGATCACGCGATCGCCACGTTGCTTGCCATGTTCGACTATTACCGGAAATTCGGCCTATCGGGCAACCCCAATGTCTTGCGCTGGTTGCTCGGCCGCGAACCCGGCACGCTGGCGGCGTTTGTCGATCGGGCGATCCGGGAGAAGTAGAGGTGAGGAGGGAGGAGCGAAGAACAAGGAGCGAAGAGCGACGAAGAACGTCGCATATTCGCCCATCGCCCCTCGCTTCTCGCTTCTCCCTCACCGCCCTACAGCCGTCACACACTCGCGCGCCACGGCCGTGATCGCGGCGAAGTCGCCGGCCGCAACGGCCTGGGCCGAGATCAGGTTGCCGCCGATGCCGACGGCCGTGGCCCCGGCATCGAGGTAGCTGCGCGCGTTCTCGGCGTTGATGCCGCCGGTCGGCAATAACTTGAGGAAGGGCAGCGGCGCCAGCACGTCTTTCACAAAACGCGGCCCGCCGATCGTCGCCGGAAAGACCTTGACCAGCGTCGCGCCGGCCTCATGCGCGGCAAGCATCTCGGTCGGCGTGAGCGCGCCCGACGCGCACGGGACGCCGAAGCGCACGCAAGCCTCGATCACGGGCACGCGCACCGCCGGGGTGACGACGAACTCGGCCCCGCCGGCCACGGCCGCCACGACCTGGTCGGGCTCCAACACCGTGCCGACGCCCACGCACACCGCCTCACCCAGCGCCGCCCGCACGGCCGTGATCGCCTCGATCGCGCCCCGGCCCGTCAACGTGAACTCCAGCACGCCGATGCCGCCGGCCAACAAAGCCTGAGCGACCTCGACGGCCCTGTCGTAGTCGGCCAACCGCACGATGGCCACGATCCTCTCGCGCGCGATTCGGGCAGTGATATCGGTGGAAGTGAGAGACATGTCGAAATCCTGATTAGGGCGGCGCGCTGCAGCCAACGGCTGGCGCGGAGCCACTGTCGCCGTCGGGCGAAGGGCACGAACCCGCGACGAGCGTCAACTAACGCGCCACATCGACGCCACGCCCGACCCGGCCCGCGGCCAGGACGGCGTTCAACTCGGCGCGGCTGGTGAGCACCTGATCGCCGTGCTGCGAGAGCGCGATTGCGGCCAGCGCCACGCCGCGCTGAAGCCCGGTCCGCGCGTCGCCGTCGAGCCAGCCGTCAAGTAGACCCGCGGCGAAGGCGTCGCCGCTTCCGATCCGGTCGACGATGGTCACGGGCAGCGCCGGCTGATGCGTGTAGGCCCCGCCCTGCAGCAACGCGGCGCCGTGCTCGCCGAACGTGCTGAGCACCGTGGTCGCACGGGTCTGCGCCGCGAGGGCGCGCACCAGGGTCTCGGGCTCACCGGCGCAGCCGAAGAGCAGTGCAGCGTCCGCGCTTTTGCAGAAGAGCACGTCGGCCTCGGCGATCAGCGGCCTGAGGCCCGCGGCGGCGTCGGCCGGCGACCAGAGCTTGGCCCGGTAGTTGACGTCGAAGCTGACCGTGACGCCCGCGGCGCGCGCTCGGCGCAGCGCCTCGGCCACGACGGCGTACGGTCCCGGGCCGAGCGCGGCCGTGATCCCGGTGAGGTGCAGGACGCGGGTGTCGAGCAGCCGATCCCAGTCGACGTCGACGGGGGTCATGCGCGCGGCCGCCGAGTCGGCCCGATCGTAGATGACCTGGATCGAGCGCGGTGTCGAGGCGTATTCGATGAAGTACGTGCCGATGCGTTCGCCGGGCGCGCGCACGACCCCATCGGTGTCGACGCCTTCGGCCCTGAGCGAGCGCAGCACCGGCTCGGCCAGGGCGTGATCGGGCAGCCGGCTGAGCCACGCACACCGCCGGCCCAGGCGCGCCAGCGCGACGACGACGTTGGCCTCGGCGCCGCCGATCTCCAGATCGAGCGAGCGGGCGTCGGCCAGCCGCCGACCGAGCGGCACACTGAGGCGCAGCATGGCCTCGCCCAGCGTGGTCAGGTCGAAACGCGGGGCCATCGGCTCAGCGCTCCGGGAGGAAGATCACACAGGCCGCCTGCGGCGCGTCGAGCCGGGCCACGGGCGCGCCCAGCCACGGCGCCGCCGCCAGCACAGGAAGCACGACCACGTCGCCGCTGTACTGGTTGGCGACGACCACGAAACGGCCGTCGGGCGCGACCGCGAAGTTGCGCGGCCAATCGCCGCCGCACGACGTCGTGCCGAGCGGAGTCAGACGGCCGTCCGGCGCGACCGCGTAGATCGCGAGGCTGTTGTGGCCGCGGTTCGACACATAGAGCCGGGTCGCGTCGGGGCTGAGATGGATGTCGGCCACGCTGGTGCCGGTGATCCCGGGCGGGAGCGTCGGCTCGAACTGGACCTCGGTGAAGCGGCCGTCGGCGTAGGCGTACACGCTCACCGTGCAATCCAGCTCGTGGGCCACGTACGCGACTGTGCCGTTCGGGTGAAAAGCCATGTGGCGCGGGCCGGCTCCGGCGCGCGTGTGCGCGGGTTCTCGCGCGTTCAGGTGCCCGGTCTGCGCGTCGAAGGCGTAGACCACCAGGGCGTCGAGGCCCAGGTCGGCCACGACCGCGTAGGCCCCGTCGGGCGTCAGCGTGGTCGAGTGCGCGTGCGGGCCCTCCTGGCGCTCGGCGTTGACGCCGCTGCCCTGATGCTGCACGTGCGCACTCCGTGTCCCGAGCGCGCCGTCGTTCAGGACCGGGAGCACGCTCATGTTGCCCGAGCCATAGTTCGCGACGAACAGCCAGCGCCCGCTTGAGTCGAGCGTGAGGTGACAGGGCCAGTCGCCGCCGCTGGGCTGCTGATTGAGCGTGGTCAGGCGAGCGACGCCGGCCGCCGCCGGGTCATAGCGCGCGGCCCACACCGTGCCGGGCACATCCTGCCCGACCACGCCCGTCTCGCTGACGGCGAAGAACCAGGGCTGGGTTGGGTGCGCCACCAGAAACGAAGGATTGGCGATCCCCGACAGCTCGTCGATCACGGTCATCGCGCCGGTTGCGGCGTCGAAGCGGGCCAGGCGCACCCCGGGCGCGGAGGCCGAGCCATACCCGCCGATCAAGATCTTGTGCTCGCTCATGGGGCCTCCTGAGGCAGAAAGGGCTTCACCAATTCGTCACCGACCCGTCGCGCCGGCGCAGGTGCGGCGCCTCCCAGAATTTCCACGACTGATGCCTGGCGCGGTCCTCGTCGAATTCGAGGCCGAGCCCGGGCGCCGTCGGCAGCGGGAAACCGCTGCCCTGCAGCCGCGGCTGGGTCGGGAAGAGCAGATCGGCGTCGTTCTCGCCGGTCTTGCCGGCGTACAGGTTCTCGCTCTCGGTCACGCGCACTTCAAGCCAGGCGAAGTTCGGCACCGCCGCGGCCAGGTGGACCGTGGCGGCCGTGCACACCGGGCCGAGCGGGTTGTGCGGCATCAGGTCGATGTAGTGCGCCTCGGCCCAGCCCGCCACCTTCAGCGCTTCGGTGAAGCCGCCGACGTTGCAGATGTCGACACGGGCGAAGTCGGTCAGATGCTGCTCGATGAAGGGCAGGAACTGCCACTTGCTGGCGAACTCCTCGCCGACCGCGAACGGCACCACGGTCTGCTTCCGCAACGCCGCATAGGCTTCGGGCGACTCGTCGCGGATCGGCTCCTCGATAAAGTCCAGCGTGCCGCGCGGCATGCGCTCGATAAACGAGATCGTCTCGGCCGGTGTCAAACGATGATGATAATCGATCCCGAGGGTCAGATCCGGGCCGAGCGTCTCGCGCACCCGGGTCAGCGCGGTGGCCGTCGGCCCGAGCGTCTCGCGCGGCTCGAAGACGTCCTCGGGCGTCCCGGCCGGCGTGATCGGCATGGTGCGGATCACCTTCCAGCCGCGGTCGAAGAGCATCTTGCAGCTCGCCAGCATCTGCTCGGCCGAACCGCCGCCGGCCGTCGCGAAGCAGGGCACGAACTCGCGTTGCGTGCCGCCCAGGAGTTGATAGACCGGCACGCCGAGCGCCTTGCCGGCGATGTCGTAGAGCGCGATGTCGATCGCGCTCTGCGCGGCCAACAGCACCCGCCCGCCCTCGAAGTACTGGCTGCGGTACAGCTGCTGCCAGATGCGCCCGCGCTGGAGCGGATCCTGACCGATCAGGAATTCGCGGAAGTGCTCGAGCGCGCCGACCACGGCCAGCTCGCGCCCGCTCAAACCCGACTCGCCGAGGCCGTAGATTCCCTCGTCGGTCTCGATCTTGACCACCAGTTGATTGCGAACGCCGACCCAACACGGGTAGGCGATGACGGCCGTGATCTTCATGGCTACGAAGTCTCCATGCGTCCGGGCTTTACGGCCCGGGCGCGACTAGATGTGCGTCCAGCCGAGCATGCGCCCGGCCTTGCTGGAATCGATCAGGGCCGCGTTGCCGTCGAGCGGCGCGCGCAGCGGCGTCTCGGGGAAGTGGCGCGCCGCCAGGGTGAGGGTCGCTTCGTCGGAACCGGTGCGGGGCGCGGCGATGAAGAAAGCCTCGTGCCCGTCGAAGTCGGCGGTGAGCGCCAGTTCGCAAGCGCGAACCGCCTCGTCCATGACGGTATAGGCCCACAGGTGGCGCCAGGAGTACAGCTGCGAGTCGCGCGTGACGCGCACGGCTTCTTCGTAAGAAGGCAGCAGCCAGTGGAAGCGCAGGCTCGCCACGCGCATCCGATGCGCGCGCACGAACGACTCGGCCTGCTTCTCGAGGATCCACTTTGAGAGACCGTAGGGCTCCTCGGCGTACGACGGGTGCAACTCGTCGACCGGGAAGTAGTCGAAGCGCGGGCGCCGGCTGAAAGCCATGCCGATCGCGTTGACCGACGAGGCCTGGCACACGCGCTCGATGCCGATGGCCGCGGCCGCTTCGAGTACGTTATAGGCCATGGCCACGTTGTCGAGATACACGGCCTGCGGCGGCGCACTCCACGGCGCGATATGCCCGGCGAGATGCACCACGGCATCGCACCCGGCGAGCGCCGTCGTCACCTGCCCGAGATCGCGCGCGTCGGCCTGCCAGTAGGTCTCCGTCGCCGACGAGTATTTCGTCGGCGGCGTGCGATCGAGCACCATGACCGAATGACCGTGACTGAGCAGATAGGGGACCAGCACGCGACCCAAACCGCCCTGACCGCCGGTGACAGCGACTCGCATAGGCTCCTCTTTTCTTGTTTGTGGCGAACGTGGCGCTGCGCCGCGAATCAGCCTTGCATTTCTTTGGCGCGCATCCCCATGAGGGTGCTGACCGTGTCTTCGGTGTGCGCGTGCATCAACAGACGGGCCTGATTGGCGTTGCGGCCGCGCAGGGCTTCGGCGATAAGATTGTGATACCGAACGGCGCGGGCCGTCATCCCCGGGTCGCGGGCCGTCACTTTGCGACTTGCCAGAAAGAGATCGTGGATGCTGTCCATCATCTGGGTCAGCACCGGATTGCGCGCCGCCTGGGCGATGCGCCGGTGGAAGTTGAGATCGGGGTCGACGAAGTCGATGCCTTTTGCGGCCTGTATCTCCATCGTCTTCGCCAGCTCCTCGATCTCGATCAGTTCCTGGTCGGTTGCGCGGGCTGCGGCCAACGCGACCAACTCGGGTTCGACGATGGTCCGGGCCTCGGCCAGGGCCAACAGCAACCCGGTGCCTGCGCCATCGAAATGCAACGCCAGCTCGGCGGACGCGGGCATATCGACGACGAACACGCCGCGCCCATGCTCGATCTTGACCAGGCCGATGGATTGCAGCGAGCGCAGCGCTTCGCGGACCGAGCCGGTGCCGACCCGATACTCGTGGGCAAGCTGGGTGATGCTCGGCAGCCGGTCCCCCGGCCGCCATTCACCGGCCCGAAGGCGATCCCGGAGCGCCCCTGAAACAGACTGGAACACGGCCGCGTTTTCGTGTGCCCCGCGAGCGACCGACGTGTGTCCGACCTTAACAGCTTGAGTCATGTGAATACTCTATACCAAGAGATACGATGACTTGAGGAAAAATGCAAGTCATTTGACGAATCCACCCAAGTCGCGTAAGATTGTTTTCACCGAATTTTAGTAGAGAAACGCGACATCCTCGACGACGTTTCCGGAAAGGAGCAGATCGGCCCCGCAACTCATGCTATCTCTTTCTGAAATCCTGGCATGCCCCTGACGACTGTCCATTGGAGGAGGAAACGAGACAATGAACAAACTGAGATGGATCAACCTTACTGCGGTTGCGGCCCTGGTTTTGGCCGCCTGCGGACCGACCAGCACGCCCGCCCCCAGCGGCGATGCCACGTCGGCCCCCGAAGCCACCGCAGCTCCGGAGGCCACCGCGGCCCCGGAAGCCACCGCAGCGCCCGAGGCGACAGCGGCCCCAGAAGCAACGGCGGCGCCTGAAGCCACCCCCACCCAGGCCGAGATCATCGCGGCCAACCTGCCGGACGTTCCGCGCAATCAGTCACTCATCATGGGCTGGTCGATCGCCTCGCCGATCGGCGTCACCAACCCGTGGGCCGTGCCTGGCTACACCCACCAGGAAGGCAACAACCTGATGTGGGAACCGCTGTCGTACTACGGCATCTTCAAGAGCCAGGAGATCCCGTGGTTGGCCGACAGCATGGAATACACCAAGGCCGACTTCACCCAGCTGACCATCAAGGTCAACAAGGACGCCAAGTGGAGCGATGGTGTGGCGGTGACGGCCGACGACGTCGTGTTCACGTTCGAAGGACAGCTGAACAACGACAAACTCGCCTATCATGCCTCTTTCGTTCAGTTCGTCGACAAGATCACCAAGGTCGATGACCTGACGGTCGTCGTCGATTTCAAGATCCCGGCCCCGCGCTTCAAGTTCGAGGTCCTGACCCTGAAGTTCGACACGGGCATCCCGATCGTGCCCAAGCACTGGCTTGAGACCCAGGCCGATGTCAACGCTGCCGCCGGCGGCCTCGACATCCCGAGCTCGGGCCCGTACCGCCTGGTGCAGTGGGACCGCACGCAGAAGATCTACGACCTCAACCCCGATTGGTGGGCGGTCAAGGCCGGGCGCATCGCCCTGCCCGCGGTCAAGCGTGTGGTCGTCAGCAACATCGGCGGCCAGGTCGGGCAGAACATGGACACGGTCGCCCAGCGTATCGTGAACGCCGAATTCGACACCGCGCTCGACATGCGCAGCGCCGTCATCGGCAACATCCTGAAGCAGTCCGACAAGGTCACCACCCACTCGGGCAGCGAGCCGCCCTATGGTTACCTCGACTGGTGGCCCAACGCGCTGTGGATGAACACGCAGCTGGCCCCGTACGATGATGTGCGTGTGCGCCGCGCCATGAGCCTGGCGGTCGACCGCGACACCATCGACCAGGTCATCTACGAAGGCGCGCAGATCTCGACGATCTTCCCCTTCCCGCTTTACCCGGCGCTCAAGGAATTCACGGATTCGGCCGAAGTCCAGGCGCTGATCACGAAGTACGAGCCGCGCAAGTTCGACCTCGAGGCCTCGGCCGCCCTGATGACCGAAGCCGGCTTCAGCCTGAACGGCGACGGCCTGTGGGAGAAGGACGGCGAGACGGTCAACGCCGTGATCCAGGGCTTTGAGGGCATCCACAGCGACATCGTGCCGGTGCTCGTCCAGATGTTGATCAACGGCGGCTTCGATGCCGACGTCAACTTCGGCAACGACGCCTACCAGAACATGGCCGACGGCAAGCCCGGTCTGTACATGTTTGGTCACGGCGCCAGCCTGGTCGACCCGTATGCGGCGTTCGAGCTGTACCACAGCCGCTACAGCGCGGCCGTGGGCACGACCGCCGGCAACAACCGCTTCTCGCGCTACGTCAACCCCGAGTACGATGCCGTCCTCGATCAGATGGCGCCGCTCTCGGCCGACGATCCCCAGTTCAAGGCCCTGGCTGTGCAGGCGCTGGAGATCTACTGGCGCGACCAGATCGACATCCCGGTCATCCAGTGGCTGCACCGCATCGCGTACAACCAGACCTACTGGACCAACTGGCCGACCACGGCCAACCCGAGCCTCGGTGAGAACGGCGCCTTCTGGGCGCACACCGGTCTGCTCGTGATCACCAACCTCCAGCCGACGGGCCAGTAAGGCCGACGGTCAGGTTCCATCGGGGCCTGCGCGGCGTTGCCGCCGCGCAGGCCCCTCTGACGGACGTCGGGAGCCGCTCACCGGCCGCTCCCGATAGCCGTCTGGAGGAGCAGCCAAGGTGAGTTGGCAATCCGTTCTCCGCCGCCTCTTCTTTCTCGTTCTGGTGGTCTGGGCTGCCTCGACCATCACGTTCTTTATCCCGCGTCTGTCGACCCGCAACCCCATCCGAGAGCGCTTTGCGGAACTCTCCCGAACCGGCGGCTTTTCGCCGGGTGACATGGAGAAGATCATCGCGTCTTACAACACGCGCTTCGGGCTGGACAAGCCGCTGCTCCAGCAGTACCTCGATTACATGTCGGCTGTGGCGCGTCTCGACCTGGGCATCTCGCTGTACCGGTATCCGCGCACGACGATCCAGCTGATCAACGACGCCCTGCCCTGGACGATGACGCTCCTGCTGGTGACGACGATCCTGTCCTTCATCTTTGGAAACCTCCTCGGCGCGGTGGCCGCCTGGCCGCGCGCGCCGTTGTGGCTGCGCACTTTTGCAACCCCGTTCATCGTATTCACCGGGATCCCGCCGGTGCTGCTCGGGGTCTTCCTGCTCTTTTTCGTCGGCTTTCAATTGAAGTTGCTGCCCCTTGGCGGCGCCTACACGGTCGGTCAGGTGCCCGATTGGTCGGACCCGATTTTCCTGCTCGACGTGGCCAAGCACCAGGTGCTGCCTGCCGCCGCGCTGACGCTCGGCTCGATCGGCGGCTGGGTGCTGTCGATGCGCGGCATGGGCGTCACGATCCAGGGCGAGGACTATGTGGTCTTCGCCGAGCACAAGGGTCTCAGCGGCGGCACGATCTTCCGCGACTACTATCTGCGTAACGCGCTGTTGCCGCAGGTGACCGGCCTGGCGCTGGCGCTGGGCAGCGTCGTCACCGCCGGCGTCGTCGTCGAGGGCACCTTCGGTCTGCCGGGCATCGGCGGCCTGCTCAACGAGGCCATCCGCGCCAACGACTTCATCGTGATCTACGGAATCGTGCTGTTCATCACGATCGCGGTCGCCGGTCTGATGGCGTTGGTCGAGCTGCTTTACCCGCTGATCGATCCGCGCATCCGCCACGAGTAACGAGGTACCTGTGACCGCCATCACTCCCGCCACGATCGTCGCGTCGGAGCCGATCTTCCGGCAACCGAGCGCGCTGACTCTGACCCTGCGCTATTTTCGACGGAACAAGAGCCTGGTCATCGGGCTGGTCATCCTGCTGGCCCTGACCCTGTTCACGGTCATCGGTTTGTTGACGCTGAACAGCAAAGACGCCTACCCGCTGCGCGTCCCGGTGCGGCAACCCCCGAGCCTGAAGTTCCCGATGGGCACCGACTTCTTCGGCCGCAACCTGCTGACCGCCAACGTGGTCGGCATGTGGCAGACCGCGCTGATCGGCCTGTTGGCCGGCGGCCTGGGCACGCTGGTGGGCACGTTGCTCGGCTTCGTCTCCGCCTATTTCGGCGGCACAGTCGACACGATCATCCGCGGTGCATGCCAGATCCTCACCCCGATCCCGGCCTTCTTGATCCAGGTCGTGATCGCGGGCTCGCTCGATAAACGCGACGTCACGATCTACACCATGGCCCTGATCGTCGTGCTCCTGGCCTGGATGGGCCCGACGCTGGTCATCCGCTCGCAGGTGCTGACGATGAAGGAGCGCCAGTTCGTGGCCGTCGCCAAACTCTCGGGCATGAGCGACCTCGAGATCGTGTTCCGCGAGATCCTGCCCAACCTGATGCCCTTCCTGGCGGCGGCGCTGGTCGGCCAGGTGTTCGCGTCGGTGTTCGCGTCGTTCTATCTGGCCGTGCTCGGTCTGGGGCCGTTGCGCGAGCCGCTGCTCGGCAACCTGATCTGGAGCGCGCAGTCGCAGGGCGCGTTCTTCAACGGCTGGTGGTGGTGGCCGCTCGGCCCCGCCTTCCTGACCGTGCTCATCCTGGCCTCGTTGGCGTTGATCAACATGGGCCTCGACGAGCTCTCAAACCCGCGCGTGCGCAGGACGGAGTAAGGGGGACCATGAGCACCGTCCTGGAAATCAAGGATCTGCAAGTCTCGTATTACACCGACTCCGGTCGCGCGCGCGCGCTGGCCGGGGTCGACCTGAACCTGGAGGCCGGCCAGAAGCTCGGCCTGGTCGGCGAATCCGGCTCGGGCAAAAGCACCATGGCCCTGGCCATGATGCGCATGATCAAGCCGCCCGGCCGGATCGAGGCCGGTAGCGTGATCGTCGACGGCACCGATCTGACCAAGCTGACCGATGACGCGATGCTCAAGGCGCGGCTGAGCAAAATCGCGTACATCCCGCAGGGCGCGATGAACTCGCTCAACCCGGTGACGCGCATCGGGGCCCAGATGGTCGACGCGATCCGGGCCCATAACCCGTCGATCAGCAACAAAGAGGTCGAGGCCCGCGGGCTCGCGGCGCTCGAGTCGGTCGACCTGAAACGCAGCGTCTACCGCATGTTCGCCCACGAGTTGAGCGGCGGCATGAAGCAGCGCGTGTGCATCGCCATCGGCATCCTGCTCCGGCCCAAGGTGATCATCGCCGACGAGCCGACCAGCGCCCTCGACGTGGTCACACAACGCCAGGTGATGGAGACCATCGACCGGGTGCAGAAGGACCTGGGCGCGGCCGTGATCCTGATCGGGCACGACATGGGGTTGATGGCCCAGTTCGTCGACCGCGTGGCCGTGATGTACGCCGGCCGCCTGGTCGAGGTCAGCACGGTGCGCGACATGTTCACGGCGCCCAAGCACCCGTACGCGCAGGCCCTGATCAGCAGCCTGCCCAGCCTCGAGAACAAGGGCGTCTTCCAGGGCATCCCGGGTCTGGCCCCTTCCCTGCTCCGGGTGCCCACGGGCTGTCCGTTCCATCCGCGCTGCAAACACGTCATGGACATCTGCAAGACGACGGTGCCGCCGCTCGCCAACCTGGCAGGTGATCGCCAGGTGGCCTGCCATCTGTTTACGACGGAGACGGTCTCGGCATGAGCCATCTACTCGAACTGCGCGGGGTCACCAAGGTCTATTCGCGCGGATTGCTGTCGCGCACCTCGACCACGGCCCTCAACAACGTTTCGCTCACCCTCGACGAAGAGTCGCCCACGATCATGACGGTCGCCGGCGAAAGCGGCAGCGGCAAGACCACGCTGGCGATGCTGCTCCTCGGCTTCATCCCGCCGACGTCCGGCCAGATCTTCTACCGCGGGCAGGACATCAGCAAGCTGCGCGGCGACGACAAGCTCACGTTCCGGCGTGAGGTCCAGGCCGTCTTTCAAGATCCGTTCGCGGTCTTCAACCCGTTTTACACGGTCGACCACCTGCTGACGGTGCCGATCGAGCGCTTCAAGCTGGCCAAATCGAAGACCGAGGCCCGGGCGAAGATGGACGAGTCGCTCAACGCCGTCGGTCTCCGGCCCGAAGACATCCTCGGACGCTTCCCGCATCAGCTCTCGGGCGGCCAGCGCCAGCGCATCAACGTCGCGCGCGCGCTCCTGCTGCGACCCAAGTTGCTCGTGGCCGACGAGCCGGTGTCGATGGTCGACGCGTCGTTGCGCGCCAACATCCTCGAGACGCTGCGCAATCTCCAGAGGAATTACGGCGTCTCGATCATCTACATCACGCACGACCTGACCACGGCCTATCACATCGCCAAATCGATCATGGTGCTCTATCGAGGAGAGATCATGGAGGCCGGCGACGTCGACACCGTGATCAAGCGCCCGCAGCACCCGTACACCAAGCTGCTGATCGACTCGATCCCGTGGCCCGACATCAGCCGGCGCTGGGGCGAGACCGAGATCAAGGCCAGGGAGTCGGACCAGACCGACAAGCAGACCGGCTGCAAGTTCGCGCCGCGCTGCCCGTTCGTCATGGCCTCGTGCGCCACGCCGCCGCCGCTGTTTAGGACCGAAACGCACCAGGCCGCGTCGTGCTACCTCTACGACAAGTTCGGCAAAATCGCGTCAGAGGACCTTTCGGAACTCTTGCCGGTCTGAGAACGACGGCGACAGGCGCACGGCGGCGATTGACATGATCGCCGCCGTGCGCCTGTTTTTAGTGCGTGTTCGACGAAGCGCCGGTGCGCGCCACATCGGCACGCGAGACACACTGTGCGGCGAGGGCCGGCGCAGTGCGGGCAATCCAATAGGGCGGCCACACGCGCCACCCCAACTATGCAACTCACACACACTGAAATCGAAGGGTTCGCCGCCATCACGGTGGACACGGGCCCGCTCACCCTGACCCTGATCCCGGCGCTCGGCGGCAAGATCGCGTCGCTGCGCGATACCCGCTCCGGCCGCGAATGGCTCTGGCGCCACCCGCGTCTGCCCTACCGGCGCTGGCCGCACGGCAGCTCGTACATGCCGGCCGACACCGGCGGCTGGGACGAGTGCTTCCCGAGCGTCTCAGCCTGCACGTACCCGACCGCGCCCTGGGAAGGCGCCGCGATCCAGGATCACGGTGAGCTCTGGTCGCAATCCGCCGAGTGTCAGGCCGTCGAACGCGCGGACAGCATCAGCCTGGTCACGCGCTGGCGCGGCGTCGCCCTGCCCTATGTGCTGACCCGCACGCTCACGCTGAACGCCGGCTCGGCCGGGGTGCGCGTCGAGTACCTGGCGACCAACCCGGCATCGGCGCCCATCGACTTCGTCTGGTGCGTGCACCCGTTGATCGCCATCGAGCCCGGGATGCGGCTCGAGACGCCGGCCGCGGCGCGCTTCCATTGCAACGGCACGACCCCGGCCGATGCGCTCCCGACGGCGCGCGACCTGACCTTCCCGCTGACGCTGACCAAACCGGGCGGCGTCACCGTCGACCTCAGCACCCTGCCCGGCCCGGAGGCCGCCGTTGCGATCAAGCTCTGGAGCGCGCCGCTGACCGAGGGCTGGGCGCGGATGCGCGCGGCCGATGGTGCGCTCCGCATGCGCTGGGATCCGGCGGACCTGCCGCAGCTCGCGCTGTGGATCAACCTCGGCGCCTGGGCCGGCGACGGCGGCGCGCCGTACTACAACCTCGGCCTCGAGCCGTGCATCGGCGCGCAGGACTCGCTCGAGGACGCGGTGCGGATCTTCCGCTGCTTTGCGACCCTGCCGCCCGGCGGCCAACGCGCCTGGGCCTACGACCTGGAGCTCGAGGCATGAGCGTGTCGATCGACCTCAGCGGCCTGCGCGCGCTGGTCACCGGGGTCACGAGCGGCCTGGGCGCCGGCATCGCGGCGACGCTTGCGCAGGCCGGCGTCGATGTGGCCGGCTGCGGGCTTGAGCCCGACGGCCACGACGGCGCGACAGCCTTCAGAGCCGCCGCTGCTGGCCACGGCCGACGCGCGTTCTACCGCGCCTGCGACGTCTCGGATGGCGACGCCGCCCGCGCGCTCGTGGCCTGGTCGGCCGAGACGCTGGGCGGGCTCGACCTGGTCGTCTCCAACGCCGGGCGGAGCGTCTTCACCGGCGCGGCCGCCACCGACGAAGCCGCCTGGCAGGCCAACCTCGATCTCAACCTCGCCGCGCACTGGCGCATCGCCCAGGCGGCACGGCCCTGGCTCGAGCGCTCGGCCCGACCCGTGATCGTGGTCATCGCCTCGAACCACGCCTTCTACACGCTGCCCGGTTGCTTCCCGTACAACGTCGCCAAGGCCGGCCTGCTTGCTCTGGTGCAATCGCTGGCCATCGAGTGGGGGCCGCGCGTGCGCGCCGTGGGCGTCGCCCCGGGCTTCATCGATGCGCCGATGGCCGCCGGCTGGTTCGAGACCTTCCCCGACCCGGCCGCGAAACGCGCACAGGTCGAGGCCATCCACCCGAGCGGGCGGCTTGGCACCCCGGCCGACATCGGCGCCCTGGTCGCGTTCCTGTGCAGCCCGATGGCGGGCTTCATCACCGGCAGCACAATCACCATCGACGGCGGGCGCAGCGCACTCATGCAGGACGTGTGATCCCCTCTGGGGGGCTATCAAGGAGCAGATCGTGATCGAAATCGCCGAATTCATCCCGTCGAACCCCACCCCGCTTTGGAAGCTGGCCAAACAGGCCGGCGTCGATTTCGCCGTCGGCGGGCTGCCGCTGCAGTCGGACCTGGCCTGGCTGGGCGAGCGGGAGCTGGGCGGCACGCCCGGCCAGGAGGCGCCGTGGGACTACATGCCCCTCTCGCGCATGAAGCAGCGCTACGAAGCCGCCGGCTTCACGCTGTCCGTGATCGAGGCCCGTCCGCCGCTCAACCTGGCCAAGCGCGGGCTGCCCGGCGGCGACGCCCAGATCGACACGGTCTGCACCCTGCTCGAGAACATGGGCAAGCTCGGCATCCCGGTCTGGTGCTATGAGTGGATGACCGACTTCAACTGGATCCGCACCAACACCGCCACGCCCTCGCGCGGCGGCTCGGTCGTCACCAGTTTCGATGCCGCGGCCTTGCGCGACGCCCCGCCCTCCGAGCTCGGCCCGATCAGCGAAGAGAAGCTGTGGGAGACGCTCGAGCACTTCCTCAAACGCGTGCTCCCGGTGGCCGAGAAGGCCGGCGTCAGGCTGGCTATGCACCCCGACGACCCGCCGCTCTCGCCGATCCGCGGCGTCGGCCGGATCATGCGCAGCGTCGAGAACTTCCAGCGGCTGCTCGACCTCGTTCCCAGCCCGATGAACGGCGTCACACTCTGTCAGGGCAACTTCGCGCTCATGTCGAACGACCTGCCCGGCGTGATCCGCCACTTCGGCAAGCAGGGCAAGATCTTCTTCGTGCACCTGCGTGACGTGCGCGGGACGCCGGAGAAGTTCGAAGAGACCTGGCACGACGCCGGCCAGACCGACCTGCTCGCCTGTCTGCGCGCGTACCGCGAGATCGGCTTCGAGGGCGTGCTGCGGCCGGACCATGTGCCGACCGTCGAAGGCGACAGCAACGAGGCCGCGGGCTATTCGAGCTTCGGCCGGCTGTACGCGATCGGGTACATCCGCGGCCTGCGTCAGGCCGTTTACGACGACAAGCAATAGGAGCAGAGACCATGCGCATCGTCATCACCGGTGGCAGCGGCGGCGTCGGGCAGGCCACGATCCGCGCCGCGCTCGCCGCCGGGCACAGCGTGCTCAGCCTCGACCGGGCCGAGCCCAAGCCCGGGGCCGTCACAGGCGACGTCGAGTATCGCGTGCTCGACCTGACCGACTACAACAGCCTGGTCGCGGCGCTCAACGGCCACGACGCCCTGATCCACCTGGCCGCCATCCCGAACCCGGGCGGCACCCCCGACCACGTCACACACAACAACAACGTCGTCACCAGCTACAACGCGTTGCGCGGCGCGGTCGATGCCGGCATCAAAAAGTTGTGCCAGGCCTCGAGCATCAACGCCATCGGCGGCGCCTGGAGCCGTCAGGCGCGGTACGACTACCTGCCGGTGGACGAGTCTCACCCCACCTACGCCGAGGACCCGTACAGCCTGTCGAAGTGGGTCTGCGAGCAGCAGGCCGACTCGCTGGCCCGGCGCTACGACGACCTGACGATCGGCAGCCTGCGCTTCCACTGGGTGGTGCCCGACCCCGAGCTGCCCCGGCGGTTGCAGGCCGAGATCGGGCGCCCGGTGACCAACCACCTGTGGGGATACACGCTGTTCACGTCCGCGGCCGATGCCTGTCTGCGCGTGCTCAACGCCGGCTACAAGGGGCACGAGGTCTTCTACATCGTCGAGCGCGAGACCGTCACCGAAGAGACGACCGAGGATCTGCTGCGCAAATTCTGGCCCGAGGTCCCGATCCGCGGCGATGTGTCGGGTCATCGCAGTCTGTTCGATTGCAGCAAGGCCGAGCGGTTGTTGGGTTGGAACAGCCCGTAGGGGCGGCCCTTGTGGCCGCCCCGGCCCTCGTCGCCGCCCCGGCCCTTGTCGCCGCCCCGGCCCTTGTCGCCGCCCCGGCCCTTGTCGCCGCCCTCCGGGCCCGACGACACGCCGGGGCCGTTCGACCCGCCCGGCCCGTGCCCGTCGGCCGGACACGCTGACGCAGGCAGGCGATAACCCCGCGCCGCCCGGGTCCGGGCGGAGGCGGGCATGGCGGAGGAATGTGCGCAAGAGTCTGATATCGGAGAGGGCGGCCACAAGGGCCGCCCCAACAGGCCGCCCCAACAGGCCGCCCCAACGGGCCGCCCTATTACGAGGAGATCCGAGACCACCCATGGCCAAGAAAAACACACCCCGACCCGAAGACCACGTCAAGCAGGGCTCGCGCCCGAGCGAACTGCGCATCACCGACATCCGAAGCTGCACGGTCGGCTGGGAGCACTGGCGCTTCCCGATCCTGCGCATCGAGACCAACCAGGGCCTGGTCGGCTACGGCGAAGTGCGCGACTTCGCCAGCAAGAACTATGCGCTCATGCTCAAGAGTCGTCTGGTCGGCGAGAACCCCTGCAACGTCGACCGGCTGTTCCGCAAGATCAAGCAGTTCGGCCACCATGCCCGCCAGGGCGGAGGCGTCAGCGGGATTGAGATGGCGTTGATGGACCTGGCCGGCAAGGCCTACGGCGTGCCGGCCTTCATGCTCGCCGGCGGCAAGTTCCGCGACAAGGTCCGCATGTACTGCGACACCCCCAACGAGCCGACCGGCAAGGCCATGGGCCGCAAGCTCAAGGAGCGCATGGCCCGCGGCTTCACGATGCTGAAGATGGACGTCGGCATCCAGCCCCTGATCGGCAAAAAGGACACGCTCGCCCACCCGAAGGGCATGCTGGGCACCGACACCGGCGACGAGCACGACCTGATGTTCGACGTCCACACCCTGCAACACCCGTTCACGCACGTGCGTCTGACGCAGAAGGGCATCGACCAGATCGTGAAGTACGTCGCCGATGTGCGCGCCACGGTCGGCGCAGAAGTGCCGATCGCGGCCGACCACTTCGGCCACATCGGCGTCGACGACTGCGTCCGCCTCGGCGAGGCGCTTGAGCCGTTCAACCTGGCCTGGCTGGAGGACCTGGTGCCCTGGCAGTTCACGGACCAGTGGGTCAAGCTCGAGCGCGTGCTCAAGACCCCGGTCTGCACCGGCGAGGATATCTACCTGCTGGACGGTTTCCGGGACCTGATCGAACAGCGCGCGGTCGACGTCATCCACCCCGACCTGGCGACCAGCGGCGGCATCCTCGAGACCAAGCGCATCGGCGATTTCGCCCAAACGCACGGCATCAGCATGGCCCTGCACATGGCCGGCACGCCTGTCAGCACCATGGCGGCCGTGCACTGCGCCGCAGCGACCGAGAACTTCATCGCCCTCGAGCACCACTTCTCGGATCTTCCGTATTGGGGGGATTTCATCACCGGGGTCCCGAAGCCGATCATCCAAAACGGCTACATCCCGGTGCCCGACGCGCCCGGCCTCGGCTTCGAGATCAACGAGGACGCTTTGCGCGAGCACGTCGTCGCCGACGACCCCGGCCTCTTCGAGCCCACCACCCAGTGGGATAAGGAGCGCAGCTGGGATCGGCTCTGGTCGTGAGCATTGCTGAGTGTTGATTTCTGATTGCTGATTGGCCCTCAATCAGCAATCAGAAATCAACACTCAGCAATAGATCATTCGACTCTAGCGAACTGAAGACTCCTTGATGAGCCTCGGCACAATGCTTTCCCAGCCGACCGCCATGATGTGCAGGCCATGAACGCCAGGCAGTCGCTTGAGTTTGTCGATCAGTTCGAGCGTGATTTGCACGCCCTCTTCCTTGGGGTCGGTCGCCGATTCCATCCGATCGAGCAGGGCCTTGGGCACCTTGACGCCCGGCACCTGCGCGATCATCTGGGCCGCCTTGAACGAGCGCATCGGCATCAGGCCGGCGAGCACATGCGCGCGCGAGAGCACGCCGAGCTTGTCGAGACCCGCCAGCCACTCGCCGAAGCCGTCGACGTCGTAGATCAGGTTGGTCTGGAAGAACTGCGCGCCGGCGTTGACCTTCTTCTCTTCGCGCAGCGCCTGGAAGCGCGCGTTCGACGAGAACGGCGAGCCGGCCGCGCCCAGAAAGAGCGGCGGGGCCGCCTTCAGGTCGCGCCCGTCGAGGAAGTGGCCCTCATCGCGCATCCGGCGCAGGATCCACAGCATCTGGATCGAATCGATGTCCCAGATGTCCATCCGCCCATGCGGCGAGGGGCCGAGGCGTGGATGATCGCCCGTCAGGCACAGGACGTTGCGGATGCCAAGCGCGACCGCGCCCAGCACCGAACTCTGCAGACCCATGCGCGTGCGCTCACGGGCCGCGATCTGCATCACCGGCTCGACGCCGTTCATGACCGCGACAGCCGAGCAGACCAGCGACGACATGCGCGGTGTGGCCGACGGGTTGTCGGTGAAGTTGACGGCGTCGATGTGCCCGCGCAGCAGGTTGAGCTTCTTGACGATCTCGTCTGTGGCGCCGGCGAGCGGCGGCGAGACCTCGGCCGTGATCACGAAGTTCCCGGCCGTCAGTTTGGCCTCGAGTGTCGAGACCGGCTCGTGCGCGGGGGCCGGGTGCGGCTGGTCGTCCCCACCCCACCACTCGGGCTGACGGACCTCATGGAAGAACCTCTCCCAGGCCTCGTCGCGCTCGGGCTTGGGCAGGCGCAGCGCATCGACCGTGCCCTTCAGCCCGCCGACCTTGACCCAATGCCGGTAGACGTCCATCCAAGAGTCGGTGCCGACTTTCTCCCAATCGAGCGGCGGCAGAACTTCGCGCAGGCGGTCGGTGCGCCCCATCTTCTCGGCGCGTTCGTAGATTTTGTACCAGATGCACGGGCGCTCCGGGTCGACGTAGCAGTGCTCGGGTGTCGAGCCCCCGCACGGCCCATTGCGCAGACCCTTGGGACACTCCATCGGGCAGATGAAGGCCGTCTCCTGCAGCAGGCAGTTGCCGCACATCCGGCAGCCGAAGAGCGGGCCCTTGATCGAGCGCTCGATGAACTCGACGACCTGATCGAAAACGGGTTCGGAATGAAACGGGTAATAGGCGGGCTGCCAGCGTCGACCTGGAGTGAAGCCGGGCATGAGGAGGCATCCTTCCGGGGACGGAGACTGGGACCCCGTCACCGCATTTTTCGTGGCGGCGCCAATGCGCCAATTCGGCTCGTGATGCTCTCAGGAGGATATGGGCAGCGCACAAGGGCTCGCCAGTGGTCCAGGTCATCCCTAACGGGTGACGAACTTCCCTATAGAAGTCATTCTCAAAGGAGAAACGCATGAAGATCACACGCGTTCGAGCGATTTTGACCGCCCCAGACGGCATCGCGCTGGTGGTGGTCAAGGTCGAAACCGACCAGGACGGCCTGTACGGCCTCGGCTGCGCGACGTTCACGCAGCGCGCGACCGTGGTGGCCAAGGCCGTCGAGGATTATCTCGACCCCCTGCTCCGCGGCCGCGACCCGGCCAACATCGAAGACCTGTGGCACCTGATGTACGTCAACTCGTACTGGCGCAACAGCGGCGTCCTCAACAACGCCATCAGCGGCGTCGACATGGCCCTGTGGGACATCAAGGGCAAGGTCGCGAACATGCCTGTCTACGACCTGCTCGGCGGCAAGTGTCGCGAGGCCGCCATGGTCTACCGCCACGCCGACGGCCGCGACCCGAAGGAAGTGCTCGATAACGTCCTCAAGTACCAGGCCGAGGGCGCGCTGGCGGTCCGCTGTCAGATGGGCGGCTACGGCGGCCGGGTCAAGGACATCACCAAACGCAATGCGCGCCCCAGCCGCAAGGCCCCGCAGGCCACGCACCGCGGCAAGGGCCCCGATCGCGCCGACAGCGCCTTCCCGGGCGCCTACTACGACCCGGACGCCTATGCCCGCTCGATCCCGCCGTTGTTCGAGTACGTGCGCGGCAAGATCGGCGACTCGCTCTTCCTGCTGCACGACATCCACGAGCGCATCGCGCCGATCGACGCGATCCGTATGGCCAAGGCGCTCGAGCCGTATCGCCTGTTCTTCCTCGAGGACCCGCTGGCGCCCGACCAGATCGAGTGGTTCCGGCGGCTGCGCGATCAATCCGCCACGCCGATCGCGATGGGCGAACTGCACAACAACCCGCTCGAGTGGCGGGCCCTGATCGCCGAGCAGTTGATCGACTTCATCCGCACGCACATCTCGCAGATCGGCGGGTTGACGCCGGCGCGCAAGCAGGCCGCGCTGGCCGAGTCGTTCGGCGTGCGCACGGCCTGGCACGGTCCGGGCGACGTCTCGCCGATCGGCCACGCCGCCAACCTGCACCTCGACCTGGCCTGCCACAACTTCGGCATCCAGGAGGTGATCTTCTTCGGCGAAGCGCTGAAGGAGGTCTTCCCGGGCACGCCCGAGCTGCGCGACGGCTACCTGTGGCCCAACAGCAAGCCGGGCCTCGGCGTCGACCTCGACGAGGTGAAGGCGGCCAAATACCCGATCACGGTCAACGTGATCGATTGGACCCAGAGCCGCTGGCCGGATGGGACGTTGTGGACGCCGTGAGTTAGGAGGAGGAGGGAGGAGCGAGGAGGGAGGAGCGTGGAGCGAACGCTAATGCGCGGCTGCGTTCGCTCTTCCCTCTTCCCTCCTCCCTCTTCGCTCCTCGCCTCAAGGCCCACTGTGGCGGAAGACCATCAGATCCCCGCCGTTGCCCTCGACGACGATGAGCTCGCCGGAGACGTAGGTGTAGCGCGCACGCAGGCCATCGCTGTAGGTCGAGTTGGCGGGCGTCGGCGGGTCAAAGGTGTTCGCGTAGGTCCAGAAGCCCGGCGCCGGCCAGTAGCGGCTGTCGCCGAAAAGGTAGAGACCGCAGGCTGCGGCGGCATGCGTGGTCGTGTTCAGCGCCGCGCACGGGTTCATGCGTCGGAGCACGGTCGGCAGAGCGGTCGTGGTGATCGGGTTGGCGTTGGTGGCGCCGCGACCGCTCGAGCGATCCACGATCGAGACGGCTTCGCTTGCGGCCCAGTGCGCGTGAAAGATCGCGTTGCCAGCCAGGCTGAGCGGGTTCTGCTCATCCGTGATCGTGACGGTGGCGTTGGGCTTTCCCATCTGCACGAAACGCAGATCGCCGGCGACCAGGCCGCTCAGCGTGCTGTTGTTGAGGACCATCTCGCCCATGTGCGAGTCCCAGCGCGCGTCGGAGCTGTTGCCCTGGTTGTTGCGGAAATGCACATAGGCGACCTCGGTGCCGTCGGGCCAGACCTTGACCACCGGCGCCGGTCCCGTCACCAGATACGGGCAGGCGGCCTCCGCGCACGTCGACGCGCCGGCCACCATGCCTTCCGTGCCGCCATAGCCGACCGCCGGGACGAAGGCCTTCACGCCGTCATCGAGGTCGAGCGCGAACAGGCTCTGCTGCTCGGGGTGCGCGACGAGGTGGTCACGCGCGGCGGCGTTGGTCGTCACGGGCGGGAAGTTCCACAGCCCCGTGTTGTGATCGATCCGCATGCGCACAAAGACGAGGCCGTTCTGCTCGGCCACGACCGGCCAGTAGTGCAGGAACTGGTTGGGAAACCCGGCGGGGTTCGGGCTCGGCCTGGTGCGCCACTTCTGCGTGCCGTCGGCGTCGCGCACCGCATACACGTATAGGTCGTCGGCGCCGAAGAGCACGATGTCGCGCGAGGCCGAAAACGCCAGCCCGGTGCCCGTCGTCGTACCGACGTGCGCGTCGAAGACCCATAGCGGCGAAAGCGAAGTGCCGTCTACCTTGTGCAGCTGGCCGGCCTCGGTCAACACGAACACCGAACCTCCCGCGATCAGGATGCCGCGGTTGATCGGCCCCCCGGCGGCATAAGTGGTCGCCTGCCCACTGCCGGCGTCGACGCGGAAGAGACGGCCATCGGCGCTGCCCGCGAACACGGCGCCATCGGCATACGCCGGCGTGGCGTTGAAGGTCGCGCCGGTGACGTGCCAGCGCACCAGGCCGGTGGCCGTGTCCAACGCATACAGGCCGTGATCACCGGCCGGCACGAAAACGGCCCCTGCCCCGACCACGGTGTGCGCCTCGCGCGCCGCGGTGTAGCAATGACCGCGCGTCGGATCGCCGCCCGGGCAACTGGAGCCTCCCGCCGCGTCGGCTGCATTGAACGTCCACAGGAGCGTCCACGGCGTCTTCGGTTGAACGGGCGCGAAGCCCGTGCGCTGAGCGTCATGGGCCTCCTGGTTCCACTCGCCGACCGCGAGCGCCGCCGAGATCTGGGCGTTGAAGGTGCGAGCAACGCTCGGCAGGAACAACTTTTCACCGATCTGCGCACCCGCCGACGCAGCGCCCAGCCCAACCCAGAGCGCCAACCCTGCGCCCAACGCCCGGAGCCAACCGCGGCGAATTGCTCTCTTCGATCCAAGGGTCATCACGTGCATCGCTCCCGGCAGCCGGCGCACCGGCGCGCCGCTCCGGTTCCATCTTCCGGCGAGTGACGCCGGCGGCCAACCGTGGGGACGTGGAACTCCGCTCCGCGGAATTACCGAGGGCGCGAACAGGTTATCGCTCAGCCGACGTGGGGCGGAGGATGAAGCCGGCTAGGCCGTGGAGGTCGGGCTCTGCGGCGGTGTCGCCGGACCCGAGCCGTCCGGCTCGGGTTCGGCTGACCAGCCGACCGAGATCAGACGCCGCGCCAGCAGGCCCTCGAACGCGATCACGACGTCCGGGTCGAATTGCGCGCCGGATTGATCTCGGAGAAACGTCAGGGCCTGCTCGGGGCCCCAGGCCGGACGATACGGCCGATCCGAGGTCAGCGCATCCCACACGTCGGCCACTGCAAAGATCCGGGCCGTCACCGGGATCGCGTCACGGCGCAAACCGCGCGGATAGCCGCTGCCGTCCCAGCGCTCGTGATGACAATAGGGGATGTCGAGCGCGGGCTTCAGGTGCGTGATGGGCTCGAGCAATTCGTAAGCGTAGCGCGGATGCTGACGCATGATCGACCATTCGGCTTCGCTCAACGGCCCCGGCTTGAGCAGGATCGAGTCCGGGATGCCCATCTTGCCGATGTCGTGTAGGAGTGCGCCGCGGCGGATGTAGGTCAGATCGGGTTCGCCGATGCCCATCTCGCGCGCCAGATCGATCGCGAGGTCGGCCACCCGCGAGGTGTGCTGCTCGGTGCTATGGTCGCGTAGATCGAGCGCGCGCGCCCAGCCCTGCAACGCGGCGTCGTAACTTTGCTCGAGCGATTGTTGGGCCTGCTCGATCCGGGAGAGATCTCGGCGAACCAGGACATAGAGCAGAAGCCCCGTCAGCAGGATGTACCCCCAACCCTTGACGGTCTGCAGCCACGTGATCGATTCCGGATCCGCGACCAGTATGGCCACCATCCGATCGGAAAGTGAGATCCACAGCCCGCCCACGACCAGATAGATCAGGGTGATGCGGAACGACGATTTGAATGCCACGCGAATGGCTCGTTGACCTTCGACCGGGCCTGGCGGGCCAGGTCGAGAGAATTCACGTCGGCGCAGAGTGTGGGGCCCTGCGATTCGGAGCTCGAGAGAATCAACAACCGGCGGGTGGGAACCGACCGGTTGAGAGAGGTCTGAGCACGTTGAATTCCATTCTATGGCAATTGCCGACGGCCTGCAACGCCGACATGCCTTAAATCCACATCAAAGTGACGATTGGCGTTGACCGAAGTTGGGTGACGATCAGGGCTATCGCATCTTGTTCGCGAGGACCGGTTTCTTTGCCACGAAATTCACGAATGGAAACGAATTCTCACGAATGGGGATCGTTCGTGCCAATTCGATTC
>WBZS01000917.1_pt1 | contig 28073 bp, 21 predicted proteins | sample 5204201 | NCBI WGS metagenome assembly WBZS01 (sample SAMN12344357, study PRJNA552823) | activated sludge metagenome | biome: Activated sludge suspended growth; feature: Nitrification reactor; material: Wastewater; isolation source: activated sludge from nitrification reactor of wastewater... | reverse complement strand
GCTCTCGACCCCGCTGACCCGCTATTACTCGGAGGAGGGCAGCCCACCGGGTCGCTGGCTCGGCGCGGGCGTCGACGCGCTCGGTGGGCTGATCGTGGAGGGTGATCAGGTCTCCGAGTCCCAGCTCTGGGCCGTGTCGACTGAGCTCGTCCGGCATCGACAAACCAACGCTCGGTAGGAGATGGATCATCGACCGATTGCTGTCGCTCGACGTCTCGTCTGGCCCCGAAGGGGTCACCGGCGATGTTGGCTATAGTCGGTGAGATCCACCAATCCCTCCGCCGCTGTGGCGATGGCGGGATCACCGGCGACCAGCACGTCAGCTTGTAACGCGGCGAGAGTAAGGTACTCGGCGGGCATGACATCCTCCCAGTCACGCTGCCGGGCGAGCTCCCATGCCGTCGCCCGAGATAGTCGGTCGCCCAGGAGACGAATCTTCAGCGATGCAAGTCCCTCCAGCTATTTTTCGTCGCGCTTGGCTGGTCGCCGCACGATAGTTGCTCGGGCGTCTGAGTCGTGGACGGCGAATGCGACGGCGATGGACGCAGCGGCGACGCATGCTGCCGCGAGAAATGCGACGTGGTAGGGCAGGAGTGATGCACTGGCAGTTTGGAGGGTGTTCGCGAATGGTGCGACGAGGGCGATGACCGTGGCCGTGAGTGCGACTCCGATGGCGCTGCCCAGTTGCTTGCCGGCGTTGAAAAGGGGAGAGGCGTTGCTGGTGTCGGTCTTGGGGATGGTGGCCATCGAGATGGCCTGGGAAGGGATGAACACTCCGGCCACTCCGAGCCCTAGCACGAACAGGTCGACACGGATCCACCAGAGGTCGGTGGTCAGGGTGACCAGGACGAGGCTCGCCGCGATGAGGGCGAGTCCTGCCGCGAGGATGCGGCGCGGTCCGAACCGCGGGTAGAGCACTCTCGAGACCAGCTGGCCACCCACGATGATTCCCAGGGCAGAGGCGACGCTGGTGAGGCCCGAGACGAGTGCCGACGCTCCGAGACCGTTCTGGAGGTAGACGGCGATGAGGTAGAGACCTCCGATGTACGCGACGGACGCGAGCCCGTAGAGGCTGGTCGCCGTCGTGAAGAGCCTGTTTCGGAACAGTCGTAGGGCGATCAGCGGGTTCGCTGATCGGCGCTCGACGGGCACAAGTGCGACCAGCGCCAAGGCGCCTACGATGAGCGCGCCGAGGACGAGCGGGTCGCTACATCCCCGGGCTCGGCCCTCGGAGACTCCGAGCACGAGCGCGCCCAGGCCGAGGGCGGCCAGTGCGAGGCCGGCGACGTCGAGTCGCCCGGGATGCGGTTGACGGTAGGCCTCGAGGTGCAGAGTGCCCCACGCGACGACGGCGAGACCGAGGGGGACGTTGACGAAGAAGATGAGACGCCAGGAGGCGTAGGTCGTGAAGACGCCGCCGAGGATCGGACCGAGGGCCGGGCCGAGCGCGGTGACCAGGGCGAGTGTCGCCGACAGTCGGACCCGCTCGTGCGGCGGGTAGACCCGGAACAGGATGGCGAGGCCGACGGGGAGCATGATCGCGCCGCCCACCCCCTGCACGATGCTGAACACCACGAGATAGGTCAGCGATGGTGCCATCCCGCACAGGGCGGAGCCGAGAGTGAAGAGGGCGATCGATCCGAGCAGTGCACGTTTGCCGCCGATGCGGTCACCCAGCCATCCGGAGACTGGCAGCATCACGGTGAGCGAGGTGAGGTATGCGATCTGAATGATCCCGGCGGCGGTGGCGGTCTCGCCGAAGTCGTGCGCGATGGTGGGAAGGGCGACTGTGACGATCGTGGTGTCGAGCACCGACATGAACATCGCTGACACGTAGACGATAGCGATGGTGGCTCGCTGCGATGTCAGTCTCATCGACGGCTCGCTTGGATCGACGAGGCGAGGAGCAGAGCGAGCAGGATCACGATGGGCACGGTGGCGGACCACGGGCCCACGCGGGATACCGCGAATCCGCCACACGCGGCAGCGAGGAAGAACGAGACCCACAGGCCGGAGAAGAGCACGATCTTCTGCCCCACTCCTCGCCGAGTGAGTCGGGCCGCGATGCTCTCGCCGAGGCTGACCAGTGTCCCGGTGACGTATCCGAGGCCGACGGTCGTTCCGGCGACCTGTCGGAGCGTCATGGTGAGAAGCCCCATCGGCAGCACCAGCAGCGTGAGGATTGGGATCGACTGGAGTGCGAAGCCCTTCTCTGGGACCGGCGGTAGCACGGAGTCCACGAGGATGAACCCGGCGAGGAGGACGGCGACGGCGATCCAGACGACCGGTCGGGCTCGCGGCCACCGCGTCATCGACCATGCGCCGACGGTGACGGCGAGTACGTAGAGGGGGATGGCCATCCCGATCCGGCCGACGGTCGCGAGATCGCCGGTGCCGAGCGCGACCGCTGTGCCGGTCGTGTTCCCGCTCATGAACGAGGGGAACACGCCTGCGATCGTCGACACGCCGATCCCGTCGACGAATCCAGAGACGGCAGCCAGGGTGAAGGCGAGGGTCTTCGGGCCGCTCGGCGGCGACGCGGGCGCGGCCCGGGCGGACAATGGTGCTGTCATCGCGTCGCCGCTCCCGCCGTGGGTAACTCGACCCGTGGGTGGGCGCGGGCTCGGGCTGTCAACAGGGTCCAGATCGCGGCGAAGACGACAGCGACGGCCCCTCCGATCATGATCGCCACGATTCGGAGGCCTGCGGAGTCGGAGTGCAGCTGACCTCCGAGGTCGAGCGCGGCGAGGATGAACAGGGTCAGGAAGAAGGCCCCGAGCGCGTTGTGCGTGCCGAGGTAGCGTCTCGCTCCGACGACACAGATCAAGACGAGTGGTAAGACGGCGAGCGGTGGCGGCTGGAGGGTCACGAGGATCAGTCCGGCGGGAAGCGCGGCGGCTAGGGCGCCGACGAACTGGCCGCTTGCGCGCTTGAGGGTGACGGAGGGGTGCGGGCGCAGGATCGCCGCGAACGTCATCGGCACCCACCACATGTCGGTCAGTCTCGACAGATCCGCGACGGCGGTGAGCGCGACCACGAGCACCGTGAAGAGGAGGGCGAACACGACCGTGTCGCGGCGGATGCCCGCGGTCGGGCCGGATGCGGGGGCCCCAGGAACCGAGTCCGAGGTGTGGACGTTCCTCGTCGCGCTTCGCAGAAGCCCTCCTGCTGCGGTGAGCGCGGCCGCCGCGAAGCCCCCGGCGATAAGCAGCGTGCCGATCCGCCACGCGGGGACGGCCTCGCCCACGTGCGCGAAGACGATGGCCGCCATGAGCGCCGACGTGAGGACCTGGGCGATCCGCGGCCTGCGGAGGGTCGTAAGTCCGAGCGCAAGCGCCACGACGGCGACAACGAGCACGTACAGCACGAGAGTGCTTCCGACCGCGGCCGTGGCGGTGGCGACCACTCCGACGGCGACAGTAGCGGCGACCATCCCCCCGATCCGACGTCGCCACGGACCGGGCCCATCGCTCAAGCACGCGAAGAACGCGCCCGTCGCGACGAGTGTGGCCGATGGCCCCGCTCCGGCCAGCAGGGCTGTCCCGAGCGCTGCGGCCACGGCGACGCCCGCCAGGGACGCGTCCGCCCAGGGCACCGTCCCCTCTGCGACGAGGCGATGACGCCTCCGCGCACCGGAGTCACCGCGGTGATCGCGGTCCTGCGGTGACATCGGGTCAGTCCTCTCGGGACCGCCGGTTGACGATGACGGTCCGCTGCGTGATGCGCGGCAGCTGAGCGAACACGGACTCGTCGACCCCGAACACGGAGGCGAGCACGTGCGGTGGCATCGACGACATCGACTGAGCGAGAGGGACGTCGTCGAGCGGTTCAGCGGAATCGGCGTTGAACACGATCAAGACGATCAGGTCCTCGGTCTCGCTGGCGTTCTCGAAGTAGTGGAAGTGGCCCTGCGGCGCGAAGATCACGTCCCCGGCGCCTCCTTCGAACACGTCCTGACTGGAGTTCGGGCCGACGAAGCTCCAGGTGACCCGTCCAGAGAGGACGACGTTCATCTCCCACGCGCTGGGATGCCAATGCGGCTCGCGGACGCCCCCAGCAGCGAGACGGGCGAGATAGACCGCGCCCTTCTGCTGAGTGAGGATCGGCCAGACGCCGGAGTGTGCGCCCTGGAGGCTCCCTCCATCGAAGTAGTCGGCGGTCGCGGTCTGGAGGTGAAACAGGTGCGGGTGGTCGGGGTCGACGCCTCCCGTCGGCCGGTAGTCGGTCGGCGGGAGACCGAGCCACGGGGTCCCGATCCCGGGGGCTTCTGTCGCGGGCGTCGGCGAAGGGAACCCGGTCTGGGACAGCACCGGGGTGGGCACGTTCCGGGAATCGATGTCGGGCTGGAGATCGCTCATGGTCTTCCTCATCTCTCGGGTGTGTGACGGGTGTTCAGGGGCGGAGCAGGTCGAAGAGTGTCTCGGCGTTGCCGTGGGCGAACGCCTCCCGTGACTCGTCGTCTGGGAACGTTGACAGGAAGCGGTCGATCTCACCCTTCGTGGGGCGCTGGAACGGGTAGTCGGTGGAGAACAGGATGCGGTCGGGGGTGGTGATCTCGAGGGCGTGGCGCATCATGGCGGGGTCGAGCATGCCGGACGCCGTGATCCATATGTTCTCGCGGAGGTACTCCGTGACGGTCCTCTGGAGATGGCCCGTCCGGGCGATGCTGTCGGCGCGGTCGTGCCAGAACAGCAGCAGCTCGCCCCAGTGGCCCAGGATGAGCTGGAGCCGAGGATGGCGATCGAGGATGCCCGCGGCCATCATGCGCAGCGCGGCCGTTCCTGCTTCGAGGTGCCATCCCCATCCGTAGGTGGCCAGCGCGAGGTCGGTCACCGGGCTCAGGCCGGAGTAGGCGGCGGCACGCACATCGGCTGGGGGGATCTGCGGATGGATGAACAGGGGCATCGCTCGGGACTCGGCCACGGCGTAGAGATCCTCGAACGCGGCATCGTCGAGCTGTCGCTCGACGGTCCTGCCGTAGAGCATCGTGCCCCGCAGTCCGAGGCTCGCGCAGCGTTCGAGCTCTTCGGCAGCAGCCGGGGGATCCGCCATGGGCAAGGTCGCCAAGGCAGCGAACCTGTCCGGGTGCTCGGCGACGATGCTCACGGCGCGGTCGTTTGCGGCACGAGCCAGCGGCACGGCGTCGATCGCGTCCAGGGGCTGGGTGGCCGGTGGCGCGAGGGCCAGGATCTGCATGCCGACCCCCTGGGCGTCCATATCCGCTAACCGTCCCGTTCCGACGTCGGTCAGCTTCGCCGCGGTGTCTCCGCGATCGTTCAGCGCGAGGCTCGGGTCGGATCGCGGTGGAGTGAGGGAGCGCAGCGCGGAATCGATCGGCTGGTCGTTCCAGTGCTCCTCGATCCCGATGAGAGTCACCACGGGATGCTTTCCCCGTGCCGGTCGAGGTACTGGAGTCCGGGCGTGCCCCGCTGCGCCTCGACGGTGTCGATCAGCGGCGGGATGCTGTCGCTGATCTCGAGCCTGGCGTGCGGGCCGCCGAGAGTCGTCTTCACCCAGCCCGGAGCCATCAGGAGGATGCTCCGAGCGTCCTCTGCGTGACGCACCGCATAGCTTCGCATCAACTGGTTCAGGGCGGACTTGGTCGCGCGGTACACCTCGAAGCCGGCCGTGGTGTTGTCCGTGATGCTCCCTTGGCCCGAGGACATGACGGCGATCGTCCCGGTGGGGGAGACGAGGTCTTGGAGCGCCTCGACCGAGCGCATCACGCCGAGGACGTTGGTGACCATCATCCGCGCGAAGTCGCCGGTTGAGATCTGGACGGCGATGTCCTCCATCGGTGCCAGCGAGATGCCGGCGACGACGAAGAGGAGATCGAACTCCCGTCCGGCCAGGCGCCCGGCCAGGGCGTGGATCTGGTCGGGGTCGTCGATGTCCACGTGCTCGATCTCGACCGCGTCACCCGCGCGGGCGGCGAACTCATGAAGCGGTGTCGGGTGATCGCCGCGGACCGTGCCTACTGCGGTCGCTCCCCGGGAGACGTACTCCTCGACGATGGCCTCCCCCAAGCCCCTGGATGCGCCGACGATGAGCACGGATCTGTTCGCTGTCTGCCGGATCTGATCAGTCATCTCTGTGGTTCCTCTCGTCTCGTCGCTCAGGAGAGCGGGCTGGTGCGGCCGCCGATCTTGTCCGTGGTCTCGAGGGGGACCCGGGTCGCGTTCAGGAACAGGCTGAGAAGGCTGAACCAGGCGATCGTTGCGATGTAGCGCCTGGTCGTCGTCGCGCCGAATGCGTCCAGGAGAGCCCGAAGCGACTCGTCAGCGAGGGTGGCGGTGGAGAGCATCTCGTCGGTGGCGTTCGTGAGGACGAGGAAGTCGGGTGCGAGGCCCTCGACGGGGCCGTCGGCCGCGAGTCGTTCGATCTGATCGGGAGTGAGTCCGGCGTTGCGCGCCATCTGCTCGTTGGCCTGCCACTCGTAGGGCACGTTCAGGACCGCCGCGGAGCGCAGGATGATCACCTCTCGATGCTGCGCGTCGATGTCATCGGCGCCGAAGACCGCCCGGACCATGCCGATCAGGGCGGGGAGGAAGTCACCGGTGCCGGCGAACATCTTCACCACCTGCAGGGTCGCGTCGGGGTCGTAGTCCGGGCCGAGAGCTCTCCGCACCTCGTCTTCTGAGGGGAGGGGGACGGCGACGGACGAGGTGTAGGGCGTGGGGCGAACCATGATCGAAGTCCTTCCTCTGCTATACAGCGCAGTATACAAAAACGGCTTGAGCTCGCAAGCATCCGCCTTGGAGGACGCCTGAGTGCGGGATACTGGGGTCGTGAGCAAGCGTGGCGACGAGGTGTATCGCGTGCTCTTGGATGAGATCGTGCGACAGGTGCTCCCGCCCGGTTCGCTCCTTCCGGAGGAGGAGCTCGCCAAGCGGCTCTCGGTCTCGCGCACCCCGGTTCGAGACGCGCTGACGCGCCTGAAGCTCGACGGACTGGTTGCGCAGAGGCCGGGAGGGATCGCGGTGGTCACCGCCATCGACACCGAGCGCACGATCGAGATCTTCCAGCTCATCGACGCCCTCGAGACGTACATGGTCCAGCTGGCTGCTCATGCCGCGGAGCATGAGGAGTTCGGTGTCGTCGCCGCCGCCTACCGACGTCTGCTCGACGAGTCAGGGGCGGATGCGCCCGACCTCGACGACGTCCTCGCCGTGAACGACCGCTTCGACGGGATGCTGGCCGCCGTCGTCTCGAACCGTCTGCTGGTCTCGCCGCTGGCCGCGAGTCGAAGCTCTCTGATGCGTCTGCGCATGCAGGTGCGGCAGGACGCGGAGCTGATCCGTCGTGCGGTGCGGCTCCGCGCCGACGAATGCGATGCCATCGCTGCCGGCGACGCTGATGCCGCCGCCAGTATCAGTCACCAGCGCATCGGTGAGGCCCTTCGGCATGCGCTGCAGCGTCTGGCACTCGACGCGACGAACGCGTCCCCCAAGCCCGTACTGACGGCGTCGCTCCACGACGACCGTGCGCGCGGGAGCAGCGTGACCGACGCCGGCTGACTCTGTACTGTCAGCGACCGAGCTCACTCCTGCCGCCGTGAGTGCTCGTCCGGGGGGAGGGGGAGCGCTGCCGCTCCCGCTGCGATGTGCGCTTCGAGGAGTTGAGAGGCAGCGACCCCATTGGCGACAGCGCCGCGGTCGTGATCGCTCGGGCACTGCCGGGAGAGTCGCTGCGCACATCGATGCCAGCAGCCACTTCCGAACTCGTCGGGCCGATCTTCTTCTGGATACTCAGCGGCCGGCCTGCCCATGAGCTAGACGCACGGAGCCTGGCCAGCGACTTTCTCCGCGTCGCATCATCCGCCGATTGATTGCGCGAGAACCACTCCGCTGGCATCGTCCCCACGAGAGGGAGAAGCGCGCTGAGCGCGATGCGTCTCGTGGAGCTGACGTTCCGACCCTCAACGCAAGCGAACGGCCGCCGATTCAGCTCGGCGCTTTGTCTGTCGCCTTCGACGAGTTGTCGTACCGCGCCTGGGCCGCCTGGATCTCGGTAGCGTGCGCGACCGTCCAGTCGTACAGTCGCCCGAACGGTTCGCGGAGCGACTCGCCGAGGGGCGTCAGCGAGTACTCCACGCCGACTGGGGAGGTCGGCAAGATACGACGACGGATCATGCCATTGCGCTCCAGGCGACGAAGGGTCTGCGTCAGAACACGTTGCGTGACACCTTCGAGCCGTCGCTTCAACTCATTGAAGCGGGTAGGCCTCTGCAATACGGCCATGACCATCATCGACCACTTGTCAGCGATCTGATCCAGGATCGGTCGGCTCGGACAGCCGACCTCGAACACGATCGGGTGCTCACCGTGGGCGGCGTAGAGCGAGGTGTCCTCCATGTGCCTTGGTACCTCCAAAGTGCGTTCTTGACCGGTCCTGCGTCGGCCGAAAACATTGGTATGCAACGCAAACCTACATGCCTGATGCATACGGAGGAGTATCCATGACCACCAGCCCGCACTCGACGCTGCACCTCACGGTGCACGCCGGGATCGCCGAGATCGTCCTCGACAACCCTCCGGTGAACGTGATCAGCGCCGTCATGATGCGTGAACTCACGGAAACGCTCAGCGGGCTCCGCGACGATCCTGCGGTACGGGTGATCGTGTTCTCTTCGGCGAACCCCGAGTACTTCCTCGCCCACGTTGACATGCGCATCGCCGAGGACCTCGACATCCTCCAGGGACTGGCCGTAGCAGCCCCGGCACACACCAACGTCTTCCAAGCGATCGGCGAGCTGCTTCGGAGGCAACCTCAGGTCACCATAGTCAAGCTCGCCGGCAAGACACGGGGCGGTGGGGCGGAGTTCGTCGCGGCCGCAGATATGGCCTTCGCCGCGCGAGAGACGGCAGGGATCGGGCAGATCGAGTCGCTCATGGGCATCGTCCCCAGCGGCGGCGGTACGCAGTACCTGCTGGAACGTGTAGGACGCAACCGGGCTCTCGAAGCGGTCCTCACGGGTGACCTCTTCGACGCGGACACCGCCGCGACATACGGGTGGATCAACAGAGCCGTGCCCGCCGCAGATCTCGACGCGTTCGTCGACAACGTCGCCAGAAAAATCGCCGCGCTCCCGGACGGCGTCATCGAGAAGACGAAGTCGCTGCTGCCACCGGCCGATCTGACAGCCGGCTACCTGCGAGAAGAGGCGGCGTGGTCCGAGCTCATCGCGCGCCCTGCCGCGCAGCAGCTCATGAGTGCGGCGCTACGACAGGGCGCTCAGACTCCTGAAGGCGAAGCTGATCTCGAGTCGCTGATGCGCTCACTTCGTTGAAGGCTCCGTGTCGCCGCGCCCGATCGACTGCCCCTCATAGCGGAGCCACGATGTCGCCGAGGTTCGGGGCGTCCGGCCGATCATCAGCGAAGACCTGGGCGAGGGGCGCGTTGATCTCCGAGACTTACATGGTGCGAGCGTCGAAGACCTCCTCGGCGGCATGGCTGAGCCGCCGTAGCCCGAGAACAACGAACCCACCCGCAGGCGGCGGTCGCCTGGCTTGTGGCTGGCACCGCGAGTGAGAACTCCGACAGGCCGGTGATCCCTGACCGTCATCGCTACGGCTGCTAACTGGGCTGGTCACCTGCCAGGTGCTCACCTCACCTCCGGCACGCCGCCGAGCGCTCAAGGCCCGGCCTCTCGCCGGAGTCTTCGTCCCTGCCCTCTCTCAGAGCCACCACGCGTCTTGCAGGTCGAGGCTGTCAACCTAGGTTGACGCCGCTTCGCACGGTCACCGTCCGCTCACCTTGCTCGCGAAAGGCGGTGGATCAGTGACGGTCTCAATGCGAGTCATATCGGCGGGCGACGGATACAAGTACCTGCTGCGCACTGTCGCCGCCGGCGACGGCGACAGGTCGCTCTCGACCCCGCTGACCCGCTATTACTCGGAGGAGGGCAGCCCACCGGGTCGCTGGCTCGGCGCGGGCGTCGACGCGCTCGGTGGGCTGATCGTGGAGGGTGATCAGGTCTCCGAGTCCCAGCTCCAGCTCCTGGTCGGGATGGGCCGGAACCCGGTCACCGGCGACCCCCTCGGTCTGGCCTATCCCGCCTACAAGTCCGTGGCCGAGCGCGTCTCCGAGCGCACCGCCGCCCTCGACCCGACGCTCGGGCCGGCCTCCCGTGCGGAGGCGGTCGCGCAGATCGAGGCCGAAGAAGCGGCGCGCGGGACGCGGCGAGCCGTCGCCGGGTATGACTTCACGTTCTCCATCCCGAAGTCCGCGTCGGTGTTGTGGGCGGTCGCGGATGCGGGGACGCAGGCATTGATCGCGGATGCGCATCACGCGGCGGTTGCAGAGGTGGTTGCGTTCATGGAACAGGAGGTTGCAGCCACCCGCACCGGCGCAACCGCCCGCAACGGAGCCGTCGCGCAAGTCGATGTCCGCGGCCTCGTCGCCACCGCGTTCGACCACTACGACTCCCGCGCCGGCGACCCGCACCTGCACACGCACGTCGTCATCTCGAACAAGGTGCAGACCGTCCTCGACGGCAATTGGCGCTCCCTGGACGGGCGGCCGATCCACGCCGCGACCGTCGCTCTCTCCGAGCTGCACGAGGCCGTGTTCGCCGACCACCTCACGCGCGCCTTCGGCGTGGAGTGGGAAGCGCGCGACATGGGCCGGGACCGCAACCCGGCCTGGGCGGTCGCCAGCGTGCCGGAGGAGCTGGTGGCCGAGTTCTCCTCCCGATCCCGGCACATCGACGCGGAGAAGAACCGCCTCATCGCCGAGTACGTCGCTCGGCACGGCCGGCAACCCTCGACGGCGACCATCATCAAGCTCCGCGCCCAAGCCACCCTCACCACCAGACCGGAGAAACAGGTCCGATCCCTCGCGGACCTGACCGCCGAATGGCGGCAGCGAGCCGGTCGCCTGCTCGGCACGGATGCAATCTCATGGGCGCGCCGAGTCGCCGCGAACGAGGCGCCGTTGCTGCTCCGCGCAGACGACATCCCCTTGGATGTGATCGCCTCGCTCGGCCAGTCGGTCGTGGAGGTCGTGGGCGAGAAGCGGGCGACCTGGCGGCGCTGGAACCTGACCGCCGAGGCGGCCCGACAGACGATGCACTACCGCTTCGCGTCCACCGTGGACCGGGAAGCGATCGTCGGTCTCGTCGTGGATGCAGCCGAAGCCGCCTCCCTGCGTCTGACTCCGCCTGAGCTCGCGACGAGCCCCGTGACGTTCCGCCGAACGGACGGCACCAGCGTGTTCCGGCCGAAGCACTCGACGGTGTTCTCCTCCGAACTCCTGCTCGCCGCCGAAGACCGCCTCCTCGACCGCGCCCGCACCACGAACGGACCCACGGTGCCGCTGGCGACCGTCGAGCGAGTCGCTGAGAAGCCCGACCGGGAAGGGCGAGTGCTCGGCGAGGACCAAGCCGCCGCGCTCGCATCCGTCGCGGTATCCGGGCGCATCGTCGATGTCCTGGTCGGCCCCGCCGGGGCGGGCAAGACCACCGCCATGAACGCTCTGCGGCGGGCGTGGGAGAACGAACACGGCGCCGGCAGCGTGATCGGGCTCGCGCCGTCCGCGGTCGCCGCGCAGGTCCTCGCCGACGACCTCCGCATCCAGACCGAGAACACGGCGAAGTGGTGGCAGAACCACCTCGTCCACGGCGAAACCTTCCGCAAAGGCCAGCTCGTTATCGTGGACGAAGCGTCGCTGGCTGGCACGCTGTCCCTGGACCGCATCACCCGCCTCGCGTCCGAGGCGGGGGCGAAGGTGCTGCTGGTCGGCGACTACGCGCAGCTCCAGTCCGTCGATGCAGGCGGCGCGTTCTCCCTCCTCGTCCACGACCGCGACGACGCACCCGAGCTGGTCGACGTGCACAGGTTCAAGAGCGAGTGGGAGAAGACCGCCTCGCTCGGTCTACGGCACGGGCGCGTCGAGGTGATCGACGCCTACCTTGATCACGAACGCATCCAGGGTGGTGAGACGGAGGCGATGGTCGATGCCGCCTACGCCGCATGGCGGGTCGACCGGCAGGCAGGCCGGGCGACGGTGCTGGTCTCCGACTCGAACGAGTCCGTCCAGGCGCTCAACCAGCGGGCTCGCACCGACCTGATCCTCGACGGCGCCGTGGACGCCCGCCGCGAAGTCACGTTGCTCGACGGCACCCGTGCCGCCACCGGGGACTCGGTCATCACTCGGCGCAACGACCGCCGACTGCGTGCCGGGCGGGGCTGGGTGCGCAACGGAGACAGGTGGACGGTCACCGAGGTTCGCGACGACGGCTCCCTCGCCCTCCGCCGCGCCGACCGCAAATGGGGCGCCTCGGTCGTGCTCCCCGCCGACTACGCCGCCGAGCAGCTTGACCTCGGCTATGCCGTCACCTCCTTCCGGGCACAAGGCATCACCGTCGACACCTCGCATGTTCTGGTCGACGCGAGCATGACGAGGGAGAACCTGTATGTCGCGCTCACCCGGGGTCGGGAGACGAACCTCGCCTACGTCGCCATCGACAAGCCCGACGACTCCCACGGCGGTCCGCACCCTGGCGACAACACCGAGGCGACCGCTCGGTCGGTGCTGTTCGGGGTACTCCAGCATGTGGGTGCCGAGCTCTCCGCCCACGAGACCATCACGGTCGAGCAGGAGGCCTGGGCGAACATCGGCCAGCTCGCTGCCGAGTACGAGACCATCGCGGCGGCCGCGCAGCGCGACAGGTGGGCGCTCCTCGTCCGCACGTCCGGTCTCACCGATGAGGAGGCCGAGGACGCGATCGCCTCCCCGGCGTTCGGGGCGCTGACCGCAGAGCTGCGCCGTGCCGAGGCCAACCACCACGACATCGAGACCCTGCTGCCACGCCTCGTGAGCGCCCGCGGGTTCACCGACGCCGACGACATCGCCGCCGTCCTCCACTACCGCCTGTCCCGAGCCACCGCCCGACCCGCCGGCTCCGGCCGCTCCCGCAAGGCACCACGCCTGATCGCCGGCCTCATCCCCGAAGCCACCGGCACCATGGGCAGCGAGTTCCGGCAGGCACTCACCGAACGCCGCGACCTCATCGAGACCCGCGCCGACACGCTCCTCGATACCGCGCTCACCGAGAAGCAGGCCTGGACTCGGGCGCTCGGCACCACGCCGAAGGATGCCAAGACCGCGGCGACCTGGCGGCGCCTCGCACGCACCGTCGCCTCCTACCGCGACCGCTACGACATCACCGACCCCACCCCGCTCGGAACCCCGGCCGCCGAGGACGACGCGCAGAAGATCGACGCGGCTCGCGCGCGGGCGGCACTCGAACGAGCTCGAAGCCTCGCCAATGCAGAACGACAGCCGCAGGAGCCCGCGAGCCGCACCGGGTCAACACGGGTCGGTCCGACGCTGTAGGGAGGCGGGAGTCGGCGCGAGCATCGGCCGGGTGACCCTAGAACGGCCAGACTCTCGGCTCGTCAAGCTCCTCAGGCACCCTGACCGACGAGGCTTTGGGGTGGGATTGAAGTAGTTGCCGCACGGTCCGTGCGGCGAAGTAGGCCTCTACAACTAGATGTTGCTGGCCATGAGGTTGTTGACACGGTCTAGCATCGGTAAGCGAAATCGCTTATTGTAAGCGACATGGCTGATGAAATGACCGAGGTGACCTTCGGGACCTACTACGTCCGAAACGATGCTGCCGAGGAGTTCGAGCGCATCATTCCTGAAAGCTGGACGACGCTGCACCGCCTGGGCTTCATCGCACCGGAGACGCCGCAGTTGTTTCGCTCGGTGTCAGAGCCGCTGCGCTATATCGAGCTCGCCAAGTGGGTGCCCGGTGTGATGGGTCCCGCGCACGAGCACCCTGACCTCATCCCCATCTGGACACGGCTCGCTGCCCTGGTCGAGCCACACACGCCCGAGGCGGTGGATCGCGGCCTCGTGTTCGACGAGTTCGTCCCGGTGACGGTGCATGCCGACGCCTGAGCACGTTCCAGGTCTGGCAGATCTGGACCGTCTCGACGCGGTCTTCGGCGCCTTGGCGCATCGGACGCGCCGCGCGATCCTGGTGACGTTGCTTGCGAACGGCGGGTCGCAGACCTCCGGGAAGATCGCCGGACGCATGGACAACAGCTGGCAGACCACCAGCCGGCACCTTCGCCAACTGGAGGAGGCTGGCCTGATCAGCGTCGGACTTCAGGGGCGCGAGCGTATCTACACGCTAAACAAGTCGTTCATGCTCGAAGCCCTTGACCACTGGGCCGACCGGTTCCGACCATGACGCAAACCCATCGCAATGCGCCGCTCACACCCGAAGGACGCATGCGGCTGGTGATCCGCTGTCGCACCCGCCCCATCGCCCATGTGGCAGCCGAGATGGGAATCTCGCGTGCGACCGCGTCGAAATGGGTCGGCCGGTACAGGCGTTTCGGCGAGCTCGGGCTGCGGGACCGGTCCTCGGCGCCAGCCCGGCAGCCGACCGCTACACACGCCCGACTCGTCGAGCAGATCGAGTCGCTGCGCCGCAAGAACAAGTGGTCGGCGTCCCGTATCGCTTTCGAGCTCGAGCAAGCCGCAACCCCGGTCAGCCGCCGCACGATTACCAGACTCCTGACCCAACTCGGACTGAATCGGCGGAAGTTCATCCATCCGAACGGGGAGAACAACCGAGAGGTGAAGAAGATCGTTGCCAAGCGGCCGGGCCACATGATCCACCTCGACGTGAAGAAGGCTGGACGCATCCCGGACGGCGGCGGCTGGCGCGCGCACGGGAGGGACAGCCCGGAGGCCAGAGCCGTCGCGCGAGCCAAGGAGCGCGGCACGCGTACCGGCTACGTCTACCTGCACTCCGCCATCGATGGGCACACGCGCTTGGCCTACACAGAAGCCCTCGAGAACGAGCAAGCAGCAACAGCGATCGCATTCCTCGACCGCGCCCGCGAGTGGTTCGCCAAGCACGGCATCACGAAGATCGAGCGGATCATCACCGACAACGGCGCTTGCTACCGCGCCCAAGCGTTCACGGATGCTCTCGACGGTGCACACCACCGCCGCACAAAGCCCTACACGCCCAAGCACAACGGCAAAGTCGAGCGCTACAACCGCATCCTCGCCGAAGAGTTCCTCTACGCCCGCATCTGGCGCTCTGAGGCCGAACGGTCAGCCGCACTTGAGGTCTGGAACAGGCACTACAACTATCACCGACCCCACGGAGCGCACAACGGAAAGCCGCCCGCCACCGCTACGCCGGCACGCGTCAATAACGTCCTGGCCTCATACACCTAGATTGACGAGGCCGCAACCGCGCGCCGCACCGAGCCGAAGCGAATCCGGCTTGGTGCGGCGTTCGCGGCGAGTCCGGGTTACACCGACTCGTCGCGGGCAGGCGGCTGGATCATGAGCACGTTCGAGACACCGCCCTGATTTACACAATCCTGAGCAAAGTCGTGAACGTGCCAGAAGAAATCCGCCGCCGGCTCGACGGCGTTCACGGTGGTCTCGACCGGCGTGTAGCGGTGCAGCGGGACTGAAACGCCGTCGTAGGTGAAGCCCATGCTGTCCTTCGTCAGGATTGTCAGCGGCTCCTCGCCGACCCACTCGATCCCAAGGCGCACGTCATACTCATCGTTGCCCGTCGTCTCGGCTGTCGTCCTCGCGAGCGCCAGCAGATCGGCGATCGCGCACTCGATGGCAACAGACTCCACCTGCCATCCCTCAAAGTACGCGTCGCTGCTCATGCGATGCCCGCCCACCGCCGCGGCCACCGTCACCGAGCCGTGATGGTGGATGCTCATCCATGACTCCCGCCACATCGAGCGTTCGCCGGTCGCATTGTTCACGGCCACCCAGCGGCGCAATCCCGGACGTGGGTTGTCCCGATCCACGTTCTCCAACGGGTGGATGCCACCACGCCCGGCGTAGGTGAGGGCCAGTCCCACGGTCTTCGTCAGCACACCTCGCGCTTCGTCCCGAGTCAGCCGCCTACGGAACCGCGGAACGCGAGGGTGGGCAACCGCGATCAGCCAGGCACGCTTGTCGGAGTCCCCACCGGCGACAGCCTCCTGGAACAGCCCATCCAGAGCCTCAGTCGCATGCCGACGCTCCTCGAACCGAGCACGGTACATCGCCTCGATCTGCCGCTCCTTCATCCACACCGTGTCCGAGTCGTTACGCATCGGCGCCGCGAAGTAGTCGTTCTTGTAGATCAGGTGCGGCCCGTCAACGCTCGCGAGCACCTCCAGCACCACAGCCCGATTCCCCTCGTCCCCGAGACGATGCACGTTGAGCCCAAAGACCGGCGGCGAGATCGCAGTGAACGCAGCGCTCCTCATCGAGCGCTCATACGCTTCATCGAACTCACCCACATCAACTCGTGCGGTCGCCGCCTTCTGGGACTCGCGCACACCGAACACGATGACACCTCCGCCGCTGTTCGCCATCGCAGCAACGTCCTTCGGGAAGTCCGTCTGCGGCAACCCCTTCGCCGGCGGCAGCTCCGACTTCCAATCCAGATCATTCGCCTCCGCGACCCCCGCGGTCACCGCCGCGTCGAGCAGGTCGTCGGTCAGCGGCGACGGCAAACGACCGAGCGCGCGGTGCAGAGCAGTGAACGTCATGAATCCAGCGGAGGGACGAGTGCCGACCCGGGGGACTCCGGTCTCCTCTTCCCGATGTCGGGGCGTCGTCATACAGTGGAGGACGAGGCGGCCTCTATATTGGCGCTGTCGCTCCCTGCGACGGTATGACCATCCCGTACGCTACGGGCGGTCCTTTCAGGTTCTTGTCGCCGAACCCCAGGAAGGACTGTGCCCATGTTCCGGCTCATCTGGGCGGCCAGCGTCCGCACCCGCGACATCCTCAGTTACGCGCCCACCAACGTCCTCGTCGCCGCCACCCGTACCCGAAGAGGCCTGCGCTGGGGCATCCCTGCGATGCTCCTCGCGGTCCCGTACCTGCTCGCCGCCCACTGGTGGGTCACGACCATCGAAGCCGGTGGCCCCGGCTGGCTCAATCTCGTGGTGCTGCTGTGCGGGTGGAACTCGATCAAGCTGACCCTCAACGGCCCGATCACAGTGATTCTGCTGGTCCGTGCCCGCATCCAGGAGGCCGTGACCCGGTGCCGAGCGCGACGGGCTGAGTACGAGCGGCCCCATGAGTACGCCGAGGTTCAGCCCTGACCGCTCGCCGGCACCGTCGTCTCCCGGCCGGAGGCGTCGACGGCCGCGCGCTGAAAGCGTCAGTATCTTTGCATCGTGTGAAGGTATTGACGATGCGAAGTGGCTCCTACTGGCTGATCTCGGAGCGCCCGCCACGCGCACGATCGACCGGGCGACTGTCGGATGCTCGTGATCCAATGACACTGTCTTGGAGCAGCCAGGCTGGGTGATTGGATCGGGCGTGGCACCTGAGCCGCCCGGTGCGGGGCAGATAGACTTGATAAACAGCCTGCCGTACCGGTCAGGAGGGCGCTCGCGTACTTGAAGGGAGGTCAGGCCGTGGCGACGAACGACCAGCTCAAAGCGTTGGTGCAGAGCCACGCGGACGGCGATGACCCTCAGTTTTACGCGGTCGCGATGCAGGTCGCCGCGAAGGCCGCCCGGGCGGGGCAGTCCAAGTTCGCCCAGGACTTGCGCGACCTCGTGGATGAACTGCGCAAGCGAGACGCCACACCTTCCCGTGTCGCGTCCATCGTCCCGGTCACTCAGCCTAGGGGCGAGCTCGGTTCTCTGCTGAGCGTCACCTACCCGAATGCTCGTGTAGGTGACCTTGTTCTATCTGACGACCTCGCAGCGCGACTCCAACATGTTCTTCTCGAACAGCGACAACGAGACACACTCGCCCGGCACGGATTGCGTCCGGCCCGGCGACTGCTCCTGATCGGCCCTCCGGGCACGGGGAAGACATCAACCGCGCGAGTGATCGCTGGTGAACTTGGGCTGCCACTATTCGCGATCCGGCTCGACACGATCATCACGAAGTTCATGGGTGAAACGGCAGCCAAACTACGGCTGATCTTCGATGCGCTAGTAGAGACCCGTGGTGTCTACCTCTTTGATGAAGTCGATGCACTCGCCGGCGACCGCGCCGCAGCGAACGACGTGGGGGAGATTCGTCGGGTGCTGAATTCCTTCCTCCAGTTCCTCGAAGAGGACGCCTCCGAGAGCGTCATCATTGCGGCTACGAACCATCCGCAACTGCTCGACAATGCGCTGTTCCGTCGATTCGACACCGTGATGGACTTCGAGCTCCCTGACGACGCGAGCCTCCAGTCGGTCATAAAGAATCGGCTGGCGTCGTTTCAGATCGGAAACCTGAGCTGGCCGCGAGTGGTCGCGGCGGCCCGTGGGCTTAGCCATGCCGAAGTCGCGACAGCGGCCGAGAACGCCGCGAAGCGCACCGTGCTCACCGGGCGAACGCGGATACTCACAGACGACCTCGTAACAGCACTCAACGAGCGCCCGCGCTCCAATGCGCGTCGTGAGCAGAACGCGTAGGCGGTATGGCTGAACGCGACCGTCCGCACATCGTCGTGCCGACTCCGCCGCGCCCCGAGCCATTCACCCTGGCGTCTTCTGGCGGTGGTGGCGACGGCGAGGGCTTCTCAGGTGATCGCAGGCGTCACGGACGCAGGCTTACCGATGAGTACCAGAGCGCGCTGACGGCAGAGCCCGAAGAACCGGACACGGAAGGGACATATGTCTCGTTCGTGTCCTTCCCGGACCTTGAGCTTGCGCTGGAAAGCCTCGACGTGCAGCGCTCGGGGGAGCAACCCGAGTTGGTCGCCGTGCGTGAGACGGCGACTGCGGAGGGCACGATCCAGATCGCAACGGTCTACATACCGGACGGCAAGAAGGAGTATTTCCTGCGCCGTCTGAACGCCTACGTCGAGACTGCCGGAAATGACACGGCACGCAACGCCGCGCTCGTCGAGGGCATCCAGTCGATCCGTCGAGCAACGATCCGCGAACTGTGGACAGACCCCGAAGACCTGTTCCCCAGCAACCCTTCCGAGAACCGCTGGTGGGAGGTCTGGCTGCGCAAACGTGACGGCGGCGAGCAGCAGAGGTTCATCACGTTCGCCGCTCAGCATGGACTTCGTACCAGCGAGCACTACCTCGGATTCAGCGACCGTACAGTGGTACTCCTCCACGCGACCGCTGACCAGCTTGCCGACGCATTCGACTCGCTCGATGACATCGCCGAGCTACGCCGCCCACACGATGTGGCGAGCTTCATCACTGAACTCCCGGCGACAGAGCAAGCCGAATGGGTCGATGACCTGCGCGGACGCCTCCAAGTCGCGCCCAGCAGCGCTCCAGTGGTGTGCGTTCTGGACACCGGTATCCAGGACGGACACCCCTTGCTCACCGACTCGATCGACCAGCCCGATCTGCACGTCGCCGACGCGCGCTGGCAACTCCAGCCGGTCCATCCGCACGGCACCGAAATGGCAGGGTTGGCGCTCTACGGCGACCTCCACAGCGCCGTCCTCGACGCCCAGACGATTCAACTGCGCCATCGTCTTGAGTCGGTCAAGTTCCTACCCGACCGAGGCGACAACGAGCGTGACCTCTACGGTGCAATCACGGCACGCTCGGTCGATCGCCCGGAAATCCAAGCTCCGACGCGTTCCCGCGTGTTCATGCTCGCGATCACGGCGCCCCGGCCAGGCTCGTCCGATGCCAGTTCCGAGCCTACCGAACGTCTGGAAGCGGGGCGGCCGACCTCCTGGTCCGCGTCGATCGACGCGCTCAGCTTCGGCCGCGGCATCGACGACACGGACCCAAAGTTCACCTATCTCGATCGTGACGAGCCGCGCCGTCCCCGGCTCTTTGTCGTCTCCGCAGGAAACATCCGGGACGTCACGGCGACAGACGACCATCTGGCCCGGAGCGACCTGGAGCCGGTGGAAGACCCCGCGCAGTCATGGAACGCGCTGAGCGTCGGAGCCTACTCCGAACAGGACGACATGTCCGGCGCACCGGCCGATTTCGCGGGCTATGTGCCGATTGCGCAGCGCGGCGAGCTCTCTCCCGTGAGTCGAACATCCGTGGTGTTCGATCGCAAGAAGTGGCCGTTCAAGCCCGATGTGGTCGCCAACGGCGGCAACCTCGCCGCATCCTCGGACCGGACTGGAGTCGACACGCCACCAAACCTCGCCCTGCTCACCACGCGGCTTCAACGCCCCGGCGAGGGGTTCTTTACGACGACGCGCGATACCTCGGCAGCGACAGCTCAGGTCGCCGCGATGGCCGCGGATATCTCCGCGGCCTACCCGACCTTGCGTCCTGAAACGGTCCGGGCGCTCATCGTTCACTCCGCACAGTGGACAGACTCCATGCGCGCTCGCTTCGATCGCGAGAGCAACAAGACGGCTCTGGTCAGCCTCCTGCGCCGCTATGGTATGGGCGTGCCGGATGCTCAGCGCGCACTACGCAGCGCGGCAGACGCTCTTACGCTCATCGCCGAGGCGGAGATTCACCCCTACGAACGGGAGGGCGGAAGCAGCACCGGGAAGGTCCGCGAGATGAACCTTCACCAGCTTCCGTGGCCCATCCAGGAGCTCGAAGCGCTGGGCGAGGCCCTTGTGAGGCTGCGGGTCACGTTGTCGTACTTCGTAGAGCCGAATCCCTCAAGCCGAGGATGGACGGGCCGATACATCTACCCCTCGCACGGGCTCAGGTTTGCCACGCGCCGGCCGGAGGAGAACGTCGAGTCCTTCCGACAGCGGATCAACACGCGTGCACGCGTCGAGGGGGAGCGCCCGCCGAGCCTCGACACGGAGAAGGGTTGGCTGTTCGGCAGCAACCAACAGCAAGCGCCCGGCTCACTCCACACCGACATCTGGACCGGAACGGCCGCTGGTCTCGCGAGCAAAGGTGCGATCGCCGTCTACCCGGTCGCTGGATGGTGGAAGAACCGCCGCGATCACGACCAGAGCGACCAAGGCGTGCACTACTCGCTTGTCGTGAGTATCGAGTCGCCGGAGGTCGAGGTTGACCTATGGACCCCGGTCTCCCAACAGGTTCAGCCCGCGATTGAGATCACCACGTGAGGTCGCGGCGATCGTTGGAACCCGCGAGGAAGGCGGACCAACCAATTAACCAACCGCCTGCAAGACGCGCAAAGAAGATGGGTGGAGCAGGACGCGATAGCCCGGCGTTCGGGCGCTTGATTCGGCCGCAGCAACGCGAACGTGACAGCGCGCTGCATCTTCGATGTGGGCTTGGGGCCTAGCATGGGCCGGAGCAAGGCGAGAAAGCCGAAGCGCACTCATGCCAAGCCTGCGGCGCCCACACTCGATGAACTCGCGCAAATCTATGGTCGGTTCGACCCTGACCGCTTGTGGGCCACGTTGTTTGCAGCGGCCTCGTCTCCGGCCGTCCGGCACCGTGCCACATCGGTAGGCGTGGCGCTCGCTGCCAGCCTCCGCGCGAGTTCCATTACCAACGAGAGTTCGAGAGAGCCTCTCCTCGGTATACAGGAGTTGGTTGACACGGCGGCTGAGTCCAAGGGCATCGGTGTCATGCACGAGGACTACATCTCGACCGACCCCACCAATGTCGCGACCGTCCGAGTCGATGACGAACTGCTGCGCTACGTGCCGGGTTTGATCGAGAGGCCGATAGCCGACCTCTCCCGGGCTCTGCGACTTGCCGACGCGGTAGACGATCGACTTGTGCGGCGGCACAAGTTTGGCATCGCCAATGTTGTCCGAGTAGCGCTCAGGTACGTGGACTACTGCCTGAACACTCTGCTGCCGGAGTGGCAACCGGCTCCGGACATCGAACTCGGCGACGAAATCGACCTTCCAGTCAACGAGCTGGACGCCGCCGGCAAGCTCGTTTCCGCTGACCCGCTCGAGTCGCTCCAACTAGACCAAGCGGATCTGCTTGCGCTTGAATGGATGACCTCGCCGGCGGTCTCGGCAAAGTACAACCACGAAAGTCCGACGAGTCCCTTCGGGCGGACTCTGCGTTATCGCCTCTCAACAGCTGACCCGCATTATCGATGGCTGCCACCGACCTATGTCCCCGAAGTGCTTGCTCACGCGGTCACGGAACTTGTCGATGGCCTTGAACGTGATAACCACGCTAGGCGAGCGCTCCGGGCTTCCTGCATCGATGCGATCCGCGGCGCACTCTGGCGGTTCTCGAATACCTTGATCGAGGCGCCGCCCAAAGCACCCGATGAGACGCCTCCACTGACAGGGAACGAAATCCAGTGGCTCGTTCCGGTCGACGGGCCAAACTTCATCGCGGTATCGATCCTCTTCACAGAAGACCTTCCTAGAACAGGGCCGTCGTCGCCAGCGTGCGTAACGCTGGCAGACCGCGTCCGGGACCATGACCCGTCCGACGGCCCGATCTCGGCACAGATCGCTGGTGGCGGCACCATCAAGTTGCTCCCCGGCGCAAGCGTTGTTCCGCTTGTCATCGTCGCAGGCACATCCCATCTGATGGCACCTCAGGCTCCTGGCCAAGCAACCCTCGCACTGGAAGACCTCACCTGGATTGCGGAGACAGCAACAGCTGACGACGACCTGTATCGATTCGTCCGTGACTTGAGCTCACCAGAGTTCCCATCCAGCTTCGGCTGGGAAGCAATCAACTACTGGGAACCATGGAGGACAAACGACAAGACCTTCTTCAAAGGCGGGATCAGCCCAACCCACATGTACTTCGAGGCGCACGCAGGAGAAGCCGAGTGGGAGCGCGCGGTCGCTCTCTCGCGCTTAGAAGTCGCGCTTCATGGAACAGGGCTACCGCCGCTGCGGCACGCGGAGATGGCCGAAATCTCATCCGGCAACGTCGCGTCCGTATCGTTCCTTGGCCCCGAGAGCGAATACGACTATCGACGGGGAACCCACCATGCACCTAATCGCATCGGCTGGTCCCTGCCTCTCATCACGCCTCCGATCGCAATCGTCAGGTCCGACCCGGACTGGACGGACGGCCAGGAGTATCGGTTCCTGTTCGACGTATGTGGGGGCCTCATCTTCGCCTTCGACGCAATCGGTGAGTCGTGGCGACGTGCGCACGAAGACCTCGGAACCCGCGGATATCGGCTCTGGCTTCGGGCGGTTGAACGAGGCGATGAAGTGGTTGAGTTCTCATCTTCGCGGACTAGAACGGAGGGTGCTCCGCACGTGGCGCTCTGGAGTTTCGACCTGGAGGAGTTCGTGCAGGAGGCGGACGGCAAACCCTTCGCAGCCAATGCGCTCACAGCCAACGCCCTCGAACAGCTTCTTGCGTACGGCGGCGTCGGTGACAGTGTTGCGCAAGAGATCGGACGCGAATGGCTCACCTGCCGACCATTCCTGATACTCGAGACGAAGACCGCGCGGACCAAACTCAACCATCTGCCGAGGCCCTGGCAGCTGAGCCCGTCTGACGAATCAGCAGCAACTGCTTCTTTCGCCCGTCGCTTGCACGCGACGGGCGTACAACCCGGCGAGTACCGCGGGATGGAAGCCAATGCGCTAGTCAGGACACATCTCGCGCCCGCAGCTCTGGAACAGCTCAACGATCGAATCACATTGCACAACACCGATGTGATCGTCGCCACGGGAATGGAGCAGCTCAATCGTGTCTATGACCACCTCCAGGAAGAACAAGGAAACCTGACCCGCGTCGCCCAGAATCTGAGCACGGAGTGGGATCCAGTGGCGCGCATGGCCGAGCTCGCCAGCGAAACGCTCGAACTACGGCAGTGCAACGAGATCATCGTCGAAGCCGCATTGAGATTGGACTTGGATGTCGGTGGGCAACAGCCTGTTACGGCTCAAAGCTGGAGTGCGCTCCTCGCGGCAGCAGATGCATATCGCACTATGACGACGTTGAGCGAGCGGCTGCATCATCGGGTCGCTCCCGCGATCATCGAGATCAGTTCTGCATACGAGCTCACATTCAGAGACGACGAGCACATGACTGATGATTCATGGGTGTTGGAAGGGGGATCTCTCAACACGGCGGCAGCCACTATCCGCCTCGGCCCCGTACTCGATGACGACGAGGCAGGCGCAGTAGGACTTGAGGACGCCGTTGACTCAGCGATGCTGGAATCCTTCGGCGCGTCCACTTCCGATCTCTTCATAGTCTTGATGGCGCTCGCTCAGTGGGATTCATTCAACGACGGCAGAAGCATCACATTTGCCTCAGAGGACGAGGCTCTTAGCTGGGTCTTTGAAGCAGCCGGTGATCCCGACGAAGAACAGCGGTTGCGTCTTCGGCACGCATTTCAAATGCTCACAGTGTCCTCGGACATCCTGCGATCCAGCAGTTGGGAACCGTGGCAAACACGTACCCGCAGGCATCGTCTACTTGTTCAACCGCTTGTAAGGCGTCCGGATGGCACCATCCTGATCGCTCCGCAGTATCTCCTGACAACCTTGAGCGTCTACAACAATCATCTGACGCAGGGCGTTCTTCCCTGGACGGGCGAGGTGCCTGACAAGGTGTCCAAGGCTCTTGCTGAGAGACGATCGGGGAGGAACAAGGCGTTCGAGCGGACACTTGAGCGGCAGCTTCAAGAAGTCGGGTTCAAGACCATCGCGCGCGTGAAGCCTGGCGACCACGCTCGTCTGGGCGTCCCGGAGCTGACGACAGAAGTAGACCTCGTTTGTGGGCGTAGCGGCGATCCGAACATCTGGCTGATCGAGGCGAAAGACCCCGCATCCGTTTACGGCTTTGCGGAGACAGCGCGCCAGCTGCGGGCTTTCTACAGCGATTCGGAGAGCAAGGGCCGAATCAAACCTTGCTATGCGACTCAGCTCGCACGCAAGGAAGCAGAGTTGAAGCCCCACGTCGAAGACATAGCGAAGAAGCTTGGAATAGCCGCACCTCCAGGTGCGAGAGGACACATCCTCCAGACTCGGTTCGTAACCCGCCACCTAACGCCGGCCGGATATGTGACCTCGCGCCCATACGAAGTATTGACCGCGACGCAGCTTCTAACCACACTTGGCGAAACTGGAGACGTGACTGCGACAACCTCGAAAGGTTCAGACGATGTAGGTCGAACCGATGAGCCGCCGCGTGGACCCTCGACGTAGAGAATCGAAGTCTGTCAACAATCACTACAGGATGATTTGCGTATGGGAGAGACTGCATGGACCGACGAAGCGCTCCGGTCGAGAAAGCATGACACTCTGGGGCGGCTGTCGTACGCACAACGAGCCGCGGAGCTGATCCACCGGACCCACTCGTTCGAGTCGAGCGCAGTATTCGGTCTCAGCGGACCCTGGGGCAGTGGCAAGACCTCGCTGGTGAACATGATCGTTGAGGAGTTACAGAGCGAGCACCCCAAGTGGGCGGTGGCAAGGTTCACCCCCTGGGCAACGAGTGATGTCTCCGGGCTCTTGGGCGAGTTCTATTCTTCGCTCGCGGAGGTACTCCCCAAGAAGAAGGGGCAGCAGGTGCGACGGGCTCTCGCCGTGACGGCGTCCGTCGCTGCACCCGCTGCGAACCTGATTCCGATCGCCGGCGGTGCAGCTGCCGAAGGAGTTCGGCTCGTGAGTGAGGCATTGGCGAAGTCGCCGTCCTGGCAGGCCGCATTCAGTAAGGCATCGGAGGAGCTCAAGGAGCTCAAGAAACCAATACTCGTGGTCGTCGACGACATCGACCGGCTCCATGGCGATGAGCTGTTGGCATTGCTGAAAGTAGTTCGGTTGCTCGGCAGGTTCGATGGCGTTCAGTACCTGCTCGCCTACGACGATGAGACCCTCTACCGGAGCATGACGGTATCGAGTGCGGTCAATCCCCACGATGGTTCGGCTGAGCGATTCATGGAGAAGATCGTCCAGTACCCACTTTTCGTGCCCCCACTGCTGCGTCACCAGCAGGTCGCGCGATTGAACACGGGCCTGGCTCGGATCTCGCGAGAGACTGTCGACGATGGTTCGTCCGGCCAACGTCTCGGTGCCTTGGTCAACTGCTTCACCGACCTGTTGACGACTCCGCGAGCGATCGATCGCTACCTCGCTCAGTTGCAGCACCACGTTCCGCTCCTGCCTCCGAACGAGATCGATGACGAGGACGTTGAACTGCTGACTCTCATCCGCGTCAGCTTCCCGGCTCTCTTCAATTCGATTCCGCGATACCGACGCGAACTTCTCTCCGGACACACCGGGGAGATGAAGTTTGACGCCAAATCAATTGAGTATGAGCCGTTCGACATCGAGCCGCTCCTCAAAGTTGTCCCGACGGAACGCCGTGGCACTGCCCGGGAGCTGCTCGTCTCGCTATTCCCAAAGAACCGAACGAAGGGACAGCTTTCGGTTCATGCGAGCACTCGTCGCCAGAGCGTCCAGCACGAGGAGTACTTTGACCGCTACTTCGCTATGGGCATCCTTGATCACGACATCAGCGACGCGACGGTCGATGCTGCGGTCAAAGCGGCGACTAGTGGGGACGGAGAGCCGTTGGTCCGCCTTCTCGTCGGGACGGCGGATGAGCTCCGGAGCCTGGTGCTTGGAAAATGCCTGAGCCCGTCGAACCAGCCAGCGAAGGACATTGACAGAGTGCGGCTGGCTGAAGTTCTCGCTGAGATTGCTAACCACCTTCCGCCAGACGACACCGCGCCGTTCAGCGACCTTGACCAGATCCTCGCTTGGATCGGGGAGTTGCTCGTCGCGCTCGACAAGGACACGCCACCCGAGACCGTCCAAGCCGTGCTCTGGAAAATCAACGGCCCAGTGCTCCGCATCCGGGCATGGAGGAGGATAGAGAACAGCATCGACCACGCGTATCGGTCGGCGAAACCGTCCTGGTACGACAGAGCGACGGCAAGTTTGGTGGATGAGGCAATCGCGGATTTACTGGATCACCTCAAGCAGGGCGACGACGCGGCGACTAGTTCTGGCGTCGGATACCAGGTCCACTTTGTTCTGCGACACCGCGCGGAGCAGCTCCGCCTCGCTGTCCGCGAGCTCATCGACTCAAAGGAAGCGGACCTTTCGGTCCTCGCCTCAAGACTCGTATCGGCTCGAACGGTCACCGGCATCAAGCCAGATTGGAAGCTGTCGGCCGATTTCGACCAGGAGACCTTCAACCGGATCGCGCCGCACGGCGGCGATCCTTGGTACGACGAACCCATTCAGGATGTTGACGTTCGGGACCTGAGCTGGGCAAACCGCCGCAAGTTTGCTGCGGGCCGCGTCAGCCCGCCTTCTCTGGAGTCGTAGTACGTGAAAACGATGACGGAAGCCGCGATGCGCGATCAATCCTGGCGCAGGTACCACGCCGATCATCGGCCATTCGCGCAGTAGGGCAGGTGCATTTGAAGTGGACCAATCGGGTGACCAACAGCCTGCAAACCCTGCAAAACATGACGCGCAGAGCACGCTCCTGAAACATAAAACCCCAGGTCAGGTGGGCTATGAGCCCAACTCCTACCACCTGGGGGTCAAGGGGTCGCAGGTTCAAATCCTGTCAGCCCGACGAGTATTCATGCTTGTCAAACGCACGTTGGGGTCGCTCAGAGTAACGATCGTGCAATAGCGCTTTCAGCTGGACTCCGAAGTGGTCCTGGATGGCACGCGTGTCCTGCCCCGATCGAGGGTTGGCTCTCCCAGCTGTGGTTTAAAATGTGGCGCCACGTGGACGCGTTGGTGCAGCACGCTCACGTCCGTGACTCTGAGACCATGCTGTCTGGGCGCTCGGTGCGCGGAACTAACGCTGGGGCTCCGGCAAACGCGTGGCCGACGAGGCTGTCGAGCTCGTCGGAGGCGAGGCGTCGGCTCCGGCGCCCGATCACGTAGGTGGTCAGCTTTCCGGCGGCGATGTAGCTGTCGAGCGTGGTGAGGCTCAGACCGGTGCGTTCGGCGGCTCGCTTGAGGGATTCTTAGAGTAGCGGCCAACTTGGAGCGAAGATCTTTGCGCGTCGCTGGCGTTGAACGTGTATCTGTTTGTGCATCCGGTGTGTTCGGCATGAGGACATCGGGACATTCGGCAGGACATTGCGAGGGGGTGCCGACGGGCGGCCATACGGGCGGTTCCGACGGCGAGATGGCGTAGGGCCGGGGATCAGGGGTTTGCTCGGACGCCGATGAGCGGGCTCAGTCGGTTCGGTGCGACGGCCCAAGCCAAGGAAACGGTCGGCGTCCACGAGGCGGCGGCAGGCCCCAGCGGACGCCGGCATCCGGCCTACTG